>ENA-UPWK01000121-UPWK01000121.1-human-gut-metagenome-genome-assembly--contig:-NODE-121-length-85515-cov-25.310951_pt1 | contig 85515 bp, 57 predicted proteins | sample MGYA00250048_ERZ773373 | MGnify/ENA primary metagenome ERZ773373 (study PRJEB29103, sample SAMN06112059) | human gut metagenome | biome: human gut; feature: ankylosing spondylitis patient; material... | reverse complement strand
GGTATCAATCCGGAAAATTAATTTTCCTATACTTGTACTACTTGTTGAATTATGTAAATCTCTCAAAGAACTCTTTTGTCGCTTTCGTTTTGCGAACGTGGCTGCAAAGATAAGGACTTTTATTTTAAACTTCCAAATTATTTCGGAACTTTTTTTTCTAAAAGTTTGTTTCATCATTTTGTACCGGCGTTCTCTCTCGAATGCGGGTGCAAAAGTAGTGCTATAAAACATAACCTCCAAACTTTTTCGTAACTTTTTTGTGATATTTTTTTCATGTCTTAACAAGTTATATAATGTACGTGCAATAAGGCACAAGACATCGTATCCCTTATTTCATAATCCACTCATGTTACCTCCTATTTAAAGTAGCAAACGGTATTAAATAAAAAACTACTAACTAAAAACATTAGAATTAAATCAAAACAGTTTCTAATTCAAAAACTTTTTTTTACAAGAACCACAAATTAAATGCGCCCTTTTTAGTTTACTGTATATCACATAATTATAAAGACGCACGTGTTTTCAAAAAAACATGTACGTCTTTTACCAGAAACACGTACGAGAATTTGGAAAAACATGTACGTGTTTTTTGACAAATGCATCAAAAACGGAAGTATTAAGAGAGAAAAATACAATAAGTATGGACTTTATTAATAATTAAAATGTTGGATGCCGATTCCGGTCTTAATATAATCGACGATAGTCACAATCATAGATTCCCCTCCTGCGGCATACAACTCCTCATAGTTCTTGGACGTACTAAGGAACTTTTGGAAATAAAAAACAAGAATAGTATAGAACACATAAATTTATTCCATATCTTTAGCAGAAACAAAATTAGAAACCATGATACACTTATTAATAAACACACTTGCCGAGAAAATGAATGATTTCCTTTCAAGCTATTATGAGCGGGCCGAAATTATAGTAGAAGCAGGAAGCATTGAAGCAACCCCTGCCGAAGATCAATCGGATAAAATCATACTTTCTATCGTAAACATCGAACGGGAAACAGCCATGGGAATCTCTAGTCCTTACAGAAAGGCACAAGGCAATACATTCCAACGCACATCCCCACCATGGCATTTGAATATATATATTATGGTAGCCGCTATTTTCACCCCCAAAAGATATCTGGAATCCATACAAATACTGTCTGACACCATCTCATTTTTACAGCAAAACCCCAGTCTAAATATACCGGGGCAAGACATAGTAACACTTGAGCCTATTACTACCAGTATGCAAGAACTCAGTAATATATGGAGTATTTTAGGTGGACACTATTATCCCTCAGTACTGTGTAAAGCACGAATGATCTCATTCGACGGAAAAGAAATAAAGGATATAAAACAAAGAATATCGAGTCAAGAAATAAACTAGGAAAAATGTTATCAAACATATGACAATGAATGCTTGATGTGTATTTTTTGTCTACTTTTGAAAATATTATTAATTATAAAATGAACCCATAATGAAAATAGAACCTTTAATCAATGTTGCATTTACTCATGAATATAATGACAAAAGCAATTCTTCAAGACTTTTCAACATAGAATCCAAAATAAAATCAAGGGCCGTATTAGGTGGGTCTCTATTTCCCTTCATTCATACAGAAGCAAACCGATACTCAATAGTTGGAGATAAAGAAGAGCTTCTTGATCATCTATCAACAACTCCAGAAGGCCTTAATTTTGAGTTTCGAGTACATTTGACTGATCCTAATTTCTTATATTATACACGATCCCTTTTGCCTGATGAACAGAATGATCCGGATATACAAATAAGAATTATTGATAACCGGCTCAATCTGATGAACGTAATCATTCATGTCACCAAGGAATTATTCAAAGCGGGGTGTCCTATAGAGAAAAATATACATTATCAAACAAAAGAAGCTTATTGGGACTTTATTTTGATCCCCCGTAACCCTGATTATATACCCACTGAGATTTTTATGGAAGATAATGGATCAGAAGGTATTTGTTTCAAAAATCCCGAACAAATCCGTTTCATGAATAAAGATGCTATCCGCATCAGTACTGTAAATCCGATAAAGATTAAGGAATGGGCATATTATCAAAGAGAATCAAATATAACGATTTACGAAAAAAGAGAATATGCTAATAGAGTATTATTACAACATGTTCCTATTCCTGAGCCGGGGCGTTTCTCTTTAAAGGAATTACAATCTAATGAGAATTCAATTTTACATATTATGTATATTTAATCACTAAAAAAATAACCTATGGCACAAATGAAAACCCCTGGCGTTTATATCATAGAGAAAAACGCTTTTCCTAATTCAGTCGTAGAAGTCGCTACCGCCATCCCTGCCTTTATCGGGCATACCCAATTCGCACGGGACGGTAACAAGGATTTGACCGGTATCCCTTTCCGTATATCTTCTATGGCTGAGTTCCATTCGTTCTTCGGTTTCGCTCCCACCTTGCGATTCGGAATTCGTCCGGAAGATTCCGAGAGTGAGGACACCACCAATGACATAAACGTATTATTCCCCGACGGAAGTTGCCAGCTTACTTTGCCAAAAACGTTCTATGCTTTATATTATAATATGTTGTTGTTCTACGCTAACGGTGGAGGACCGTGCTATATCGTCTCCGTAGGAGATTATGAGCATGACTTTAAAAGCATAGACTTTACAAATGCGCTCTTAGCCTTAAAAAAAGAACAGGAGCCCACGTTGGTCGTCGTTCCGGAAGCCGTATATATGGAGGAAGGCGATTGTTACAAAGTTCAAACTGCCGCTTTGATGCACTGTGGTAACGATATGAAAAATCGCTTTGCCATATTAGATGTTTTCAACGGATACAAAGATGAAAACGGTGCGGTTATCAAAAGTTTCCGGGAAAATATAGGTAGCAATTTCCTTGCGTACTGTGCCTCCTATTATCCATGGATAAATACATCTATCGTCACCGAGAAAGATATCACTTTTTATAATATAGAAAAGGATAGTTTAGAGAAATTGGAGGAACTGATCTTGAACGAATTCTCAAAGAAGTCCGGTGTAACGAATGAGGCTGTCAATGAACTTATGGACAAGTTCAAGCTTTTGCTTACCATGAAAGAGGACGAGGCGGAACGTTTCCATACCTTATTATACCAAGTCAGTTCCGTATACCGCTCCATTTTGAGAGAGATTCGCTTGAGGATCAATTTACTTCCGCCTTCAGCTTCGATGGCCGGTCTTTATACTATGGTAGATAACACCCGGGGAGTATGGAAAGCCCCTGCGAATATTTCCATCAATAACGTAGTCACACCCGCACTCTCGATCACAAATGCCGAGCAAGAAGATCTGAACGTACCGATGAACGGAAAAGCCGTAAACGCAATCCGTAGCTTTCCCGGTGAAGGAATCAAGGTTTGGGGTGCCCGCACGATGGATGGTAACTCGTTAGACTGGCGTTATATTAACGTAAGGCGTACGATGATCTTCCTAGAGGAATCGATCAAGAACGCCGCCCGTGCCTATGTATTCGAACCGAATGTAGCAAATACATGGGTAAATATGCGTAGTATGATAGACGGATTCTTACGGGGCGTATGGAAACGAGGTGGATTAGCAGGAACTTCCCCCGAAGACGCATATAGCATTCATATCGGATTGGGAGACACGATGACTCCCGAGGATATTCTGGAAGGTATCCTCAGGATATCCGTATTCGTGGCTATTACCAGACCTGCGGAATTTATCGAGATCACATTCCAACAACAAATGCAAAAAAGCTGATAATTTAAGAATTAAAACCTATTAAAGAAATACGAATATGGCAGGAGAAGCACAAGATAATGTATGGCCGTTACCCAGTTTTTATTTTAAGGTAGAATTAGGTAGCCTCGGGGAAATCGCTTTTAAAGAGGTATCTGGTCTGGATATGGAAGCCCAAGTAATTGAGTACCGACATGGTAATAGCCCGGTTTTCTCAAATATCAAGATGCCGGGACTGAAGAAGACGAGCAATGTCAGTCTAAAGAAAGGGGTTTTCAAAGCGGATAACAAATTATTAGATTGGTTTAACAAGATAAAAATGAACACAATACAGCGAGAAGATGTAACAATCAGCTTACTGGATGAAGCAGGAAGCCCTACGATGGTTTGGAAATTATCGAACGCATGGCCGACTAAGGTTACCGGTGTCAGCTTAAAATCCGATGGAAACGAGGCTGCCATCGAAACCTTAGATTTAGCGCATGAAGGATTGACCATAGAAAACGCTTAATGCTAAGGTTTGATCATATTGTCCCTCCTCCGGTAGCGTTTTATTTCAACGTGACTTTCGAAGGATTGATCGAGACCTCTTTCCAAGAGGTCTCGGGACTACAACTTGAAATGGAGACGGAAACGATTAAAGAAGGGGGAGAAAACAGTTTCAGCTATCAGGTGCCTACCCGACGAAAGCACGGTAACCTTGTGTTGAAACGTTCTTTAATGCCTTTGCCTCATGTGCTAGAGACATATGTGGTTAAAGTATTGGAAAATAATGGAAGTGCCCAGATCGTTCCCGTCAATTTAACTATATCATTGCTGGATGCCGGGCATTTTCCCCTAAATAATTGGTCTGTGCTCAATGCTTACCCTGTAAAATGGGACATTAGCGCATTGAATTCCCAAAAGAATGAGTTGGTGATTGAAACATTGGAGATGGCTTATACTAATTTGATCCGTATGTCGATAAGAGATACAGAAGATACGAAAAAAGAACAATTTAAGCAATGGCTATAACTATAAAAGAAATCCAAGTGTCCGCAAAAGTGACACAACAGAAAAAGGAACCCGACCTCCCTCTCTCCCGTGATTTGATACAACAAATCAAAGAGGAGATAATTCGTGAGGCCAAGAAAGATTTGTCTAACCTTTTTTCTTGTAGAAAGGAGCGGTAAAACATGAACCAAAAGTTGATCATCGAGGCATATAAATCAATTGAATACAAAGGTGGCGAGAAATTGGGTAATATCACCGTCCAAATCAATCCGGATAGCTATAAGTTAAGCAAATCTACCTCCTATAAGAAAGACGAAAGCATAAAAGAGGATAAGCAACTACCGGAGTATAAACACACCAACCCCTCCACTCTCTCTTTTGATATACACTTCGATGGTACCGGTATTATCCCGACGGGGAAAAAAACCGTGACAGAAAGGATCAAGGATTTGGAGAATATCATTTTTCTACCTAGCGCGGAGATCGATCCACCCAGCCCTTGCTTCCTTAAAGTAATTTGGGGGAGTCTCATTTTCAAGGGGAGATTAACCAGCCTAAATTGGGATTACACCTTATTCTCGCCCAATGGCAATCCTTTACGAGCTAAAGGCTCCTTGTCACTAACAGAGGCGATTAGTAGTAGAGAGACACAAGCAAAAAAGAAAAATCAAAAAGCTGAGGGTAAATTCGTTACTTTTAAACAAGGAGACAGTCTAATCGGGTTATGCGCAAAAGAATATAAAAATTCTGGTTACGCTCCAATGATTGCCTCCATTAATAACCTAATCAGCTTTAGAGATATAAAACCCGGAACTCAATTATGGTTCCCTAAAATATAATGAATATGGATAATTCATTTATAATCAAACTATTCCTAAATGGTAAAGATGTAACAGAGCAATACTCCGTAATCAATGCAAAAATATACAGAGCATGTAATAAGATCGATAAAGCAACGATCTCCATCAGCGCTGATATTATCGACAACAGCCAATTTGAAATACCAGACAACAAAATATTCAATCCGGGTACGGAGCTTAAGTTTCAAGCGGGTCCAACAGATAAGGTCAACACCTTATTTGAGGGATGCGTTACCACCCATCAGTTAAAAATCAATAGCGAACAACAAACTCTATTAGTTTTAGAATGTAGGGGGTTCGCATATCCTGCAACCTTTGGACGTAAAAATAATGTATATGAAAATAGTAAAGATGATGCCGTTATCAAGAAGATTCTGGGACAATACGGGCTTTCTGCCAAAGTAGATAGCACCGGTATAGAAATTCCACAACTGGTACAATATTATTGTACAGATTGGGATTTTGTACTCACACGAGCACAAAATAACGGATTAGTCGTTATCACTGACGGTAAACAAGTCAAGGTATGTAAACCGAATGTATCCGCCTCCCCGGTCTTAACCATCACCTATGGAGATAATTTAATCGCTTTCGATGGTTCTATATCCGCTTCCGAGCAATACACAGATACAAAAGCCTACGCTTGGGACGTGAGCCGTCAACAAATTATCAAAGCCACCGCCAGCAAACCTCCTCTCAATGCCCAAGGCGATATCGCCGCAAAGGATCTATCCGGTCTGGCAAATGAAGTGATGCTTTATCAAACCAACGCTCCCATCGGCGACGCTTCTTTACATGCTTGGGCCGATGCGCAAGCTTTATGGAGCGGTCTGGCACGTTTTCAAGGCTCCATCACAATTTACGGGAATGCGTCTATTATTCCGGGCTGTATTATCAAATTAGAAGGATTAAGCAAACATTATAGTGGAAACGCATTTGTTCAATCAGTAGAACATACACTACAAGGAGGCGAATGGAAGACACAAGTCTATATGGGTTTCAATCCGGTAGTCATTACCGAAGAGCCCGATGTAGTGGCTCCCGCAGCTAGTGGTTTTTTGCCCGGCATACGAGGATTACAAATAGGGATCGTTAAAAAGATCGGAGATAATAAAGATTTCGAGAATTTTATATTAGTCGATATACCCTTGTTACAATGTGAGAAGACGGAGATATGGGCTCGGCCGGTCAGTCCATACGCAAGCAATGGGGTCGGCATGTTATTTCTACCGGAAGTCGATGATGAGGTAGTCCTGCAATTCATCAATGAGGACCCCTGCCACCCTGTGATTATCGGAAGTTTGTACAGTCGCAAACGAAAAACGCCGGTTTCTTTAGATCCAAAAAATAATTTAAAGACAATTGTTACAAAAAACCAGTTGAAAATCACTTTGGACGATGATAAAAAGATTATCACAATAGGGACTCCCGGAGAGAACACGCTCATATTGGATGATGACAAAAAGCAAATTCTGTTATCCGATGCTAATAAGAACAAGGTCTGTATGGATAAAAACGGAATTATGGTAGAATCCGGCAAAGATCTCATATTTAAGGCAAGAGGGAATGTCAAGACAGAAGGAATGGGTATCGAATCCAAGTCTAAGCAAGATACCAAGATAAATGGCTTGAATATCGAGGTTTCCGCACAAATGGGAGTTAAAGTAAAAGGGTCTGCCACCGCCGAAATATCCGCATCCGGCCAAACCGTTGTAAAAGGAGGCGTTGTAATGATTAATTAAATCGAATGATTTATGCAGAACAAAAATAGTTTTTTAGGTAAAGGATGGGCATTCCCCCCAGAATTTAGCCATAATGATAATCCCACCCGCATGTCTAATTATGAAGAAGACATCCGGCAAAGCTTGATCATCCTTCTCTCCACTCGCACAGGGGAGCGAATACATCGTCCGGATTACGGTACGGAACTATATCGTTATCAGTTTGAACAATTAGATCTTACCATGGAGACCATGATTAAAAGCGCTATTGAGAAAGCTGTTCTCTTATACGAGCCTAGAGTCTCGCTTGATCGCATAGAAATTAATAAGGCTTCGATTCAAGATGGCATTCTGATTATCGAACTTTATTATACGATACGTATGAATAATATTCAACAAGAATTGACCTATCCTATCTATTTTGATTCTAACCGATGAATAAACAATGGAATAAAGATGGATTGACAAGAAAAAAATTGGAGAATGATTTCCGGATACATGAGCCTTTTCAAGTACTCGAGAAAAATCTCTCCAATTTATTGGCTCGTGCCTTTTCGAAATCATCCTTTTTATATCATTACCAATCCTTAGCCATACTCAATGAGATCAAGCAAACAGATACAATCGGGATCGAACAGAGTTTCATTTTGTGGCAAAATGAGAACTCACCGGAAAGTAACAGAGAAATCACCTATCTAAGAAACGCTCTATACCATAAGTTCTCTGATTGGTATCAAAGATTGAATCATCGGATCTTTAGAGATTCCATGTCCGATTTATTTCTGGATATGGAGAAATATAACCAGAGACTTCAGCTAATAACCCTATCCAATCCTAAAACGGTTCGTAGAAGTCTCTACCTATTATTACGTATCCTCCGTAATTTACAAAACAAACGGGAGATTTACATCCAAGAAATCGCTAAAAGCGGAGAGACCGATCCCTCATTAGCTGTTTTAATCGCTTTCTTGAAAAACTATCAATATCTGGTAGATCAGTTCAATAAACGCTGGGAAGCTTATCCGTTATTTTATGTCAACCAAATATTGAAGGAATCTCCCCAAAAAGCGATTATTCCTTCCGCTTGGTTTATCGCCGTGAAGAATAATACCGCACGGCAAGCCCAGTTACCCAAAGGTACAGGTATTATAACACAGGTACCATTTCCTGCGCAAGATATCCAATTTTGTTATCGTACGGACGAAGATTATTCGGTCAATGACATGAAAATAACGAGTATACATTCGTTACTATTGGAAAAAGATCCGAAAAAATATCCAGCGAGCCGATTAGGCTTCGTTACGTCCATCTGGCAAAAACAGTTGAATGACAGGATCGGAAACGTTCCTTCTAAGAAGCCCAATCTGGACTCAGAGCTAATCTTTGAGAACCAATCCTCTATACAAGCTGGACTGATGATCGAATCTCCCATGTTATTACTTCGGGAAGGACATCGGGATATACATATCACATTCGGATTAGAAGAAGACTCCATATCATATTTCAAAGAATTAATCGCTACCACGGAACAATCTTCCCACGAAACCGGGCGTGTATTAAACGACGCTTTCCTATTGGAGTTAAGCACAGAGAAAGGTTGGGCCCCGATATACGCCTACACCTTGACATTCATCAACGAAAACTCCTTTTATCTGAAATTCGTCCTTAATGAGAAATTCGACCCTACAACACCTTGCTCTGAAGCTCATGGTTGCCAAACACGGAACCCAGTGCTCCGTATATTGATGAACACGGATGCTTGGTTATTCCCCTACTCTTGGGTACACCGTATTTTTATTACTAGCTTAAAGATAAAGGTACATGTATCCGGCATGTCATCCTTGAAAATCTATAATCCTCTGGGAGAAGTAGACGCAAGCGTACATTTCCCTTTATTCGGGTTAGAAGCTCAAAAAGGCTCATGGTTCGCATTCGGTAATTATGAGATAGCGATCAAGCCTATCCAATCCATGGGTATTACTTTGCAATGGGCGGATCTACCTTATTCGGAAGGAGGTTTCTATGATTTGTATCAAGCATATAAGACACCTATCGATAATACCACCTTCAAAGTTGAATGGGAAAAACTAACAGACCAGAAATGGGTAAAATTACCGGGAAGTACATCTTGTCTCTTCAATACGAAAAACAAGCATACTTCCCCTAGGGGAAAGCTCTCGGAGTACAGCGAGATCGTTTACGACAAACCATTCAAAAACATTACGGTCTCCACGGAAGAAGAGCAATATCAATATACGAAAACCCAGCAAGGCTTCTTCAGGATTAGACTCACAGATCCGAACGGCGGATTCGGGCAGACGGAGTACCGGATGCTCTTTGCGGATATCATGATAAGAAACAGCCATACCCGTAAACAGACCCCGGTGCCCAAACCTCCTTACAACCCTATGATTGAAAGTATAGGTATCGGTTATAGCGCCGAGGAAGAATACTTTTTCAATGGCGATACCCCAAGAGATAGATGCCGTATCTATCATATCCATCCATTGAGGCAAAAGGAATTACATGAAATCGATCTACGTCATCCGTTCCCAATGGTGGAAGTTCCCACAGAAGATGGGATTATTCTATTCGGTATTGGTAACTCGATCGGTAACGACCAGATCCGTTTATTCTTCGAGATGGCTGCCTTGAAACGGGAAATCGGAAAAGAATATCTTCCTTGCGTACAATGGTCTTTCTTCAACGGCAAGCAATGGGAGTTTATCAAACCGGGTAATTTACTTTCCGATACAACCGGGAATCTGTTGAATACAGGTTTGGTAGACATCCTACTTCCCTCACCTATTAGCGAGGAAATGCTAGACATAAATGGAGATTTCTGGCTTTCGGCAAAAGTATCTTGCCACACGCAAAATTGTTCATCCATACGAAATGTCTATCTAAACCCAGTGAAAGCCCGGTTAGAAATCCCCGAAGAAATGGAAGCCCTGATCAGTGAGGAACTCGAAAGCTTCACGGGACTCGTTTCTTTCGAGAAAAGTATGCCGGGACTTACGGATATTTACCAGATCATACCCGCTAAAGGAGGACGTTCGCCGGAAACGCCAGAGGATATGCGGCTCCGGATCACCCAAGAGATGTCCCATCGGAACCGGGCTGTATTGCCTAGGGATTACGAGCAAATAACATTGGCTCAGTTCCCCGAAGTCGAAAAAGTACTTTGCTTGCCCGGAATAGACAGTAAAGCTCAAAACAGGAGCCCGATCGTAACATTGGTCGTGATGCAAAAGGAGAAAGATAAAAAGATCTTGCCTTTATGCGAACATAGGCTACTCATGCGAATCGAAGATTATATAGGTGACAAGACAAGTCCGTTCATTACCGTTGACGCTATCACTCCGGTCTACGAGGAAGTAACCGTTTGCTGTAACCTCCGGATAAAGCCCGGATATCCCGTAGGAGATATACTCCGCCAGACAGAGGCACGCATTAATAATTGTATCGCGCCTTGGCGAGATAAGGAAGAGATCCCGGTATTTGGGCTTTCGTTCTCATCGACAGATCTTTATAACTCCATACGAGAGTGTGAAGCCATCGTGGACATTGATATATTAAGCGTAGCGCATGTCGTATATACGGCAAAAGACCAACAAAAGAGCTATTATCTAAACCGCTACCCGGAAGAGGCAAGGCAAAATTTCAACGTTAGCCCTTCCCAACCTTGGTGCATATTAGTTCCTTCTGATAGGCATTTGCTATATATTGACCAAAAAGACGAACTACTGGAACAACTCGGACTCGGATATTTAGGAGTTGGAAGTAATTTTATTATTAACAAATAAAACAAACCGGATATGCCTCGTACAAACAGAAATACACTAAAAGAATACTTTAAGCGCGGAAGTATGCCCAACCAAAAGCATTTCTACGAATTAATCGATTCCATGGTCAATATTTCCGACGACGGGATCGATAAAAATCCGGATGATGGCTTACGGTTAGCTCCTTCCAAGGAAAACAGTCCCGTCATCAGCTTATTCACGAACATACAAGACAATATTCCAGAGTGGAAAATATACCTAGGTAACAATAGCCAACTCCATATCATACGTCAAGGGCAAGATGAACCGATACTATCGCTTCATCCAAACGGTCGCATCGAGATGAACCAACCCGGTATGGATATACGTATCAACGGCAGTCTTTCCGCAACCCGCTTCGACGGTGCGATACGGGGTAAATTTCCCGCAGATGGCGAATGGCATACCCTGCAAATACCAACGGAAGGATGTCGTGCCTACCGCATCATGGCTGGATGCGGTAAGTTAAAAAGCGGACAATACGCATTAGTGGAAGCCACGGCTATCCATTGTTACGGAAAACATCGAAAAATCCGTACGAATCAATCCTGGTTCGGTTCCTTTTTTAACAAGATCAAATTCCGTTGGTACGGCCCCGGACAAAAATGCAAGTTGCAAATACGTAGCGGACGGGATTATGGAGACAACATCTTTGTTTGTTTCCAGATAACCGATTTATGGAAAGATTACCGGATGGACGCCTCCGACCGGAGAAACACCTTTAATCAAGAATAGCCATGGATGATCTGCCCAACCTGCAAGAGCTAAAAAAGGAGGAATCCATATTCGATAGCCTCCAAAAGAATGCCTTGGAAACAATCCGGGAGCTTTCAGGGCAACTGTGGACAGACCATGCCCCGCACGACCCGGGAATCACGACTCTGGACATCTTAAATTACGCCTTAAGCGAATTGGATTACCAAATGAGTTTCCCATTAGAACAATATCTCACCGGATCGGATAATCGTTTCAATCCGGAGGATTACGGCCTGTTCAGTCCTGAACGGGTTTCCGGGATGGCCCCTGTGACACCCAAAGATTACCGAGACCATTTTTTAGATCAATTAGATAACACTGACTTCTTAGTTAACTTATCGGACATACAAATCCATCCCTATAGATCCAATGATCAGATCTGTCACGGATGGTTCGACATATTTATAGAACTCTCGTCCTTTATCTCAGAAGATCAACACAAACAGGAAGAAAAGAAAATCAAGGAAAAGATTAAGAAACTATATCACACAAACCGGAATTTAGGTGAACACCTACACGCAATCCATTTCGTAAGAAGGAAACCTTTATTACTCATTGGAAATATCGATATAGACGGTAGCATCTCTCCGGAAAAAACCTTGATCGCCATTTATACGGAGGCGATTCAATTATTCGCACCGGGAAGTCATTATACAGGTAGCGCACTTCCCATATACAAGCTTTTCAAAGGGATCAAGCAGATACAAGGGGTTCTATCGATACACTCTTTGGAATTTCAAGGTTTTGAAGAGGGTGAATACGCCTATACATTGGCATTATCTTCCCCTGAGCAAATCAAGATACGACTTTACCAAAACCAACAAGCGGTAGAGATTAATGCCACAAAAGTATTGAATCGTTTGCATTCGCGGAATAATATCAACCATGCAATACGAGAACAGAAAAAACAAGCCAAATCGATCCTCATGGACAGTCGCCATATCCATCTGAATGATTATAGCGTCACAAATGATTTCCCGATTTGCTACAAGGACTCGTTTACCGATTCATTCAAGGCATATCTTTCTATATTCGACCATCTCTTTTCGGAGGGACATGAAGAAATGAATCACCTAAAAGATTGGATGGCCTTAAATATGGAAACACCCGGTTCCGCTTCTATGGAACAAAACAAAGATCTGCTATTGGATACGTTGGATAAAATCTACGGAGAAAATAGCAACCTGCCTTTTCTCCGCTACTCCCATAAAGAGATAAACCGTCAACGAAGAGTCCGGTTCCTGCGACAACTACCGGAACTTATCCGGGACCGGTATCTGGGCTGTAATCTATTCGACGCAGACTCCCTTTCCGGATTGGAAAGATATCTCTATTCCATACTCGGATGGGAAGATGCGGAAGAGCAAATTTTCATTCTGGAAAACATACTCCTGCATTCACCGGAGGCGACTGATCATCCAGTCCCCTCCCGGGAATTTACCTTAACGGCAATCCTCTCGCAAACAGAACGTACGCGGCAACGGCCGGATTTTCAGCTTCGTCTTGAAGAATTCTTGCGAGAGAAGATACCGGCACATTTACGATTCACGGTTCATTGGCTTCCTCCGAAAGAGCTAGCCCTATTTGTCAAGGACTATAAGGCATGGAGAAAAGCTTGGGCCGATAATGACGACAAAGAGATTGGCCGCACTGGAGAAGTCTTAAAGAATAATCTGATACGAATAAATATCGAACTTTAAATTTACCCTTATGTCAACCAGATATCGAACTACCTACCACGGCATTTTATTGGGCTTATTGCTTCATGTAATCATGGCACAAGCCGTTAACGCCCAAAGAAGTCTCTCGGAGCGATTGGATTATTTCCGGAGTTTAGGAGAGCGGAACGAGTTAGAACTGGAAGAGATTCGTACCCCGATCGTCTCTTACCAGACTCTTATGGACTCGATCACCCAGCGTATCTTAACGGAACAATGCGGTTATATCGTTTATCCCGCTGAATTGGGGAACGCTTTCACTTTCGTAACAAACCCGGACGCAAACCAAGCGATCTCACGTTTGGGTTATTTACAGTCCCCAAGTTCCTTATTACCCGATCATGTAGAGCAATGCGCATATACACCTTGGCTGTTCGGAAACGAGTTATTAACCGCATCCAAGAATAAAGCCAATGCGGATCCTCTCTGCCGCTTCTTCGATGAAAAGCTTGGCCCAGTCAAAGTAACGCAAGCTTTGTGGTATTATTTCAATAAAAGAGAACCGGAAAAGATCTTGCCTCCCCCTACCGTTGAGAATATGTATTTCTTCAAAGGTAAAACCGGAGATCTGGATAATATGCAATCGTTGCTCAACTCCGATAAACAAGGCTATATCATTTGTCCCGTATGGACAGAAGATGTTACAGGTGTTCTGGACAACCCGGACGAGAATCCTTCTATCAGAGGAAGCGGAACGATTGAGTTTTTCATCAAGGAAGCCCCTCTTTCCATCGCTCTCAACATTACGCCCTGGGAAGAAGACGCCATCGGATACAGGGAAACCGGCTTCATCCCATTCGTCTACGACACCACTTACACGCAGGCCGTAAAGAACTGGTTGCTATCCGTGCGTGAACTGCGCCCCTCCACGATTCGTACGTTCTTCTGTTATTTCGATAAACGTAGCAAAGAAGAGATCGCCGCACAAAAGAAAAAGGGAAATTGCAGTATTCCCGTATTCAAGGTAGATGGCGCATCATCGGAAACCGAACGCCTATCCGAACGTCTAAGCCAATACAACCAACGAGCTTTTCCGATCGTACCGTATTGGCTGCAATCCGTATATGAGCAATTACCGGCAAACCTTATCCGGAAATTCAGCCGAATGGAATATCTAGGGTATGTAGTGGATACAGAAAGCAGGCAACCTAGCCAAGTAAGCGACTGGCAACAACAGGAGTGCTTGATAGATATGCCCGTTTATTCGGATACACCCGTCGATTTACTAGTCCTATTCCGAAACTCAAAAGCGACGAATGATTTCTTAAGATCGAAAGAATCCCAGATGGCTCTTTTAAATAACTTATTCACAAAGGGTACCGGTACGATCAACCGAAACCCGTCTCTCCGGAAACTCAACGGATTGACTCTTTACTTCCCTGATTTCGATTTTAAACTGGAGAACCGGAGAGAACTTGTACAATTCGTGAAGTCCACTAGTTTCGTAATCGATTCCTTTTGCGTGGATGGTAATAAAATATATAAAAACTACGATCTAAATGTCATATTCCCTATCAAGGAGAAAAAACATATCGGTTATCTATCCATTCTATTGAAATACCAATTGGTAGACCGCCTTTGTTTCGTCGATTACGATGAAATGGGCGTTCCCGTAACTACTTGCGAAAATCGAGAGAATAAGCAAGAACCAGTACTCAAGATGGTCATGTATGAGGAAGAATGCGAGGTATCCTTACTAGATAATCTTTTCAACTCTTTATTCTATTTGCTAAATCCTTTTCCGCAAGGCGAGCAACTCACCAGTTGCTCCGATGATCTGGCGCAACTGGCAAATACGGAATTCTCCAACCCGATGCTTATTTATTTCGTATTGGGTGATATATTCCTATTTCTCATACTATTAATCCTAATCACCCTGTATATGACATCCAGTAAGTTCTACATGTTGGCACAACATTATAAGCGATATGTCTTGCCTCTATTACTGGTATTCATATCCGAGATCGTATTGGTATTATACCTAATCACCAATATCGTATCCTCACGGGAAACTTTCGATATATGGACTCAAATGATACTGTTGGCGCTCCCACTCTTCTTTTTTCTCTTAATCATCGTACCGATCGGACACCGGGAAAGAGAGCCGTTGCCTTAAATCACCACCGGCCCTCTTTATTCAATTCCCGGCGGATCGCTATAGATAAGATATCGGAATCTAGCCGGGGAGTGTCTTGCTTTAGCAACCGAAGGGCACAACGCCTGATCACATTCGAGATGGAGCCACCCGATAACTCATAAGTAGCTGCCATACGGATCATCTTGTCCGCATCCGCAGGTAGCCAAGAAGAGGGAAGCATTCTACGCCATAATTCCTCACGTAAGTCTTGATCTGGCATTGGGAAATAGATAATAGACTGGAAACGACGGGAGAAAGCTTCATCAATATTACTCTTTAAGTTTGTGGCTAAAACAACGGTTCCCGGGAAATCCTCGATCCGTTGCAGCAAATAAGCGATCTCTTGATTCGAATGGCGATCATTAGAAGTGTTCGTCGAGGTTCGTTTACCGAATAAGGCATCCGCCTCATCGAAAAAGAGAATCCAATTTCGGTTTTCCGCTTGGTCGAATACATTCGCAAGGTTCTTTTCAGTCTCGCCGATATATTTGGAGACAATCATGGAAAGATCGATACGATATACATCCATCCCGTTCTTCTTGCCGATCAAGGTTGCGCAAAGCGTCTTACCCGTTCCCGGCGGGCCATAAAACAAAGTGCGGTAACCGGCCTTCAAAAAACGACTCAATCCCCAGTCCGAAAGGATGACCCGATGCCCCGTAATCCAATTATTTATCTCCTCCAACTCCTCACGCACATAATAAGGCAATACGGCATCTTCCCAATTCAAAGCCGTACTAATCCGTTTGGCCGGAAAACCCATATTATAGTCCGGCTTATATTCTCCCTCAAAAGATAAACGGTACAAGAAATCCTCCGATATACGCAGTTGTCCGCTCAAGAACGGTTCACCATTCCCGGCTCCTTCCAAGCCAACGACGTGATACATATGGAACCAATGCTCCTCACGAAATAGACGAACTACTTCCAGACGGCGTTCCACACGATCGCCCGCCAACAGGAAAACGACCGTCTCGCCCGTTGGCAAGAATCCTCCGTGCGATAGTCCTTTCCAACCGCCAAATTCCGTATAAGGACGGTCAAAATTCTTATTATGCACAAAAAAAATATCCAACATCTGCGGAGAAAGATGAGGCATTAAGGCCAACATCAACACCATCCACTCGTCGAAAGTAGGATCGACCTGTTCCGGCAACAACGCCTTCCAAAGCGGTCCTGCCTTCGGGAGTGGGATATCATAGACGGAAGATAAATCGCACTCCTGCCGGAAATACAAACGAATGGAGACATCCAATACCCGCTGGAACCAATCGATCCACTCGTTCATAAGACAGAAGCAGCTTTAGCACCCATCACATCCGCCTCGTGTTCCAAGGATAAATCATCGTTAACGGCCATTCCACCTACCTCGGTAGTAGGCTGCACACGTCCCTCGGCTTGCTGGATGACGTGTGTCAACTCATGTCCCAATAGCTGCTGTCCGGCAGACGTATCCGGTTTGAATTGTCCCGGGGCGAAATGGATATCCGTACCTTGCGTATATGCCAAAGCCCCAACCTCCGGCGCTTTCGATGAATCCGGGTGTACACGTACCGATGAGAAATCCGTCCCGAAGGAAGACTCCATGCCTTGGATTACATGATCCGGAATCCCTGTCTGGTTCTTAGTTTGCCGTTGGGCCACAAATTTTCCTTGAAGAAGCTCATCCTCATCTTCCACATCCCGCTGAACGGCGAACTTACCTTGCAGCAAATCATCCTCATCCATTGCGTCACGTTGCATAGTTTCCACCATTTTAGCCTGCAAGGCAGATTGTACCCGGTTATCTTCCATCAATTGTGTTGATTCACCTTTACGGTTTTGAAATACCCGCGAAGGTCCTTCTTGAATCTGTATCCGATCCGCATTCATAATGTTATCTTTTAATGTTATTTACCGCCACTTTACTCTAAGTATTTTTTCCATCCATGGAGTTTTAATGAACCTGAAGTTCCAAGCAATCGAATCTAATAAGACGTCAAAAGCTCTCTCCTCGACCGTTAGCGTCCAATTATTCTTCTCCATCTTTAACACTCCCTTTCTCCGGATAAAAGTACTTTGAAGACCTTCCCAGCTCGTATTCCTCATCTTATCCCAATTCATAAGTACCGCTTTCTTCAATTGCTCTATCATCTCTAATTCATTCTCAGCTAAATCACACGAGCGAGGAAGCGGTTCCGGACTATCATAGCCCGTCAAGACTTTGCTTAAGAATAATTCTGGCTCCGGGATTTCCTTCTCATCCGTTACAAAACGTTGAGACGCAAAAATGGCCTTCACTTGGCATTCTCTCGATTTAAAGCCACGTCTGTCATCACTCAAGTAGCCTAACCTATGAAAAAGTATTGGCAGATAGACGGCTATGATCGTCAAGCCCGCATTGTTAATAGACACGCCATGATCTTCTAACTGGCCATTCAAAACATCCATATCCATATTATTTTTAAGTTGATATATAAAAACTGACAATTCAGATAAATTAGTTGTATGTCGACATATAAAAGTCTCTATCTTATGCAATTCCTCCTCTGACACAGACTCCCTCAAATGCTGCCAAAAGAGGAACAACAATCCATCTTTGGAGTAATTCCGGTAAACGTTGCCGGAAAGAGCCTGTAACCACCCCAACCAAACGTTCTCTTCCAACCCGAAGTTATTGAGACGAAACAAGCGGATTACCTCCTCGACAAGTAAACACAAAGCGGGAGTCGCCCCTGTATATAATTCCTCCAATAATTCCATCTTTTGAGAATTGAACGGATAGATAGCGGGAGAAATCGTACGGATGGGAAGCTCGGGCACTTTCCCCTGTTTCGTACCCAGTAAAGCTTCCATAGTACGTGCGAACGCATCCATATCCTCCAACATACACTCATGCAATAATAAGCGCAACCGAGCGGCATCCCCAAAAGTACGGTTCTCTTTTACATTCGTAAGATATTGGATCAAGGATACTTGATTCGGAAAAGCCAGACCGTATTCACGGATGACAAACAGTAATAAGGAAGCGAAGATACGAGCGGCCTCTATCGGCTCTTCAACCCTTATTCCGGATGAAGGAATATCCTTCAATTGCCGTAATTGGTCCAGTAAGATTTTCGGGTTCGTCTTCTCCAAACCACTCACGTACTCGAATAGATCGCCCAGCGGTTCATCGGAACGGCCTGTGATTATAAATTGTCCCAACCGATACGCTTTCCTCTCCTCATTCAACCAAACAGAGAATAAAAGCTCGGGAGATTCCTTATCCATATCCTCGTACAGCAGGTCTATTATCTCACGTAACTCTTCCGGAACCCACGGATATTCCCCATGTGTTCCCTCATGAAAATAGGAGATCAACTCCCGCACCGTGATATTATAATGAGCAGAGAACTGTCCCAACACCGAACGTACGAATTGTTTCCGGCTAAAAGCGGTTAATGGCCCGCTAAACAGTACCAGAAAAATAAACTCCCATTTCAACAGCCGGAACTCGCCGCCCACCCTTCCTTCCAAACGCCCTTGCTCTTTCCCCTTATCCAGCGTCTGCGCATACCGGATAATGAAATGGCTTTCCACCGGAACGATTTGCCTAACCACCGAATAGATTTGCTCCTCGCGCAAGGAACGGATAAAGCGACGGCACAAACCCGAATTAGACAACCGATCTTTCAAATCTTCCGGGTAATAAACGGATATATCGGAGGGAGAATCATCGAGAGCATTCAAGTACAAAGCAATGATCAATTCCCGAACGGCTGGATAAGCCGTTAGCAGCCCACTTGCCAAGGTACGGTAAAAATATCCCAATAACTCCATTACCGTCAGATTGTAATGCGCCGCCAATTCCTTTAACACGGAGAAGGCAAACTGATGGCGGGAAAATACGCTTCCCCCCCTACCGAGAATAACCTCGAAGATAAACACCCATTTCAGTATCCTGAAATCATTCCCGGCTTTCCCTTCGAGCATACCCAATTCCTTCTCCTTATCCAACGCTCTCGCATAGTCGATGACAAACGGACTCTCCGCAGGGATCACCTGTTCCACGATCTGGTAAATCTGTTCCTCATTATACCCGGATAAAAAAGTCAAGCTCTTCTCCCGCCGCACGAGCAAAGCCTTCAATTCTTCCAGAGAATAAAGAGAGAGATTTTTAGTGAATTCCTTTTCCGATAATGTCTCTAGCCGGATATCCTTCAAGAGCGACAATAACTCGGGCATGAACAAGCGGGTAGAGGCGAACTTATCTAAATCATACGTCAGCATCCCCAGTAAATCCACAAAAGAAATGGAATAATAGCCGGATAATTCCCACAGCGTGTACGTCACCATTTGTTTCCGGTTGAAATAGCCTTGATCCTGAGATAATAAATATCCCCATAGGATTATCCAGATGGCGTTTCTGTAATCATTCTTCCCTATCTCCGGACGCTTTATCTCGGGATAAGAGTCTTGCAAGAAACGGGCATAAGCGTTTATAAACGAACTTTCCGAGGGTGCCACCACATGTACCAAACGTTCTTGATAGATATCATCCAATTGAAAGACCAGACGTTTACGAATGGTAAGCGCCTTTCCCTTCTCACGCAGAAAATGACTTAATTCTATCGGGGATATTCGTACTAATTTATCTAGAAGTTCCGGTAAGGTGAGCCTCTCCTCTTCCAGCCAAGGCCAATATCCGTGCGACATATAATAGGTAAATACTTCCAGCCAAGATTGCCTGATGGGAACAACAGCGATTCGGTCGGGATGCTCTTCCTTACTTCGCAAATAAGAAGCGAAAGTCTCGTCCAGTCTCTCCGCCAGTCTACGGGGGAATTGCTCATAGAATTCATCTTCTTCTAGCTTACCTAGATCCAAGTCTAAACTCTCGATCCGGATCAACTCATCTTCCGTATCATAACGGCTTAAAATCTCATCCACGATCCCTTCTAAAGAGGTTCGGTTAAAGGTATCCCAACGACCATATAAATCATGAACGAAAGATTCCCGATCCGCAACTAAATCTAGTTTTAAGGTGCCTATTGTTATCATATGGTTTGCAGGGTATTTCAGTCTTTATTAGATGCATGCAATATCTATATTATTCTTCGATTAAACAAGTATTATCCAGATTCTTTTCCACAAAAACATATAAAAGTTGATTGTGCCAGAATAAAACTTATGCGTACCTATAGGTAAGCCTGATCGGTACCTATTCTATTCTTAAATTATCGCCACTGATTTTACAATCAGCGGCGGCATTTGTATATTCAGCGGCTGTGAATATAAATTCAGCGCCGCCAAATTAAGAAATAGAGCTTATTCGACAAAGAATATATAGGCTCTTGGAGAAGTATTTCCTAGGGAGAGAAGCGTTTTTCCTCCAACAGAGAGAGATATCAAAGATATTTACGTAAATTTGCCATTCAGTTACAATTTATCAACCTAAATTCTTTATTTACATGGAATCTGTAATGAAAAAAACAGCCGCCACAAGCTTGTTAGCCTCTTGTGCGGTATCGCTGGCCTTGTTTTCCTCTTGTGCCAGTCAAGAACAAAACACACTTACTCCCGAGGAAATCGCCGACGGATGGGTTCTGCTTTTTGATGGAAAGACATTGGATGGTTGGAAAGATTACAACGGGACTACATTGACACAGCCTTGGCATGTAGTGGATGGTTGTATACAAGCCAAAGGAGATGGCAGCGACGCTAGTGGCTACATCGTAACCGATAAAGAGTATGAGAACTTCGAGCTTTCTTGGGACTGGAAATTGTCCAAGGGTGGCAATAGCGGTATGTTGTACCATGTGGTAGAGCGTCCCCAATTCGCTGTTCCTTACGTAACGGGGCCGGAGTATCAATTGATCGACGAGCCGAACTTCCCGGACCCATTGGAAGAGTGGCAGAAATTAGGTGTGGATTACGCGATGCATTTGCCGGATAAATCCAAGATGAAGGTGAATCCGCAAGGCGAATGGAACAACTCCAAGATCGTATTCGATAATGGACATGTGGAACATTGGTTGAACGGACAAAAGATCCTAGAGTTCGAGGCATGGACAGACGATTGGCACGCTAAGAAAAATAGCGGCAAATGGGCCAACGCACCGGAATACGGATTGGCGAAAAAAGGTGTGCTTTGCTTGCAAGATCATGGTTATCCCGCATCTTTCCGTAACTTGAAGATCAAGGAACTTCCTCGTAAGGCCGGTAAGGAAGTGAACTTGTTCAACGGCGTGGATTTGACGGGATGGGAACCATACGGTACGGAGAAATGGTACGTAAAAGACGGTTTATTGGTTTGCGAAAGTGGTCCCGATAAGCAATACGGTTATCTCGCTACCCGTGATTATTATGATGATTTTGATCTGACCGTAGAGTTTAAGCAAGAGGCTGACGGAAACTCCGGCGTATTCATCCGCTCTTTCGTTGAGGAAGGCGTGAAAGTAAACGGCTGGCAGGTAGAAGTAGCTCCGAAGGGTCACGATACAGGTGGTATCTATGAGTCGTACGGACGTGGCTGGTTGGTTCAGATTCCGGATGAGAAAGAGAATATCTTGAAAGAAGGCGATTGGAACACGATGCGTATCAAAGTACAAGGCGATAACGTACAGACTTGGCTGAACGGACAGGAAATGGTAAACTTGAATGATGAGAAGATCGGAGCGGGTAAAGGCCGCATCGCCCTTCAGATTCACGACGGTGGAGGCATCAAGGTTCTTTGGCGAAATTTAAAACTTACGACATTATAATAGAACGAAGCTAGATTATAAACCAAATAAGGTGTTTCAAAAGAAGTCTTTTTGAAGCACCTTATTTTTATCATTGATAACACCCTCTTTTATCACTGGATTTTATGAATAAACTTATCTTTACAGCTATCCTTTCGGGATTTGCCGGCCTCTACGCCATGGGCCAGAACGAGATCCGGCTTATGGACATGGACCTAAATAAATCCTACCAAACTTACGGTGGCGCCGTCAAAGGGAAATCAGTTACCAACGAGCCCGCCTCTATACAAGGAAAAACGTATGATGACGTGATCGGGGTACAAGCCAAAAGTCATATCAAGATCGATTTACACAAGAATGCGTCACGCTTTCAAGCGCAGGTCGGGATCGCCGACTCACATATCGATTATACGGATAAAAGCCTCACGGTTATCCCTTTTGTTGACGGAACGAAAATGTATTTCGATACCCGAAAAAACGCCAAGACATTTGTTGGTCTAGAAGGTAAAGACGGAAAAATACATCCGGGCTCGGCCTTATTTATCTTGAAAGGAGATGACAAGGAGCTTTATAACAGCGGTATCGTCAAACTTGGCGATGCCCCGAAAACAATCGATATCCCCCTAAATGGCATAAAGATATTGGATCTTATTGTAGAGCCTACCGACGATGGACCTAGCGGAGATCATGCCTTATGGATCACGCCCCAAATAGAGTATATGGAGATCATCCCCTCGATCGTCTCCACGAGCTATCAAGGGAAAGGGCCGGAAGTATCATCCGGTACGGAGAAGAAATTACTTGATAAAATCAAGCAATTACCCCAACAAGGGCTTCCTTTGGAAAACACCTCTTTCGACTGGCTTTTACAACCCTCACGATCAAAAGCCGGCATATATGCGACTCCCGATGGCAAAAGCATCTTATTGTCAAACGGAATGGTAGCACGTATGTTCCGTGTCTTACCCAATCTTTCCACTCTCGATATCTTTAACCGGATGACCGGAGAAAGTATGCTTCGTGCCGTAAGTAGCGAAGGTAGTTTGACGATTGACGGGAAACGTTGGGAACTTGGCGGGCTGGCCGGCCAGCCCGAGCGCGGATACTTCCAAATGGAATGGGTCGACCAGATGACTACTCGCCCCGGTTCTTTTCTCATTGAGGATTTCCGCATAGAAGAGCTGCAGGAAGATATCAAATGGGCCAGAAGCCGCTGGGCACTGAATAAGAACGTACCTACAGGGAAAAGACTGACTTTCGTATTGAAAGGAGAGAAAGAAACAGAAGGTGTCACCGTAGAACTCCATTACGACTTATACGATCACATCCCGGTTATCCGGAAAAGTATGGAGGTTACCAACAATACCCCGCAGTCCATAGATATCGATGCCTTTCAATTGGAATATCTGGCATTCGCCGAACCGGAGTCGCCCGGCGGTGGAGATCCCTCTAAATTCAGGCTCCCGAACATACATGTAGAAAGCGATTATGCTTGTGGCGGAGAGTTTACCGAGCGGGAAACCGATATCACGGAGAAATGGGTGGCCGATCCGGAATATACCTCCCAACGCAATTATCCTTTGCTAACACCTTGTATATTAGATATATCGCCCAAGATAGGTCCTGATTATACCCTAGCGGCGGGCCAGAAATTCAAATCTTTTAGCGTATACGAGATGCCGTTCGACAGCGATGATCGGGAACGAAAGGGTTTGTTTAAACGACGCTTACATTATACGGTAGCTCCATGGGCTACGGAGAATCCGATCTTCATGCACCTTACCTCTTCCGATCCGGATGTTATTCGTACCGCTATCGATCAATGCGCTACCGTTGGATACGAGATGGTTATCATCAGCTTTGGATCCGGATTGAACGCCGAGGATATCTCAGAAGAAAATATCGCCAAATATAAATCTTTGGTGGATTACGCCCGCAACAAAGGTGTAGAGTTAGGGTGTTACTCCCTCTTATCAAGCCGTTGGATCAGCGACGAGGTAGATGTTATCAATCCCAAGACAGGTAAACGAGGGGGGATGCGCTTCGGTAGCGCTCCCTGCCTTTGCAGCGATTGGGGATATGAGTATTTCCATCATATACGAACCTTCTTCGAGCATACGGGCATGCGTTGCTTCGAGCACGACGGCTCCTATCCCGGCGACGTATGTGCATCTACCCACCATACCTATCATAAAGGGCTGGAAGATTCCCAATGGAATCAGTTCCATAAGATAACCGATCTCTATCGTTGGATGTGCGAGAATGGCATTTATATCAATGTTCCCGATTTCTATTTCTTGAACGGGTCTACCAAGACAGGCATTGGTTACCGTGAAGCCAACTGGTCGCTTCCCCGGGATCGACAGATCATCCATGCCCGCCAATTGAATTATGATGGTACATGGGATCGGATGGCTTCGGCATGCTGGAGCTTTGTTCCTCTCGTGGAGTATCAAGGAGGAGGAGAGGCCGCTACCTTGGAGCCCCTCCACGAACACTTGTTCGAATACAAAACACATATGATGCAAAATTACGGAGCTGGTGTCCAAGCTTGCTATCGAGGCCCACGTCTGTATGATACCCCGGAGACCCAAGCGGCTATTCAATGGTATAAGAAATACCGCGATATACTCAACAGCGATATGATCCATTTACGCCGACCGGACGCACGAGACTGGGACGGGTTCATACACGTCAATCCTCACAAGAAGGAGAAAGGTCTAGCCATGTTCTTCAATCCGACCCATCAAGAGATCACCCGTACGATCCATATCCCACTCTATTATACCGGCCTGACACAAACAGCCCGCATCCGGGAAAAAGAGCAAAAGCCTGTCACCTACAAACTGAACCGGGACTATACAGTGGAGCTTACGGTTAAAATCCCTGCCAACGGATATACTTGGTATGTGGTTGAAGCAGCCGATTAGAACTAAAATGGCCGGGATAATCGCTACCCCGGCCATTTTATCTATCTATAGACTTCTTTATCTACGTCCGTTACCTAGATGTTTTCTGCCATGTTTATTCCCTTTAGGCTGCTGTTTCTCCAGATATTGTTTGTATTGTTCCTCCGTCAATATCTTTTTCATCTGGGCGTTCTTATCCTCACGCATGGCCAACATCTTTTCCCGTTGCTTCTCACGCTCAGCCTTCATCGCCTCACGTTCTTTCTGAGCCTTTTCCATATACTCTTTTTGAAGTTTACGGAACTCTACCGCTTGTTTCTCATCTAACTTCAAGTCGGCGATCATCTTCTCGCAACGTGCGGACGGATCCATCTTACGCTTGTCCATACGCCTGTTCTCACGAGCGAACACAGAAGTTGAACTCAACAATACAACCAAACACAATCCTATTACCTTTTTCATAAACTACTACTTATTACTTTTATTATAAATTACCTGTTTATGAAGCGCTTCGAAAAAATAGACATCGATAAAAAGGAAAGGTTTAATCAGAAATAACATTTAACATTTTACCACAGGCCATTTACCATCTCGGAATCTCCAAATCATCCTTACTGGGCAATGCCGGGAATTTAGCGTGTGGTTCCGCCTGATACCAGAAAGTAGTCGATGAGATATCCGACTTTTGATTATTATACCTACCATCGTGCCGCCAACCCAAATCTTGAATCGTAACCTTCAGATCCTTTTCAAAACGAACCGGGTCCAAGATATGCCAGCGATACAAGCCGAACGCCGTAACAGCCCGATATAGGCCATCCGGACGGATCACTTGGTGCATTCCCGCATAAGGAGTGGTGAATTCTTGGTATTGATGTGTTTTCTGATTCTCGAAGTTATACGAACCGCAGAAATAATCCTCCGTACCTGTTCCACAGATGGTCGGGTATTCCTTGTCGCCATCCATATAGAACTTGATCTCTCCTTCACCCCACCAACAGTTATCATTGACACGCCAAGCTAAATAAGTTCCGACATATTGTCCCTTTCCCTTGATTCCATCCACCAACGTATGGATAGAGCCTTGTGTCGGGTTGGAACGGCGGAACTGCGCATGGAAATATCCCTCATCCTCCGGCACTTCCGTCAAGGTATAATTAATCTGGTAATACAAACGCATCTCTTCCGCATTATTAATATTCTCCAACGTTATGCGTGCTTTCTTCCGAAACGGCATCTTCCAGTAGCAATTGAAAGCGCTCCCGGGATTTACACAGACCGCCAACGAGGAAAGTTGAGCATACTCATTAAAAGCACTGGCGAAGAAATCCCCGACCGGACATTCAACTGAAGGCTCTTTCTCGTCGTCCCAATACATACGGAGTATCGAGAATCGCCAGTTGCCAGTGGGAGTCATCCATATCTGCTGGATAGCCCCCGGGCCATCAATCTCCGCGATGGTAACTGTCTCCCCCGGTTTCACGATAATAAAAGGATTTACTTTCCAGCCTTTCCCCAAATCTTTCGCTGGGCCGGCCGCATTCGCCTTATTCCGGACATCCTTATCTCTCACGGGATCAGCCATCGCTCCTTTCCCTTTCTCCCCCGTAAAATTCTCCGGACTGATCGAACGACTCTGCGCATTCGACAAACGAGAAAGGTTTCCCATATTCATATCCAACCCGTTAAAAGGATACTGCTGGGCATTCGCCCAAAAACTTAACAGCAAAAAGGCTAACAGCAAAACATTGATCTTCTTCATAATGACTTTTATTATTTAAAATTTATACATCGTCTACCTATCATCCGCCTCCAAAATTAAGATCCAATCATTTCCCCTCTCTCCCGCTTCTCCGGGCGCATTGAATGTACGAATTCCCTTATTCTCGACCGGTCCGATCAAGGTTCTCGCCCCATTCCTCGGATTGAACCAATAAGCTTTACCTAAAGATCGCAATTTACTCATTTGTATTCTTACATCCTGCCCTTGGCTCAAATAAACTAAAATAAAAGTCTTATCTTTTGCTAAAACGGGAGTGATATAACTTGCGTCATTGTAATTAATTCCAAACAAAACGGATAGATCCAGACGGAAACGATCTAACGGATACATCGTAAACAAAGACTTTACATAGCGCATACATTCGGCTCCCGGCCTATCCAACGCACCATCCCAAAACGAGAGGCATGGTACATGATATTTACCACCCGGCTTATACATTTGCCAAATAGCGTTATTCCCATAGGTATATCCGGCAGCTCCAGACAAATAAGTCCAATAAGCCTGCATACGGATATCATAGTCATCGTAAATTCCATCCGTAAAATAAGTCGTATCCTTAATCAACCCGTTATCACCTATTATGTCCTCCTTTTTCTTCCCGAATTTAGCATAATCAAAATATTCCCAGAAACGAACCGGTATGTCCTCGTATGAAGGTTCCGCATTTACAAACGGTTTAATCGGATTCAATTGAGCATACATACCCGAAAAACGATATACCGGATCCATCCGGCGGTAATGCCCGCTTTGGAGAATATTGAATGATAGCCAAGACTCATTGTGGAACCAATAATGCGAGGAAATCTCTCCCGTCGGATGATAGGACATTAGTTGTGTTCCTCCATTTCCCTCCTGAATTCCCTTCGCCATAGATTGCCAGATCTCGAACTCCTTATCCGTAACCACATTTCTATCACCACCAAGAATCCATATTACAGCTTCATTTTTATATCGGGTTCCCAGTATTTTCCCGTATGTATACGCATTATCTGGATTAAACAATGCTGGATTTCCGTCTTTCTCTACCACATTGTTTGCCCAAGTAGGTAGAAGCCCTATATACATTCCTCGTTTGCCGGCCTCTCGAATCACAAAATCCACCAACTCAAAGTACCCTTCCGTGATTTGGGTAGGGTCTTTATCAACCAAGGGCAAATATCCATACGCATTCGGTTTATCCAAACCATCCAGTTCAGATAAGATAACAGCCTGTATTACCGTAAAGCCCTTTTCTTGCCGGTTATCCAGATAATGAACGATCTCCTCCTTATCCAATACATGAAATAACTCCCAAGCCGTATCCCCCAGCCATAAAAAGGCACCGCCCTCTTTCTTATAAATAATAGGATCGTTCGGACGGACAATCAAATCTTGAGCCAAACAACCCAATACACAAAAAGCTAGACAAAACAAAAGATATTTTCGCATACTAATTCTTTTTAAGATTAAAAACTTACATTATAAATCTCCACGGACCCCACATTATCGAAACAAGAGGCTGGGCCAACTTTCCCATTCTCACAATCTAACCGAACATTCCGTAAAATCACTCGATCTAAATTATGAAGGTAAAGCCCCCAGCAAGGGAGCGCACGATAATCGGTCAATGGCTTCGAGGGAGTACGTCCTACTATTTCTTGATCTTTGTTTCCAACATACGATAAGGAAACATCCGAAAGCCGGACATCTTTCAAACTACTATCTCCCCAACTCTCTACCGAGGCGGCCGCTTTCATTAAACGTGTACCTCTTATATGCTCCAGACAGATCCGCTCTCCCCGGTTCCCCTCATTCAATGTGACTAGAAACGGATTATCCAATTGATCAAAAGAACAGCTAGATATCAATATATCCTTTACTTCCCCAAACGCAGGGAACCATGCGCCCGGTTGGAGCAATATCCCAGAAAGCATATTCCTACGTTTTTGTTCACCGGAAGTCCGATGTGGATATTTTCCCGGACCTCTAAATTCACAATCAACGATCTTTAAACCAGTAGCCGGCATTATCAACCTTATCCCATTGCACGATGAGTTCATATAGCAATTCTCTATTACCATATTCTTCCATAGCCCACCCGCAACAGCATCATCACCCGTATAAAAACGGCAATTTCGGATACGGATATCTTTTCCGCCACGAATATGAATCCCATCCCATCCTTCCTCCACTAAAAGATTATCGAAAGAAGCCCTTTCAATATCATAACTCATAAAAGCATAGTTCGATGCTCTTCGTAGTTTAACTCCCGATATCTTAATCCCTTTCGATCTCGACAAAAAGAAAATATGAGGGCCTCTCATCCCTTCTTCACCTTTTTTATCTTGAATATGGGCACCATCGATTACCCCCTCTCCTGTAATTGACACACCTTCAACTTGATCTCCTAAAAGCAATGCCTTGTTCCAATTCCGGGGTTTTACTTTATAATAAGCCTCATCTTGATTAAGATCGGATATAGAACGGTACTTTTCCAGATTATTTATGCCTTTCACTACGGCATTACTTTCTAAGAATAAGTTTACTTTACTTTTCAGCAGAATACTTCCTGTCAAAAACGTTCCCTCCGGAATGATAACCGTTCCTCCCCCTCCCAAGGAACAAGCTTCTATTGTCCTGTTGATGAACTGGGTATTGTCTGTTATTCCATCTCCTTTAGCTCCAAAATCCACGATATCATAGGTGCTATCATCATTTGAGGCCCAACCTATCCGCATAAAGAGCATAAGCAATACAAAGAGACTCCCCCGAAAGACTCTTACTTTCGATACATCTATCATCTTCATTATTCAATAAGATTTAATATGATCATAAAGGAATAAAAAAAGAATAGGATTAGCGATCCCAAGAGAACTATCCTATTCCTTTTCTTTGATGAACTTTTCAACAAGTTATATCTACTCGTTCTCGTAACCTATGCTTTGTGTCATATTCGGATTATTCTCCATTTCAACCTTGGGTATCGGGAAATACAAATCTTTCGCATCATAATGCGGATTACCAACACGTGTCTTTCCATACCAACGGCTAATCTCCTCATCCAAGACCTTCCAGCGGCAAACATCTTGCCAATGTTGTACGCCCTCACCGCAGAACTCCATGAAACGTTCCTCCCGAATCGCATCTCTCAAAGCTTCTCCACTAGCCGTTATATCATGGGAACTATCTCCATTATAAGCTCTTCTTCTTACCAGATTCATATAGTTCCGGGCATTTACCTCATCTCCCGTAGCCTGACAAGCTTCCGCATACATCAAATATACATCCGCCAAACGCATCAAATACATATTAATACCAACCCCTAAATTCAACTCATTCACCGTACTTTTCAACGGATTGTATTTTCGCATACTCCAACCTTGAATGTCAGCCTCCGTATCCTTATATTTCAGAACCTGCGTCTGCTGTCCATTCATAATAACAGGAGTTCCCGGACGCAAAGCGGCGATATCCAAACGAGGATCTCCATTAAAACGTTTAATATTCGCATCATGAAAGAAAATATTACCCCAACCGGCCGCCTCAACATCTCCACTTGCGTTCTGGAAACATAAGGCAGCGATCAATCCATATTGAGAACCTTCTCCATACCAAAAATATCCGGAAGTGTCCCCATTACGGAAATTAATCTCTAAGATCGATTCTCTATTAAATTTCTCCTGATCCTCATTAAACATCTTCGCATATTCATTGAAAGGGAGCAATTCTTTTCCGGAAGAATCAATAACCTCTTTCAACGCTTTCTTTGCCGCATCATAATTACCAATATACAAATTCGCTTGCCCGATGTAACTAGTAACGGCAACAGAGGTTGGACGTGGATAGTCCGCCCTCTCTTCCCATACAGCAGGTAGCAAAAGTTTGGCTGCCTCATAATCTTTCAAGATCTGATCGTAAACCTCGGCCACCGTGCTACGTTCTATATTTAGCATATCCGGAGTCGATGCTACCTGTAAACGAACAGGTACACCTTTTTTATCGCCATCCCCGTTGCAAGGATATCCCTCCCCAAAAAACGCTACTAACTGTTGGTGTGCCCAACCTCTCCAAAACAAAGCTTCTCCCTTCATCTGCGAAAGTCTTGCTAAATCCGCATCCGTAAACTTCTCCTTGTCGATTCTTTCCAATTGCTCCAATACGGTATTCGCACAAGAAATCATTTTATAATAACCAATCCATAACGTCCCAATATAAGCATTATCAGAAGTCACTTGATTGGTCGCCAACTGGTTCCAGTTGGCGTCACCAGTCCAAGCCATATCTACCGTATGATCCACACAGAATGTCCCTTTCGCCATAACCCTTTTTCCATACAAAGGCACAGCGACCATATTCGCATAAACTGAAGTTACGATAGTCTCCATATCCGCCATAGATTTAGGGTAGACACTTGGAGATAACGCACTGGGATTTGATAAATCCAGAAAACTATCCGAACAACTATTAAAAGTTAACGCAGCAGCTAATAATATAACTAATTTCTTCATCTTCCTATTAATTTAGAGGGTTAAACTTAAACCGCCCATAATGGTGCGGGTGGATGGAGCCCGTTTCACAGAATACATATTTCGTTCCAAATATCCACCACCCAATTCAGGATCTCCTTGGAACTTTGTGATAATAAATAAATTATCGCAGTTAATATAAAACTTCAAACCTTCTATCTTCAAATGAGAAAGTATTGATTTCGGTAAATTATAGCCGAAATGTAAATTCTTCAATTTAAAGAAAGAACCATCCTCCACAAAATAAGAGGAGACATTCTTGAAGTTTCCATTCGGATCCTCTTTCGTTACTCGAGGATGTGAAGTAGCCCGGTTCGTCGGACTCCACGCCTCATATACCTTATAAGTCGTATTATAGTCGCCATAGAAACTTCTTTCATAAAGCTTAGCGCTATTAAAGACATCAACACCTGCGTTTCCTAACCAGCCCATACTTAAATCAAAGCCTTTCCATGACAAATTTATATTCAATCCATACATCAAATCCGGCCAAGGATTACCGATATATGTCTTATCCTCATTCGTCACCTTTCCGTCTCCATTTAAATCCTTATATTTCAAATCACCCGGAGCCGTACCTGCTTGTTGGTACAATCCATCCGGAGATTGAGCGTTTAAGGCATCGATTTCCGCTTGGTCTTGAATAATGCCATCCACTACATATCCATACATCTGTCCCATCGGTTGCCCATTTTCCGTACGATAAATAGAACTATTCAAAGCCGCATCGCTTCCAGCCCAAATGATCGGATTCACTTGGTCACTTAACTTTACCACTTTGTTCTTGTTGGTAGACAACGTAAAAGCCACGTCATACCTGAAATCTTTATAGGAATCCCTCCATTGAACCATCCATTCGAAACCTCTATTGCTTATCTTTCCGATATTAGCCCGATAAGAAGAGGTCTCGCTAAATGGTTCCGAAGAAGGCCCGGCAGAAGGTGGCACACCTACTGAATACAGCATATCGGAAGTTTTCTTATCATAATACTCGATTGTCGTATTCAAGCGATTATCCAGAAAACTTGCGTCAACACCTATATTCCATTGGGCCACGTCTTCCCATTTAATCGTAGCATTCGCAACATTTGAATACCAGAATCCTCTCTGCGTATTTTGCCCATCATATGAATAATATAGATAATTATTCGTAAAAGAAGGTTCATACAAGAATTGAGGAATTGTATTGTTACCAATTTTACCATAACTTCCTCTCAGTTTTAATTGAGACATCCATATTATATTATCCTTTACAAAGCTCTCTTTTCCCACATTCCAACCAACAGAAGCCGAAGGAAACACACCAAACCGATTCTCTGGACCAAAGTTATCATAACCATCCCGACGAATACTAGCCTCTAGCAAATACCTGTCATCATAAGCATAGTTTACACGAGCGAACTGGGATAAACTACGACCTTCCGTTTTCGTTCCGGATACATCTTTATCTCCCGTACCTAAACTAATATCATCCGAAGGCTGAACCAAGAAGCCGTTTTTCCAACCACCTGCCGAAGAAGCCGTCGCCCGATAAGCCTCGTAGCCAACCATACCTTTTACATAGTGTTTCTCCCCAAAAGTATGATCATAAGTCAATGTATATAACATACGTAAATCATAACCGGAGCCATAATCTTTCGAGTAATAATCCTGTTGAGACAAAGATCCCAAATTCCATGATTCTAAGAACAAATTATTCGCATGGGAGTCAAAATTGGCAGAGAAATTCGCTTGGAATTTTAAATCATTGATAATCTCCCAATCCAAAATCGCATTTGCCCGGGCCCAAAACCTACGTTCATTCGCATGATGCGACATTAGTGTAGCCACATGATTAGGTCCCTCGTAGTAACCACCTGCCGGATGTTTCCCCCAACCTCCACCAGCTTCGTTGGTATTATCATAAGGCACCATCGTAGGAACTTGGCGGTAATAAACATAATCATTATTCGTCTGCCCATACAAATGGGGATCCGTATTATTAAAACCAACAGTCAGAATCTCGGAAAATTTCACACGTTTACTTATATTTGTCTGGCTAGCCACACGAAAATTACCCGCATCCTCAAATGAATAACGTTCGATAAACTGATTCTTGTAGAACTCCGCAGACATATTAAATGTAGTTTTCTCATTACCACCTGTCATCTGTAAAAAATAGTTTTGCCTAAAAGCATTACGCCAAACCAGATCTTCCCAGTCTGTATCTGGTAGCGAAGCGGGATTATCCCAGCCGGAATTGGGATTATTAGGGAAGCCTGCCGCCAGTTTCCGGTCAATAAAGTCTGCGGTATGCAGCATATCCGGCAAATCGATCGGAGTCTCTATTCCAAAGTTTACTCTCGCATTAATAGAAAGTTTCCCTATCTTTCCTTTTTTAGTGGTAACAAGGATCACACCACCTGCTCCCCGGGCACCATAAATAGCAGTAGAAGCCGCATCCTTCAAGATCTCGATAGATTCTATATCATTAAAATTAGGAGCGCTACCCGGCACTCCATCCACGATCCACAACGGATCCGCACCATTGATAGAAGCCGCTCCACGAATGATAATGTTCCCATTGGAAACATTGACACCAGCCACACGTCCTTGAATAACATGCGACACATCCATATTTAAATCATTAAAATCATCCGTCTTAATAGAAGCCACAGATCCCGTTACATTCGACTTCTTCTGCACGCCATAACCAACAACGACTACCTCATCCAGTTTTTGAGTATCTTCCTTCAAGTTTATCATTAAACTTGATTTTCCGTTCACAGCTACATCTTGAGTATTAAACCCAATATACGAGATCTGTAAAATACCAGTATCATCTATATTTAATGAGAAATTTCCCGAGATATCCGTTACCGTTCCATTCGTAGTCCCTTTCTCAACAACATTCGCTCCGATAATCGGTTCGCCGTTACTATCCACCACAGTACCAGATACCTGCTTTACTTTACCTGCAGTCTTTAAAGTTACGACAATTGAATGGCCTGTCATCGTATATTGCAAGTCCCTTTGATGCAATACATCATCCAACAAACGCTGAATCGGCTGATTCGTCACGTTTAAAGTTACCTCCTTCTTTCCTTCCACTATAGCATCCCGATAAGAGAATATATATGTGGTTTGCTTCTCTACAGCCTCAAAAAATTGCTTTAATGTAGCATTCTTCATGGAAAGAGTGACACTTCCTGTCTGAGCTAATACCAAAATAGGATTAAAAAACAGAAATAGAGCCAAAAAAATTATATAGCTACATTGATTTTTTCTACTTTTGAACATATATTATTTTTTTAAATTGATACAATCCGTTTTATGGCCTAATCGCCATTCTCGTAAATGGAGTATTAATTGGGGAACCGGAAAATCTCGACCATTTTTCGGTTCCGTTTTTATTATGAAGAATCTTGTCGCATAAGAACTGATTTAAGGTTGTACATTTTTATTTTCACTCGCTCAAGGATGTATAAAGATATCATCTCCTCGTACATCATATGTAAAGTCATAATGCCTCTCTAAAAGGTCCATTACCTCTACTATATATTCACTATCAAAATTTCCGGTAAATAAGTCATTCGCTAAAGAAGAATCATTCAAATGGATATTCACGCCATATCTACGCTCTAGTTTAGCCAAGACATCACTTAATGTCGTTGATCGGAAAACGAGATCTCCTCTTAACCATGCCGTTTCAAATCGATTATCTGTTTTCTCCACGGTTATAATACCCGATTCTTTATTGAACAATGCTTTTTCATTCGGTTTTAGATAAACGACACGAGAAGGCTCTGAACAAGTCTGTATCTTGATCCGTCCCGATATCAAGGCCATTTCCATGACATTCTCCCGTTCATACGAATACACATTAAAACTTGTGCCCAACACTTCTATATCCAGATATTTTGTATGTACCACGAAAGGTTTATCCTCATTCCGAGTCACCTCAAAATAGGCCTCTCCCTCTAAATTAACCTGTCGAAGCTCTCGACCGAAATCGTGAGTGTAACTTAAGCTCGATTCCGCATTTAGTTTTACTTGTGTTCCATCCGGTAAAGTCACCCCCGATCTTTCCCCTCTATCGGCATGAACCACTAAATTACCAATACCCTCCTCCTGATTGACTGGATTGAAATATAAATAACCAGACAATACACTTAATAAAGGTATTAATAGTATTGCGGCGATACGAGCCAGTTTCCTAAACACCATAACGAATCGTTCTTTTCTCGTTCGATTTTGAATCCCGCTGAACATATCTCGTATGATTCTCTCATCAACCTCTTCAAAGGGTCGCCCATTTTCCCATAAATGAGACAATGACAACGATAATTCATCATCATCAGACAAATTAACCAAAAGCCGTAGTGTTTTCAACTCTTCCGTAGAGATCGTATGATCCATGTACTTTGAGAGCAAATAATATGTATGTGATTCCTGCATAATATCCTTTTTATAAGGTATACACATGAGCCGTTAATTTATAACATGTCTTTTTAGATGTTATAAAACATAAGAATATTATTTTTTCAATTTTATTTATCCGATAAAGAAAAGAGAGAACAGCAAAGCATACTTACCGAGCTCCTTTCTTAAAACATGTAAGGCTTGCGATAACTGGTTACGCACAGATTGTTCTGAAATAAAGGCTTTAGCCGCTATTTCTGTTATAGTTATACCTTGTTCCTTATTTAATTCAAACAGTTCTCGTTGGCGAGGTGTCAACTTTTGTTTCGCTATTTCCAGTCTATGGTTAAATTCCTCAAAAGATAATTTACGTTCAATCGCAGTTTCCTCTCCATCTCCAGACTCATTCAGTACAACATCTTCCAAAAAAAGTGGACTATTTGCCTGCCTACGAAACTCATTCAATAATTGGTTCTTGGCCATCGTAAATAGGAAAGCACTGAAAGACATATCTAAATCAATCTGTTCTCTCCGCACCCACACTTTGATAAAAGTCTCTTGTACAATATCTTTTGCAAGAGCATCAGAATGAGTCAAGTGCAATGCGAACGCATATAGGCGTGAAGCGTATGATTCATACAGTTTCGTAAAGTCTCTGTATGAACCGCTTCGTAATCGTTCTAGGTATATCCGTTCTACATCCATCTCCTCTAGCACATATTGACCGAACAAATATAAAATAAAAAAATAAGAAGAGGTTATTTCCTCTTGAAAAGAAATAACCTCTATCTACTACAGATGGTGCTTAGCCTCATTTTTCATTGATCTATAAATCTTCAATTTTCACTTGCTTGAAGGACCTGATTTTTACCGGTCCCAAAAGCCCTGACGTTCGTAAATATTTTTCAGAATCTGGAGTATCGAACTTTACGATATTCGTTTTAGTTCTTCTCTCTTGTTTAGGTAATTTACTATCTCCGATAAGGCGATTAGGCCATAAGTTGACAATCTCTATTGATAAAGTATTATGACCTTTCTTTACCTCATAGACAACTCTGAGGGAATTTGTCGTTTATATCCTTGATTATGACACTACTGTCTTATTCTCTTCACTCAGTAGATTTCGGGAACAAACAGAAACATCATCTATGCTTCCTTGTTTACACGAATACAAAATAAAACTAAACCATAGTATATAAACAAATCTCCACATACACGAACAATTTTATTTCCATGATATATCTAAACCTGATGCACAAGGCTCAAAATCGGTTTCATTCACAAATCCTAATTTTATCTTCTCACCTTTTCGCATTCGGTTCCATACATTCCTTTCTTTTCCCATATACATATAAGAATCAAATATGTCACCATTTCCCAATACCCGGGGATCTTCCTGTTCCTTTAACTTAGACAACAACAGTAATCTCAATTCATCAACAAGGGAAGATTTTTCCTTATCATTAATCAAATTTGTCATACACTCTCTATCAACATGAATATTGTACAACTCCTCCCCCATCCTCTTTCCAAATGAAAGATACCACAAATCTGCCGTCTCATCCAAACGACGAGATTGCAAAACTTGAGTTTTCGTAGGGCTACCATCTACATTTAAATATCCAGTCTCAGGATTTCCCGCAGGCCAACGATCTGTTTCAAAATTCATCAAATAAAGAAAATCGCCTTTAATGATTCCCCGGATAGGATAACCTTGATCGTTTGGCCTTCCGACATCATGCCGTTCCTTACCTATCAAAACATAATCATCCGCTAACGGAATGCTTTCATTTCTAAAAATATCCATCAGACTTTTCCCCGTAATTGGAGCCATACCAGATTGCTTTTCCGTCACTCCTGCTAACTCCAAAAAGGTAGGGGCGAGATCTATCATGCTTAGCAACTCATATACTTGTCGGCCAGGCATCCGGATTCCATTTTTCCACATAACAGCAAACGGCACATGATTCGAATACTCATATTCCTGACCCTTACAACGTGGAAATGGCATTCCATGATCAGCGGTTACAATTACAATCGTATTATCCAATTCGCCAGCCTCCTCCAAAGCATCCAATATAGATACAAGGTGATTATCAAAATGTTCCAATTCCAACGCATAATCCAGCATATCCGTACGTACGACCTCATTATCCGGCCAAAACGACGGGACAGAATCTATTTCTGCAATATTTCTCCCAGCCTTCACCGAAGAAGCATATTCATATCCTCTATGAGGTTCCAACGCCCCATACCAAAAGCAAAAAGGTTGCTCTTTCGGTTTATTCTTCAAGAACTCTTTGAAATTAGAAGCATAATCGATATTAGAAATACCAGAAGTCGTAGGGACTAATTTGATTTGATTCCACAGCATACCGACTATCTGTCGAGGAATCCCCAAAGAATCATTAGCCACACCAGGCCCCCACCCTTTACCCGTAGCTCCTACAAAATAACCGTTATCAGATAAAACTTCCGGATACGACTTGAATTTTGAAGGGAAGGAAGGCCAATGATTACAAGCCTCTTCCAATTGCCAAGAGTTTCGTCCAGTAATGATACAAGATCGTGACGGAGCTGATTTCGCATTACAAGTATACATTCGCTGGAATAATAATCCTTCTTTTGCTACCCTGTCAAATCCAGGTGTCCGTACCCATTGGGTTCCATAGGCTCCCATATGAGGAAAAGAGACATCATCCGCTATACAAAATAAAATATTGGGCCTACAAGTATTTTCCTTTTCCTTGTCTTTACAAGAAGAGAAACTGGATATACCCAATATTGCCACTAATGATACATAACATGTTGTTTTCATCTGAAAATTCTTTAAGCCATACTCATTCGAGGCATGAACAAAGGTTCTTTCGCCTGATCAGCATGTAACATTTTAAGAAATAAATCCATTTTTAGTGCTTGCGCATCTGCATGTTCCCACAGATTCACAAGTTCGTTAGGATCCTTTTTTAAGTCAAAAAGTTCACCATAGCTTTGATCCATATAAATCGTAATCTTATACCGGTCATCCACATAAGTCTTGGCATAAAATTTCGTTGGTTGAAAATGATTTTCTATCAAAGCGTACTCACGAATTCTATCCTTTTCTCCCCGCCAAACCAGACTTTGATCCAGACCTGTCATACATAAAGGTTGGGATATACCTGCTAATCCCAAGAATGTCTGAGCCAAATCAACAGTTGATTGAATCGCCTTAGATCGTAAGCCTTTTCGCCTACAATCTGGAACAGCTACAATACAAGGGACACGTATGAGGTCTTCATAATGATGGATAGCCTTCGCTATCAAACCATGTTGTCCATAAAAGTGGCCATGATCGGACGTAAAGACAATTGCCGTATTCTTCAACAAATCCAATTCTTCCAATTTATCTAATATCTTACCGATATAATGATCCAACATGGATATCATACCCCAATAAGTTGCCATATTTTGAGCCTTCGCCTCTTTACTGGCTAGATGGCTATTAGCTCCATGTACCCAATGAGGCCGATCCTCTCCTTCCTCTTTCAACCACGAGAAATCTGGTTTTTGCTGTTGAGTCAAGGCAAAATGAGGAGGTTTATCATCAAATTCTCCCTCCGTGTATTCCGGAACATCCATATCCGCAGGATCATACATAGAAGCCCAAGGCTCCGGAGCCAAATAACTAGGATGCGGATCAAAGAAGCTCGCCCATAAAAAGAAATTCTCACCATTTCGCTTATAGGTATCCAAGCGCTCATTCGTTCGTTCCGCTATCCATGCGTCATAATGATACCTTTCCGGGATATTCCAATGATGTTTTTGAGGATCACTATTTCCGGTTGGTTTACGAAACCAATCTTTCCAATTTTTTGCTCCATTATCCTCCAACCATACCCCATAGTGCTGCCCCACATGGGCTTCATCTGTATGGTTGCGAGTTAATTCCACATGTTCGAACCCATAAAATGGTCCATGAAAAGTCCGCCAGAAATCCAAGTCTTGTAATATAGGATAAGCCTCACAAGACGGATACGTGGCCGAACCTTCCAAGGGTTGAAAATGGGCTTTCCCAATCAATGCTGTACGATATCCAGCTTGCTGGAAACACTCACCTACAGTCAAGACCTTTTCAGATAGTTTCGTGCCTAAAGACCACGCTCCATGTTGACTCGCATATTGTCCCGTAATCATAGAAGCCCGGGTTGGGGTACTCGTAGGATTATTACAATAAGCTCTGTCAAATATAATCCCCATTTTAGCTAATCGATCCAAATTGGGAGTAGCCAACTTTGGATTATCAAACCCCATACACATAAAATGATGCTGATCACTCGTTATAAAGAGGATATTCATACCTGAAGTTTGACGAGTTTCCTTCTTTGATCCATATTCTCGCTTATATCGATCCAATAATTTTTTATCTACGCAAAAACCTAAGCCATCCCAACCATCTATCTTCTTAAAAGAAGAGGCACGTAAATAAGAAAATGGATACGCTAAGCTCGTAGCTCCAATAAAAGCTAAAAAAGTACGTCTCTTCATCGTTCTCACCAATAATATTTTTCCACAATCTCTTTCATCTCCGGATAGTTTTTATCCTCATCCCCATAAAGTTGTTTCAATCGTAACAGTTCTTTCTTCAACGAGATCTGTATCTTTTCACTTTCTGGCTTTCCGTATATATTATGCATCTCATGCGGATCTTCCAATAAATCATATAGTTCCCATTCCGGCTGGATTGGATTATCCCGACTCCCTTTCATGCCCAACGCACGAGCATAATAGAAGATCAATTTATACCGATGGGTGCGAACACCATAATGAGCAGTCACATGATGAGCACCCTCCCCATGCATCCAATATCTATAATACATTGATTGACGCCAATCCGAAGGTGTATCTTGGCACAAATTTGACCTAAAGCTACGTCCTTGCATCCACGATGGTATTTCTCCTTTCGCATAATCTAAAAATAATGAGGCAAAATCAATATTTAACACCATATCATCAACCACCGTACCCGGATTGATCTCTTTAGGATAACGTATCAAAAAAGGCATACGCAGACTTTCCTCATACATTAATCGCTTATCAAACCAACCATGTTCCCCTAAGAAGAATCCTTGATCAGCCGTATAAATCACGATCGTATTTTCCGACAAACCTTGCTCATCCAGATAATCTAATAATCGTCCTACGTTCTCATCAATCCCAGCAATACACCGTAAATAATCTTTTATATAAATTTGGTAGGCCCACTTGCGTTGTTCTTCCCGAGTCATACCTGCGGGAATATTAGTCTTTAAATCACGAGCATTCAAATGCTCCATACACATGGTTAGCAAATCAGTATAGCGCCCTTTCCCGTCATAATTATCTAATAAATTATCAGGTTCCGGAACCTCAACATCTTTCAATAGATCCTTAAAGCGTTCCGCAGGTTGCCACCATCTATGAGGAGCCTTAAAATGACACATCAAGAAAAATGGTTTATCTTTATCCGTATTACTCATAAAACGAATGGCCTCATCCGCAATAACATCCGTAGAATGCCCCGGATAAACTTTTCCATCTTTTCCCGATGAATCTTCCCAATGCCCTTTTTCTATCAAGATCGGATCGTAATAACGTCCTTGCCCAGGTAATACATTATAATAATCAAAACCAGAAGGTTCTGACCCTAGATGCCATTTACCCACTATCCCTGTCTGATAACCAATAGAACTCAAATTTTTCGCTACATTTGGAAGAGCTGGATCCAGGCAATCATTCAATGTATACACTCCATTTTTCTGACTATATTGTCCGGTTAGAATAGCGCCACGGCTAGGGGTGCTGATAGAGTTGGTCGCAAAGCAATTTGTCAACATCGCACCTTCCTTGGCTATTCGATCCAAATTTGGGGTCGGTAGAATATTTGATAAAATACCTTTATAGCAACTTACCGCCTGTGACGCATGATCATCAGACATGATATAAAGAATATTAGGAGGTTGGGACTGACCATAAGCTGCCAAACTCCAGACACTCATTCCTATTACATAAAATACACTTTTATCCATAGCTTTACTTTAATACGTTATTAATTCAGGTACCTCATTAAACAATGGATACCCCGAGATACGATCATTTTTATCGGCCCGTCTCCTCATCCACCAAGGGTGATCTTTTGTCTCTTTTTGCCATTTAACTAGCTGTTTCGCTAAATACTTTGACTTAACAACGTGCTCTTGAATATCAGCGATATTATTTAATTCAAAAGGATCTTTTTCCAAATCATACAGTTCCACCATCGCACGGGGAGCCATAAATATCTGTTTTTGATTCTCATTTAACAGGCTCTCTCGTTGCTTTCTCTTCAACTCATACCAACTCAAGCTGGAACTTAGATCGGCTGCTGTACCATGAGGCAACTCATAATACGCATTATAGATTAATTTATATTTCTCCGAACGAATACAACGAATATATTCATCCGTATCATGCCAGTTACGTTCTGAGAATATATAATCCCTTCCTCGTTTTTTAGGATCAAATAATAGTTCATGAAAACTCTTTCCATAAATATCACTCGGAGGATTGGCACCAGCCAATGCTAATAAAGTAGGTAGTAAATCGACCGTACTTACTAGCCCGTTATCGTGTTTTACACCCGGTTTGATATGCCCCTTCCAGACAAATATAAGCGGTGTTTGTATACCCGAATCATACAAAGAGCCTTTACACCTTGGAAAAGGTCTTCCATTATCACTTAAAAAAACAATGATCGTATTCTCCAATTTCCCTTTCTCCTCCAAGATCGCAAGCATCTTTCCTATGTTCCTGTCCATACGGCTTATCTCATCACTATAATCCGCTAAATCCCTACGAGTATCCGGACCATCCACTAAAAAAGGAGGAACAGTCATTTTCTCCGGATCATTTACTTGAGGGCAAACCTCCCGGTTATAGGGCCTGTGTGGATCAATGAAACCAATCCAAAGGAAAAAGGGATCATTACCACTCTCATCTAAGAACTTAGAGTAATTCGCATAAGTTTCCTCTGTTAAATCACCTTGATTAGGCAAATATCCCCCTCGAATTATTCGATCGAATTGCTTGTCACCTTCCGGTCCCCAATGAGTTTTTAACATAGAACCCGTATGATAGCCCGCCTCATGAAAATAGGAAGGCATCATTCTAATCCCAGCCTTAAGAGGGCTATGCAGATCTTCTGTTCCGATCGTATGCGCAAACATGCCCGTCATCATGCTCGTTCTTGAAGGGCTTGACTGGGGAGATGTCAGAAATGCCTTATCAAACCTCAAACCTTGTTTTGCAAGTTGGTCAACGTAAGGTGTCTCAACATTGGGATTTCCATAACAACCAAAATCCATTCCTGCATCATCCGCTATAAAAACAAGTATATTAGGTGCAGATGAAGCTGATTGCCCACAAACATTTTGATTTATGGATAATCCACATAACCCCAGTAGCCATATACCACATTCTGTAGATAATCGATTTATATTTGTTTTATTCATCTTGATACTTATTTAATTTACAAACCCATTTTGTTGTTTATCAATAATCAAAGTTCTGCGAGAAAGACTATCTATAGAGATTCTTGCTGGTTGTTTTCCTTCATATATATTTGATTGGATAATCGTATTCACGCAGTTCTTAATTTCCAATGCAGGATTTTCCGGAAAGAGCTTAGGGTAGGTATCCGTCTCTATAATCTTATTATTACGAAAAATCAAGCCCTTCACGGATAGCGCTGACAAAATCGCATTATCAAACGTACGAAATTCATTACATTCAATTACGATATTACTCTCAAAGGGTTTGTCTGGATTTACTTTTGCCATTCGGGGATTTATCCAGATTACAGCAGCTTTCCTACCTCCATACGCATTATCTAAAAACACATTATCTTTTATTTCCACATCTTTCACAGCTCCGGACTCATGCCAAAAATTCATATCTCCTTCAAACAAGATAGCGGCAATCATCGAAGAAAATGAGTTGTTCAATATCCGTGTCTTGTTTCGGGAACTTACCAAAATTCCTCTAGCCCGATTATTCCGAATGATATTATTCCGGAAGACTGTTTCCGGATACCAAGTAATATTATCCAAACCATCCCCTGTTTTTAGTTGCTCTGGCAAAGTCTCGGCGAAAGAAATTTCATACATTTGCTCATTAATCACCTTCATGCCCTCGACAATTCCATAACCAATCGGTAATAAACTCGATTGTTCCACAAAACAAATACTATCTCCTCTCTCCGCAAAATGATAATCAAATTGCTGAAAATGACCAATTTTAGCTAACAACGTATGGCTATCCAAGCGATCGCATACTTTAACATAGCTCCCATGAATATTAGATGCATCATCTAACATATTTTCAAACACACAATTCTCAATTAGTAATTGGCCTTTGCAATTACAGAAATGCGTAGCATCAGCCGTTGTCGTCAAGATTCGTTCTGTCCCTTTGCGTAAGACAACTTGTAATCCATCAATATGTATATTTTCCGTTTTCTCACCTATGACTCCCATTCCTCCAGCATGATGAATAGTTACACCTTTCAACAAAATATCCTTCGAATCAGTAAGATGAACAGCCGGACAATATCTATTAAATTTATTCGGACCTTTTGATATATACAAAAGCCCGGGAGGAGGAGGTGTAACATTAGAAGACCACTGTATCCGATACTCATTCTCTCCCAAGTAAGTATCAAACGTCGCACGAGAAGTAACTGTATTCAAGGCATAGTTCTGAGCTTTATAAGCTACAGCCCTTGTTTTAGGATCAAATGGCATGCTCTCCCCTAAGAATGGAAAATGGAAACCATTCGTCACAAACCCCAACCGATTCCCTTCAAATAAAGGTTCGCACATCGGATGAACTTTCAGATCCATCCATTTTTCTTTCTCATCGCTTCGCAAAACTTCCGCCTGAAAGAAAAAAGGTTGTTCCCAATCAATAGAGAAATTACGAAGCACTACATTTTTAGATCTTTCTATAAGAAAAGGAGTAATCAATCCATGAAAAATAAAATCTGATCCTCCTCCATCAATTTCAATATTTAGTCTATCCATTAAAGGAAAAGCAAAATAACGATATATATTATCGTGATTCGTTATCGCATGATACTTACCAAAAGCTTGATCAGGATAAAAATGATATACATTTTTAGGAAATATGATCTTTATATCATTTCCATTCTTTTCCAATACATCTCGTATCACAGGAGTCATATCCTGCCTTTCCTCAAGACTCAAATCTGATAGATGAATAACCTTTACCGCTCCTAAAGGATCTAAAAGGAAAAACGACATTAATAATATGATAATCCTACACATAATAATATTGATTTGATCAATTCGATGGGAGAATAGATATTCATTTCAATTCTCCCATCAAAATGAAACATTTAACAATTAAGGATAATAAGAATCTGGTCCCCAACCAGGATTTTGCTCAAGTTTACCATCAGACAGCAAGATCTCACTTTCCGGTATCGGTTGAAATCCTTTTGTCTCAGGACGATATTTAACTGTTAAAGTAGTCTTTGTCCCCAGCTTTGTCACAGGGATATCCTTCATATTTGTTTCCATAGCCCTTTCAAGATCACCCCAACGCATCAAGTCCCAATACCGAATACCCTCACAAGCAAACTCCCAGCGTCTTTCCTGTTTAATATTCTCCAAAGAAGCCGGAAGAGAAGGAAGGCCTACACGCTTACGTACCCTATCAAAATACTCCTGAGCACGAGGAGCTCCTAATTCTGCAGCCATCAACAATACATCCGAAAATCGAATTATCATTATATCCGTAGAGTTATCCTGTTGCCAAGAAGCTGTTCTTCCATATAAATCCACACTCATATTCACCATATTTTTAGGATTATTAGGAGTTACCTCACCATTTTTATAGACATTGATCGGTGTGTATTTTTTAGACCAAAAGCCTGTTTCTTGTATAGAAGCCGGAGAAGTATTATAACCTGACACTCCCTCGATCTCTTCCTGATCATACGCATAATATATTGTACCTTTTTTTCGTATATCCTCATCAGGCCAATCGTTCCATAGTTTTGGATTTACGGTACCCATTCCATTTCCACGTCCAAAAGGTACTTGATCTTGTTTACCATGAGACAAAAACATACAAACATTATTATCATAAGACTGGGACGCTCCTCCATTTCCTAAAGCCGAGTATTTACGGACATACACCGCCTCATAATTATCACCTTTCTCTCCAATCCAATTCAAGTCATGATTTTTAACATATCCGTAATACTTACAATATGCATAAGGCCATAGATTTCGATATTCAGAAATTAAGCCATGTCCACTACTATCAATACAATCAACTAACCATTTTACCACTTGATCTTTCGTTATATTATCACCTGTAGATAGTTCGATCTTTGCTTTTCCATAAAAACCCGTATAAAAAAGGAATACCCGACCCATTAACGCTTCTGCGGCCCATTTAGTAGCCAAACCTAATTCACTTTTAGGTATATCCTGATACTTTTGAGACGGTAATAGGTCAATCGCTTTTTTTAAGTCAGAAGCTATCTGTCCATACAATTCATCGGGCGTAGCTTGAGGCAGATTTTCAGAAGCTGTTTGTAGACGTAAAGGTACCCGCTCAAACAGACGACATAACTCAAAATAATAATAAGCCCTTATATAATATGTCTGCCCCTCAATCTTCTTCCGGCTCTCTTCACTAGTCCAAGAGATCTTATCCATCGATTCCAATAAGAAATTAGCCCTATAAATTCCTTTGTAATAATTATTCCATGCAGGCGCAAACATCTCATCATCAGATTTTAAAAACTCATTCATCGCTGCAGTATAACGATCCTGAGACTCTCCTCCCCCCAAACGATCATCTGAACGGATCTCCGAAACCACAAAAAAGTCTCGGGATGTCTCCGGTTGCCTTAACGCAATCTGATTAGAGTATGCGCCAATCAATAAGGAATACATATCATCCTCATTCGCAGGAAAGTTATCCGTATTTTTTTTAATTTTGCTTTCTGTATCTAGAAAATCTGAACAGGCAGAAAACAGTGCTGCCATCAAACAAACAAATAAAAACACTTTTTTCATAAACACCTCTAATTTAAAGATTAAAACTTAATTGAAGCACCAACCATGAAACTTCTAGGATTCGGATAGTAGCCATTATCTATGCCACTAGCCCAAGCTTCCTTCCCCTGTCCAACTTCAGGATCCATTCCCGAATAAGAGGTTACCACAAAAAGATTTTGAACGCTTAAATACAAACGTAGCTGCTGTAATGGAATCAAAGTAAACAATTTCTTAAAATCATATCCAACCGTAAGATTCGAACATTTCCAATAATCTCCTTTTTCTATATAGCGATCCGATATATAAGAATCATTGATATGATTACCTACTGTAACCCTCGGTATAGAATTACTTGTTCCTTCTCCTGTCCAACGTCCTAATATATCTGTAGTATAGTTATCTAACGGACGTTGGTTTATATTTCGATAGGATTTAAATATATGCTGTCCCAAAGCACCATTGGTTACCATAGAGAAGTCAAAGCCTTTATATGCCATATTCAAGGAAACACCAAATCTAAATTTAGGATGAGGACTTCCTATCATTACTCGATCCTTCTCGTCTATCGAATTATTGTCATCTTGATTCACGAACTTTAAATCTCCCGGTTTTGCGTTTGGCATAATTTTCTCACCTGCTGAATTCACATAGTTATCTATTTCTTCTTGATTTTGGAAAACACCATCTGTTCTCAAAGCCCAAAAATAACCGATCGGGAAACCAACTTCCGCTCTATAAAACTCTGGTGAGCCATTGCCAATAATACCTGTAGATCCATGGATAATTCCTTCTGAATTTGCGATTCGAGTAACCTCATTTTGATTATAGGAAAGATTTCCTGTCACACTATACGTAAAGTCAGATACAGAATCATACCATCCTAACCCTAACTCAAACCCCATATTTTTAACATCTCCTCCATTGATAAAAGGTGCTCCAGTTCCAATACTCCCCAATATAGGTGCTGTAACCAACCAATCCTTAGTTCTTTTATCATACCAATCAAAAGTCAAATTCAAACGCCCATTAATAAAACGAGAGTCAAAGCCCACATTTAATTGTTCTGAAGTTTCCCATTTTATATCTGGATTTGCAGCAATATCCGGATAAGCTCCTTGAACTAACTGAGTTTTATCTATTCCCGGAAAATAAACAGCAATACCATCCGATGTATTAATCGTACTCAAATACTGAAATGGAGAAATTGAGGAGTTACCATTCTGTCCCCAACTCACCCTAAGCTTAAAAAAATCCAGCCACTTACTCGTTTGCTCCATAAAAGATTCGTTAGAGATAACCCAGCCCGCAGAGACAGACGGAAAATATCCCCATCGATTTTCTGGGGAAAAATTAGAGGAACCATCCGCACGGAAAACCAATGAAGCCATGTAAGTTTCTTTATAATCATAATTCACACGTCCGAAAAATGAAAGTAATCGATTATCCGTTAAAGGAGCCCCTGTTAACGTTGTTAAGCTAGGAGAGATTACTGGGACATTCCCCAAATAAGCATACTTAAAACTATCAAAAGTAGATCCCTGGTTCTTTCCACTAATACTCTGTCCTATTCCACTTCTTTCTGCGGAAATACCGACTAAACCGTTGATTTGATGCTGCCCGATATCCTTCTTATAATTTAATGTATTATCAAATATCCATCGGAATGAATTCGTGTGTGATTGACTCACCACATCAATCGTTTGGTCATGTGCAGGATCTGAACCAATCTTAAATACCGGAATATACGAACGATCATAACTAGAAGAGGTATTGATACCGAAACTAGTCTGCCAAACAAGATCCTTCACGGGTTGAAGAGACAAATATACCCGGCCTATGACAGATTGAGTATTTTTCTCATATCCCCTCTCCGTATAATCAATTAAGGCATAAGGATTCGCATGAGGCTCAAACCATGGCAAACAATAATGATAATCGCCATTATCATCATACATAGGTAAAAACGGATTCGTGGCCAGTGCATTCCGGATACTATTATTTTGAGCCCCTTGAGTCAAATCAGATTCCCTATTTACATGACTATATGTCAAGCTCTCCCCTATTTTCAAGATATCAAAATCAGAAGCTTTCGCTACAACAAATTCAGAATTCATCCGAAACGTATAACGTTGGTAATAAGGATTTGCCGGCTTTCCAATTATACCTTCTTGATCCAAATAAGAAAGGCCCATAGAGTAACTTGATTGTTCAGTTCCTCCTACCAGATTTAATGAATGATTCTGCATCGGAGCATAATTATTTGTAATCTCCTTCAACCAATTCGTACCTTGCCACTGTCCCGACTGTATTTTATCCCAATCAGGAACCAATGCCTCATAATCAAAATCTTTCTGTCCAGAATTAGCCGCAGCCTCACTCATTATCATCGCATACTCTTGCGCATTTAATAAATTTGGCATTCGATAAGTCGTTTGCACGGCATAATAGCCATCATATTGAAGAGATATCTTACCTTTCTTTCCTTGTCGAGTTGTAATTAGAATAACCCCATTAGCCGCACGCGAACCATAAATTGCCGCTGATGCCGCATCCTTTAAAACATCTACTGATTCTATATCAGCGGTATTGATATCATCTATACTTCCAACAACAACTCCATCTACGATATAAAGAGGAGTCGCATTTCCTGTAGTACCAAGTCCTCTTATCGCAACCTTAAAACCTGAGCCAGGTTGCCCTGACACTTTTGTTATATCCAAACCTGGAGTTTGGCTCTGTAAAGCTCCAAAAACTGAAGTTGTGTTCATTTTCATGACATCATCACCTCCGACATGGGAAGTGGCCCCGGTTACTAATTTTTTCTTTTGCACACCGTAACCAACTACAACAACCTCATCTAACGTCTGAGCGTCTTCTATCAATTTAATAGACAAATTTGACTTATCCCCAATCGTAATATCTTGTGTGTTAAAACCGATATAGGAAATAATCAGTGTGGCATTCTCTTGAACATCTAAAGAAAACAGCCCATCTATATCCGTGATTGTTCCATTTGATGTTTCTTTTTCGACAACATTCGCACCAATGATTGGCTCACCGTTACTGTCCACGACAGTACCAGAGATTTTCTTTTTCGCCCCAATTTGCTCGGTTTCCTTTACTGAAAGAATCACATCCTTCCCCACCACCTTATAGCGTATATTCGAATTCTCAAATATATGATCTAATGTAGTGAACACGTCTTTATCCTTTATATCAACAGATATTACTTGATTGATATCAACTAATTTACTATTATAAAAGAAGTGAAAATCGGTTTGACTTTCAATCAGTTCCAAAACTTCTTTTATAGATTGATCTGTCGCTTTAAAAGAAAGTGAGGTGCTTTGAGCATTTGTTGTCATAGCAAATGACATACTAATTGATAAACATACAAGAAATAAGGTCAACTTCATAATTCTTGATATTTTAGATACCAACCTGACAAACGCTGATTTATCTCCATCAAGTTGGAAATATAAATTATTCATCATATTTTTGTAATTGATTTAAGATTAAAAAATAAATTTCTTAGTCGGTTTAAAGACCTTCTATCAAATTGTTTCATATGGGAAGATGCTGGTAACATTTTCCCGTATGTTTTTTAGATAGACCAAGTCTACTTTCTTGTTCTTTTATTCCATAGGCCCATATTATTTAATTGTTATACATTTTTCTTTATTTTCCTTTCCAAAGTATAACTCGAGTACGGTTAGTACCTTTGCTGTCATCTGTCTTCATATCTTCTATACGATAATCAATATTTGAAGATATTCTCAAATAGTCTAGTGTCTGAGATAGCAACCTATTATCTAAAATACCGGTTAAACAATAGCTTTTAATCTCCGCATCCTGAATCACAAATTCAACATTATAGTAATATGACAATTTTTTCAAAGCCTCAGGTAAAGGCGTATCCTTGAACATCAGTTTGCCATCCATCCATGCGGTTTCATACATCGTGTTTATTTTCATCACAGAAATTTCTTCTTTATCCAAGTAGCAAATCGCTTTTTCGGATGGTAGTAACGTCCTATGACTCACATTCCCTGATTTATTCTTCACCTCGAGATTTACGGAGCCCGTCACTAAAGTAGTCGAAATTATATTCTCATCCCCATAAGCTTGTATATTAAACTCCGTGCCTAAAACTCTAACCCTATGCTGATCTCCTGAAGTACTGACAATAAAAGGTTGTTTTTCGTTGTGAGTGACTTTAAAATAGGCTTCTCCTGATAAATATACTTTTCTTTCTTTTTGGTCATAAGACATCGGATAGGATAAAACACTACCCGAATTTAGATAAACAACAGTACCATCCGGTAAATTAAAGCGTGTACGGACTCCCGCATTTGCCTGAAGTGTTATAATTTGAGGATCTCCAAATTCAGAATCAACCTTTCTATGGGAAAATAAGGTTGATAGTCCAATGATAGCAATTATACAAGCCGCAGCGACAGAGAACCTCTTCAGCCAATATAAACGGGTCCGTTTTGCTAATCGTTGTTCCAGCTTTTCGTAGGCAATCAATGGATTTCGGCTAGCGATCCGTTCCATCGCATTGTTCGCATAATATATACGGGCGGTCTGTAATAAGATCCTCTTATTATTTTCATCCGCTTCCAGCCAAGCTTCAATATAAGATTTTTCCTCATTGGAAGCTGTGTCCTTTATATACCGTAAAAGCATCATACCTTCCGGCTCTTGGAAATTAATATGTCTATTTTCAGTTTTCATTCTTATCTGTTTCTATAACTAAGACAATCCTGAACGAACACACCCTTAACTAAAAAGCATTTTTTTTACGGAAGACTTTAGACTTACCTACTTTTCCATAGGATATATACTTCATCAGTAAAGTAAGTAGTACTTCATCGGTAAAGTAAGTATATCTTGTGATAAGGGTGCCCTAAAAGTGATATTTCGATGTGGTTACCCTAATTTTAACCTTGAATATCCAAGATAAAATATATCTTTGCTTACAGAAAAGAAAGGATGAAGAAGGTGCTATGGATGATTCTACTTTAATTGAACAAATACAATTAGGAAGTAAAGACGCTTTTAAACAGATGTTTATCAAATTTTATTCGCCGCTATGCGAATATGCTTCCCAATATGTTTCTGATGAGGATGCCGAAGAACTTATTCAGGAGCTAATGTTATTTATATGGGAAAACCGAAATTCCTTATTTGTAGAGATATCCTTGAAATCCTATCTTTTTATGGCTGTTAAGCATCGTTGCCTCAATGCGATCAAAAGGCAATTGTATCATGAGCGAGTACATAGCCTGATTTATGATAAGATTAAAGATCAATTTGAGAATCCTGATACCTATTTCGTAAACGAGCTTACAGAGAATATCACGAAAGCGATCGAAGAATTGCCTGAGAATTACCGGGAGACATTTAAACTTAGCCGATTCGGAGAGCAATCTAATCCCCAAATCGCAGAGGCCTTGGGGGTTTCTATCAAAACCGTGGAATACCGGATTACACAATCCTTGAAAATATTGCGGGTTAAATTGAAGGACTATTTACCTTTTATAATGTTCTTGTTCTAAGAATACTCTCCATAAATCCAAAGGCCTGCACGATTGTTAATAATATCAAATCCATAAAAGTTATATTAAACTATTTTGAGTGAACCTTGTCTATCTTTTCGTAATTGTAAACAATGTAATCCATATAGTTATGAAATCGGGAAAGTGCCTTTTGATGTTGTTGATGATCCTTTTTTCACCGATGGCTTTCGCACAGCAAAGCGGTGTTAATGTTACCGGATCTGTCGTTGAGCAAGGTAGTGATACCCCCATCGAGCAAGCAACGGTACGATTGCTGAACGTAAAAGACAGTGCCATGGTACGAGGTGTGGTGAGCGCCCGTAATGGTAGTTTTACCTTGAAAAACGTAAAGAAAGGAAGTTATTTACTACACATCACATTCATCGGATACGATCCATTGTACCAACCCTTGCAAATCACCGGAAAGAAAAATCCCGTAAACGTAGGTAAACTCGAATTAAGCGACGGAGCGATCGAGTTGGGAGAAGCCGTAGTTATAGGTAAGGCACCCGAGGTTACCGTTCGCAACGACACTGTGGAATACAACGCGGATTCTTATAAAGTAACCGAAGGCTCCGTTTTGGAGGATTTATTGAAAAAGATGCCCGGTGTGGAGGTAGATAGCGAAGGCAAGATCACCGTCAATGGAAAAGAGGTGAAAAAGGTAATGGTGGACGGAAAGGAGTTCTTCTCCGATGACCCGAAAGTGGCCTCCAAGAATCTTCCAGCCAAGATGATCGATAAATTACAGGTACTTGATAAAAAAAGCGATATGGCCCAAATGACTGGCTTCGACGATGGAGAGGAAGAGACCGTCATCAACCTAACCGTGAAACCCGGCATGAAGCAAGGTTGGTTTGGCAACGCATATGGCGGATACGGAAGTAAAGATCGGTATGAAGGCAACGCCATGGTCAATCGTTTCGTGAATAATGACCAGATCACGTTCATGGGGGGAGCGAATAACACGAATAATATGGGCTTTTCCGATCTAGCCTCAACAATGTTCTCCGGTATGGGAGGCGGTGGAGGCCGACGAGGAGGTTTCGGAGCGGGTAGCGGTATCACCTCTTCCGGAAACGCAGGTTTGAATTTCAGCAAGGAATTCAAGCCGGATAAACTAACTCTTGGGGGAAATACTCGTTATTCCCATTCCGACAATGACGCTCGCAGCAAGAGCGACCGGCAGAATATTCTTCCCGGAGATAGTTCCTCCTACGATAATAGCGAGGCGATGAGCCGTACGAAGAGCGATAACTTTGGCGTAGACTTTCGCTTGGAATGGAAACCGGACACGATGACTCAACTTATCTTCCGCCCGAGTTTCAGCCTCAGCCATAGCATGAATGACAATTTCAGTGATGCTACCACCTTGGATAACGAACGGGATACGGTCAATACCAACAAATCCAGCAATTACTCGGAAAGTAACGGGTACAACCTAAATGCCAGCATCGATTTCAGCCGTAAGCTGAATAACAAAGGGCGTGTGTTCAGCGCCACCCTTTCCGGAGGCAATAGCGATTCGTACAGTGACGGCATGAACCGTTCCGACATCGTTTATTTCAACCAGACTGATGCCTTGAAGAATAGCATTATCGACCAGCGCTCACGTTACGACAACAAAGGTTTCAATTACCGGGCCTACGTATCGTGGGTAGAACCGATCGGGCATAATAATTTCATCCAAGCCACTTATAGCATCAGCCAACGGAAACAAGAAGCCTTGAAGAATGTTTACAACCAAGACGCTGATGGTATATATAATGTATTAGATTCCGCCTACAGCCAAAGCTATCGCAATAACTTTATCAGCCAACGGGCCAGCTTGAGCTTCAAGTCTCAACGGGCAAAGTTCAACTACACGATCGGCTTGAATCTGGACCCATCCTATTCCAGCAGCGAGAATTTCGTTGGCGACACGACCTTATCCAAGATAACCCGTAAGGTGGTCAACCTCTCCCCGATGGCTCAATTCAACTATATGTTCGATAAGCGTACGAATCTTCGTATCATGTATAATGGCCGTACCAGCCAACCGAGCATGACTCAATTACAACCGGTAGCGGATATCTCGGACCCGACGAATATCACGATCGGTAACCCGGATTTGAATCCCCGCTATACGAACAACGTATTTATTCGTTTCCAACAGTTCACGCCGGAGAAACAACGGGCCTTCATGATCATGGCAAACGGTAGTTATATCATCAACGATATCGTAAGTTATACCTCTTATAACCAAGAGACAGGTGTAAAGACCACCACTTACAAAAACGTAAATGGCAACTATAGTGGCAACGTCCGTATGATGTTGAACACCCCCTTGAAGAATAAGAAATTCTCCATCAACTCCATGACAATGGCCTCGTTCGCTAATAGCAACGGATATATCAACGAGGAGAAGAACACGAACCGGAATCTCATATTATCCGAACGTGGTGGTATCGACTTCCGCTCCTCCTATCTGGATCTGGGCGTAAACGGGAATATTCGTTACAATGCCACCAGCAACTCCCTGCAAAAGGAAAATAACCAAAACACCTTCAATTACGGAGCCGGCGGTTACACGACAATCTATCTGCCCCTCAATTTCAAGATCGAGAGTGACGTGAACTGGTCTACCAACTCTGGCTATGGGGACGGATTCAAGCAGAACGAAGTCCTATGGAATGCCTCAGCCTCCAAGTCTTTCTTAAAGAATAACCAAGGGACGCTCCGTTTCAAGATCTACGACATCCTGCAACAACGAAGCAATATCTCCCGTTCCGTTACCGCTAGCTATATACAAGACTCAGAATATAACACGCTAGGCAGTTATTTCATGGTACACTTCATCTATCGGTTCAGTATCTTCAAAGGCGGAGCCAGTGCCAGCGACGTGAAAACGCCGGGTAGAAGCGGACGGGGAAGAGGTCCGATGGGTCCTCCTCCGGGACATCGATTTTAATCCCCTAAGTGGAGACTTTATAAAGTCCGGGCGCAACAAAGAACGCACCGGACTTGTTTTTACTTAGGATAATATATAAAAAACTTAGGATAAAATAACGCTAACTAGCGCATTAACAGCGGAGTTTCAATGCTTAGCTAGCATACATCCTCTATGTCCACAAAGCATTATTAACATTTTAAACGGATTATTTTTACCTTTTTTGTGTAAATATTAAACTAAAACATACGTTATTTGTTGCAATATTAAGAGAAAGATATTGATATGAGGAAGTCGACAATTTGGTTGCTTGCGGTAGTTATGGCTTTTGCCTTCGCCGGGTTATTATACCTACAGGTAAACTATGTGAGCATTATACTTAAGACACGCAGCGAACAGTTCAATGAGACTGTCAAAAGAAGCCTGCGCCAAGTATCTAAGAATCTGGAATTGGATGAGACCCGTAAATACCTCGAGGATGATATCAACCGGGATGAGACAAATTTCATGTATCAAAATGCCCCGGATGCCCAAAGCCTAGGACAAGTGATCAACCATGAGAAATACCAATTACAGATCAAGGATTCTAATGGAACCGTTCAACAAATAGAGATGCAAAGTTTTAGCGCCCATAAGTTCGAGCCGCTCTCTTCCTTGTCAAAACGGCAGTCTGCCAACAGCATAGTAAACACATCTAAAGATTTACAGAAGACACTAAAAAGACGTTACCAGTACCAAGGTGGACTGATAGAGGAGGTGATTTACAACATCTTATACACTGCGAATCTAAAGCCGATCGAGGAACGTATAGATTTTAAAAAGCTGAACAATTACTTAAAAACAGAATTTATTAACAACGGTTTGAACTTGCCGTTTGTGTTTTCTGTTATTAACAAAGATGGAAATGTAGTATACCAGAGCGGAGAATTCCAAAAGCAACCGATCGCCTCTGACGTGATCACCCAAGTGCTTTTCCCGAACGATCCCCCATCGAAACTAAACTACCTGAGAGTTTATTTTCCGACGAAAGGGGATTATATCTCAAGCTCTATTACTTTCATCGTTCCATCGGTTATATTCTCATTGATCCTGTTGATAACCTTCGTCTTCACGATTTACATCGTATTCCGTCAGAAGAAGTTATCCGAGATGAAAAACGACTTTATCAACAACATGACGCACGAGTTGAAGACACCGGTATCCACGATCTCGCTCGCCGCCCAGATGTTGAAGGATTCGGATATAACGAAGAGTCCGGACGTATTCAAGCATATATCCGGCGTAATCAACGACGAGACGAAGCGATTGAGCTTCTTGGTCGAGAAAGTGCTACAGATGTCTTTGTTCGAACGACAGAAAGCAGCGCTTAAATTGAAAGAAATTGACGCGAATGATTTGGTAGCGAACGTGGCTAACACCTTCGTTTTAAAGGTCGAGAAGTACGGCGGTACAATGGATATAGACCTGCAAGCTACAGAATCGGATATATATGTGGATGAAATGCATATCACCAATGTATTGTTCAACTTGATGGACAATGCGGTTAAATACCGCCGCCCGGAAGTTCCGCTTACATTGATGGCACGCACTTGGAACGAGAACGGAAAGCTGTTGATCTCCGTGGAAGATAATGGTATCGGTATCAAGAAAGAATATCTGAAAAAGGTATTCGACCGTTTCTTCCGCGTACCGACAGGCAACGTACATGACGTGAAAGGGTTCGGTCTCGGACTCGCTTACGTACGCAAAATTATTGAGGACCACAAAGGTACGATCCGTGCTGAAAGTGGTGCCGGAAACATTGGAACAAAATTTATTATTACTTTACCTCTTATAAAAAGTTAGTTATGGAAGAAAAACTAAAGATCTTCTTTTGTGAAGACGATGAGAATTTAGGAATGCTTTTAAGAGAATACTTACAAGCTAAAGGGTATGTAACGGACCTATTCTCTGACGGAGAAGCCGGATACAAAGGTTTTACCAAAGGTAAATACGATCTTTGTGTGTTGGATGTCATGATGCCAAAGAAAGATGGTTTCACCTTGGCACAAGAAATTCGCTCTATCAATCCTGATATCCCTATTATCTTCCTTACAGCCAAGACTATGAAGGAAGACATCTTGGAAGGATTCAAGATCGGTGCGGATGACTACTTGACAAAACCGTTTAGCATGGAAGAGCTATTGCTTCGTATCGAGGCTATCCTTCGCCGTGTGAAAGGTAAGAAGATGAAAGATATTCCTTTCTACAAGTTAGGAAACTTCTTGTTCGATACCCAAAAACAAACGTTGGCTATCGGCGACAAGGTTACGAAACTTACCACGAAGGAATGCGAATTATTAAGTTTGTTGTGCGCCCACGCAAATGAGATCCTTGAGCGTAACTACGCCTTGAAGACAATCTGGGTAGACGATAACTATTTCAACGCTCGTAGCATGGACGTTTATATCACGAAATTACGTAAATTGTTGAAAGACGATCCGGGTATCGAGATCATCAACATCCACGGCAAGGGTTATAAATTAATCACTCCTTCCGGGGAGGAACAAGCCCGTGAGGAAGGCATACAAGTGCTTTAATTCACTTGAACAATAACGACAGAAAAGGCTGGCTTACATTTAGCCAGCCTTTTTTATACTTTCTTTCTTTTCCAGACTAAGAAGATCCCGAAAACGATCAATGTAACTAGTAGCCCCAAAAGTTGAGAAAAACCGGAGGAAAGACCAAACCCTTCCGGAGCTACAAAAATATAGGTAGAACATACCGCCGTCATGAATAAGGCGGGAATCAAGGTTATCACATATAATTTCTTTGCTTGTACCAAATATACGGTTAAGGCCCATAGGGTAAATACTGCCAACGTCTGGTTACTCCATGCGAAATAACGCCAGATCATATCGAAGCCGTCCTTATCTTTTTGACTATATAATAAGATTCCTATCGCAACGATAAACATGGGAATACAGATCATCAGACGTTTGACCACCGTTTTTTGCTCCATATGCAGGAAGTCTGCGACAATCAGACGAGCCGAGCGGAAAGCCGTATCGCCAGAAGTAATCGGAGCTGCTATCACACCCAGTATCGCTAATACACCTCCGACAGCGCCCAGCCACTCTTTCGTGATACTGTCTACTACGACAGCGGCATTGTTCTCCTCCATTCCGTTATTATGGAAGAAATACGTAGCGGCGGCGGCCCAGATCAAGGCTACGATACCTTCGGTAATCATCGCTCCGTAAAATACGGGACGGGCGTATTTCTCACTTTTCATGCAACGGGCCATCAATGGACTTTGGGTAGCATGAAAACCAGAGATAGCGCCACAAGCGATACTAACAAACATGATCGGAAAAATAGGCAAGCCTCCCGGATGCGTATTACTAAGTCCATCCGTAATCTCAGGTAACGGCGGCTGGTTAATAAATAACATAACCAAGATACCTACGGCCATAAATAGCAAAGCGATGGCGAATAATGGATAGATCTTTCCGATAATCTTATCAACAGGTAATAGAGTAGCCAGTATATAATAAATGAATACGACGATAATCCAGAACGTAGCATCTAGATATTCCGGAGTCAGTTTAGCCAGCAACCCTGCAGGCCCAGCTACGAAAACAGCACCCACCAAGATCATCAAGATAACCGTAAAGCCCCGCATAAATTGCTTAAAGTTGTTCCCCAGATACCGTCCGATCAATTCAGGAAGACTTTCTCCATCATGCCGCAACGAAAGCATTCCCGATAGGAAATCATGGGTAGCGCCCGCAAATATACTTCCCAATACGATCCAAAGGAAAGAAGCTACCCCAAATTTAGCCCCCATGATAGCGCCGAAAATAGGTCCCAGACCCGCTATATTCAAAAATTGGATCATGAAGATCTTCCAAGTAGGCAAGGGTATATAATCGACACCATCTTGTTTCGTGAAAGCGGGAGTAACCCGGGAGGGATCTACGCCAAACACCCGCTCGACAAATTTACCATACGTAAAATATCCAACGATAAGGGCTATCAGACAACATGTAAAAGTAATCATGGTTTTCTAAAGAATTAAATTGTCAAAGGAAAAGGTATATACGAGAAAACCGTACCAAGGGCATTCTAACGAGTAATTGTCAGAATGCCCTTAGTGCGGTCTTCGTATGAATCAATTAATTAAGTAAACGCTTAACCGTCTCGGAAATCATCCGTCCTTCGGCTCTTCCTGCCAATGCTTTTGAGGCTACACCCATTACCTTACCCATATCTTTCGGGCCAGCGGCACCGACTTGAGCGATAATAGCTTTCAATTCTTTCTCCAATTCCTCGGCAGACATTTGTTGAGGTAAATATTTCTCAATCACTTTTACTTGCTCCAACTCAACATCCGCTAGGTCTTGACGGCCCTGTTGCACATAAATCGTAGCGGAATCTTTCCCTTGTTTCACCAACTTCTGCATGATCTTCAAGGCATCCGCATCCGTCAGCGTATCATTGGCTCCCGGAGCGGTTTTCGCTTCCAAGAAAAATTTCTTTACATTTCTCAATGTCTCCAAGGCGACTTTATCTTTCGCCTTCATCGCGTTTTTAATGTCTTCACTGACTTGTTCAAATAAATCCATATCCTTATTATATTATTAACTATCGGAAACTGATCACTTGTTTCCCCCCCCGCTGAGAATCTTGGCGAGGTTGGTTAGCCGGTTGCTTCGCCGTTGTCGGAGCCGATACTTGAATATCCTCTCCCGCTACTTTGGAACGGGCACGGGCTACGATCTTCGGATCCCGGTTATAAGTCGGATTATCCTCTATCAAAGCGATCAAGGCATCATCGTCTAACTCTTCCTGAGTCAAAACTACCGCTTTCGCACGAGAGGTAAAACGCCCCGCCTTTTGTGCGGAAGCACCATAATATTTACCAATCAAATCACGCTCCTTACGCTCTTTCTCGATTCGCTCTTCTTCTAAGCGCAATTCTTCTTCCGTCATCTGAGCGGCTTCATTCCTGCGTTTATCAGCGATCAATGGAATATCATCCATCGTAAATCCAGTAGCGAGGATCGTCATTTTCACTTTATTACCTAATGTATTATCCACGGCAGTACCCCAGATAACCTCTATATCACGGTTGAACTCGGACATAAAGTTATGCACGTCGTTCATCTCCTCCATGCGCAACTCGGCTTCCTCGCTGAAATATACGTTGAACAGGATTTTCTTGGCGTTCTTTACGTCGTTGTTGCTTAATAGCGGAGAATTCAGAGCGTCTTCCACCGCTTGGCGAACACGTCCTTCTCCTTCACCAAAACCATTACTCATCAAAGCGACACCACCATCTTTCATCGTGGTGTTAACATCGGCGAAGTCGAGGTTGATAATACCCGGAAGCGTAATGATCTCCGCGATACTCTTGGCGGCGATCGTCAAGGTATCATCGGCCTTGCCGAAAGCGTTCATCACGGAAAGGTCCGAATAAATCTCACGCAAACGCTCGTTATTGATCACCAATAAGGCATCCACGTTCTTCGCGATCTCCTCCACACCATTCAAGGCCTGTATAATCTTACGCTCACCCTCGAACAAGAAAGGAATGGTTACGATACCTACCGTCAATATTCCCATATCCTTCGCGATACGAGCGATAACCGGAGCGGCACCCGTACCGGTACCACCACCCATACCGGCGGTAATAAATACCATCTTCGTACCGTCGTTCAACATACCTCGAAGATCGTCCAGACTCTCCTCGGCCGCCATCATCGCACGTTCCGGCTTATTTCCCGCGCCCAATCCCTGCGTGATCTCACGTCCCAGCAACAACTTGATAGGAACATCCGAACGGTTCAAGGCTTGATTATCCGTATTACATAACACGAATGTAACATCGTGTATGCCCTCCTTATACATATGAGTAACAGCGTTTCCGCCACCGCCTCCAACACCAATCACCTTAATGATTTTGGGAGTATCCGTAGGATAATTAAAATTTAATATTGTATCGTCCATTGTCTTCCGGTTTTATTACATTCGTAGATCACGTTATTTACTCTCGTTATCATCGTCATCGAAGAGGGTTTTACCAAAGGTATCGATCCAAGTCTTTGGTTTCCAGCCAAAACCTTTTTTCTCCTTTTTCTCTTTCTTCGGTTTTTCCTTAATAGGTTCCGGTTCCACTATCGGTTCCACTGTCGGTTCAAGCTCAACCTTAGGCTCCGGTTTAGGTTCGGGTTTAGGAGGTATATATAACGCACAATTCTTAGTTCCTTTCGCCAAGAGGCCGACGGCTACCGCATATTCGGGATTGCTGGCGACCACTAAATCACCACTAGCGACAACCCCCTTGCGAACCGCTGAATAGCGAACCTCCATCTTCAAGCGTTCGCTCATAACAGCCGGTAAATTCTTCAAAGCGGCGCCTCCACCCGTAATCACGATGCCGGCACCGAGAACGCTCATCAAGCCTGTAACCTCCAGACGAGCATATACATTCTCTAAGATCTCATCCATACGGGCCTCGATCACGCCGTTCAACTCGGCCAGCTTAATCTCACGCAAGCCCATTCCATCCGCTAAACTCACTTGGATGGTCATATCATTATCCCGGTCCGCTTTCGCGCTACCATAAGTGATCTTCAAGCGTTCCGCCTCAGACTCTACGACCCTGAGATTGGTTATATCTTTTGTTATCAAATTACCTCCAAAGGGAACAACGGAAAGGCTGGCCAACTTACCACCCTTATAGACAGATATCGTCGTCACGCCGGCACCGAAACCGATCAAGGCGCAACCCAAGTCCTTCTCATTGTCGCTCAAGACAACATCTCCCAACGCGAGGGGTGACACCAGAATACCGGCGATCTCGATTTTCGCTTGTTCCGAAATGCTATTGACAATATTTAATTTCAAGGAAGGACGTCCAACAATCAACTTGTAACGAGCCTCGATACGGCTACAAGGCACGCCCACCGGGTTGGACTCTGGCTTATCATCTAAAAAATAGGAAGGAGAAACCACGTCAAGAACGGTCAACATATCCGGACGATAATCCTTACACTCTTGATAAAGAGAGTCTATGATCTCCTCCGTGACCACACCTTCCGTTCCCAATACCTTGCAAACCGTATGCTCGATAGAACGGAGTGACTGGCCACCCAGTCCCACATATACCTGCCCGATCTTGGTCCCCCCCAGTTTATTCTCCAACTTGAGGATCAAGCGTTTTATCTTACTCGCCGTCTCCTTCACGTTATATACACATCCTCTTCGTATGCAGGTGCCGGAGTTCTCAACTTCGTAGGCGATGATTGAAAGAGCGCCCGTCGCATTCTTAGTCCCCACCATTCCTACCATATGGGAGGTACCTAGGTCAATAGCTGCTATAAAGTCTGTGTATGCCATATCATCTATTTTTTAGTACAAACAATCTGATTCTTATATTTTAAATTAATCATACTGTACTTTTCCCAACCCACTTTAGGGATCGCTTGTTCATAGAAAAGCTTTAAATTCGCAAGCTTTTCTTCGAATTCATTCAAAGTACCCAACATGATCCGGTGGTTACCCACTCTTGGAATAAGTTCTATATCATTATCCGGATAGACATAGATTTGTTCAATCTGGTCATTCCAGAACTCATTCTCTTGCAAAAATAATGCAAATTTGTATAAGTCGGTCACCGCAAGCTCTTTTTCCACATATCCACTCACAATTGGCACATGCGCGGCATACCGACGACTGATCGGCATGGTGGTTCCCAGATTATCCACGTAATAACTACCTCTTACGCCCATAATCCGGAGGATAGGCATCTTTTGCATGACCTCTAGCTTGATAATACCCGAAGGAGTCTTATACGCCTCCACTTGGGCGATCATCTCATTTTTAAGCAATTCCGTCTCTATCCGATCCGTATTCACGTCGGCCATTGACCGCTTGATCGGATCTAGCCCAGCTTTCTTCAGTATAGACACAAGGTCACTCTCGCTCACGAAGTGTTTATCCAGACTGTCTTTCACCACGACTTGCAGATCTTGGCAAATAGAGTCCTGACGTATTTCCCGAAAGAAAAACGACACAAACACGATGTAACAGAACAACAACGTGGCTACTACTATGGAAATTATTCGGATCACGGTTTCCTTATTTGTTTACATAAAATCTCTTTTACAGGCTCCACCAAACGATCGATATTACCGGCGCCTACCATTAATACTACCTCATATTTCCCGGCGGCAACCACGTCCAAAAGCTCTTCCTTCTTACACAGCGTCTTGGAAGGGATCGTCACCTTATCAAAAATGATCCGAGAGCTCACCCCCGGAATCGGTTCCTCACGAGCCGGATAGATATCCAGCAAGATCAACTCATCCAATAAAGAGAGACTCGCAGCGAAATCACCAGCGAAATCCCGGGTACGGGTATATAGATGCGGCTGGAAAATACCTGTCACCTTACGACCCGCATATAATTCCTTCACCGACAAGATACTCTGTCGCAATTCGGCCGGATGATGGGCATAATCATCGATCAATACCACTTGATCAGTCTTCAAATGGAAATCGAAACGGCGGCGAGGTCCGGCAAATGTAGCCATACCCTTTTTCAAATCCTCCGGTTTCACTCCGTTCAACCAAGCGATCGCCATAGCCGCTACCCCGTTCTCTATATTAACCTTTACGGGAACACCTAATTCCACATCAGGAATACGGATTTCCGGACCAACGAAGTCAAAGGTAATATTTCCGTCGCAAATACGAATATTTTCAGCGTAAAAGTCCGCTATTTCCGTAACGGAATAGGTATATTTCTTGACACCCTCCTGTAAACGGGGCGTTACGTTGATTCCCTTCTTGATCAGTAGACAACCATCAGGACGAATTAAGGAGGTAAATTTCTCGAAACTCTCCCGGTAAGCCTCCGCCGTACCGTAAATATCCAGATGATCTGGATCTGCGGAAGTAATCACTGCCATATAAGGAGTAAGCCAATGAAAAGAACGATCGAACTCATCCGCCTCGATCACGGTAAAGTCGCTCGTATCAGACAACATCAAATTACTCTCGTAGTTCTTTAGGATTCCTCCGAGGAAAGCATTGCAATCCACCGGCGATTGTTTCAGCAAATGAGCCAGCATAGAAGAGGTCGTTGTCTTGCCGTGCGTTCCCGCCACGCATAAACCCCGGCTGCTTTTCGTAATCTCTCCCAAGACACGTGCCCGCTTCATCACCTCAAAACCGTGCGCCCGGAAATAGGTCAATTCCGTATGCGACTCCGGGACCGCCGGCGTATAAACCACCAGCGTATCATCGGGCGACTTGAACGCCTCCCCGATCAAAGCTACATTATCCTCATAGTGAATATCGGCTCCCTCCTTTTTCAACTCCTCGGTTAAATCGGAAGGGGTCTTATCGTATCCGCCCACTCGTTTTCCCTTAGCGAGGAAATAACGGATCAAGGCACTCATTCCAATGCCCCCGGCACCTACGAAATACACCGCTGTCACTTTATTTATATCCATATTCCTTATTTCTTATCTATAATCTTAACAATCTCATCCACGATACGGTCCGCACTATGGCGTTGCGCCAAGGTCTCGATATTACGGCTCAACGTATGCAAACGTTCATCGTCATGAACTATCTTCAAGGCAGTAGGCACCAAATCCTTTTCCGCGTCTTTATCGGCGATCATAACGGCGGCATCCTTATGGACCAAGGCCAAGGCATTCTTGGTCTGATGATCTTCCGCCACATTCGGCGAAGGCACCAAGACCACCGGTTTTCCTAATAAGCAAAGCTCCGAGATAGAACTAGCCCCCGCACGGGATATCACCAAATCGGCCGCTGAATAAGCATAATCCATACGGGTAATAAAGTCTGAGCACCAAACCGGCATTCCCCGGTACGCCTTCAAATGCTTGGAAGCGTCGCTGTAATAATACCTACCGGTTTGCCAAATAACCTGTACATCCGAGGCGAAGAACTTATCCAGATCCCCTTGAATACTCCGGTTAATCGTCCGTGCGCCAAGGCTACCACCTACCACAAGGATCGTTTTTTTCTCCGGAGAAAGCCCGAAGAACGCCAACGCCTCCTCTTTCTTACTCAGCGCCTCTTCCAAATCCTGTCGCACCGGATTTCCCGTAATCACGATCTTATCCGCCGGAAAGAACTTCTCCATGCCCTCGTAAGCGACACAAATCTTGCTCGCTTTCTTCGCCAACAACTTATTGGTCACACCGGCATATGAGTTTTGCTCCTGTATCAACGCAGGAACACCTTGCGAAGCCGCCATCCATAAAGTCGGTCCACTGGCATAACCGCCCACGCCGACCGCTATATCTGGCTTGAACTCACGAATCGTCTTCCTCGCCAAGCGCAAGCTTTTCGCTAAACGAGCCATGACCTTCACGTTGTTCATCAAGTGGGCACGATCAAACCCACTCACTGGTAAACCTACAATTTTATAACCAGCTGCCGGAACCTTATCCATTTCCATGCGGTCTTCCGCCCCCACAAATAAGATTTCCGCATCCGGAAAACGTTTCTTGAAAGTATTAGCGATAGATATGGCCGGGAAGATATGGCCTCCCGTACCACCACCACTTATTATGATCCGGTACTTTCTCATACTTTTGACTCTACAGTTATCGTTTCGACAGCCGACAGCGGATTATCTTCTTTCTCTCCCTCGACCGCCTGATTTATTGTCTCTCCGGATGGCTCGTCGGAAGGATTCTCTGGATTCTCCGTATCCTCCTCTTCCTCATCCTCATTTCCGATATTGGCTCCAAAACGACTTACGCTCAATATGATCCCGAAATAGATACAAGATATAAGCGTAGACGTACCACCCCGGCTCACCAACGGCATCGGTTGCCCGGTAACGGGCACTAAATTCACGGCTACCGCCATATTCGCCAAGGCTTGGACTACCACCAGCAACCCACATCCCAACACTAGGAATTTCGGGAATGATTTATCACATTTCCGGGCGATCATCCCGACCCGCACTAGCAGCATTATATAAAGCAACAGTACAAAGATCCCCCCAACGATACCCAGTTCCTCTATGATAATCGCATAGATAAAATCTGAATACGCCTGTGGCAGGAAGTCACGCTGTTGGCCATGTCCGGGCATCTGTCCTAATACGCCTCCCCTGGCAATAGCTATCTTCGCATGGGTTACCTGATAATTATCATCGGTTATCTTATACGTACCACTCTCATCCAAATTATCCTTATGCCCGTCGAAGAAACGCTCCAAACGCCCCTGCCAAGTAACGAATCGATCCGGCAAATACTGAGTAATAGCGGCTGGCGTAAACTTAAGCAACACCAAGAACAACACCAACGCCAACATCAAGATGCCCGCCAGCTTCGCCAACTTACCAAATGGCAACTGACCGATAAACATCATCAGGAAACAAACCCCGAATAGCATAAACGCCGTAGAGAAGTTCTCTGGCAGAATCAAGACACAGGTGAGTCCTACTCCAATCAGTATATACTTAAAGATCTGGTTCTCCGTTAATTTCCCCCGCTTGCTGAGCAAGAAAGCGACAAACACGACACAAGCCAGCTTCCCGAACTCCGAAGGCTGGAACTGTATTCCCATGATTTCCAGCCATCGATGCGCATCATTAGCGTCCACGCCGATAAAGGGCGTCACGATCAACATCAACATCGAGACCGGCAATAATATAATAAACGCAGAGAAGAAACGACACGGTATATTATGTAACAGCAATACCATGACGAAACCCCCCAATAAAAAGGTGGCGTGCCGTACGATAGGCGCCCAGTGATTCGCGTTCTTATAAGCGATCGTACTGGTCGCGCTGAACACCTCCACCACCGATATAAGACACAGGAACATGAAGATGATCCATATCACCCGGTCGCCCTTAAACAGTTTACTCGCCAGATCCATTTTATCCTTTATTACAAATTACGTACGCAAGCCTTGAACTGATCGCCCCGATCCTCATAGCTCTTGAACAGGTCGAAGCTGGCGCAACAAGGAGAGAGCAATACCGTATCTCCCTTATGAGCCATCTTATAAGCTTTCGCCACAGCCTCCTCCATCGAGCGGGCGTCTTCAATATTCGCCACTTTCCCGTCGAAGAACGCATGCAGTTTCGTATTATCCACACCCATGAAAATCAATGAATGTACCTTCTTATTCACTAATTCCTCGATCTCCGAGTAATCATTCCCTTTATCCGTGCCCCCTAAGATCAAAACGACCGGGGTCGTCATGCTCTGCAAGGCATACCAACAAGAGTTTACGTTCGTAGCTTTCGAGTCATTGATATAATCAACACCACGCACGCGAAGCACCTTTTCCAAACGGTGCTCAACACCCGTGAAATCACTGAGTGAGGCACGTATTTTCTCATCATGAATGTCCACGATCTTGGACGCTATCCCCGAAGCCAAAGAGTTATACAGGTTATGCGTACCAGTCAATGCCAATAGGTCTTGTTCCATCGTAAATGTTCCGTTTACCGTTTCAATAACTACTTGATTATTTTCCGTATATCCCTTCACGCCGTTCTCATGTGTCTCGGCGAATGGGTAAAGAGTAGCCTTAGGATGCCGTTTGGCGATCTCACGGGCTATGATCGGGTCATCGTTCCAGAAAATGAAGGCGTCGTCCTTCGTCTGATTTTGCAAGATGCGGAACTTAGCGTCTACATAATTCTGCATCTCATAGTTATAACGGTCCAGATGATCCGGTGTTATATTCAATATAATAGCGATATCCGCTCTAAAGTCGTACATATTATCCAGTTGGAAACTGCTCAACTCGATCACGTAGACCGCATGTGGATCTTCCGCAACCTGAAGCGCCAAGCTGTTTCCGACATTTCCGGCCAAGCCCACGTCCACGCCCGCTTCTTTCAGTATATGATACGTAAGCATCGTCGTTGTCGTCTTGCCGTTGCTACCCGTGATGCAAATCATCTTCGAGTCCGTATACCTTCCGGCAAACTCGATCTCGGAGATGATCGGCGTACCTTGCTTCTTCAATAACTGTATGATAGGAGCCTTGTCGGGAATACCCGGGCTCTTGACAATTTCGTCGGCATTCAAGATGTCGGCTTCGGTATGCTGTCCCTCTTCCCAACGAATCCCGTGGTTGTCCAGCATCTCCTTATACTTAGGTTTGATAGACGATTTATCGGACACGAACACGTCGAATCCTTTCGCCTTCGCCAAGACAGCGGCTCCCGCGCCACTCTCCCCGGCCCCTAATATAACCATTCTCTTACTCATCTTTTATCTCATCTTTAACGTAACTATCGTCATAACAGCCAAAATAATACCGATCAACCAGAAACGGACCACGATCTTCGATTCAGGCACGACATTGAACGGCTTTTGGATCAACGCCTGTATACCCGCATTTCCCGGTTTCTGGAAATGATGGTGTAAAGGAGCCATCTTGAAGATACGGCGACCTTCCCCATACTTCTTCTTCGTATATTTAAAGTAGGCCACTTGCAACATGACCGATATATTCTCCACCAAGAAAATACCGCAAAGGATCGGAATCAACAACTCCTTACGGATGATGATCGCGAAAACAGCGATAATACCTCCCAAGGTCAAGCTACCCGTGTCTCCCATAAATACTTGGGCCGGATATGAGTTGTACCATAGGAAACCGACCGTGGCACCGATAAAGGCAGCGGCATAAACCACCAACTCCTCTGCGCCGGGTATAAACATGATATTCAAGAACGAGGCGAACTCAAAGTGGGATGACATATAAGCCAAAATACCGAGCGCCACCCCGATGATCGCCGATGTCCCGGCAGCCAAGCCGTCCAATCCATCCGTCATATTGGCTCCGTTCGACACGGCAGTCACCACAAAGATCACCATCAGCACGAACACCAGCCACGCGGCCTCCTCCTTATAATCGCCCGCCCAGTTCACCAAGTTGGCGTAATCGAAATTATTGTTTTTCAAGAACGGGATGGTCGTCTTTGTCGACTTGGTCTCCACCGTATGATAACGCACCTCCTCGATCACGTTATCATGGCGCACCTCCATATTCTCCTTGATCACCACATCCGGGCTCATGAACAATACCAAACCAACGATCAGGCCCAGTCCTACCTGCCCGACGATCTTGAAACGTCCGTGCATGCCCTCCTTATTCTTCTTGAACACCTTGATATAATCATCCGCGAATCCCAAGGCTCCCAGCCAAACCGTAGTCACCAACATCAATATCACATAGATATTATTCAGCTTGGCACACAGTAAAGTCGGGATCAATATAGCGATAATAATGATAATACCTCCCATCGTCGGCGTTCCCTTCTTGCTCATCTGGCCCTCCAGCCCAAGATTTCTCACCGTCTCGCCGATCTGCAACATTTGCAACTTATCGATGATACGCCGGCCGATCGCCGTAGAGATAAACAAGGACAAGATCAAGGCCAACCCCGAGCGGAAAGATACGTACTTAAACATACCCGCTCCCGGGAAATCCAACTGATCCAAATAATTAAAAAGATAATAAAGCATGTCGTCTTAAATATTATGATTGTTGTGTCGAAAAAATCTCGCGTAACTTCTCACGGTCGTCAAAGTGATGTTTCACCCCCTTGATCTCCTGATAGTCTTCGTGGCCTTTTCCGGCAACAAGGATCACATCCCCTTTCTTCGCCAACATCGTAGCGGTCTTGATCGCTTGCGTACGGTCCGTGATACATAAGGTACGTTCCATATCCATTTTCGTCAATCCGGCTACCATATCGTTAATAATATCATCCGGTTCCTCAAAGCGCGGGTTATCGGAAGTCAGAATTACCTGATCGCTCAGCTTGGCAGCCTCTTTCGCCATCAACGGACGCTTCCCCTTGTCCCGGTTTCCCCCGGCACCTACCACGGTAATGATACGTCCTTTCCCATCCAATACCTCATGAATGCCATTCAGTACATTCGTCAAGGCATCCGGTGTGTGAGCATAATCCACGATCGCCGTATAACCGAGCGGAGACTGGATCGTCTCGAAGCGACCGGATACGGAGCGAAGCGTGCTCAGCACGATCAACACCTCCTCGGGATCTTTCCCTAAAGAAACCGCGGCTCCGTACACGGCCAGCAAGTTATAAGCGTTGAAACGTCCCACGAAATGCACCATAACCTCCCGACCGTTAATGATCAAGTCTGTACCTTCGAAATGAGATTCCAATATCTTTCCCTTGAAATCGGCCAAGGTACGCAAGGAATAGGTCAGCTTTTTCGCCTTCGTATTCTGCAACATCACCAAGCCGGATTTATCATCGGCATTCGTCAAGGCGAAAGTCCCAGCAGGCAGGTCATCGAAGAATTTCTTCTTCGCTTTCAAGTAATTCTCCACGGTCTTATGGTAATCCAAATGATCGCGGGTCAGGTTCGTGAAAATCCCCCCGTCGAAAGACAAGCCGCTGATGCGCCGCTGATCGATCGAATGAGAGCTAACCTCCATAAAAGCATACTCGCATCCGGCCTCTACCATCCGGGCCATCAAGGAATGAAGCGTAAGCGGGTCCGGTGTCGTATGATCCGTCGGTACCGCCTCGCCATCTATATAATTACATACCGTGGAAAGCAATCCCACCTTATGCCCCATCTTCCGGAACATCTCATATAATAAGGTAGCGATCGTAGTCTTCCCGTTCGTACCCGTCACGCCTACCAACACCAATTTCCCGGAAGGATCACCATACCAGCGGGAAACCAAAAGACCCAGCGCCTCCGCCGAATCCTTCACCACGATAAACGAGCATCTCCCCTCCAAATAGGACGGAGCCTCCTCGCATACGATAGCGACAGCCCCCTTCTCTATGGCGCTGTCCATATAGGCATGGCCATCCACGGCCGTACCTCTCACAGCGACAAACAAAGACCCTTTCGTCACCCGACGAGAGTCTGATTGAATATTCGTGATATCCACATTATCCGCCCCCATCAACATAGGAGCTTCCAACGCACCGATTAAATCCCTTAGTTCCATACCTATTTCAATGTTAATAATACGGTCTGCCCCTTAGACACTCGCTGTCCGGGTTGAATACTCTGCGAAACGACCCGTCCGACACCCGACAAAGAGACACGCAGACCGGCTTGCTCCAACAAGAAAACCGCATCTTTAGCACCCATGCCGACTACCCGGGGTACCAGGCCCTCACGAATCGTCAGATCGCTTAATTTCACCTTATTCTCTTCTTGCTCGGCGGAGGCTACGACCCACTTTGTCTCCAAACTGTCCGTATCCGCCTTAATATCCAATTCATCTAATACGTCCTCTACCGCCCTCAGATCGCCGCCTTTCACACGAGGTACCATCACGGCCATCGAATCCCGTTCCATATCCCGGACATCGAACGACATATGGCTGGCGTATATCTTCTCGGCGATCGCACGCACCACGCCTCCCGACATCGTACCGCCCGAAGGATAACCAATACGGGGACGGCGGATCACCACGATACAAGAATACTTCGGATGATCGGCCGGGAAATAGCCACAGAAAGAGACTTGGTGCCCGCTCGTACGGTAGACACCGCCCGTAGCGATCTGCGCCGTACCGGTCTTTCCGGCGATCCGGACAATATCCGAATGAACCGCCTTACCGGTCCCTTTCTCCACGACTCCCAGCAACATATCTTTTATCAACGCCAGCGTATGATCCGAGCAGATCGAAGAGTTGATCACCTCCGTGGAAAAACTCTGCACGGTCTTGCCGTTATGTAAGATCTCTTTCGTAAACATCGGGCGAACCATCTTCCCGTCGTTCGCGATCGCATTAAAGAACGCCAACGTATTGATCGGCGGTACCTGCGTCTCGTAACCGAACGACATCCAAGGCAAAGTGGTCTTGGACCAATAACGGGTCGTATCATCCGGACGACGTATCTTGGCACGTCCCGCCCCCGGTATCTCCAAACGAAGATCCGCGTTCATACCGATACGGTACAGTCCCTCCACGAACTTTGTCGGGTTATCCGAATAACCTTTCAGGATCGTCTTGGCCACACCGATATTGGAGGAATACCAAATCGCCTGCTCCACCGAGATCCGACCGTATCCGCCTTTATTCATATTATGGTCCGTCATGCGGGCCCCCTTATACATATATATACCATTGCCTACATCGACCGTATCTCCCGGATTGCATAAACCATCCTCCAAGGCCACCATGATAGAGGCCACCTTGAAAGTAGAGCCCGGCTCGATCTCGTCCGCCACGGCATGGTTCTTCGTCTCGCCATATACGCCCTCACGGATACGCCCCATATTCGTGATCGCCTTGATCTCTCCGGTCTCGACCTCCATCACGACAGCCGTACCAGACTCGGCATCGATCGCCTTCAATTTATCGACCAGCGATTTCTCGGTTATATCCTGTATATTGATATCGATCGTGGTGCGAATATCCATGCCATCCACCGGGTCCACCTCAATCACGTTCGTCCAGCCTCCACCGACACGGCGAACGGAACTCAACCCGGCCTGCCCCCGCAGGAGCGAATCGTATTGCAACTCCAATCCATTCTTCCCCTTCGTAGTTCCACCCTCCTCGATCTCTCCGTAGATATCACCGATCGTACGAGACGCCAAGGTCCCGAAAGGTTTCTGGCGCTGCACCATCTCCTTCGTATAAAAACCGCTCTTATAACGTCCCAGACGAAGGAACGGGAACTTACGGATCTCCTTCAAGTCCGAATACGAGACCTTCCCCGCGTAAATCGGGAACTGGCGGCTTTTACCGCTCAGCCCTTTCAGCAGATAAGCCTTATAGCCCGCCGGCGTACGATCCTTCAATTTACGGGAAAGATAAAACGCCAACGAGTCCACCCCATCCTTCTTGGACGTCTTGAACGTATCCAGCCAATTATACTTGGCATCCTTAGCCGGAGTATACGCATCCGCCTTAAAGTCGATATACATATAATAACGAGGCACGCTGGTAGCCATCAACTTACCGTCCGACGAATAGATATTGCCACGTCCGGGCAACACCAAACGGTTCGGTCGTTTCTGGCTCTCGGCCACCTTCATCCATTTATCCCTCTCCACGAAGGCCGTATCAAAGGCACGGAACAGGATTCCTACGGCCACAAGCCCCAGCAACAGCACGACCACGAAGTAACAGAATAAAATCCGGCTACCTTTAGGCTCTATTTCTTTCGGTTCGTTTTCTTCAGACATACCTATTTACACCTTATCTCACTTATATAACTCATAAGGAGGGGTTTTCGCACCCTCCAGATCAATACCTTGCTCCTCGATCAGCAACTCGATTTGCGATTGGCGGCTATTGCCGGTCAACTCGGATGAGATCGACAACGCCTCGAAACGCACATCCCTCAATTGCTGTTGCAACCGGTCGATCTCACGCAACTTTTGCATACAAGTATACCGGTTACCGATAAAGAAAAACGCCAACACGACAAGTAACACGATCATGCGCGTATGCCTCAAGATAAAATCCTCTTTCAGCACGCCGCCACCGAGTATATACCAGAACGAAAGACGTTTCTCCTTCTTCCTCGTTTTCTTATGTTGTCCGTTTTCTTCCATATCTATTTCTCCTTATACCTTCTCAGCGATTCTCAACTTGGCGCTCCGGGAACGGGGATTCCGCTCCACCTCCTCGTCGGTCGGGACGATCACCTTATTATTGACCAAGCGGAAAGGCGATCGTACGTTCCCGAAGAAATCCTGCTCGCACTTCCCCTCGAAGTTTCCGGTCTTCAAAAAGTTCTTTACCAGACGATCTTCCAAGGAGTGATACGTGATAACCACCAAGCGTCCTCCCGGCCTCAACACCCGCAAGGTACTCCGCAGCATCTCTTTCAGCGCCCTCATCTCATCGTTCACCTCGATACGAAGCGCTTGAAAGACTTGCGCCAAGAATTTCTTCTCCTTGTCCTTTCCCGTAAACGGCTTGATCACCTCCAAGAAGTCCCCGATCGTCTCTATCTTCTTTGTCTCACGGGCTTTCACCAGCACAGAGGCTAATTTCCGTGACACCTTCAGCTCGCCATATAGATAAAACACATCGGCCAACGCCTCCGCCGTATAATTATTCACGATATCGGCGGCGGTCTGCCCCGCACGCATATTCATCCGCATATCCAACGCCCCGTCGAAACGGAAAGAGAAACCGCGATCCTTATCGTCGAAATGATGGGAAGAGACACCTAAATCCGCCAACAGACCGTCTACCTCCCCGCTTTCTCCATAGTAACGCATAAAATTATACAAATAACGGAAATTACTGCGCACGAAAGTGAATCGTGGGTCTGCCGGGACATTATGCTCGGCGTCCGCGTCTTGGTCAAAGCCGTAAAGTTCGCCCTCGCTACCCAACCGTTTCAAGATCTCGCGGGAATGTCCTCCACCGCCAAACGTAACATCCACGTAAATCCCGTCGGGACGGATATCCAATCCCTCCAGACTTTCCCGCAGCATTACCGGTACATGATAGCAACTATCTTTTTCTTCCATTCGTCGTTCTTACGTTAAACTTCCTCTTAAAATAAAGCGCCGTACTCCTTTGATACGCACGCACATGCCTTATCGGTGGGTAAAAGTACACATTTCCAAAATTACCCGCCAACATTTATATAAGAAAAGTAGGAAAAAGTTATCAACAGGTCGTTAACCCTTCGTCTTTTCGTCCTTATCTCTTACGCTTTTCATCGGTATCCGTTAACCAATTCTTCCTTTCACCTTCATCTTCTAACAGCTGTTGGATGATCATGCAACAGTTGGTAGATGATCTTCTAACAGATGGTGCATGATCGTCCAACAGCCGTTAGATAACCGATAGTCAAGCGCCCGGGGACTAACCTCCCTAATGGTAGCGGCTAAAAGATCAAGGGGAAAAGGCTAAGATAGCTGGCGAAAAAGCAAAAACTTCACTCAAACCTCTCTCGTTTTAATTATTAACTTTATCTTTGCCCCTTGACAAGCTTATATAGATGGCAAAACAAGGTGTGACAAAGATAGATATTAAGCAAGTATTGGCACAAAAGGCGCCCAAGGCGTCACGCAAGATTCCGGGATTTATCGTGGACTACTTGATTCGCACGGTTCATCAAGAGGAACTGAATGATATATTAACCCGTTACCACGATAAGGAAGGGGTAGATTTCATGCGTGAGCTTATCGGCTATTTTGACCTTACCCTCGATCTGGTACATGAGGAAAACATCCCGACCGAAGGGCGCTATATCTTCGCCTCCAACCATCCGCTCGGAGGATTGGACGGTATCTGTCTCTCCGCCGTTATCGGTTCCCGGTTCGAAGGCCGCATCAAGTATCCGGTCAATGATTTATTACTTTATCTCTCCAATCTAAAATCCATCTTTGTACCGATCAACAAACACGGCACCCAAGGAAAGGACAACGCACGGATGCTGGAGGAGGCTTTTGCCTCGGACGACCAGATCATCACTTTCCCCGCCGGATTATGCTCTCGCAAGATTGGTGGCAAGATACAAGACTTGGAGTGGAAGAAATCGTTCATCCAGAAGGCGGTGCAATACAAGCGGGATATCGTACCGGTCTATTTCGACGGGAAGAATTCCAATTTCTTCTATAACCTTGCCCGGATACGCAAGGCGTTGGGTATAAAGATGAATTATGAGATGATTTATTTACCGGACGAGATGTTCCGGAGCAAACATAAGACCTTCCGGATTCATTTCGGGAAGCCTATCCCTTGGCAGACATTCGACAATAGCAAGAAACCCGCCGAATGGGCCGAGTGGATAAAAAACAAGGTTTACAAACTCAAGGATTAACAGACGAAACATATGCAAGACATTATCAATCCCATAGACAGGGCACTACTGAAGGCTGAATTGACCAAAGAGAAGAGGTTGAGAAGTACCAATAAATCGAAGAATGAGATTTATATCGTCACGGCGCACGACTCACCCAATGTCATGCAAGAGATAGGGCGTCTGCGGGAGGTCGCTTTCCGTTATTACGGGGGTGGCACGGGATTCCCTGTGGATATCGATGAGTATGACACGATGGAAGACGCTTACCGCCAGCTGATTGTCTGGAGCCCGGAAGATGAGCAGATCTTGGGGGGATACCGTTTCCTTTGCGGTTCGGACGTTAAGTTCGACGAGAATGGTAAACCGATCTTGGCGACCTCGCACTTGTTTAATTTCTCAGAGAAATTTATCAAGGAGATCCTTCCTTATACGGTAGAGTTGGGACGCTCGTTCGTGGCTCTGGAGTATCAATCCACCCGTTCCGGGGCGAAAGGCTTGTTCGTGTTGGATAACCTGTGGGATGGATTGGGGGCTTTATCCGTGGTTGATCCGAGCTTGAGGTATTATTTCGGGAAGGTGACTATGTACAATACGTACAACCAAGAGGCCCGTAATATGATCTTATACTTCCTCGGATTGCATTTCCCGGACGCAGACCAACTGATCACTCCGGTATATCCTTTGGAGACTAATATGGATGTAGAGAAGATGAGATCTCTTTTCCCTCACGATAATTTCAAGGATAACTACAAGGTATTGAACCAAGAGGTTCGTAAATTCGGCATCAACGTGCCTCCTTTGGTAAATGCTTACATGAGCTTGTCGCCTAAGATGCGTGTATTCGGCACAGCGATCAACCATGAGTTTGGAGAGGTGGAAGAAACGGGTATCCTAATCGCTATTAACGAGATATTAGAGGATAAGAAGAAACGGCATATTGAGACGTATCTGGAAGAGGAGTACAAGTCCGCCGAGTTGATACGAAAGAATTTCATCGGGGAATAAAGCCGTAGATATGGCTAGCGCGACAGCGTAACAAGATATAAAAAGGTTCAGCCTAACCGTTCGCCTCCAAGCGGATTAAAAACGGACAAAGGCTGAACCTCTTTTTATCTCAAATAAATCTTATAGCATAGTCCACCGGAGAAATACTTCATTCGCTGCAATTCGAATTGAAAATGTATATGATTGAATAGCAGGTAAGTGGCTCCCATAGCGAAGTCTTTCGAATCGTATTCGGCTATGACATTCAAATGCGGGGCGAATGAAGGATTGTAGGTGATACCTCCCGCCACACCGTTCAAGGGATAATCCTCACGGCGGTTATACAGATAGGATAAATGAACGCCTAAGGTTTCCCTTCCCAGCTGAAAATGTTTGGTAGCGGCCAGATAATAACGGCAGAAATAGCCGTTCCCTATGGCTGAAGCGAATTTATGTCCGGATGACGTAAAAGGGTCCGAAGTCCCCAGCACGACAGCGGGGATGTATTTGCTTTCTTTCAACACACGTAAGCGGGCGGAGAAATAACGATCTTGGTTCGTGAATCCGGAATAGCCATGCTTATCCAATCCAAGGCTCTCGGCCGTAAACAACGTACAACTGTAGGCTACTTCCAAGAACGGGAAGATCGTCACGTTCAAATAATAATTCCACGTATTAAAATTAAACTTGGGAGGCGTAAGCTCTTGATGCAAGAAGTTTCCGCCAAGCATCACGGTCTTGTCCTTTTGCATATCGGCGGACGGGGCATGCAATAGCCCTGTCGTGCCATAAGATAATTGAGCCGGAAGTAAGGTCCAGCAACTTAAGAATATGATTAATAAGAGTAATTTCTTCATTTTTCTTTGTTTACTTATAAACTTCCGGCTCAACATTACCTATATAATACAGTTAGTGAAGAGACTAATTATTTACCGAAAATACCACCTCCGGCATTATTCCCATTGCCATGACCATGACCGTGGCTTTGCTCATAAAGAGGAGCAGGATTAGCCTCCTTCACGCTCAATACCGTAACAGATACCGATTCCAAAGAACCACTTTTATTCAGATAATAGACAACATATTCTTTAGCCGCATACTTAACCGTAATGTTTACGCCTTTAAGAGTCATGCCTTCGTCGACCTTCACGTCATATGATTTTTTGAAAGAGATCAGAGTACCATCAGCGTTGATTTTCTTGCCTAAGCAGTTCTTCAAATAATCCTTAGCCGCATTTCCATACGGAACTGAAACGACAGCTTTATCCAAATCTTTATTATCTAAGAAAGTCGCATTATAAGTAAACTCTACCGAAACCATCTTGTTGTATTCTCCAAACTCCGATTTCTCGATAAAGAACGTACTATCAGAAGGAGCGGTTGTAGTCTTAACCGCCATCAATAAACCTGCGCTGAATTGAGAATAGTGAGCTACAGGGATATTCAATTGGCCATTCTTAAGCTCTACTTTAGCATCTTTATCAACTACCCAATTATCTCCATTCTTATACAGAAGGTTTAAAGGCATATCGGATACGTTCTTGAAGTCCGCAGGAGCGGAAGCTTTAATCACCATAGCCGGAATAATAACCGTACCGTCAGGCTTTCCTGTATAAATACGGGTAACAGCTGCGGCTGGAGAACCGCTTTCTGCTACTGTGCTAGCATCCGTTCCAGTCTCAATCTCTGCTGCTTTCCCACTATTAATCGTTAATTCCACCGTAGCATCACGTTTAATAGAGAAATCCTCCGTAGTGTTATTAGGAGTCACGATAACAACACCTGTATTAGAACCTTCGGTAGAGAATGAAATTTCATCAACCTCAGATTTGTCCTCTACTACAGATTCAATCTTGCCCAAACTTGCAGCGAATGTTTCAGGGTTGGCAACAGCCACAGTTGCGCCAGATTCATATTTATCCGCAACAGCCTCCGGTATCTTTACAGCAACCTCTACCGTCTTTCCTGTCTCATCTTTTACATCTACCTTTGTCTCTTGATTAGCTTCAATCTTTTTCTCGACCTTACCTACTTGCTCAACGCCGATTTCCGGATTCACCTCTGTAATCGGTTTAGAAACCTCTCCGCCCTTAGTTACAGGATCGGGATCTGGGGTTGGGTCTGGGGTTGGAGTCGGATCTGGAGTCGGTGTAGCAGGTGTCAAATGGAAATCAGCGATCACATTCGCAGTCTCACCCGGTTTCAGCTCATCCAAAGTAAAGTTGTAAGAATATGCGGCATATCCCTCTGCGACAACACGAATTGTAAATCTCATTTGAGCCGTAACAGCATCTTGAGGAATTACAAAACGATAATGAGAGCCTGTCACGGTCTGAGTCTCAAACCCAGAACGGTAAATCATCTTTGTTAAAGCGCCCGACAAAGTAATTGTCGCATTAACAGCTTTACCATTCACATCCTTAACATCACCTTCCACAATATAAGAAGGACCTGTCGGAGTAGGCGTAGAAGCCTTCAATACCAAATTAGCCGGATACTTCACGTCAAATGTATCACCGTCACCCTCAGCCTTCTCTTGGTCCTCAACCGGAGAAACAACAACTTTAGCGACTGTCTTCTCATAACCGGAAGCCGTAGCGGTAATATCATACGTACCCGTTGCCACGTCAGACAACTCAAAGCTAGCCTTGTTCTCCTTAGCGATTTCCTTGTCACCTAATTTAACGAGCACTGAAAGATCGGAAGCGGTAATATCTTTTCCAGCCTCGTCTTTCACGCTAACGGTCAAGAAATACTTCGCCTTCTTGTATTCCGGCGTAGGCTCGGGAGTTGTTCCCTTTTCCATCACGGCATTCTGGATATTCTCACCCAAGCCGGATTCTACCTTCTTAACGGTTATATCATAGCTTCTCTCGATATAACCTTCTTTAGAGAAAGTCACCTTATAGGCTCCGGCAGCATTCTTTCCCAAGTCGAAAGTATACTGTCCGTCAGCAGCAGTCTTAGCGGACATTGATTTAGCTCCAGATAACGCGACATTCACATCCGCCATAGCAGCACCGTCCACGTCTGTCACTTTACCACTGATCGCATAAGTAGCCTCATTGCCCGGAGTAGGCCCAGGCACATCCCCATCGTCATCCTTACAGCCAGCGAAACCGATCATGGCTGTTGTCAAAAACAAGACCAATAAGGTCTGTAACTTTGTAATTGTTCTCATAATAAAACTATTTAAAAATTGAGTAATTCCGACTTTATAAAGTACGGGTTGAATTGATTTTGCTTCATCATGTTATCTTCCGGCAACGCATAATAGTTCTTATAATAATACCGTTCGTTTCCGGCATTATAAGACATACCCCAATTGTCGGAAGTTGTCACCCTTGCATATTTACGTTTGTATTTATAGGGAGGAAGAGCCACTTGGAAGCGAAAACCTCCATTCTTCAAAGCACCTTGCGCCTTCATCGCATAGAAACCAATCGAGCAATATCGGAAATGACGAATCAAGTCGATTCGTCCTCCAACCTCATGCAATAAATATTGTTCCGCCTTCAACGATATCTGCGTATTGTATTTTGGCCAGTAGAAACTCCCCCCCAACGACCAAGTGATTCGTTGATGCTTACCATAATGAAATTCGAACCCATTCCAATACCCCGTCCCGGTACAACCAATCCGCCCTTCCGCAGAAAAACGTTCATCCTTGAAATAATGTACCGCCTTCAAATCTATACCATAGCGATCCGAATCAAACAACCCTACGCTTACTCTCGCAAACGTACGCATCGGTAAGCGGAATGATTGAGAAAGAGCGATTGTTCCCGGGTGAATCTTATCCATCCGCTTTCCATATCCATCATTATATATAGGAAACACCATCTGCGCCGTCAGCTTCATCCCATTCCAGAAAGAGACCTCGATCGCAGGCGAGAGGTTGAATAACACTTGGTATATTTGCGTGATAATGAGGTTCTTCAGATACAACTCCGGATAAACCACCACGTCTACTTTAAATAAGGAGCTATTCATACGGTACTCTTTTTTCACCTTATCCCAGCTATCGCCCAGATCGTAAGTAGCATCCCAGGCGGAACGGGCCGCATAGGAGCCGGGAGCCGCCTTCAAGCTGTCCGGATTTGCCGTATAGATCAATGAGATCTGCGGTATATTATTATCCAATACGACGATACGGCAGGATTTGCCCTTCTCCGGCAAGCCTGTTTTCTGGATGCGGTCTATGGCATGGGCCAGTCCCACACCCTGCAAACGCCAAGGGGTATTCTCCAAGACATACACTCTCTCCTTCTCGTCCTCCGACCAGACAACATTCTCAAAACCCATATCGACCAGCATATTCGCGGTGATATCCGCATATACCTTATTATATTGGGCCTTTGTAAACATAGGCAATAGTAGCAAAAAGAATAAAAGGCATTCCTTACGGAGTAAAATGGCTCGTATAGAAGACTTTCTATTCATATCTCTAGAGTTTGATTCCAAGTTATCATTGGTTTACTGTTTTTTCTTATTCTTACCCTTCCACATAAAAAACGACTAGTGAAAACGATCGTTTAGATCTTGCATTTTTTTAGAAAGCAAAAAGATGATGCTCTTTTGTCATATTCGTGACACTTTGATTAATCTATCCTGTTGAGAAGAAGATATATAGCAGGACAAAATTTAATCGGAAAAGGTTGCCGGTCTCGGAGAAATGCCTACCTTTGCAAACGACTAATTGAAACGATCGTTTTTTACAGTCGTTTTCAATCTAAATATTTTTATTGTTATCATAGATACTTCTCATAATATCCTGCGCCAAAATCAACAAATGACACTTTATATTTAGAGAACGACCTCATTATTTTAAGATGTACATAACCCCGCATCCAAAGTCAGCTAGCTTCGTTGGCAAAGTAAGTTAACTTACTCGGGCATTTAAGTTAGCTTACTTTGCCATTTAAGTTAACTTACTTTTTGGCCCTTCTATACAGTCCAAAAAGAATACGGAAATTTGCTATTCTCGGAAAGCATTCTTATCTTAGCAAATTATAGCAGATTATAGCAAAGAGAGAGTTTCATGTTAGCAGCCATTCATATACAGTTAATCGTTGGTACGATATTTATCATATTGTATAGCGTCACTATATTAGGACTGGTATTAGTTATCATTACAGAGAATAGGAATCCGTTAAAGACAATTCCTTGGGTAATCGTCTTATTATTAGCACCCGGTATCGGACTGCTTTTCTATTTCTTCTTTGGACAAGATAACCGGAAACAACGGATCATATCGAGGCGTACCTATAAACGCATCATGAAAAGGCCGCAAGAGGGTAAATTACCTCAAGACGCCTGCGTAGTTCCGGACCCCTATAAGCCTTTATCGACCTTGTTGACTAACACCAACCAATCCTCCCTCCTATACGGAACACAAATCACGATTTATACGAATGGTACCGATAAGTTCAAAGACTTGCTGGAAGAGATCCAGAAAGCGACCCACCATATCCATATACAATATTATATATTCTGTGATGACGAGATAGGAAAACAGGTGCAACAACTCCTTATCAAGAAAGTAAAAGAAGGTGTGAAGGTACGTGTACTTTATGATGATGTGGGTTGCTGGAATGTAAAAGACGGCTTCTTTAAGGAAATGAAGGAAGCGGGTATCGAGGTATATGCGTTCTTGAGGGTAGCGTTCCCCGTTTTCACCAGTAAGGTGAATTACCGGAACCACCGCAAGATTATCGTGATAGACGGTAAAGTCGGGTTTATGGGAGGCATGAATATAGCCGACCGATACGATAAGGGAACCTCTTGGGGCACATGGAGGGATACGCATTTCAAATTTGTAGGGAAAGGAGTGCACGGGCTTCAATCCGTATTCCTCATCGATTGGTACGTGGTTAGTAAAAAACTCTTGAACGATCGGATTTACTATCCGGTCGCCCAAATCTATAGCGATAATATTATGCAAATCGCCACTAGTGGTCCGGTAGGTCAATGGAGAACTTTGTTGCAAGCGACCATTTTCATGATCGCCAACGCCAAGAAGTATATCTTTATACAAACCCCTTATTTCCTGCCTACCGAAGGATTGAACCAAGCGTTGCAAACCGCCGCCTTAGGGGGAGTGGATGTTCGTTTGATGCTGCCTAAGCGTTCCGATACACGTTCAGCGAATATGGCCAGTCATTCCTTTATCGACGAGATGGTAAAGGCCGGCGTAAAAGTATACCTCTACAAACCGGGCTTCTTGCATTCCAAGCTAGTCGTGTCCGACGACGCATTGACAAGCATCGGGTCCGCCAATATGGACTTCCGTAGCTTTGAGCATAACTTCGAGATTAACGCTTTCGTATATCAAAAGGAATTCGCCTTGCAAATGAAACGCATCTTTACACACGACATGCATCACTGTGAGCGTTTGATCCCTTCCCGCTGGTTAAAGCGCCCCCTCAAGCAACGCATGGCGGAATCATTTATGCGTCTGTTTTCTCCCCTTCTTTAAGGAAGATGCTAAAGTTCACGGAGCCATACACCCGGTGCTGATAAAAATAAGGCAAAGATGAGAAGTCATTGGTCTTAGGATGTTCCATGATGAATATCCCTCCATCCCTTAGTAAATCACGCTCGAAAACCAAGGCGGGTATTTCCGGCAACTCCGGCAAGGCATACGGGGGATCGGCAAAGATGAAATCGAAACTTTGCTTAGGGGCTGAATTCAAATAACGGAAAACATCCCCTCGAATCAGAGCCAACGCATCCGTCTTCAGCTCTTTCGCTACCTTGGCTATAAAAGAGGCATGAGCGTTATTTTTCTCTATGGCGGTTACATTCCGGCATCCTCGTGAGATCAACTCAAAAGAGATACTTCCGGTTCCGGCAAAAAGATCCAACGCATCCATACCTTCCAGATCCACCAAATTATTTACTACGTTAAAAATATTCTCTTTCGCAAAATCCGTCGTAGGACGTGCGCTAAACGAAGAGGGCACGTCAAAACGCCGACGACCGTATATACCGCTTATTATTCGCATATTAATAAAGATATTAAATCCATAGGGGCTTTCGTTACATCCGTTCCCAACAAATAGGCTTCCGAAGGGATCTCCACCGGCTTAACATAGCGTAAATAAGTTCGCAATCGCTCCAGAACCCGCATTCGCGAGGAAGATTCCCCCGCTAAAAGCAACTGGTCCTTTTCTTGGTTCAATCCCGCCTGTTTCCATACATATAATATATAGTATACTATATCGTCCGATTGGTCGATCGGGTAAGAGTTCACAAATAAGAGTTTCCCTTGAGCGTAACACGCCACATCCATCCGCTTTCGTTCTATCACGACATACATTTGCCGGGGTAAGCTAGCACTACTTTCTTTTGTCCATAGCGTTAGCGGAGAAGTCATATAGTGGGAGAAAAAAGGATGCAAAAGAGAACGGGAGCAAAATTCGTAAACCTCCTCGTCTACACCAAACACCAACTTAGCCTGTTGTTCCTTTAAAGTATCGGTTAAGCAATGTAATTCCAGTGTAGAAAAGCTGAAATCCAATAAACGCCCTTCCTTACCGTCCCCCCAATAATTATCAGGGACCAAGCTATATTCCGGAGATACACAGATCACGTTAATCCGTTTATAAGTCCACGTAAGAAACTCATGAGCGAAGAAAAACTCCTTAAGGGAAGAAATGAAAGAGACCGCCCGATCGAATTCCGTTTCCCGATAAAAGAAACTTCCTCCAGCCGAGGGATCATACCCGGAAAAAGAAAGTCCACCCGACCGAAGCCGGATGGACACTATATACTTTTCCGAATTATCAGTAGTTAACGTATCAGGAATGCTGATAGTCATATGAGCCGCTGATTATTCCCAGTTACCTGCGTTGTTATTAATTTCTTCCAAAGAACCTACACGCAATCCCGGGAACTTACCTTGTTTCTCTGCCTTGTCGATCAAGTTATAAGTCAACTGAGCATCCATGTCACGCAAATATTCTTTGTAAGGAACCTCACAAGCGAATACTTTGATCTCATAACCAGAACCAGATTTCAACGTAGCCGTATCCATCTTGAAAGTAATCTTTTCACCCGGAACAGCCGGAACATAACGCATAGCCGCTACATCATAGTTCTTACCCAGCAAAGTA
>ENA-UPWK01000120-UPWK01000120.1-human-gut-metagenome-genome-assembly--contig:-NODE-120-length-85531-cov-72.907061_pt1 | contig 85531 bp, 56 predicted proteins | sample MGYA00250048_ERZ773373 | MGnify/ENA primary metagenome ERZ773373 (study PRJEB29103, sample SAMN06112059) | human gut metagenome | biome: human gut; feature: ankylosing spondylitis patient; material... | reverse complement strand
GGGGCTATGATGGAACGGGGTGGTGGCGGGGGGGGGGGGGGTGGGTGGAGGGGGGGGGGGGGGGGGGGGGTGGGAGGCGGGGGGGGGGGGGGGGGGGGGGGGGGGGGGGGGGGTGGGGGGGGGGGGGGGGGTGGGTGGGGGGGGGGGGGGGGGGGGGGGGGGGGAGGAGCTGTCGTTTTTCTGTCTTCCGATTTTTTCTCGGAAGCAGTTTGTTTTCCTTACAGAAAAAGGGAGAAGAGGGAATTCCCTCTTCTCCCTTGAAAAACGGCATGATGGTGAAATTTACCGGCGACGGCGTAACAATAGAGTGCCCATACCGAGCAGCCCCAATGTGGCGGTTGCCGGTTCCGGAATCACTTCATTACTGGTGGAAAAGTTTACTGCCGGCAAATATCTGCCTTCCCAGGAGTTCAGGGTATTGTTTTTATAGGTGCCGGTTCCGCTGGGCAGGTTGACGTTATTATTGGACATGGAGAGGGAGGCGGAGACGGCATGATTTCTGTAAGCCGTCATATTTTCCGTGCCGGCCGTCAGGTTCAGGTTTTCCCAAGTGGTATCTTCACTGACGAAAAGGTATTGATAAGTAGCAGTGGAATTCAGTTCCACATTGTTGAAATCGAAAGTCAGCGTAGCTCCGTCTGCCCAAGCGTTGGCGTTAGAGGAAAGGCCGACCAGATCCCCTACTGTGCCGTCAGCAGTAAAAGTGTAAATGGCCACTTTAAAAGTGGTGCCGCTTCCACTGCCGCTGCGCATGTCCAGAGAAAGACTGTTTAAATAAACAGTTTCGAGAAGGGTTGCCTCTTCCCCACCCGTGGTGGTGGACATAACGGGAGAAGTCAATTGGGTTGCAAAACCGAAGTAGTTATTGCCTGCGCTGCTGGCAGCGTTAATGTTGGTGGTGGAGAATATTGTGGCTGCTTGGGCGGCTCCCAACGATAGAAGAATGGAGATAACAGAAATAACAGGTTTCATTGCTGGAATGGGAATACAATTTAATGCATTGATATGCACCTGAAAAAAGCTATCGGATTTCGAATCCGCCTTGAAAAATATAAAATATATTGATGCTATAAAGAAATCTGAAAATCTTTGCAGATTTCAGATACACGAACGAGCAGAAACAAGCTTTATAATATCACCATCAGTACTTTTCAAAAGGAATTCCATGTTCCAACGGTAAACATCGGTTATGGGCTTTCTTAACTCTGGAACATAGCAGAAAACTCTATTTTCAGCCTCCCTGGATTCCCGAATCGGAATGGCCAGGGTATACAAGCTCTTCTCTCTTAAAATTAAAGATTGACCTCGGATTCGAAATCCGTTTATCAATAGTTTTACTGTAATACCGCAATTTACGCTCCGGTTTCAAAAGGAGGGAGACTGTACGGGCTCTTTTAACGAGATGGATTTTTCTGGGGAAGAACGTTTCCGTTCAGCGGGATGCCTGGTAAATGCTGAACATCAGAATGGCCATTCCCGTGAGGGCAGCCCCTGCAATGATGCCGGAGGCAGTGGGGATTTTATATTCCCGTGATTTGTTTTTGAAAAGACGGTCAGCGGTCCAGCCGAGCACAGCTCCTGCAAAGAAGAGGAAGGAATCGTTCCACTGGATGGCCCAGGCCAGGCCGAAGCCGATGGGAGTGGGGAGCCATTTCCCTGTCCGGGGTATATAGCGGGGGATAAGTACCAGAATGAGCCCGAGAATACCGCCTGCGATGATGGAAAGAACCTTGATGTTGTGCAAATGACTGAACCCCATACCCAGCGCTTCCGCCGTGGCTGCCCAGGTTCTGGCTCCCGGGGCATTGAAAGACTGGAGAGCGTTCGCATCCGGAACCATGGAGCGGAAGGCCAACACGGAAACGAGGGTTCCCAGAAAAATTCCGGAAAACTGGGCGATAAATTGTTTACGGGGATTGGCTCCCAGCAGGTAGCCTACTTTGAGATCTACGAGCAGGTCCGCCGAGGAACTGGATGCTCCGGAAGTGATGTTGGCTGCCATCAGGTTGGCCGTTACATGTCCAGGGGCAATCCCTCCGAAGATGAGCTGTGTAACTTTTCCCATGGCTCCGGTGGGTGTGATATTGGCTTCCCCGGTGATTCGGCAGACGACCAGTGCCAGGAAAAAGGATATGACTACCGCGATGCAGCTCATCCAGTACGGAACATCAAAGGATGCATGAGCCAGATAGCCGAGAGCTCCCAGTGAGATAAGCTGGCCTGCCAGAAACCAGCTCATGGGCGTTTCTATTTTTTCCACATCCGTCAGTTCACGTCTTTTATTCAGGGAGAACATGGCTCCCAGGGAAGAAAAGGAACGAACAATACTTTTCCATTGGAATAAGAAAGCCACAATGCTGGCGACGACCATACAGGCGGTTCCTCCCCACAAGGTCCAGCTTACGCTTTCCCGATAACCCGCTCCCGCGGGAAGCAGTTCCTGGCTTTCCAGCCACGGCACGTAAAGGGCCCAGCAAACAGTTCCTCCGATGAAGAGACTGAGGGATGTTTTCATGCCTACCAGCGCTCCCGCTCCCACGAACATGAGATCCCATTTGAAGAAGATAGTTCGCTGGTACCAGTTGCCGAGGATATGTTGCTGAACCGTTCCAAGCCATCGTTCTCCTCCAGCAGCCATGGCGATGGCATTAGCGGCGGCGAAAAGGGCGGAGTAAAGAAGGGCTTTGGCCTGTCCCGCCGCCCTTTTGCCTTCCGAATAGAGGACTTTGAGAGTTTCCGCCGTGGCAATGCTGTCCGGGAATCTGATTTGTTCAATGTTGATCATCTGGCGTTTCATTGGAATGGCCATGGTGACGCCCAGCACGGCAATGAAAAATATCCAGGCAAAGGTAGTGCCAAGAGGCATGTGTTGCCCTGTCAACAGAAGCAGGGCAGCTACGGCGGAAGTGAGGATTCCCCCTGTAGAATAGCCTGCGGAACTGGCGGCGGACTGCATGCATGTGTTTTCCAGAATAGTCATGGGTGATTTGGAGATTCCCAGGCGCACAAAGGCGTTCCAGAGGGCGAAAGAGATAACTCCCGCCGTCAGAGCCACCCCGAAGGACCATCCCATTTTAAGGTTGGCATACAGATTAGTGAGGGAAAGGATGGAGCCGAGGAGCATGCCTACGATGACGGCTCTCCAGGTAAGCTGCTTCATTCTGTCTCCAGAACCCAGATAAACTTGATCGTACCATTGCTGTTCTACTTCATCCGGTGTGCCTTGGAATCCCTCCAGAGGCAATGGTTTTTCCAGGCAGGAGGGGAGAGAGCTGGAATACTGGGGGGGAGTAGATGCCATACAGGTCATGATATAGCATTTGCGGGCGTGGTGGAAAAGTCGTATCTGTCTTTCTCTGCTTTCGGCGCTCCTTCCGCTTGAGACTTGCGTGCCTGTGGCGGCCGTGGTTTAATGAACGCCATGAGCCAATCTTTTACGGATAAACTTGCCGCCCGCATTAAAGAGACCGGTTCCGCCTTGTGTGTCGGGTTGGATCCGCGCCCCGGCATGGATGATTTGGAGGCGATTCCTGCGCTGTTGCGGAAGGTTGTGGAGGAAACTGCTCCGTATGCGGCGGCGTTTAAGCCGAATATTGCCTATTTTGAAGCTATGGGGTTGCGGGGCCTGAAAATACTTGAGGATTTGCTTCTGGATATGCCTAAGGATGTTCCGGTGGTGCTGGATGCCAAGCGTGGAGATATTGGAGAGACTCAGAAGTATTACGCGCATGCTTATTTTGAACGCTTGGGCGTGGACGCTGTGACGTTGAGTCCTTTTATGGGATATGATACGCTGGAGCCTTTTCTGAATTATGAAGGTAAAGGTGTTTATCTGCTGGCAGTTACCTCCAATCCCGGGTCTGCGGATGTGGAACGGCAGGAATTGGCAGGGGGCCGCAAGGTTTTTGAACTGGTGGGAGACATGGTGCTCCGCTCTGCCCGGGAAGGCTGTAAAACTTCCGTAGGCATGGTGGTGGGGTTGACCAATGCTGATTCCAGTATTCTGGAGCGTATTCCGGATGCTCCTTTGCTTATTCCCGGTCTGGGAGCTCAAGGCGGTGATCTTTCCTGTCTGAGCGGCTCCGGTCATGTGGCGCCTCCCCTGATTAATGTCTCTCGAGGCATCATGTACCAGAATCCGGAATTGGGCTTTGCAGAGAAGGCCGCCGGATTTGCACAGCGCATTCGGGAAGCATTGAATTATTGATATTCATGTATTTTTTGCAAATAACAAAATGATAACGGTCTGCTTATGGCTGTGCATGCGCTTGTCAAAGGGAGGGGGCTGATATATTGAACAGGTGCATCCCCATTCCCTGCCCGTTTTTTATGGATGAAAAGCCCGGAATTGTAAAATTCACTCCCCATTCCACGTCCAGATCCGCAATGTTGATTGCGGTGGCAGTGACAGTGGGCGTTCAGGTGGTTTTGTGTGCCGTGCTTGTAGCCATACATTTGCAGGATATGTGGTTTCCCTCCGTCCAGGGCGGGGAAGTGGAAATGACGTTTGTGTCCCCGTTTGAAGAGGTTTCTCAGGAGCCGGAAGAGGTCCAGCCTGCATCTGTTGTTCCTGTTGCAGCTCCTTCCACAGTCAGCCCCGTTCCGGAAATTGCATCAGATGACGACTTATTGGCGATAAAGTTGCCGGAAAATGAAGATTGTTCCGAAATGAAGGATTTTCTTTTGGACGAGGCTTCTTCGGAACTTTTGCCGGAGGAGCTCGCCGTCATGCGGATTTCCATGAATGAGGTAAAGCGCAGACAGCCTGTGAAGCGCCCGGAGGTATCCTTGCCGGGTCGTCCGGACCCGGATCAGAATATTTCTCCAGATAAAAAGGTGCGTTATAAACATGCTCCGTCCTTGCCCAATTCCGTCAATTCTTCTAAAGTCGGGAAGGTGAATGCCGTGGTGAAAGTAGTGGTGGGAGTGAATTCCCGAGGGGAACCTTCATCCGTCAATCTTCTTCAGTCAACGGGGAATACGGAATTGGACCGTCTTTTCATGCGTTGGGTGAGAGAGAATTGGACTTTTTATCCGGCGGAAAAGGACGGTGTACCTATTGCTTCCAAGGTGGTGGTGCCCGTCAGGTTGAATATAGATTAACCTGCGCAAGGAAATAAGAAAGATGCTTCCGGAGAAGACAGAAAACAGGCCCGTTTATGTGATCGGCCACCAGAATCCGGATACGGATGCTATTTGTTCAGCCATAGGGAATGCGGAGTTTTTAAGAACTCATGGTGAACCTGATGCAGTTGCCGCCAGATGTGGGGAAATGACGCTGAGAACATCCTGGGTATTGGAAAAGGCAGGAGTGCCGGAGCCGATACTGATTCATGACGTGACGCCTACCGCCGGAACAATCTGCCGTCGTGATGTAATTAGCGTAAGCCCGGACGATACATTCCTGACGGCCTATCGAAGGATGACGGAAAATTCCCTGCAAACCATACCAGTGATTGACGCTGATCACAATCTTCACGGCCTATTGCGTTATTTCGATTTGTTGAGTCTGCTCATGCCTTTGAACATGACGGAGATGAATGTTCGCTCCGTCTTTTCCAGCCTGAGCAATATCGCCACCACCATTGACGGCAAGTGTCTGACCGGGGAGTCCTTGAGCGAGGAAGAAACGCAGAATATCCTGCTGGTTGGTGCTTCCAGTGAACCCAGCGTCCGGACAAGGCTCGCAAATTACAGGAGAAAAGGGATTGTCCGGGACCTGATCGTTATTTGTGGGGATCGTCCGAATGTGCAACTATATGCGGTGGAACATGGCGTACGTGCTTTGGTAACTACGTCCGGAGCTTTCCCTTCCTTGGACATTATTGAGACGGCCCAGACGACGGGAACATGTATTTTAAGCACGCCCTGGGATACGGCCAGTGTCGGTCAGTTGATCCGTTGTTCTCGGAAAGTTAGGGAGCAGGTTCAGAAGGACTATACAGTTTTCCCGGAGAATATGCCGCTGCCCGAGTTGAGGCAGGCTGCCGTGAAGCGCAAGCAGGCATTGTTCCCTGTGATGAGCATCAAAACGAACAAGATAATTGGTGTACTGAGCAAGACTGATTTGGTGGATCCTCCCCGTACACGCGTGGCTTTGGTGGATCACAATGAATTTTCACAGGCCGTCAAGGGAGTGGAGGAGGCGGAGATTGTGGAGGTGATGGACCACCATCGTTTGGGCACCCAGCTTTCTACACGGGATCCGATTCGTTTTCTGAATGAACCCGTAGGCTCCACATCTACTTTGGTGGCGCGCAGGTTTTACCATCGTAATGTGGAGCCTTCCCGGGCTGTAGCAGTCTGCCTGTGCGCAGGAATTCTTTCAGATACCCTGAATTTGACGTCTCCTACGACGGCGCGGGCGGATAGGGAAATGTTGGAATGGCTGACAGGTATTGCCAAAATAGATGCCAAGCAGTTTACAGAAGAGTTTTTTGCTACCGGTTCTTTGTTGCGTTCAAAAACCGAACCTTCCGTTATTATTCAGGCGGACAGGAAGACTTTTACTGAGTACGGGTACAAGATCAGTATTTCCCAGATTGAGGAAATTGGTATGTTTGGCCTGAAAGAGGTTCAGGAAGGTTTAGTGGGAGAACTTCGGAAGCTGGTGGAGCAGGAGGGGCTGAAGCTTGCCTGCCTTTTGGTTACGGATATCGTCACGCATGATTCTATGTTGTTGGCCGTCGGGGATGAAGACGTTTTGGAGAATATTGAGTACGAACGGCTTGGTTCCAATTTATTTTCTGCCACTGATGTAGTAAGCCGAAAGAAGCAGCTTTTCCCTGCTATTTCCCGTGCATTAAAAACGTTGTAAATGCTGGAAATCTTTGATTTTTAAAGGTAAAATCTTTTCCTGCAGAGGGGCGCCGGCGTTGCCGTGTGGTAAAGGATAGCTCAGGGGATTGCAATGTCTGCTACGATGGACCGGCGGATAGTATCCGGTATCAGCACAGTACTGGCTCTTTCAGGTTTGAGCGGTGGAGTGCAAAAAACTCGGTCCAGGCGCAATAGGGGGAATTTGACAGGCTGCGTAGCTCCATAACCGGCGCCTTTCAGTTTGAAGCAATCCTGAAAGTCAGAACTGAGTTTGGCAAAAATGGGGGATTGAGGGGCGGCGCTGAAGTTTCCGGCCATGATAATGGGAAGTTCTCCATGCTGGGTTCCTACTTCCCTCAGGGTGTCAAACAGGTATTGAAGTTGTTTGCGGTGGATGAACCGGAGTGTATGGAAATATTTCCAGCAGGCAGGAGAGTACAGGTCGAATCGATGTTCAAAAGGTTCCAGACTGATGTTGATGAGCCGAATCGCCAAGGAGGAATTTTCCGGTATCCAGTCTACAATTAAACCGGCTGTGTCCGTGATGCTTTGAGCCGGACCAATCTGACCGTGCCTCACGATAATGGCGCAACTTCCTATTTGCTTGATATAAGAGGTTCTACCGAAAATGCTGTAGGCAAATTTGAGTGTTCGGTTATAGTTGCTGCAACCTTGGACGAAAATAACGTCTGCACGGAGTTTCGATATCTGTTCAATGGGAGGAGGTTCCTCACTCCCTTCATATAAGGTAAGAACCCTGATTTGCTTGGCATCCGGAGCTGGAGGCATTTTGTAGTACTCCATTCCGGTTCTGGAAATGGGCGGGAGAAAGTCGGTAATGACGATGCCGTACGCAAACCAGACGATAATGCCAAGCAGGCCGATCCGGGAACCGAAGACCAGCCATGCAACGAGCGCCGGAAAGGAGAAAATAAGGCAGCAAGCCCATATGGGCAGTGACGTTGCAAAAGCCATCGTGTCTGAACCGGTCCAGAAGATGGTGACGACGATGACCCACAGGCACAGAGAGACGCCGCCCAGCGCTATTCCCAAGTGGTTGACTCCGGATAGCGTTGGAAGAGGTTCCTCCAGATGTTTGCGTCTTCTGAGCCGATGCACTATGGTGACAGATTAAAATCCCATGCCAGGAGGGAGAGCCAGGCCTCCTGGCAGTTTTTTCATTTCCGCCGCTGCTGTTTCCTTACCCTTGGCAATAGCGTCATTGATGGTTTGAAGGAGCAGTTCCTGGAGGAATTCTGAATCGGATGGGTCAATGATGGAAGGATCAATGATCAGTTCTGTGAGGTTGCCGTCGCAGGTGGCGGTAACTTTCAATTTCCCGCCAGCTCCTTCCGTTGTAACGGTTTGGGAAGCGAGCTTTTCTTGGGCGGCTGCAAGTCCGGCCTGCATCTGCTGGACCTGCTTCATCATTTTCATTATGTTCATGGTCGTTGTTTCTGGGTGAATGAGTTGACTTATTGGGAAATGATACGAGCCCGGAAGATTTCCATGGCGGCATCAATCAGCGGATCCGTATAATAAGAGTTATCTTCATTTTCCTCTTTGGTGGTTTCCTGAACAGGCTCTGCAGTTTTTTCCCGCTGGGTATGGGGTTTGGGTGCGGGAACGGGAGATGCAGGGGGAGGCGGTTCAGGCAGAGGAGCCAGCTCCTCCTGAACCGGTTCGGGAACGGAGAAATCCTGACGGATAGAAATAGTAACAGGAGCCCCAACATGTTGGGAAAGGGCGGCTTCCAGAGCCGTTCGAAGAGGGCCGGATGCAAGGCTGTCTATCCCCTGGCGGTCAGAAGGATGAAAAGAAATGGCGGCAACTACGCCGTCATAGCCGGAAAAAACGCTGTTGGTCAGAAAGTCCGCTTGAAGAGGAAACTTGACGGCCACTTGTTCCAGCACTGTTTTCCAATTTTCCTCTGTGATGGTTTTTCCGGATTGTTGGGACGGAACTGCCGGCTCCTCTTTTTCTATGGGAGTCTGGGGGCGGGATGATGGGACAGGAGTATCGAATAGATTGTCAAAGAAGCTTTTGGTTCGTCTTTCCGGAGGAAGATTTTCCTCAGGATCCATGAAAGTAGGCTCTGGAGAATCCGTAGAGAATTCCGGCACATCGGAGACTGTGGAGCCTGAGTGCCGGGTGGTTTCCCTGGGAGCAGGTACGGTTGTTGTCTGCAATTTAGTGGCGGAATAGGAAATCTCTTCCTCTGCAACGGCAAGGGGGGAGGTTTCTGCAGCGGGTGGGATAGTTTTTTGTTGTGGTTCAGCTTCCTGAACGGGATAGGGAGAAGCTTGAGTGTCGATCCCCTGATTTTTCTGTGCTGCGGGGGATAAGTAAGTGGAAGCCGCGGAAAAATCCGGAACTGGATCCATCAAGTGTTCTTCCGGAGCAGGGAATGGTTTTGTTGCAGCAACAGGAGGCTGGTCGTCTGACCGGAGAGCCGTAGCGGAAGGCGTGGATGCGCTTGTTTTCTGCCGTGAAACAGAATCTGAAGAAGATGTCGGGGCCTCGGCGGCTAACGGAGCACCTTCCAACGCCATGATAATATCGCTGATGCTGGCCTCGGCCAGAGTATGAACGGCCTTGATCAGGCCCATTTCCAGATGAAGTCTTTTATTAGTGGACCAGCGCATCTTATCTTCCGTTTCCGCCAGAACTTCCACCAGACGCAGGATTTTGTCCGTGTGGGTGCGTTTGACCAATCCGGCAAGTTCCTCCTTGGAGGATTCCGGGAGAGAATCAAAACTGGCTTCCGGATCTACTTTAGAGACCAGAATCTCACGCACAGCGGAGATAATTTCAGAAAGGAACTGGCTCATGTCCCTTCCTGCTTCCGCCTGTTCATGCAGAAGATGCAGAAGGGAGGGGAGTTCTTTGTTCAAAATAAGTGCCAGAGCATGGGCCACGGTTTCCCGGGAAGTAATGCCGAAAATGTGGAGTACCTGCTGTTCTTCAATATGATCTCCACAGAAGGAAACAAGCTGGTCCAGCATGGATTGTGCATCCCTCATCCCTCCATCTGCCACCTTGGCGACGGCAAAGGCTGCTTCCCTGCTCAGATTTACTCCCTCAGTAGAAGCGATATGGAGCAGGTGTCCTGCAATGATTTCAGAAGGAATGGGGCGCAGATCGAAGCGCTGGCATCGCGATAGAATAGTAGGCAGTATTTTGTGGGGTTCTGTAGTTGCGAAAATAAATTTGACATGAGGTGGCGGTTCTTCCAGCGTTTTAAGCAGGGCATTGAAAGATTCTTTAGTGAGCATGTGCACTTCGTCTATATAGACGATGCGGAAATTGCCTCTGCTCGGAGCGAAGCGCACGTTGTCCCTGAGGTCCCGGATGTGATCAATGCCGCGGTTGGATGCTCCGTCTATTTCAAGAACATCCAGGCTTCGGCCTTCCGCGATTTCTTCACATATATCTTCATGCGGGTCAAAATCCACTTTGGGGCCACCGCTGCAATTTAGAGCTTTTGCAAAAATTCTTGCGGTTGACGTCTTTCCCGTTCCTCGGGGGCCTACAAAGAGATAGGCATGAGCGAGACGGTTGTGCTCAATGGCGTTTTTCAACGTCTGGACGACATGATCCTGTCCAAGGACGTCATCGAATGTCAGAGGACGGTATTTTCTGGCAAAGACCTGGTAACTCACGGTTCAGAAAGACTAGAAGATGAGTTCCCGTTTGAAAAGAAAATAGAGAGTAATTGTTTTAAAATGTTGATAGAACGCTTCTTGGAGGTTCCTCTTACGGAGTCAGCCCGAAAAAAATATCAAGAAAACAATGAGGATGTTATTTTGATGTTGAAATCTGAAAATGTTCATGCCAATCTCACAAAAGTAACAGGAACCTTCTCATCTCTATAATTTCCTATGTGGGTCAAAGTATCAATAGCAGCCTTGGTCATTGCTCTTCTCGGCGGAGCCATGTATTATCTTGATAACGAGGAAGCTCTAACCAAGGAGCGTAAGGAATGCGCCTCCCGCTATAAGAACCTGAACGGTCTTCGCGGCGAGTTCACGGAAGAAAAGACAAAATATGTCGATTTTCTGGTGAAGAATGAGGCTTTGACGAATGATATCAATGCTCTAACCAAGGAGAAGGATGAACTGGAAGTAAAGAATCAGGAGCTGGCTGCAGCCAATGAGGCCAAAAAATCTGATCTTCAAACGCAGCAAACCGCTTTGGCAGAATTGCAGTCCAAGAGCAAGGATATGGAAAGCATTCAGGCCATTGCTGACAGAATCAAGGGGTTGGAAGAAGAATCCAAGCAGTTGGAAGTGGTTAAGCAGGCGGAACAGGGAAAACATGATGCCATCGTTGCCGAAACCGAGCAGCTTATTGTGAACAATGCCGCTCTTCGTCAGCTCAAGGCTGACCAAGATGCCCGACTTTCTCCGCCCAACCTGAAAACGAGGGTTTCCCAGGTGATTGATGATTTTAATGTAGTTGTGATCGACGGAGGAGCCGCCGATCTAGGCGTAGTGCCCGGTTCCAAGTTGGCCGTGATGAGGGACGGCAACAAGATTGCCGAGCTTGACGTAAACGCTGTTGAATCCCGGGTTTCCACGGCTACTATTTTACCAAGTACGGTAACCGCCGGCGAACGTGTTGAAGCCGGAGACATCGTTGTATCTGTCCGTCCCTAGTTTTTTCCCGGTTCAATACATTCCATACACTCTCACATATATACACAATGAAGACTGTCTTAGTAGTTTTATTGATTCTCGCAGCAGGGGCGGGGGCCTGGTTCTCCGGCCTTAGTGGCCTTTTCGGCATTAATGGTCAGTATCAGGATTTTAAAGAAATGATTTCGTATCGTAAAACCTTGGACAAGGAAATCCGTACTTGGACAGGCCTGCGCAACGACATGATCAAAAACCGTGGCTTGGCTGCGGAAGAAAACCTTAGTTTGATTTCCAATAAGGCTTCCGTGACTCAGCAGCGTGATGAACAGCTTTCCAAGGAAACAGAGTTGAAGGAGGAAGAAGTGCAGCTAAATGCGGATTTATCCAAAATCAATCAGCAGATTGAGGAATTGAAAAGCAAGCTGAACGACTTTGGCGTTTCCAGCGTACAGGAAATCCAAGAGAAGATGGAATCTTTGGAAGCTTCCAATAAAAAGCTTCAGGAAGATATTGACCAGATTAAGAGTGCCACGGAAGTGGCTGCCAAGAAACGGGCAGAACAAGCCTCTGAGCTGGCTAGTCGCCAGAAGGAACAGGCTGAATACCGAGCCGCTCTTGCCAAAAATGGGGAGGAATATTCCGTTTTGTCCGTGGATCCGCAGTGGGGGTTTGTCGTGATTGGGGCTGGACAGGGTAGTAGCATTGATCCAAATACGGTTCTGCTTGTTACCCGTGACGGCCGTAGCATTGGTAAATTGAAGGTAACTTCCTTGGAAAAAAATCAGACGGTAGCTGACATTATTAAAGATAGTGTGCCTTCCGGTATGAGTATTCAACCTGGTGATAGGGTGCAGCTCCTGCGTCCCCGTCAGTCTGCCAAATAAGGTCTTGCCACGTATTTTCCTTGAACCCCAGTGTGTCCTTCGGCATAGTGGGGTTCTACTTTTAAAAGGAAATGATGAAACGATTTACAATCTCCTTTTTATTTGTGTCTTTTCCCTTTTTCTTGGTCTCTTCCTGTTCCTGGTTGATGGAGCCTCAGGAGAGGGAGCGTGTGCCGCAGCCTCCTCCCGGCCCGGAAAAGAGTGCGCTTCCCCATAATAAGACTCAAAGATTTGAGGCGGAAGCAACGCTTGGGCCACTGGCGTCGCCAAGGCGTTAAAGTCTCACAAATGACGGTGGACGGTAATTCTGTTCTTTACAGTATTCGGCAAACCGGATACAACCGCCTCCGTCTTCCAAGTGGAGAGATGGCTGAGCTGGTCTAAGGCACTCGACTCGAAATCGAACGTGGGCTTTAAAACCCACCGTGGGTTCGAATCCCACTCTCTCCGCCAGTTTTTTTAAGCCCCGTGGATGTCGGGGCTTTTATTTTTTGACAGGAAGAGAGCTGACCGGAAATTCGGACGAACGGCTTGTTTAGTGGTAAAGAGTATGTTCTTGACCGGGATCTTTAAGGCGCTCTCCATCAGGATGATTGTAACTATAATAATTTTTATGGGCCGTCTCGGTAGGTTTACCAATGATTACATGATCCAGAAAACGGACGCCTAATAATCTGGAGCATTCTCGCACGCGTTCGGTCAGTAGGTCGTCCGTACGGCTGGGGGAAGGGTTCCCGCTGGGATGGTTGTGGGCAAGGATGAAGCCATAGGCATTGTGAATGATGGTGGGGCGTAAAATGTCGCGAGGATGAGCAATTGATTCATTTAGGGTACCGCTGGAGATTTCCACAGGTTTAATGAGACGGCACTTGGTATCCAGTAGCAGAACGAGCACTGTTTCCTTCTCTTTCCAGCGCATGGCCGTTGTCAGATAGTCATAGACATCTTCCGGTGTTTGAATGGGCTGACGCGACAGAGTTTCACGGAGAGCCCTTGCACCCAGTTCAAAGGCCGCGCTTAGCGTAGCGGCTTTTGCCATGCCTATTCCCTTACAAATATTCGCTATTTCAGCAGCCTCCATATGGGCTAGGGCATCTAGAGAGCCGGCAGACTGAATCAGATCCGAGGACAAGTCCAATACGTTTTTCCCCTTGATGCCCATTCGGAGAAAGATGGCAAGCAGTTCCGCATTGCTGAGGCTGTGCCTTCCCTGGTGGAGCAGTTTTTCCCTAGGCAAAGACTGGGAAGGCAGTTCCTGAAGTTTGCGGTAGGTCATTTCAATAACAGAGGCGCGCGGTGGAAAGAATGGCGGCAGGAAGATGGCGCAGCGTATCCCCTGCCGTCAGTGTTTGCTGGGTTGCTTCCCCAGCGGAGATTGCTATTTCAGAAGCTCGGCCGCACAGGTAGACGCCCAGAACGGCAGAAACCAGGAGAGATTCCCCCTGGCTTATGAAACCTCCACAAACACCTGCCAGCACGTCCCCCTGGCCAGCAGTTGCCATGCCGGGATCTCCGGTGATGTTATAAAAGAGGGGTTTCTCCCGTTGGGTGACGATGGTGCGTGCTCCTTTGTAAATCAGGGCTGCTTCATGTTCCGCCAGGAAGCAGTCAGCAATGTCTGCACGGATGGCATAGTTATCAGCATCTGGCAGAAGTCTGCGAATTTCTCCGTGGTGGGGAGTAGCCAGAACGTGTTCTCCCAAGCTCCACTGCATGGCCGCGGCCAGATTCAACCCGTCCGCATCCAGAACGGTGGGAGTACCCGTTTCCAGAATAAGGCGGATGGCTTCCGCATCTTCTTCCGATACGGAACCGATACCGGGACCAATGAGGAAAGCACTGAATGTGCGAATGGAGATATCTGCGTAACTGTCCACGGGCCTGACCATGATTTCCGGAGGCATGGATGGAGCGATTAAGGGATAGATATCTTTGTGAACGTGAAGTGTAACCAGCCCGGCTCCTGCACGGAGAGCTGCTTCACAGCAGAGCCGGGCCGCACCCAGCATTCCTTCCGAACCTGCTATGACGCCAATGTGTCCGCGTTTGTTCTTATAATCCGTATAGGGTCTTGCAGAGAGGAATTTGGTAAGCCGTGAGGAGGTAATAAGTTCCGTGGCGGGGAGCGCCTGTACGTGAAGACCGGGAAGGTCGATGCAGACTAAGCGTCCGGCAAACAGGGTGGCATCATCGTCCAGCAGCCCCTGCTTAACGGCTCCTATGCACATGGTGAAATCTGCTTCCACAGCATTTTGCTGAGGCATTCCCGTATCTGGATCCACTCCGGTGGGGATATCAATAGCCACGGTACGTACAGCCCCGCAACGGTTTCTTATATAGTTTATTTCCGAGCAGAGAGCGGAGAGTTCCCTGCGGAGCATCCCCTTTGCTCCTATTCCCAGCAGGCCGTCCAGCAAGATCATAGGTTTTCCCGTACGGGGCAGGGGAGGGGCCTGGTATTCCTGAGGTGGAGGAGATATTTCCGCCAACTGCCGCACGGAAAGTTCACTCCATTCGTTGCGTGGGTAAGCGGTTCGGATGCCTATTTCCCAGCCATGTTGTTTCAGTATGTTAAGGACGGTGAGGGCGTCTCCCCCGTTATTTCCTTTGCCCACATAGGCTACGCACAGGCCCGGGACGGGGAAGAACTGCATGAGGGATTCAGCAATACCGGCGGAGGCCAGTTTCATCAGGGTTCTGGCTGGTGTTCCGCTAACGATGAGTTCGCGTTCCGCGATCTGCATATTTTCCGTAGAGCAAACTTTCATGGCACGCTGATGGAGACAGCTTTTACTTTAAGCTAAAAAACCTTCTCCTGCAAGCCGGAGAAGGTTTTTATAAAAGGAGCGGATCAGGGAACGGCTACCCGATGCGGAACGTGATGCGCGCTTTGGTCATGTCATAAGGTGACATTTCCATACGCACCTTGTCCCCTACCACGATTTTAATAAAGCGTTTGCGCATTTTGCCGGAAATATGAGCCAGCACTTCGTGCCCGTTGGGAAGGCGCACTTTGAACATGGTTCCTGCCAGTACAGCGCAGATGGTGCCTTCCACTTCAATTTCACTTTCGGAGTTTTCTTCCTTGGGTTCCGATTTGTTGAAATTCTTCCTGCCCTTGGTGTGGCGTCCTCCGCCTCCTTGAGGACGTTGCCTGTTGGTGTTACCTCCGGGGCGGCTTCCACCCCCTGTTCTGGAATTTCCCGGTCCTGCGGGTTGTCCGGCCGACCGTGCCACTCCTGTGCCATTGCCGGAAGGCCGGGATTGTCCGGGACGGTTGCTGGTGCCGGTTGGTCTGGAACCGGGACGGGAATTCTGACCGCCGCTGGGACGGCTGCTGGATCTTGGATTCGGGCTGATAGGACTCTCCTTGTAAGGTTAAAAGAACGCGCGTATACAAATTTCGCGCAAGCGGATGATAGACCATATTTTTGCAAGGGCAAGTCCTGAATGTGGAAGTTGCGCAATTAAAACGCAATTCTATGGAGGGAGACTGGAAAAAGTCTGTAAAAGAGAAAAAGTATTTGACATTTACGTGAATAATCATTAGGAATGCGCCCCCGAATTGGAAGATAACGGCAGGATGCCGAAAAACGAGAACGAAGAATTGAACCATGAAGACCTTCTCAGCCAAACCGCAAGAAGTAGAGCGCAAATGGTATGTTATAGACGCTGCCGACAAGGTGCTCGGCCGTGTTGCCGTTGAAGCGGCTAACATTTTGCGTGGCAAGAACAAAACAATTTTCACCCCCCACGTTGACTGTGGCGATTTTGTCATTATTGTGAACGCGGACAAGGTGGTGTTGACCGGTAATAAGGAAAATGCCAAAATTTATACCCGTTTCTCCGGTTACGTCGGCGGTAAGCAGGTGGACACCCCCCGTAAAATTCGCGCTCGCCGCCCTGAACTTCTTCTGGAACTGGCTGTTAAAGGCATGGTTCCTCACACCCGCTTGGGCCGTCAGCAGATGACCAAGCTGAAGGTTTATGCTGGCGCCAGCCATCCGCATGAAGCTCAGCAGCCCACCGCCATTACTCTCTAATTGATTTTTTCAGACATGAGTCAGACAACCCCATACAACGCCACCGGCCGTCGTAAGACCGCCATTGCACACGCTTGGCTTACTGAAGGTTCCGGCCGCATTACGATCAACCGCCGCGGTTTTGAGGAATATCTTCCTACCGTTCAGTTGCAGAATGCTGTTCTTCAACCCTTTCAGGTTACCAATACCATGAACAAGTTTGATGTGAACGTCGTTACCAAGGGCGGCGGTATTCACGGACAGGTTGGAGCCATTCGCATGGCGATCGCCCGTGCTCTCGTTCAGGTTGATGAAGCTTTCCGCTCCCAGCTTCGTGAATTCGGTCTTCTGACCCGTGATTCCCGTATGAAGGAACGTAAAAAGCCCGGCCGTCCTGGGGCCCGCAAGCGTTATCAGTTCTCCAAGCGTTAAGCTTGGCTGGTTGCGAAGGAACTGGCTTTACCATTTCTTTCTCGGAAAAGGAGCACTCCTCAAGGAGCGCTCCTTTTTTGTTGCAGAAAGAGCTTTGTTTTTTTACTGCTTTCCGCGTCTTTAAAAAGCCTGTTCTGGTTGGATTGCTTACGGCGGTTTTCAATGATTTTCCTGCATTTGCTGTGAGGGAGGGAGACAAGTTTTCCTGTGCTGGAGTGGGCAGTTGGCGAGGGTTAGCGATGGTACGGTGTTCCTGCCAGAATAGTATGGCAGCGATAAAGCTGTTCCAGCAGGACAACGAGCGCCAGTTCATGTTGAAGGGTGAATTTGCTTAGGGACAGGATATGGTTGCACCGGGATCGCAATTCTTCCGTATGACCGTCCGAGGCTCCGATGAGAAACGCGATGCGGCGCACGGAACGCATTTGCCAATCCTTTGCTAGATCGACCAGCTTTCTTGTGGTCCAGAGTTCTCCGCGTTCATCCATGGCGATGCGCAGGCACCCCTCACTGGCGGCCAGCAGACGTTTTGAAACGTCCTGGGAGTTTCCGTCCCTGACAAGCTTGAGTTCCACTTTGCCGAAGGGCCTGAGGCGGTTGAGATAGAGTTCCACGCCTTCCTTGGCGTAGCCTAGGGAAGGTTTTCCGGCGGCCAGAATCAGGAATTGCATGAGGTGTCAGGGATTGGAAGATGAGTTAAGGTAGTTCAGCAGATTGCGGGCCCACGTTTCCGAAATGCCGCGGATGGCGGCGATAGAAACCGGGTCTGCCTTTTTAATGGCAGCTACGGATTTAAATTTTTCCAGCAACAGTCTTTTTTTTGAGGCGCTCATGCCCGGGGCGTCGTCCAAGGCGCTTTCTCGCATGCGTTTGCGGTAGAGCAGTTCATTATAGCCGTTGGCAAAACGGTGGGCTTCGTCGCGGATGCGCTGCATGAGTTTGAGGGCTCCCGTGCTGTGAGGCAGGCAAAGGGGCTGGGATTGGTGGGGGAAAAATATTTCTTCCCTCTGTTTAGCCAGGCCGACGATGGGCATGTCTCCCAGGCCGATGGCTTCCAAATCAGCCAGAGCGGAGGAAAGCTGTCCTTTGCCTCCGTCCACTACTACCAGATCCGGAACTTTGATGGGGGCTTTTCCTTCCGCGCTGAGTTTTTTGAGCCATTGGTACAGGGTCATGTCCGCCTGACGGGAGGCTACGGCGTCACTCTCCGCCAGAATGCGGGAATAACGCCTCCGGATGACTTCCGACATGGAGGCGAAGTCATTTTGTCCGTCTACAGTGCGTATACGGTAGCGACGGTAAGCTTTGTTGTCCGGCCTGCCGTTGGTAAAGCGCACCATGGAGGCCACGATATGGTTGGAAGAGACATTGGAAATGTCAAAACATTCCATGATGATCGGGGGAGATTTTAATCCTAGGGCCATCCCCAATTCCTTCATGTCTTCTTCCGGGTGAACGGTACCGGGAAGATCGGGAGTTCCTTTTCGGAACCGCCGGGCGGGTTCCAGTACCTTGACCAGATTGTCCCGGATGTCCCGCAGGTGCGCCGCACGTTCAAAGTCCAGTTCATCGGCGGCATCCATCATTTCTTTCGTAAGTTCATCCAGAGTGCTTTTTCTCCCCGTTCCTTCCAGGAGGCGCACCGCCTGGTCAAAGTTTCGGTTGTAATCATTGATGGAAATACGGCCAATACACGGAGCGGAGCAGTTGCGAATTACATCCGCATGGCAGTGCCTGAAATCATGGATTCCCGGATTTTTTGTCTTGCAGGTTCGCAGCCGGAAGTGTCGGCTGAGCCATTCCTGCGTGGCGTACAGAGCCTGGGAGTGGACAAAAGGGCCGAAGTAGCGCGCGCCGTCATCTTTACGCACCCGCGCCAGCTGGAAGCGAGGCAGTTTTTCCCCCTTCGGAATTTTCAGCAGGGGGTAGCGCTTGTCGTCCTTCATCTGAATATTGTAATGCGGGCGATATTGTTTGATCAGTTTACTTTCCAGCAGAAAAGCTTCCTGGTCATTTCTGGTTTCAAAATAATCAAATGACGCAATAGCATTAATGAGCGCTCTTGTCTTATGGTTGGAGAGTGTAGCTCCCGTAGGAGAAAAATAGTTGCCCAGGCGGCGGTGAAGGTCCTTGGCTTTGCCCACGTAGATAGTATTTCCCTGGGCGTCTTTCATGATATAAACGCCCGGTTTGTGCGGAGTTTTCCTCCAGAGTTCTTTCAAGGTTGGTTTCTCGCGGTCTGCCACGCAGACATTATGCCATATAAGGCAAGAAATGGAACTGCGGAAACGTACTGTATTACGGCTACTTGGCTTGCTTAGGAAAACTTCTTCTGTATAATCCTCTATGTCTTTTGTATGAATCCTGTACCGTTTACCACGCTGGCTGCCGCCATGGACTTTGTGGTGGGAGATAGAAATTATCCCCTTTCCGAACTGTTTATGAAAGGCGGTTTTATTATGTGGCCGCTGCTTCTGTTATCCATCGCCGGGGTGGTGGTGCTGGTCATGTGCTGTTTTTCTACCCGGGCTTCCGCTGTTCTGCCTACCAAACTGGTGGAACAGGCGGAATCTTTCATCCGCAAACGGGATTACACGGGGCTTTCCATCCTCTGCAAAAATGGAGATTCCTGCTACGCCCGCGTGATGCTGACAGTAGCCAATTTCATGTTGCGCAATCCCTCCGCCCAGTTTGAAGAGGTGAGGGAGATAGCCTCTGCGGAAGGGGGACGGCAGGCGGGGTTCCTAAGCCGCCAGATTTCTTGGCTGTCGGATATTGGTGCCGTAGCCCCCATGTTGGGGCTGTTGGGGACCGTGGTCGGGATGATGAAGACCTTTTTTGAGATTGCCAACGGTGATTTTTCCGGAGGCAAGCAGCGTATTGACATGGCGGGCGGCGTGGCGGAAGCCTTGATTACGACGGCGGGCGGCCTGATGCTTGGCATTCCCGCCATTCTGGCTTATGTATATTTCCGCAGCCGTGTGCACAAACGGGTGGGTGACCTGGAAGCCGCCGTTACACATAGTGTTTCCGTAGTTGCCACCCAGCTTCAGAAGCCGCGTGCCGGCGCAATTGGGGTCTTTCATGAAGAGGAACTCCCCAAGGTTCCCGTAGATCCCACTTCCCTGCGTGATGTGCGCGGGCTTTAGCCGGAACTCGTCTACTTCTCCACCTCACCGGAAGAATGTATGAAATTTCACTATAAAATGCCCAGTCCCATCGGGTTCCAATTGGCCCCCATGCTGGACATCGTGTTTCTTCTGCTGGTGTTCTTCATCGTAACCCAGACATTTGAGGATGATGAACCGGATCTTTCCATCAATCTTCCTTCAGCGGAGACTCCCAAACCCGGTGAAAACGTGTCCAATGAAGTTATCGTGAATATCCGTAAAGATGGTACCGTGGTAATCAACCGTCAGCCGTATACGATGCCGCAGCTGGAAGACAAGCTTTTTTCAGTCGCCCGCCTGGACAAAACCATGCTCGTCCGTATCCGCGTGGATGAGAAGGCGGAATCCGGCGTAGTGGTACATGTGATGGACGCATGTCTGAAAGCCGGGCTGAATAACATTTCTTTTTCCACGCGTCCTCCGGCTCCTTCTTCGATCAATGTTTCCAATTCCCAGGCTTCATGAAAGCGCTCTTTTCCATTAATGCAGGTTTAATAACTTTGGCGATGTTTTCCACCGCCCAGGAAAATATTCCGGATGCCGCTCCCATCGCGGATGGTCCGCTGGTCGCCAATCCGGAGCAGGATACGCTGGATATGGCGGACATGCTGTACAAGCAGGCCCAGGCTCCGGCCACGAAGGAGAACCGGCAGGAATATGGGCGCCTTCTTGATTTAAGCTTGCGTAAGTATCTGGAATTTAATCAACGCTTTCCCCAGTCTGCCCAGGCTCCCCTGGCGGAGTACCGTGCTGCCATGTGTTTGGAGGAACTGGGCAGGAAAGAGGAAGCCCACGTTCTGTTCCTCAGATTGATTCAGACAGGCAGCCCCTCCCTGGTTGCCGCTTCCGCCTACCGCCTGGCGACAGACGCTTCCTCTGCCGGGGAAACTGATAAGGCCATCCAGTATTATCAGCTTGTGATTCGCAATGCGGAACAGAATGATTTGAAGGTGGACGCCCAGTACCGTCTGGGGCGCCTGTTTCTTTCCAGCGGCAATCCGGAGGCCGCCGCCACCATGTTTTGTGCGGTGATGGGTAATCCGGAAGCGGATGCCAAGTTTGTTCTGGTGTCCCGGATGGGATATGCCGCCCTGTGTGCGGATACGGGACGCCTGGGAGAAGCTTATTCAGAATATCGCAAGGTGCTGGAAACACCTGGCGTGGATAACAGGAACCGGGGAATAGCCACCCTCCAGGCCGCTATGCTGGCTACCAAACTGAAGAAGACTGCGGAAGCTCAGGGGCTTTATGAATGGCTTTTGAAGGATGAATCCCTGAAGGAGATGGCTCCGGAAGCCCGAATGGGGCTTCTTCTGGGGCTGTACAATATGGGCAAGTACAAGGAGATTCTTTCCCAGTATGAACAGCAGAAGGGAATAAGGATGCCGACAAAAGACGGCCAGGTGCGTCTGCTGATGCTGTTGGGGCAGTCCGCCTATAAATTGAAGGAGTACCGGAAAGCGGCGGATTTCTTTCTGGACGCGGAAAAGGCCGTCCCTTATACGCAGGAGGCCATGCAAGCCTCCTTTTACCGCTTGTTGTGTTATAATGAACTCAAGCAGAAGGATCTTCCCCAGCGGGCTCAGAGCTTCCTGAATCATTATGCCAAGGCTTTTCCTACCAGTGAATTGCACGATATGGTGCGCCTGATGGCTGCAGAGAGCCTGTTCAGCTCCAATCCGGCGGATGCCGCCCGGTTTTATGCCAGCATTGATTTTGACAAGGTGCCCCCGAAGATGCGCGCGGATATTTTATATAAGAGCGCGTGGGCGATCGCTCAGGCTGGGAACAGAGGAGTGGCCGCCAAGCTGCTGACGGATTTTATCAATGATTTTCCGAAGGATCCCCGCATTTGCGAGGCATTGACGTTGCGCGGAGACATGTATGCCAAGACCAAGAAGGAAGCTGAGGCGCTGATGGATTTTGACCGTGTGATAGCCCGCTGGCCGAAAGCTGAATCCACTGCTGCCGCATGGCAGAGGGCCGCCCAGATTTATGCGGGGCGTCAGGATATGGCGAACATGGCGAAGTATTATGGAGGCCTGATTCAGAATTTCCCGAAGGCATCTCCTGCCGCTCTGGCCGAAGCCCATTTTCTGCTGGGGAGAGCGGCGTTTGACCAGGGAGATTTCAAGTCTTCCATCGACCATATGACGGAGGCCAAGACGCTGGATCCCCAGAAATACGGAGAACAAGTCAATGTGCTTTCCGTCCTGTCCTATCACAAGCTCCAGAATGTGAATAAACTGAAGGAAGCCCTGGAGACCCTGCAAAAGGAAAATCCTTCCGCCGTGGCCCGTGTGCCGGACGTTATTCCCGCATGGCTGGGCCTTCAGGCTTATGGAATGAAGGATCTGGAAACGGCGGATAAGTATATGACTTGGGCTACGCAGAACGACCAGCTTCAGAATGTGAAGAAGGTGATTTGGCGCAATTTGGCGAAGGTGCGCCTGGCACTCAAAAAATATGACCGAGCCTTGGTGGCTTCCAATAATTTCCTGAAGGATGAGGATCAGCCTTACCGCCGTGCGGACGGCATGCTGGATAAGGCATCCATTTTGCTGGGGCTGGGCAGGTATGCGGATGCCAGGAAGACGGCGGAGGATGCACTGGCTTTGGGTGTGGAAGGGCCTCTGATGGCTTCTTTGAAAATTGTTCTGGGTGATATTTCCTATGCGGAGAAAAAGTTTGATGAAGCGGCCAAGCATTACGGTGTTACGGCTGAGTTGTTTGTCAATGACGCTGAACTGAAACCCAAGGCTCTTTTCAAGGCGGCAGAAGCTTTGGACAAGGCTGGGCGCAAGTCGGAGGCTTCCCAATACCGTGCACGCCTGCAAAAGGAATTCCCGGATTGGAAACAGGATGGAGATCCTCTGCCTCCGGACGCACGGTAAGCGTTTTTAAGGATTGGAACCGGAATGGAGAACAGGCGTAAAAGATGGTATGATCTGTTCGGATTGCTGCCTCGCAATCTGGGGCGTCTGTTGTTGTGGTTCAGCCTCATTCCTATCGCTTTCATCATTATTCTTATCGTTTATGCATGGAGGGCAGACCAGTATGAGCTGGATGAGATTTTGGCGCCGTTGGAAAATTGCGCTGCATATGACCGTAACGGCCAGTGGATAGGCACCTTGACAGATCATGACCGGGTGTATGTAGCGCGCAATGAACTGCCTGATAATCTGGTGAATGCTTTTATTGCACGGGAGGATGAAGACTTTTTCGAACATGGCGGCATTGTGTACTCTTCCATTATCCGTTCCATTTGTCGGAACCTGACTACGTTGTCCTATGCCCAGGGAGCTTCCACGATTACGATGCAACTGGCGCGGAACTGCTATGAATTAGGTGGGAAGACCCTGGATCGCAAAGTTCTGGAAATGGCCGTGGCCCGCCGCATAGAGGGCAAGTATTCCAAGGATGAAATTCTGACGGCTTACCTGAACCGCATTTATTTTGGACAGCAATGCTATGGAATTGCGCAGGCGGCGGATTTGTATTTCGGCAAAAAAGTAGCGGATCTGACACTGGCGGAGTGCGCTACCCTGGCCGGGCTGGTGCGCGGGCCTTCCATCTACAATCCTGTTTACAGCCCGGAGGCGGCCGTCAAGGTTCGCAATGCGACGCTGGAAAGAATGTTTGAGTGTGAATTCATCACTCAGGAACAATTATGGCAGGCGCTCCGCGAACCGATGGCGGTGGCTGGTAAACGGGAAGCGCGTCCAGGTTCTTATCCCGTTCTGGTTGTCTCCCGTGAATTGGGTGATCTGGATTGCTGCGACGAGCAGGAGGGAACTTCCAGCATTTTTGTAATGACCACGTTGGATTTGGAATTACAGAGGATGGTTGAAGATGTCAGTGAGCCTATGCTGGCTGCTCTGGAATCTTCTCCTGTGTGGGCAGGGTTGCCCAAAAGGGTGGACAACCAGTTGAAGAATTGCGTGCAAGCGGCCATATTATGTGTGGATTCCCGTAAAGGGGACCTGCTGGCCGTAACAGGGGGGCGCTCCGCCCAGGATGGTCTGGACCGGTGGCAGTCCAAGGTAATGCCGGGCGATCTGTTTACTCCCATCGTTAATTTGTGCGCCGTTGACCAGCGTAGAACCGTTATCCGCAGCAATCCGGAAGTCACTGGTCGCGGGGTAGGTTTCAATACAGTAATAGAAACGGCACAAAAGGCCGGCTACAAAGGGGAACTTCCCCGTTCTTCGGACTTGTATACCGGCAGGTTCCCCATACCTCTCTCTCATGCCGTCAATGCTCTGTATCTCATCGGCAATGACGGGCTCAATGTGAGTATTTCCTCCGTCAGGCAGGTGGGCACCACCAAAAAGAATCTGGTGATGGTGAATGCCCCTTCTCCAGAAGAGAGCCGCCGGGAAATCCTGCCTAGGGAATCTGCCCATCTGGTGGCCTCCCTTCCTCCCTTCCGCTATGACGAACGAACCAGGAGAACCTTCGTCAATGTCAGGCTTCCTGGGAATACGGGGCATTTTTCTGCCGTCATGGGGCGTTATTTCACAGTTTTTGCCTGGGTGGGCTTTGATTCTCCGGAGGACGCCGTCTATGAAAAGAAGGGTGTTGCCGCTGCATTGGCAACAACCTGTTCCTCCCTGGCCGGGGAAGTGTATGACCGTGCGGAGGAAGGCCGCAGAAAAGCCGTCCGGGAACGCCGGGAGCGGGAGAATCCAGCAGAACCGGGCCCCCAATGAAGTTCAATTTTCCATTAGTAGAAGCATCATGAGACACTCACTTGAAATGACCACGGCCATCCAGGCCGCCAAAGCCGCCGGAGCTTTCCTGAAGAAGCATTTTTATGAGCAAAAGAAGGTGGATGAAGCCAGCCAGAATGATATCAAGCTGGAGCTGGACAAACTTTCCCAGAAATTGATTACGGAGGAAATCCTCTCCGTGTTTCCCAATCACGCCGTCTTGGGCGAAGAAGGATATACCGGGGACAGGAACAGCGAGTATGAATGGATTGTAGACCCCATTGACGGGACAGTGAATTATTTTTACACGATTCCCTGGTTCTGCGTTTCCATAGCCTTGCGCCGCCGTGGGGAAGTGGTTCTGGGAGTGATTTACGACCCCATGATGGATGAATGCTGGCATGTGGAAAAGGGCGGAATTCCGTACATGAATGATCATCCCATGCATTGCAGCCGGCGGGAACGCATGGCGGAAGCCGTGGTATTCGTGGGGCACGGCAAGACGGACGGTTCCAAGGAAAAAGGAATTGAACGCTTCGCCAAGATAGCCTGGCAGGTACGCAAGGTGCGCAATAACGGTTCCGCGGCTCTGGCCCTGGCTTATATTGCCTGCGGCAGGTTTGACGCCTATGTGGAAAGCGTTATTTCCATCTGGGATGTCGCCGCTGGGGTTTTGCTGGTGGAAGCAGCCGGAGGCAAGGTTGTTTTGGAACCGAAGGAAGACAATCCGGAACAATTCGCCATTGTCGCATGGAACGGCCGCATCCCTATCACGGAAGCGCTGGGGGAATAGCCTGAATATTATTGCCGCAGTATTATATGAGAAACATGATTGCTTTGACCGGTATCGGCTATGACATCCACCGTTTTGCGGAAGTTCCGCGCCCCTTGATGCTGGGCGGAGTTCATATTCCTTCCTCCCGCGGCCTGGACGGTCATTCCGATGCGGATGTTTTATGCCACGCCATTGCGGATGCTCTGCTGGGCGCTGCCGGGTTGCCGGACATCGGCTACTGGTTCCCTCCGGGCGATCCTGTCTGCAAGGGTATTCCTTCCCTGGATATCGTGGCGAAAGCTGTTTCTCTGATCCGGGAGGGAGGCGGACGCATCGTGAATGTGGATTCGTCCCTTATTGCGGAATCTCCCCGCATTTCTCCTTATTTGGAGCAGATGAAAGGCGCTTTGGGAACCGCTCTGGGAATTTCTCCGGTTCGAGTGGGCGTCAAGGCCACTACCAATGAACAGCTTGGCGCGCTGGGCCGCAGGGAAGGCATTGCCGCTTTTGCCGTGGCGTCTATTCTGATGCCGGAGGATCTGACGATGCCATAAGGCGAATACCCCGGTTTCTTTTCCAGAAGTCTCTTTTCAGAAAGGAAGCCGGGGCGGGTGTCTAAAAAGGGAATATGCTTCAGAAATAACGGGCAGGCGGAAAAGGCGTTTTTGGGAGGCTTCCCTTTCCAAAGCTGTTTTAATGAAATGGCAGGAATTTTTTAATCGCCCTCAGGCGGCAACGCCGTTTTGGGCCGCATAGTAAATATTCCCCATTTTCCTGCACAGGGGGGGGAAGTATTGCCCGGTATCAGCTGATGCAACGGTAATAATAATCCACGCGGGAGATGAACCAAGACCATTTGAAGCCTGGTTTGCCATTGTCCAGCAGAAGGTGGGGGCAACGCTTGCCGGTCCAGTAGTAATGGGGTACGACATTCCGCAGGGGAATATTGTGGGCATACATGTTGTAGGCAGCCAGTTTGGCGGCACGGTCAAAGGTTTTAACGATGCTTTGCCCTCGCTTCTCACACATTTCAATGCCGATGGAGTACATGTCTCCGGGGCCGCCCCGGTCCGCATGGCGTCCCGTTTCATTCAGGGGGATATGCTGCATGGTCACGTACGGGTCTACCGTATAATGCCAGTTGCAGCGCAAAGCTCCGTTATTCAGGGCGCGCGCGTGCTGCATGGCGTCTGCGGACGGGTTCTCCGTGTTATGCATGGTGATGAAACGCGGCTTCATTCGGGAAGAGCGGCGGCGGAGCGGAGAAGATTTAGGCATGAATATCGGCCGGACGTTGCATTCCGCCAGCAACTGGCGCGGAGAACGTTTCACCACGGGGACTCCGGAGGGCTTAAAGGAGATCATGGGAGCCATTCCCGCTTTTCCTGAAGGTTCCGAACAACTGGTCAGAGCAAGCAGGGCGGCGGTTTCCAGCAGAAAAGTTCTGCGGTCCATGCCCTGGGATTTCTCCAGTATGGGCTGGAGCTGACCGGAAATGCGGGCAAGATAAGTGGCGATAGTGGAAATATTACTCATACGGAGGCCGGGAGATGGGGGATTTTCAGCACGGATGCGGGAAAAGTTAAGCCCACGCTAAGATTCGCTCTTCTTCTTTGCAACGAAAAAGTGTGAAAGCTTCAGCATTGTGCCGAATTCTTCGCTCTTTTTGTCATATTGATCTGTTTAAACCGTTGTTGAGAGCAAAACTGTTTCTGCTTCTGCCGCAGTGACAGCATCCGCGCCTGCCGGGGACAGAATGAATTCTCCCTTCCGGGCCGTTTTCCCGTCCCAGAGCACGGAACCGCAGAGGATCGTGAAGACGGCAAAGCGGGAGGAGTCCGGCTGGGTAAACCGTTCTCCCTTATCCAGACGGTATTCCTTTGCAGTGAAATGCGGCATTTCCGTCAGGTATCCGGGGCGCTGGCTGAGTTCCCGGAATTCCCCGATGGAATCCAATGCCTGTTCCAGGTGCAGTTCCCGCCCCTGTCCGGAGTCATCCTTGCGGTTCCAGTCATAAAGGCGGTAGGTGGTATCGCTATTTTGCTGGATTTCCGCAATGAGGTGCCCGGCGCCAATGGCGTGAACCAGCCCCGCCGGAATGTAAAGATGTTCCCCCGGCTCCAGATGGGTGGAGTTTATCAGTTGCTCCATTTGTCCCGTTTCCGCCGCATGACGGATGTCCGGGAGTGCTGCGTTTCCCTTCATTCCCCCGTAAATCTGGGCATCCGGGGATGCGTGCAGTACATACCAGATTTCATTTTTTACTTCTCCCTGCCAGGCTGCCGCCGTGCGTTCCGGGGGATGCACCTGAACGGAAAGATTTTCGCGGGCGTCCAGAATTTTGCAGAGCAGGGGAAAGCGAGGGAAACGCTCGTATCCGGGACCGAAAATTTCCTGCCGGTGTTCTTTCCACAGCCGGTGCAGGGGCATTCCTTCCCATTCGCCGTCCTTGACGATACTCATGGCTTCAGGACGGTCGCTGATTTCCCACGCTTCCCCATAAGCTGTTTCCCGGTCGGGCAGTTCCCGTCCCAGCATGGTTCTCATGCTTTGGCCGCCCCAGATGCGCGGCTGGTAGATGGAATGGAATCGAAAAGGCTGCATGGTTGTAACGGAAGCGTAGGCTATCTTTTATGGACGGGCAAGCAAAATGCCCACAGGGTTTCCTGCGGGCATGAAGAGGGGGGAGCCGGGGAACTACCGGTTATTTGATGGATTCCCAGACAATGCCGATTTCGTCAAATGGCACGTGTTCTTTGTTCTTATCCGGTTTCGGGACGCCGTAATTAGTCCGGAACAGGGGCAGGATGGGAGCTCCCGTTTTAGGATCCTTGCTCATGGGGGCCATTCCAACTTCTTCAAGCAGAAGGGTCATGCCGAATTCGCCGCCTGGGCCTTCACTAACTAGGATTTCGATGGGGTAAACCTTGCCCTGTTCCACCGTGAACTGTTTGCCGGCTGCCACACCGCGCATGGTGTTGTTCCAGTGCCCGGAAGTACTGTACCTGTAGAACGTAACGGGAGGGACATTGATCCCCACTTCCCGGAGTTCCTTTTTCAAATCATCATTGCCGGGTTTGCCTTCCATGGCATCAAGCCATTTGGCATTGTTTGCCGTCATTTTTCCTAGAGAAGCGGATTCCCAGCCGTAGTCGAAGACATTCTGTTTGTTAAACCTCACCACTAAGTAGTCGTCTCCCAGCCCCACGAACCGGAACGTGCCGGACTTGGGGGCGCGCACTTTGCCACGGTAAATGGCGAGCCACTGGCTAGGCTTCACTTTATCATCGCATCCATAGGCTTTGGGCGCGTCTTTGGCGGGAGTCCTGGGTATGTAGAACTGAGCTGCGTACAGTTGCTGCGGGGCCTTGTAAAAACGGTTCAGTTCCGATTCATTCCAGCCTTTGTTCACAAAGCGGGAAAGGAAGTCCCGGTACTGGTTCATGTTCATGTTGGTAGGACGTCCGCCAGGGGTTTGCTTGGTGTCGTAAAAGGTGCCTACCAGCGTGCTTCCGGAAGGCTGGGACGTTCCGAAGGCGGAAGTGGCGTCCCCCAGGTCGGGGCCGAAACCGTCCCCCATTCCGAGGGCGGTTCCCTCCTCCAGCATGACAGGTTCATCAGGCGGGTCAATGTCAATCTTGGGGAGGCTCACCGGAGCGGCGGCCGCAGCTACCACGACTTTAACGGGCGTCTCCGCGTGGGAGGAAGAGGAAGTTTCCCTCTGTACTTCCGGAGGCGGGGGCGTATCCGACGGCGGTGCATCGTCCGGTGTAATGTATCCGACGACTTTGGGCTCTTCCGGGGGGGCGATGATGATAGTCAGGGAGTAGAGAATGGCTCCAGCCAAAACGACGGAGAGAATGGATGTCGCTAATGCGGCAATATAATTTTTCCGCCTTTCCTTGCGCAGGGATTCTACTGCGTCTTCCGTGGGTTCTATATGAAGGCTCATGCATGTATGATAGCACAAGAATCCCATATGTTGAGTAACATGAGGATAACAAGGATAACATGTCGGTAACGGAAAAGGTAGCCTTGCCGTCCTTTTCCTTATGGGCTTCTCAGCGTTTCCTCCGTCTTTCCGCTCCTCTCCGGGGCAGCGCAATGGCAAGGGTGGAGCAGGTACCCAGAATCAGGGGATAATACAGGTATTTCATGATCAGCAGGGGGGAGACCTGGGAGATTCCTGCGGCCATGAGCATTTGAGCTCCGTAAGGGATGACTCCCTGAACCAGGCAGGAAAAGGTGTCCAGAATGCTGGCGCTGCGCTTGGGAGGGATGTGGAATTTGTCGCTGATTTCCTTGGCGATGGGGCCAGCCGTGATGATGGCGATTGTATTGTTGGCCGTGCAGAGGTTGGCCAGGGAGACCAGACCGGCAATGCTGAATTCCGCGCCGCGCCTGCTGCGGGTGTGGGCCGTGATTTTTTCAATGATGTACGCGATGCCCCCGTTGAAACGGATGATGGCCAGCACGCCGCCGGCCAGCAGAGTGACGATGATCAGTTCTCCCATGCCGGTCATTCCGCTGCCCATGGCTTGGAACCAGGCTATGAAGGAGAAATACCCCATGCCGATGCCAATCAGTCCCGTTGCAAGAAGTCCCATGGTCAGAACGGCCATGACGTGGATTCCGGCCAGGGCTGTCACCAGCACGAGCAGATAGGGGAGTACTTTCATCCATTCAATGGAGATATCCTCCGCAGGGGGGGACTGCACGTTCCATCCGAGCAGGATGTAGCAGGCCAGGGCCAGCAGGGCGGCGGGAAGCACGACCTTTGCGTTGGCCTGAAATTTGTCCCGCATGGAACAGCCCTGCGTACGGGTGGCGGCGATCGTAGTATCAGAAATGAAGGAAAGATTGTCTCCGAAAAACGCTCCTCCCACCACAATGGCCGTCATCATGCCGGCGCTGACCTGAGTGGCCTGCGCCAGCCCCGTGGCTACGGGAGACAGGGCGACAATGGTGCCTACGGAAGTCCCTACGGAGAGGGAAATGAAGCAGGAGGCAATGAAAACGCTGGCAAGGAGCAGATTGTCCGGCAGCAGCCGCAGCGTGAGCTGCACGGTAGCGTCAATGGCCCCCATGTCCCTGGCAGATTGAGCGAAAGCTCCTGCCAGCACGAAAATCCAGATCATCATCAGGATGTTCCGGTTGGCCACTCCGGAGGAAAACAGATCCACCCGTTCCGTCATGCTTTTTCCGCGGGTGATGAAGACGGCCCAGACGGCTGCCGCCGTAAAGGCCACCGTTACCGGGATGGCGTAAAAATCCTGTACGGCTATGGAGATGACCAGGTAAAGCAGGAAGAAAACCAGCAGGGGGCTTAACGCCCACAAGCTGGCTTTGGCGGGGGGTGGATTCTGGTTGTCCGGGCGGTTGGCCATGGGATGAGGGTGAAGCTGGCGGAAAAGTCAGTTGCCGGCAGCTTCCATCCGGCTCAGATACCACCGGTAAATGCGTTCCACTCCCTCTTCCAGCTCCACCCGGTGTTTCCAGCCCAGGGAATGCAGCCTGGAAACGTCCGTCAGCTTGCGCATAGTACCGTCCGGCTTATCTGAGTTGAATACCAGTTTGCCCCGGTAGCCCTCCGTAGCGGCAATCAGCCGGGCCAGTCCGCCGATGGAGATTTCCTTCCCGGTGCCGATGTTGATATGGCAGTTCCGCACTTCCCTTTCTCCTTCTTGCAGCTGGCAGAAATCCACTTGCTCCATCACATGGACGCAGGCGTCCGCCATGTCCTCGCTCCACAGGAATTCGCGCAGGGGAGTTCCCGTACCCCACAGTTCCACGGAACCGGGGGTGATGCCGTATTTGTCCAGCACGGTCAGGATTTCCTTTTCTTCAGCCATTCCGTCCGCCTGTTCCACAGGACGCGCGTCCAGATCTTTCCGCACGGCGTTCCAGTCTCCTTCCATCAGGCATTTGGCCAGGTGTATCTTGCGAACCATGGCGGGCAGCACGTGACTGTTTTCCAGGTGGAAATTGTCATTGGGACCGTACAGGTTTGTAGGCATGACGGCGATGTAGTTGGTGCCGTATTGCAGGTTGAAGCTTTCGCACATCTTCAACCCCGCTATTTTGGCGATGGCATAGGGCTCGTTGGTGTATTCCAGCGGGGAGGTGAGCAGGGCGTTTTCCTTCATGGGCTGGGGAGCTTCGCGCGGGTAGATGCAGGTGCTTCCCAGGAAGAGGAGCTTGGATACGTCATGCCGGAAGCTTTCCCCGATGACGTTTTGCTGAATCTGAAGGTTGCGGAAGATGAAGTCCGCCCGGTAGCGGGAGTTGGCGATGATGCCGCCCACAAACGCCGCCGCCAGAAAAACGTATTCCGGCTTTTCCCGGTCAAAGAATTCCCGGACGGCTACAGGATCTTCCAGGTCCAGTTCTTTGTGCGTCCGGCCAATCAGGTCGGAATAGCCTTTGTTTTCCAAGGCTTTCCAGATGGCGGAACCAACGAGGCCGCGGTGTCCGGCCACAAAGATTCTGCTGTTTTTTTTCATCTCAGAAATGGATGGGAGTTTGAACGTATTTCATGTCGTGGCGCACCATGATGCGTACGAGTTCCTCAAACGGAGTGGAGGTGGGGTTCCAGCCAAGAAGGGTTTTGGCTTTGGTGGGGTCTCCCAGAAGTTGTTCAACTTCGGCAGGGCGGAAATATTTGGGGTCCACTTCCACCAGGATATTACCCGTTTTCCTGTCGCGCCCGCGCTCTTCCACGCCTTCACCCTCCCATTCCAGCTCTATTCCTGCCTCATGGAAGGCCAGCGTGCAGAATTCCCTGACCGTGTGCATTTCCCCGGTGGCGATGACGAAGTCTTCCGGTGTGTCGTGCTGGAGAATCAGCCACATGCATTCTACGTAATCTTTCGCGTAACCCCAGTCGCGCAGGGCGTTCAGGTTGCCCAGGTAAAGCTTGTCCTGCATGCCCTGGGCAATGCGTGCCGCCGCCAGCGTGATTTTGCGGGTAACGAAATTTTCTCCGCGGCGTTCGCTTTCGTGGTTGAACAGGATGCCGTTAACGGCAAACATATTGTAGGATTCCCGGTAATTCTTGGTGATCCAGAATCCGTATTGCTTGGCTACGCCGTAGGGTGAACGTGGGTAAAACGGCGTGGTTTCCTTCTGGGGGACTTCCTGCACCAGCCCGAAAAGCTCGGACGTGGAAGCCTGGTAGATGCGGCATTTCTTTTCCATGCCCAGAATGCGGACGGCTTCCAGCATGCGGAGGGTTCCCACGGCATCCGTTTCCGCCGTGTATTCCGGTACGTCAAAACTGACTTTCACATGGCTCTGGGCTGCCAGATTGTAGATTTCATCCGGCTGCACGGTCTGGATGATGCGGATGAGTGAACTGGAATCCGTCATGTCCCCGTAGTGGAGGTTAATCAGGCGGTTTTTCTTCATGTCGCGCACCCATTCGTCCAGGTAAAGGTGTTCGATGCGGCCCGTGTTGAAGGAGGAGGACCGGCGCAGGATGCCGTGTACTTCATACCCTTTATCAATCAGGAATTCTGCAAGAAAGGAGCCGTCCTGACCCGTAATGCCGGAGATTAATGCGATTTTGCTCATATGGTGTGTTAGATGGTTTGATGGAGGGAGAGGTTGAGGAATAAAGGAGCCTCTCCCGGAGCCGCAATTCATGGGCTCCGAGCCTAAATAACATATTTTCCCCAGCGGGGCGAGAAAAATGCTCCGGTTCGCAGGGAGGGGCAGCTCCGTCAGCGGATGTCCTGCCGCTTGCCGGCCGCAATCATCTGCTTGAAATCCCGGAACAGGTATTGGGGATCCCTGGGGCCGGGCGCCGCTTCCGGGTGGTATTGCACGCTGAATACGGGAAGCGTCCTGTGGGCGATGCCTTCCACGGTATTGTCATTCAGATTGATCAGCGTTATTTCCACGTCGTCCGGCACGGTGGCCGGATCCACGGCAAAACCGTGATTCTGGGATGTGATACTGATTTTACCCGTTTTCAAGTCTTTGACCGGATGGTTCGCCCCCCGGTGCCCGAATTTCAGCTTGAAGGTTTTCGCTCCCAGAGCGTGGGAAATAATCTGGTGGCCCAGGCAGATGCCGAACATGGGCACTTTCCCAATCAATGCTGCCACTTCCCGGTGAATGTCCGTCAGCGTGGCGGGATCTCCCGGACCATTGGAAAGAAAGACGCCGTCCGGTTTCATGGCAAGCACTTCCTCCGCCGTCGTGTGGGCGGGAACTACGGTTACGCGGAAGCCGTTTTCCCTCAACTGGCGCAGGATGTTGTATTTAATGCCGAAGTCAAAGGCTACGATGTCGTATTCCGCAGGGGGAAGAGTTTTTCCCGTAACCAGCGCGTCCACTTCCTCCGGCGTCATGGGACGGGAACCGATTTTGTCCACGATGTTGCAGCCTTCCATGGAGGGGGCGTTTCTGGCTGCTTCCACGGCTTCCTCCGGCGTCAGCTCCGTGGTGAGGCAGGCGCGCATGGCCCCGGTGGACCGCAGATGTTTGGCGATTTTGCGGGTATCTACCCCTTCGATGCCGATGACGCCCTGTTTTTCCAGCCACGGACCCAGGGATTCCGTGGCCCGCCAGTTGGAGTGAACTTTTGCCAGCTCCGCCACCACGAAACCGCTGACCTGCGCTTTGCCTGATTCCCCGTCTTCCGGGTTGACGCCGTAATTGCCGATCAGGGGATAGGTCATGGTGACGATCTGGCCGCTGTAGGACGGATCCGTCAATACTTCCTGATAGCCGGTCATGGACGTGTTGAAGCAGGCTTCCCCCACTTCCGTGCCCGTGGCTCCGAAGTGTGAACCGATGAAGACGCTTCCGTCTTCCAGTGCGAGAATGGCTCTCATGGTGATGTAAGTATGCTGTAGGTGGTGCGGGATTAAAGGTTTTGGGCGTGGTATTCCTGAATGGTGCACACCTGAAGATTTTTGTTCTTCAATGCTTCAATGGCGTTCACGCAGGCCTGCGCGGAAGCCAGGTTGGTGCAATAGGAGGTTTTGGCGGCGATGGCGGAGGAACGGATGATGATGTCGTCCGCACGAGCGTCGTGGGAGCCGGGCGTGTTGATGATGAAATCAATGTCCCCGTTTTTAATATGATCCACGATGTTGGGGCGGCGCGCCTCGTTGACTTTGTAGGCGCGTTCGCATTCAATGTCGTGCTGGAGCAGGTGAATCATCGTGCCGCGCGTGGCGCACAGCGTGAATCCCATGTCTGCCAGCTGCCGGGCCATGTGAAGAACCCGTTCCTTGTCCCGGTCATTCACGGAGATGAAAACTTTGCCTTCCGTCGGCAGGGGGTTGAATGCGCTGACCTGGGATTTTGCGAAAGCGATGTCCGGGTCCGGATCAATGCCCATCACCTCTCCGGTGGATTTCATCTCCGGACCCAGCACTACGTCGATGCCCGGGAAACGGCCCCATGGGAAGACGGCTTCCTTCACGCAATAGTATTCCGGAGTGATTTCCCGGGTAAAGCCCAGTTCCGCCAGCGTTTTGCCGGCCATGACCTGTGCGGCCAGCTTGGCGAGGGGCTTTCCGATGGATTTGGAGACGAACGGCACAGTACGGGAGGCGCGCGGATTCACCTCAATGACGTAGAGCTGTTCGTCTTTTACGGCAAACTGGATGTTCATCAGCCCGCAGACGTTCAGTTTGCGGGCCAGCTCCTTGGAAGCCCGCGTGATTTCCTTGTGCATTTTCATGGAAATTCCCATAGCGGGAATCATGCTGGCGGAGTCACCTGAATGGATGCCTGCCGGTTCCACATGCTGCATGATGGCTCCGATGACGGCGCGTTCCCTGTCCGCGATGACGTCCACGTCAATCTCCACGGCATTTTCCAGGAAGCGGTCAATCAGCACGGGGCGTTCTTCGGAAGCTTCCACGGCCTCATTCATGTACCGGCGCAGTTCTTTTTCCTCATATACGATGATCATGCCGCGTCCGCCCAGCACGAAGGAGGGGCGCAGCAGCACCGGGTAACCGATGCGCGCGGCAATGGCGGCGGCGTCCTCCACATTGGTGGCCGTTCCTGCATCCGCCTGTTTCAGCCCCAGTTCCTTCAACAGGGCGGAAAAATGTTCGCGGTCTTCCGCCAGGTCAATGGCCCTGGGGCTGGTGCCGATGATGGGCACGCCGTGGGCTTCCAGAGCATTGGCCAGGTTCAGCGGCGTCTGGCCTCCGAACTGGACGATGACGCCGTCCGGCTTCTCCTGCTCGCAGATATGGAGCACGTCTTCCAGCGTCAGGGGTTCGAAGAAAAGCTTGTCTGAGGAATCGTAGTCCGTGGAGACGGTTTCCGGATTGGAGTTTACGATGATGGTTTCATAGCCCATTTCCCGCAGAGCCATGGAGGCGTGTACGCAGCAGTAGTCGAACTCAATCCCCTGGCCAATGCGGTTCGGGCCGCCGCCCAGGATGAGGATTTTTTTCCTACCTGTTTCGCGGGCTTCATTTTCATCTCCATAGGTGGAATAAAAGTAGGGAGTGTAGGCTTCAAACTCCGCGGCGCAGGTATCCACCAGCCGGTATCCGGGCACAATGCCCTGTTCCTGCCGTTCTTTCCGGATGTTTTCTTCCGTGGTTCCCCGGGCCAGGGCGATCTGCCGGTCGGAAAAGCCCAGCTTCTTGGCTTCCCGCAGATCCAGCTTGTCCAGGCTGTCGCCCGCCTTGGCCAGATCCTGCATTTGCGCCAGGAACCAGGGATCAATCTGGGTGAGCTGCTGCACTTCATCCAGGGAAAATCCGTTGCTGAACGCCGTTTGAATCCAGAAAATGCGTTCCGCTGTGGGAACAGCCAGTTTCCGCGTGATTTCTTCTGCGGAAGGAGCCTGCGGAGCCTTTGCGTCAAATCCCCAGCCCCAGCGTCCCGTTTCCAGGGAGCGCAAGGCCTTTTGCAGGGATTCCTTGAAGGTGCGCCCGATGGCCATAGCCTCCCCTACGGACTTCATGGACGTGGTCAGGTGTTCGTCCGCCTGTTTAAATTTCTCAAACGTGAAGCGGGGAACCTTGGTAACCACATAGTCGATGGTGGGCTCAAAGCAGGCGGGCGTTTCCCGTGTGATGTCATTCCGCAATTCATCCAGCGTGTAGCCCACGGCCAGTTTGGCGGCCAGTTTGGCAATGGGGAACCCTGTTGCCTTGGAAGCCAGCGCGGAGGAGCGGGAAACGCGGGGGTTCATTTCAATGACAATCATGCGGCCATTGGCCGGATTAATGGCGAACTGGATGTTGGAACCGCCCGTTTCCACCCCGATCTCCCGGATGACGGCAAAAGAAGCGTCCCTCATGGCCTGGTATTCACGGTCCGTGAGGGTCTGGATGGGGGCTACGGTGATGGAATCCCCGGTATGCACGCCCATGGGGTCGATGTTCTCAATGGAGCAAATGACCACGCAATTGTCCGCGCGGTCCCTCATTACCTCCATTTCAAACTCTTTCCAGCCGATCAGGGACTCTTCAATCAGAATTTCGGAAACGGGGGAAAGATCCAGCCCCCGGGCGCATATCTCTTCAAATTCCGTTTTGTTGTACGCTACGCCGCCTCCCATGCCGCCCAGCGTGAAAGCGGGGCGGACAATCAGGGGAAAGGTGCCGATGTCCCCGGCCACCCGGCGCGCTTCCTCCATGGTATGCGCAATGCCGGAACGCGGCACGTCCAGGCCAATGCGGAGCATGGCTTCTTTGAACAGGTTGCGGTCCTCCCCGCGGTCAATGGCATCCGCGTTGGCGCCGATCATACGCACCTTTTCTCTTTCCAGCACGCCGCTGCGGTGCAGTTCCATGGCGCAGTTCAGGGCCGTCTGCCCGCCCAGGGTCGGGAGAAGGGCATCCGGTTTTTCCCGGATGATGATTTTCTCCACGAACTCCGGAGTAATCGGTTCAATATAAGTGCGCGGAGCTGTCTCCGGGTCCGTCATGATGGTGGCGGGATTGGAGTTGACCAGCACTACTTCATAACCCTCTTCCCGGAGGGCTTTGCAGGCCTGAGTGCCGGAGTAGTCGAATTCGCAGCCCTGGCCGATGACGATCGGGCCGGACCCGATCACGAGAATCTTTTTGATGGAGGTGTCTTTAGGCATAATGGCGATGGAAGAATCCTGTAGTCCTGGACCGCGGATTTCCGCCGGGGGAATTAAGTGCCCGCCGGGCTACGGAGGAAAGTTTTTTTACGGTCAATGACGCGGATTTTTAGAGGGTGGGGAACGGTGGAAAACGGAGGAGGAAGGAGGCCGGAACAAGGCGCGCCAAGGCTCCGGAGCCGTGCCTTCCCTGCGGGCAGAGGCTTGACCCGCGAGGGGGGCGGCACAACTCCGGAGCCCGTCGGTGCACCCACTAATAGATGAACAGCATTTCCCGGTACTTGGGGAGAGGCCAGGACCGGTCGTTCACCAGGGTTTCTGCGGCATCGACGCTGGTTCTCAATCGGGACATCGCGGCAAGGATGTCCTCATGGCAGCTCGTAAGCGCCGTTTCCAGGGTATCCAGGTCGGATACGATGGAATCCAGGGCGTCGCCCAGCTTGTCCGCCAGCTTTTGCAGGGCGGCGGTACCGTTGGTCCGCTTGGCTTCCAGAGCCCTGGAGAGCGCGGCAACGGTTTGCCCGTATTCGTTGCGCAGGGCGGGGAGGATGATGGTGGCCGCCATTTCCCAGGACAGGCGCCCTTCAATGCGGATGCGTCTGTGGTATTCTTCCAGGAAAATCTCAAACCTGGATTCCAGCTCCCGCCTGGAAAAGACGCCGTACTTTTCAAACAGGGCCACATTCTTTTCATTCACCAGGGTGTGAAGGGCCGTCATCGTATTTTTCAGGTTGGGGAGGCCTCTGCGTTCCGCTTCCTTCACCCATTCCTCCGAATAGTTGTCTCCGTTGAAGATGATTCTCTTGTGTTCGGAAATCCTGCGCTTGAGCGTTTCCTGAAGCTGCGGCAGGAATGTTTCCGGAGCGAAGGAAGAAAGTTCTTCCGCAAGGGAGTCGAGGGCTTCCGCCACAATGGTGTTCAGGGTCATCATGGGTCCCGCGCAGGATTGGGCGGAGCCCGGTGCTCGGAATTCAAATTTGTTGCCGGTGAAGGCAAACGGGCTGGTGCGGTTGCGGTCCGTCGCGTCCCGGGGAAGGACGGGAAGCGTATCCACGCCGATTTTGAGCGTATCGTTGCGTTTGCCGCAGCCGGAAGAGCCATTGATCATATTCTCAATCACTTCATTGAGCTGGGCTCCCAGGAAAATGGAGATAATGGCGGGGGGCGCTTCGTTCGCTCCCAGGCGGTGGTCGTTCCCGGCGCTGGCCACGGAATTGCGCAACAGGTCGCTGTGCTTGTCAACAGCCTCGATGATGGCGGTCAGGACGGTCAGGAAAATGGCGTTCTGCTGCGGGTCCGAACCGGGGTCCAGCAGGTTTTTGTTTCCGTAGGAAATGGACCAGTTGTTATGCTTGCCGGAACCGTTGACGCCTGCAAATGGCTTTTCATGAAGCAGGCATACCAGGCCATGCTTGCTGGCCTGCTGGCGCAGAATCTCCATCACCAGCATGTTATGGTCGATCGCCAGGTTCACGTCCTCAAACAGAGGGGCCAGTTCAAATTGCGCGGGCGCCACTTCGTTGTGGCGGGTCTTGGCAGGGATTCCCAGTCTCCAGAGTTCCTGTTCCACGTCGCTCATGAAATTAAGGACACGAGGCTTGATGGAGCCGAAATAATGGTCTTCCAGCTGCTGGTGCTTGGCGGGAGGTGCGCCGAAAAGGGTGCGCCCCGTCTGGACCAGGTCCGGGCGGTTCAGGTAGAAATTCTTGTCAATGAGGAAGTACTCCTGTTCCGGCCCCAGCGTGATGGTCACGTGTTCGTCCGGAAGCCCGAAGCACTTCATCAGCTTCTTGACGGCGTTGCCCAATGCCTGGCGGGAGCGCAGCAGCGGGGTCTTCTTGTCCAGCGCATCGCCCGTATAGGAACAGTAAGCGGTTGGGATGCAGAGTGTGGCTCCGTTCCCGTGCCTCTTGATAAAGGCGGGGCTGGTGGGGTCCCATGCGGTGTATCCGCGGGCCTCAAAGGTGCAGCGCAAACCGCCGGAGGGGAAACTGGACGCGTCCGGTTCGCTCACAATCAGGTTTTTTCCGGAAAAGCTCATGATGGGTTCCATCCCTTTGGGATCCAGGAAGGAATCGTGCTTCTCCGCCGTGGAGCCCGTCATGGGCTGGAACCAGTGCGTGTAGTGAGTGGCTCCCCGTTCCAGAGCCCACTGCTTCATGGCATGGGCTACATCCGCGGCAATGTCCGCGTTCAGCGGAAGCCCGTCCTGGATAGTGGCCAGGAGGGTTTTTGCCGTGTCTTTGGGCAGGTACTTCTTCATCACTTCCGTGCTGAAGACATCCGCTCCGTAATAATCAATGCTGACCGGAGCGCTCTCGCTTGCTCCGCCCACGGGCAGGGAAGCGATGGCGCTGATGGCTTGTGTTCGTGTCGAGTCACTCATCATGGTTAACTGTTGTACCTTTTCTTTAGCAAGAAGCGTGCCAACTTTTCAGGTAAATGTTCGCATGAATGTGTTATTGATTTTAATGTTTTGATTATTAGTGTAATATGAATATTGTGGCGAAGGAGCTGCAAAAAAGGGAAACAAAACTGCGAATAAGAATGAATTACAAAAATGTAAAATCGCAACAAAAGGGGGATTACAAAAATGTAAAAAATTCTTCTTAGGGAAACGATATTTTTTATTCCTCTGCAAAATGCCCTGCTATGCCGGAAGCCGCGTCAGACTTTGTAAAACAGGGGTAGAGCAAATTGAAAGCGGAAAAACAGGAAGTCAGGACAATGTTGGCACGGTTTTTGCTGCAAATAAGTCAGCTTAACCCAAACAAAGCAGCAAACTGATGAATAGAGATCAATTCGAGACAGGCATTCCTGCGCCGCAGGGATTGTATGACTTTGAACAGGAGAGGGACGCCTGCGGCGTTGGCCTGGTGGCTGACCTGAAAAATGAACCGAGCCACAAAATCATTGAAACGGGGATTACTGTTCTTAAGAGGCTCATGCACCGCGGCGCCGTGGGGAGCGATCCGGATACCGGGGACGGCGCGGGCATTCTGCTGGCCCTTCCGGATGAATTCTTCCGCCTGGCGCTTCCCAACAAGCTTCCCGCCAGAGGCAAATACGGTGTGGCCATGATGTTCGGCGGATGCGGCCATGAAGAGGAATTGGAAGCCGCCGTTACGGAAAACGGCGGCAGCGTGATTGCGTGGAGGCAGGTTCCCGTGGATCGGGACAGCATCGGTAAAAACGCTCAGCGCACGTGCCCCCTGATCCGTCAGCTGTTCATTGACGGCAGCGGTTTTGCGGATCAGGCGGAATTTGAGCGCAAGCTGTTCGTGATGCGCCGGGAAATGGAACGGCGCGTGGAAGGCTGTTATGTGTGCAGCTGCTCCAGCCGCAGCATTGTGTACAAGGGGCTGTTCCTCGGCACGCAGATTGAAGGATTTTATGGCGACCTGGCCAGCGAGCATTTCAAATCCCCCCTGGCCCTTGTCCACCAGCGCTACAGCACGAATACTTTCCCAACCTGGAGCTTGGCCCATCCCTTCAGGTACCTGGCCCACAACGGGGAAATCAATACCCTGCGCGGGAATCTGAACCACCTGAGCGTGCGTGAGCCGCATCTGTCCTCCTCCCTGCTGGGGGATGACCTGCAAAAGCTGCTGCCTCTTATTTCCCCCGGTCAGAGCGATTCCGCCTGCCTGGACAACATGGTTGAGCTGCTGGCCGCCGCCGGACGGGACCTGCGCCATGTCATGCTTATGCTCATGCCGCAGGCCTGGGGCGTCAATTACCATTTGGGGCCGGATGTGCGCGGTTTCTTTGAATACCACTCCGCCATGATGGAGCCCTGGGACGGTCCGACCGCCGTCGTTTTTTCCGATGGTATCAATGCTGGCGCCATGCTGGACCGCAACGGCCTGCGCCCCGCGCGCTATACGCTGACCACGGATGATATTTTCATTCTGGCTTCGGAAACGGGCGTGGCGGACATTCCCGCGGAAAAAGTAGCCCGCAAAGGCCGCCTCCGTCCCGGGGAGATGATTTACTGCGACCTGGTGAACCACCGGCTGGTATCCGATGCTGAAACCAAGAATGAAATGGCCAGGCGCATGCCTTACCGCCGCTGGGTGGAGAAAAACAAGATTTCCGTCCGTTCTCTGTTTGATTCCATTTCCGCTTCTGCGGAAATGCCGGATCTTGTGGGCCGCCAGCGCCAGTTCGGATTCACTCAGGAGGATGTGGAGCTGATTATCCGTCCCATGATGCTGAAAGGCGCGGAGCCTCTCGGCTCCATGGGAAATGACGCGCCGCTGGCCGTCCTCTCTGGAAAGGCTCCTCTCCTGTTCAATTATTTCAAGCAGTTGTTCGCCCAGGTGACCAACCCTCCCATCGACCCCATCCGGGAGGAACTGGTCATGAGCCTGACCACATACATAGGCAACCATCCCAACATTCTGGAAGAGACGCCGGAGCACGCCCGTCTTATCAAGATGGCGCGCCCCGTCATTACGGATGAAGAACTCAACCGCCTCTGCAATATTCGGGAGGCCGGCTTCCCTTCCGCCAGGCTTTCCATCCAGTTCCCGGAAGGAGGGGACGGAAAAGCCCTGCGGGAGACGCTGGAAAGCCTGGCGGAATCCGCCGTGGGCCTGGTCAGGTCCGGCGTGCGCATTCTGGTGCTGACGGACCGCAACATAGGGCACGGCTACCTTCCCGTTCCCAGCCTTTTGGCCTGTTCCGTGGTGAACCGCGCGCTGACGTCCGCCGGGCTGCGTTCCGATGTGGGTCTGATTCTGGAAACCGGGGAGGCGAGGGAAACAATGCACTTTGCTCTGCTTCTGGGTTTCGGGGCCACGGCAGTCAATCCGTACCTGGCTCTGGCGACGGTTACTTCCCTGGCCGCGCCGCAGGACTGCCCTCTGGATGTAGTGAAAGCCTCCGGCAACTACATTAATGCCATAGACAAGGGATTGCTCAAAATCATGTCCAAGATGGGCATTTCCACGTTGCGCAGCTACCGCTCCTCCCAGCTGTTCGAGGCGGTGGGTCTGAACCGGGAACTGATTGACGAATTCTTTCCCGGCACCGTCAGCCGCGTAGGAGGCATAGGGCTGGATGAAATAGCCGCGGAATGCAACCAGCGCGCCGTGCAAAACGCGGAACACGGGGACAAGCTGGATGCGGGAGGGCAGTACAAGTATAAGAAAGGAGGGGAGAATCATCTCTGGAATCCGCAGACGCTTCAGGCTTTCCGCGCTGCCGTGCGTGACAATGACGAACGGAAATACCGGGAATTCGCGGATTACAGCAACCGTCAGGCGCAGCATCTCTGCACTTTGCGCGGCCTGTTTGAATTTGCTCCGGCAGACGCTATCCCCCTGGAAGAAGTGGAAAGCGTGGATTCCATCTTGCGCCGTTTCGTTTCCGGAGCCATGTCTTTGGGGTCCCTCAGCCCGGAAGCCCATGAAACCATCGCCATTGCGATGAATAAAATCGGAGCCAAAAGCAATTCCGGGGAAGGGGGGGAAGATGAAGCCCGCTATGAACCCAACGCCCGGGGAGAAGTCCGCTACAGCGCCATCAAGCAGGTGGCGAGCGGGCGTTTTGGAGTGACCATTAATTATCTGCGCCACGCTTCCGAGCTCCAGATTAAGATGGCCCAGGGGGCCAAGCCCGGGGAGGGGGGCCAGCTCCCGGCGCACAAGGTGGATCCATACATCGCCCGGCTGCGCCATTCCATGCCGAACGTCAGCCTCATATCTCCTCCTCCGCATCATGACATTTACTCCATTGAAGACCTGGCCCAGTTAATTTACGACCTGCGCAACTCCAATCCGGATGCCCGTGTTTCCGTCAAGCTTGTTTCCGAGGTGGGCATCGGCGCGGTTGCCGCGGGGGTGGTGAAGGCCCATGCGGATGTGGTTGTGGTCAGCGGCCACGACGGCGGCACGGGCGCCTCTCCGCTCACCAGCGTGAAGCACGCCGGACTGCCGTGGGAGCTGGGGCTGGCGGAAACGCAGCAGACGCTGGTGCTCAACAAGCTCCGTTCCCGGGTCCGGCTCCAGGTGGACGGCCAGCTGCGCACCGGGAGGGACGTCGTGATGGCCGCCCTGCTGGGGGCGGAGGAATTCGGTTTCGGAACCGCCATCCTGGTTTCCATCGGCTGCGCCATGCTTCGCAGGTGCCATGAAAATACGTGCCCGGTAGGCGTCGCCACGCAGGATCCGGCCCTGAGGGCCAAATTCAGCGGCAAGCCGGAATACGTCATCAACTACCTCCGCTTCGTGGCCCAGGAAACGCGGGAAATCCTGGCATCCCTGGGGCTTCGTTCCCTGGATGAAGCCGTAGGCAGGGCGGATCTGCTTTCCGTCAACCGTGCCATAGATTTTTACAAGGCCCGGCATTTGGACTTTTCCTCCATCCTGCATGCGGCAGAGGGGGATGGACGCAGGTTTGACCCCTCTTTTGAAAAGGAACCGCTGGACAACTACGACCGCCGCCATCTGCTGCCGGCATTGAAGCCCCTGCTGGAAAAGGGGGAAAAGACGGAACTCTGCCGAGACGTCCGCAATGTGGACCGGACGGTGGGGACGGAACTTTCCGGTGAGCTGGTGATGAAATTCGGGCCGCGCGGCCTGGCGGAAGATACGCTTACGGTGCACTTTACCGGATGCGCGGGGCAAAGCTTCGGGGCTTTTCTGGCGCCTGGCGTCACCTTTGAACTTGTTGGGGAGGCGAATGACTTTGTCGGGAAGGGCTTGTCCGGCGGCAAAATCATTGTGCGCCCCCCGGATCATATCTCCTACGTACCGTCAGACAACGTCATCGCCGGAAACGTCATCGGCTATGGGGCCACTTCCGGCGGCATCTTCCTTCACGGGCAGGCCGGGGAACGTTTCGCCATCCGCAACAGCGGCGCCAAAATGGTAGTGGAAGGCATCGGCGACCACGGCTGTGAATACATGACCGGGGGCCGTGTGGCGGTGCTCGGCAAAGTGGGCGTCAATTTCGCCGCGGGGATGACCGGCGGCCTGGCCTACGTGTATGACGCGGACAACAACTTCGATCAGAAATGTAACCTGGGCAGCGTGGACCTGGAAACGGTCATGCCGCATTCCGCCGATGAAGCGGAATTGCTTCAGCTCATTTACGAGCATTACATGGCTACCAGGAGCCGCAGGGCTTACGACCTGTTAAACAACTGGCCGGAAGAACGCGGCAAATTCATCAAGGTATTTCCGGTGGAATACCGGCATGCCCTGGCCATGCATTCCTGAAAGAAGCATGCAGCAGTTTTCTGTTGTTTGGGGTAAGGCAGGGGCCTCCGCGGGTGCGGAGGCCCCCATTTTTTGATAGGCCTGTATGCCGTTTCATGGCCGGGCATGTTGGCGCCGCTTTTCCTGCTTAAGCCATTCCGCATTTGAAGACTAATGTTCCGGATAAGGAGGTTTTCATGACCATACTGTCAGTTGATAGAGAAATGCGGCTGCGAGGGGGATGGTGGTTGCAGTTGATGTCAGAAGGAAGGTCAAATGTTCCAGCAATGCCCGGTTCTGAGCGGATTATGAATTCGAAGTCAACAGGAAAGTTTGAATGGAAATGTGTTAGTGGAGTTTTGGTTTTGGGAATTCGTCTGGATGGCAATTGATAAAAAAGTGAATTGAAAGGTAACTGATTGGTATTCTTGTTATTTAGTTATTCAGGGAATTGCCGCGAATTCATAATCCGTTAGGTTTGCTCCAACGGGTGTTTGGTTTTTTCTGCCAGGCTGCTCCAATTAACTGCACAATGAATATATGACGAGGAAAACCGGCCCTCTCTATCAGGAGAGGGCCGGTTTTTTGCAGGATTTCCGTAAGGGAATTCCTTTTTCTTATTGAGGCTTGTCCAGCAAAATATCTTTTCCTGCGCCTTTCCATGAAAAAGCGTGGCCGCGGAGGCGGACGCATTTACGGAGATGGAAGGAAGAGCAAAGATTCCTACTTTTTAGGCGTTATATTGCGCATGTTGCGGCCTTTAGCCTTGCGCTGCTGTTCTTCCAGGGCCGCGCGCTGCTGCTCCATCATCTTTTGGAAAAAACCGGCCTTTTTCTTTTTGGCGGGAGAGAGCACGGGCATGGGCAAGCGGCGGATAAGGGCCGTTTGCCCTATGGAGATCAAATTCTGCGTGGTCCAGTACAGGGCCAGGGCGGAAGCGAAATTGTAACAGAACAGGAAGAACATCACAGGCATCAGGTTCATAATAATGCGCTGGGAGCGTTCCCCCGCCTGAGGCGTCATCCTCATCTGGATAATCATGGTTACGGCCATGATAAGAGGCAGAATATTGATGGGAATGCCGAACAGGTGGCCCACGGTATCAGGCAGGGAGAGATCCGTCATCCACAGGCAGAAGGGCTGTCCCCTCAGTTCTGCGGAATACTGGAGCACTCGGTAGAAGGCGAAGAAGATGGGAATCTGGATAAGCATGGGGACGCAGCCGCTGGCCGGGTTGATGCCGTATTTCTGGTACAGCTTCATCATTTCCATGTTCACCTTCTGAGGATCGTCCGGATATTTCTCCTTGAGTTTGACCATCTCCGGCTGAACCAGAGACATGCGTTTCATGGCCATGTAGGATTTTTTGTGCAGCGGCCAGATGAGCGCGCGGACAACGATGGTCATGCAGATGATGGCCACGCCCCAGTTACCGAACCACCCGTGGAAGAGGTTGAGCAGCCAGTTCATCGGAACGCTCAGGAACACAAGCCAGCCATATGCCATGATGTCGCTGATGGCAGGATAGGAGAGATTCAGGTCACGCAGATAAGCGTTCAATTTGGGGCCGGTGTAAATATCGTAGGTGAGTGTCTTAATTTCATTGGGGGCCATGGTCAGGTTGGGGATTCCCATGGCCACGGTGACGCCGGGCACCAGGGTGTTGCCTTCATGCGTCAGAGGGAATTCCTGGCGGGTGGCGTACACCGTGGATCCCCTGGACTGGTCCTGAGGAAGAAGGATGGTGGCGTAATATTGGCTCATGACGCCGGCATAAGTCAGATCCTGAAGAGGGCCTTCCAGAACGCGGGCTTTGGCGCTACTGAAAAATCCGCCCGTGAAATAGGAAGGCACTTCCTGTTCCAGGGAGCCGTCCGCATGGTAAAAGAAATGGGTGTAGGTATCTTTGGGTTCGCTTTTGGCGATGGGGTAGGCGCTCCCGCCAAAGATGCCCATGTAGCGCAGATCCTGGACATTGGGAGATTTATTGAGCAGGGAAACGGTCAGGCGAATGAGGTATTTGCTGCCGGGCAGTACTTCCCCTTCCAGATTTTTGACAGGGTGCAGGGTGTATGTTTTGGAGATGAAAAGCTGCCGTGCGGGGTCATAGCCTTCCAGGGTTACGGAGTCCGCCGTGCGTTTCACTTCCTTATACACGGTATTGTCATAGGAAGGATCCTGGGTGGCGTCCATATTGAAGACGAGTTCTCCGATGCCCCGCTGCTGGGCTTCGTTGATCGTGATGTTATGGTTCGCGACTTTTTGGGAGTCCACAATGTCGTTGTGCAGGGTAACCGTGCCGATGGAGCCCCCTATGCGGTTAAACGTGTAAGTGATGAAAGGTTCCTGCCTGCCGTTCATTTCCTGCGTGGCTACCAGAGTGATCGGGGCGGTTTTGTCTTCTTCGAGGGCTTTGTTGACGGAGGCCTGTTCCGGGGCGGAGGTCCCGGCTCCGGGGTGGACGCCGGTAACCGGGGCATTGGCTGCGGCGGCAGCCTGCGGTGCGGGAATGGGGGCGGTTTCAGCCTTTTTATTGTTGCCCATGTAAATATTCAGGCCCAGAAGGGCGGCGCAGATGCCTATGATGATCCATGCTGTGCGATCCATAATGTGATATAGCTTGATTGGAGTTGGTGAAAGGAAAAGGAAAGAAAGGTAATTGATCAGCGTGGGGGGCGCGCCGGGGGCACGGGATCATAACCTGATCCGCCCCACGGGTTGCATCTTAAAATACGCCATGAGCCAAGAAGAAAGCCGCGCCAGGCGCCGTGGATGCGGACGGCCTGGATGAAGTACTGGGAACAGGTGGGTGTATAGCGGCAGCCGCTTCCGGGGCCCCCCAGGGCATGCAGGGGGGCGCTGATGAAGGTTTGGTACCCCTTCACAAGGGTGATGAGCAGCCATTTCATCATGTCTTGTCTTGTTCCCGGGAAAGAAGTTGCAGTTTGAGCTTGCGTGCAGCTTTCCGCCAGTCCCGTTCCAGGTCGGCGTAGCTGGCTTCCACGGCCCTCCAACGGAGGACGCACACCAGGTGTACGCCGTTTTCAAAAGGATCCCCGTGAGCCCTCAGTATTTCCCTCACGCGTCTCCGCAGTTTGTTGCGGACAACGGCGCATCCGATTTTTTTCGTACAGATGATACCGAATTTGGAGGGTTCCTCCGGATGTTCCAACGGGGCCGCGCTTAAAACAATAAGCCGACCTGCTACGGATGGCCCCTCGTTGCGTACCCGGGCAAATTGAAATGCCCTGGTCATGCTTTGTTGACGAGTAAGACGCATCTCCCGCGGGTCGGCCCGTGAAAAGAAAGTTCCAAGGAGGCGTTAACCGGAACCTGGCGGCTGGATTAACGGCCGTGCTGGATGGTATGGCGCTTGTACTGGATTTCGGCTCCCTTGGGAAGCAGGCGCTTGCGGCCTTTGGCGCGGCGGCGGCGGATGATATCCGCTCCGTTCTTGGTGGCCATGCGTGCACGGAATCCGAACTGACGCTTGCGGCAACGCTTGGATGGTTGATAAGTCCTCTTGCTCATGATGTTGAAAGATGCTTCTTGTGAATTACTAGATTCAGTGCCGTCCGTCTAAGCGGCCTATGCACAACCGGACGGAAAGGATAACTATTTTGATTGTTTTGTCAATCCGTCAGGCGATTAATTTGCCGTTTTTCTTGGGGAAAGTACTGGGATAAGTAATCTTTATGATTGATAGACAGTATTTTTCTATTTCAGAAAAGCCCTCCTGCTTTACAGAAAGAGCAGTTCCGCATATGTGGGAACGGGCCACAGGTTTGCGTCCGTCAGGCTTTCCAGCATATCAATGGTGCTTCTCAAATTGTCCATGCCCGCCTGGATAGCCTTGGTATCGGCTTCATCCACGGCGCGGCGCAGTTCCCGCACCTGGCCGGGGAGAAGATCCAGAAGCGTGCCGATTTGGTTGGCGCGGTCCGTAGTAGCTTTCATTCCCGCCTTGATGCCGGATGCTTTCATCTGGGCAATGGCGGTGGTAAGTTGCGTGAGCTGTTCCGTTACGGCAGGGATGTAAAGGGTTTCTACCATCAGGAGGGCCGTTTCCGCTTCAATGTTGATTTCCTTGTGGAATATTTCCGTCTGGATTTCATGACGGGCGTGGAGTTCTACGGGGCTGACCACTTTGTACTTTTCAAAAAGCGCCTTGGCCTTGGGCGTTTCCAGGGCGGCCAGGGCTTCAATGGTGCCGGGGATGTTGGGGAGATTGCGGCGTTCCGCTTCCTCTACCCAGGCTTCTCCGTAGCCGTCTCCGCTGAATAGAATGCGCTTATGTTTCTTGATGATGTTTTGAAGAAGCTTGTTGAGGGTGGCGTGGAATTCCTCGGGCTTGTCCTTGACGGGTTCCAGGATGGTGCAGATTTCATCCAGGCTTTCCGCCACAATGGTGTTGAGCACCGTCATGGGCCATGCACAGGTTTGGGAGGAACCTACGGCGCGGAATTCGAATTTATTGCCCGTGAAGGCGAAGGGGCTGGTGCGGTTCCGGTCGGAGGCGTCCAGGGGGAACATGGGCAGGGTGTCCACGCCGATGTTGATGGTTTTTTGGGTGCGCGCTTTTTTAGTGCTTCCTTTCTCGATTTGCTCAATGATTTCATCCAGCAGATCTCCCAGGAAGATGGAAATGATGGCCGGGGGGGCCTCATGGGCGCCCAAGCGGTGTTCATTGCCGGATTTGGCGACGGAGGCGCGCAGCAGATCCGCATGTTCGTCCACGGCTTTGATGGTGGCGCAGAGCAGGGTGAGGAAGATGGCGTTTTCCTGCGGGCTGGAACCGGGATTGAGCAGGCTGCCGTAACCGGGGGCGGAGAGGGACCAGTTGTTGTGCTTGCCGGAGCCGTTCATGCCGGAAAAGGGCTTTTCATGCAGCAGGCAGACCATGTCATGCTTGTTGGCGGTTTTCCGCAGCACCTCCATGACCAGCATATTGTGATCTACAGCCAGGTTCTGGCTTTCAAAAATGGGCGCGATTTCAAACTGGCCGGGAGCGACTTCATTGTGGCGCGTTTTGGCGGGGATGCCGAGTTTCCAGAGGGCTTCGTCCACGTCCACCATGAATTCCAGCACACGGTCCTTGATGGAGCCGAAGTAGTGGTCTTCCATCTGCTGGTGCTTGGGGGGCACATTGCCGAAAAGGGTGCGTCCGCACATCATCAGGTCCGGGCGCAGGGCATAAAGCTGTTTGTCTACCAGGAAGTATTCCTGTTCCGCCCCCAGGTCGGCGCTGACGTGAATGTTGTCCGGACCGCCAAAGCAGGAAAGCAGCCGTTTGGCCTGCCGGGTGACGGCAGTCATGGATCTCAGAAGAGGCGTCTTTTTGTCCAGCGCCTGCCCCTTGTAGGAGCAGAAGGCGGTAGGGATGCAGAGCGTGGCGCCGTTTTCCGTTCGTTTGATGAAAGCGGGGCTGGTGGGGTCCCATGCAGTATAGCCGCGCGCTTCAAAGGTGGCGCGAAGACCGCCGGAAGGGAAGCTGGAGGCGTCCGGCTCGCCCTGAACCAGGCTCTTGCCGGAAAATTTGAGTTCCAGATTGCCCTCCGGATCCACGTCCACAAAGGAGTCGTGCTTTTCAGCCGTGCTCCCATTGAGAGGCTGGAACCAGTGAGTGTAGTGGCTGGCACCCTTTTCCAGAGCCCATGTCATCATGGCCTGAGCCACCTCATTGGCGATGTCGGGGTCCAGTTTTTCGTCCTTGCGGATGGTAGCCAGCAGTTTTTTGTAAACGGGGCGGGGCAGGTAATCGCGCATGGTCTCCATGTTGAAGACATCCTGACCGTAAATTTCCGCAATAAAGGTTGCGGCGTTGCCAATATCGGAAGGTGGGTTTGTATGCATCTTGATAGGAAACGCGCCAAAAGGCTCGGAACATACCAAACCTTAAAAGAGACTTTTTGGCAAGCCGAATCCTGCCCTATTTCTTCAGGAGAAAAACTTCTGCCGCATCCTGTTTGCTTCCAGGGAGAGTAAACGGTTTTTTTGACTGTCGCCATCTTTCCTCGGCGCCCATCAGGAAGACAGGGGATGGATGAAAAAGAGGGATGGGATGCCCGATTGATCGGCAAGGGGCACGCAGGAATGGAGGGGCTTCCGGTCCTTTGCAACCAGGTGGAGAGGAGCAGAGTTCCGGCATTCGGTATTTTTTCACTCCCTGAAAGAAATTTATTCTGTTCTACGTTGTAGTAAGTACAACCATATTATTGTAAAAATGCGTTTATTGTTAATGCTAAGATATTTATTGTTGGTTTTGCTGTGCTTCTCGGGAGTGGGCATGCTGCTTCATGCCCAGCCTGTGAATAAGAGCCGGATTGCCGTTCTGGGTGATAGTATTGCTTATGCGGGGCGTTGGGCCAATGAAGTGGAAAACGCCTTGAAAGCCGATAAAAAGTTTGCGGCCTGCGAGATTGTTAACTTTTCCGTTCCCAGCGAAACGGTAGCCGGGTTGAGCGAGTATGGTCATGCGGGCGGCAGGTTTCCCCGTCCGTGCCTGCATGAGCGCCTTGACCGGGTTCTCAGTATGTACCGGCCCCAACTGATTCTGGCATGCTACGGGATGAATGACGGCCTTATGCAGGCGTTTGACAAGGCGCGTTTTCAAGCGTACCAGGAAGGGAATATCCGCCTTAAAGCGGCTGCCGACGCGGCAAAAGCGGCGGTTGTCTTTATTACTCCCCCATTGTTCCGGGGGGATTCCGCTGAACAGGCTGAGTACGACGCGGTATTGGACAAGTACGCAGAATGGTTGGTTTCTAAAAGAAAAGATGGCTGGAAAGTCATCGATATCCGTCCCGGACTTCGGAAACTCATTGCCAGGGAGAAGGCCGGGAATCCCGGGTTCAGGTATTCCGGTGACGGCGTGCACCCCGGCCCGGAAGGGCATCACATGATTGCCCGGGAGGTGATCGCCGGGCTGGTTCCGGAGATCGGTCTTGACGCGGAAGTCGCGAAAAAAGAGTACCGCCCGACGCCGGAAACGATGAAAAAACATGAAGAAACCCGCAATGCGTGGCTGGTAAAAACAAAACATGCACGCCCGGAGATTCCGGGGTATGACCGGGAGAAGGCCAAGCTCCAATTCCCTAAAACGGTTTCTACCTGGAACGGCTTTTTGCGGGAGGAGTTTACTATAGGCGGTCGCAGGGCATTCATCGTCTTTCCCGATAAGCCTGTTGCCCCCGGAAAAGAGCAGCTGTGGATATGGCGCCCTCAATTTTTCGATTATAAGCCTGTAGCGGATCTTGAACTGGTGAAACGCGGTTACGCAGCGGTATTTATCAGCATGGAAGACCTTTACGGTTCTCCCAAAGCCATGGATGCCATGGATCAGTTTTACAAGTACCTGGTGGATGAACGGAAGTTTTCCAGAAAACCGGTATTGATAGGACTGAGCCGTGGAGGCCTTTATGCGCTGAACTGGGCGGAGAAGCATCCTTTATGCGTGGCAGGCATTTATGTGGATGCTCCCGTTTGTGATTTCAAAAGCTGGCCGGCGGGCAAAGGCAAGGGCAAAGGTTCTCCGGATGACTGGAACAAATGCCTGCGCGCCTATGGATTTAATGAACAGCAGGCTTTGTCCTATCAAGGTAATCCCGTGGACAATATGCGCAGCATGGCCAAAGCCGGAATTCCTTTGTTATTCATTTCCCGGACGGAAGATGATGTGGTTCCTATTGAAGAAAACACGGATATTTTCGCTAAGCGTTACGCCAGGCTGGGAGGCCCCGTAAAAGTTATCCGCCGTCCCGGCGGCCACCATCCGCACGGTTTTGACAACCCCGCCCATATCGTAGACTTTGTTCTTTCCGTTACCGGACAGCCTGTCCCCTTGCGCATTGCGTGTCTGGGAGACAGTAATACTTTCGGGGCAGGAGTAGCCGGACCCAATAAGGATGTTTTACGCTGGAGCCATCTTCTGGAACAAAAGCTGAAGAAGGAATGCAAACAGAAGGAAGTGGAAGTTCTGAATTGCGGCATAAACGGGCGTACCCTTTTAACCAGGGGGGATCTTCCGTATATTAAAACGGGTGAGTACCGGAACGCGCTCAATTCCCATGCACAGATTGCCATTATCGCTTTAGGCACTAATGACGCCAAACCTCAGAACAGGAAATTCCTGTCCGAGTTTAAGCAGAATTATTCCGGCATCATCGCCGAACTTAGGGAAAACATGCCCGGTATTCAAATTTATTGTGCAATCCCTCTTCCCTCGTGGCAGTCTTCCAACCAAATTGACAAGGAAACGGTGGAAAATAAGATTGTTCCTCTTGTGAAGCAAGTTGCGAGGGATAATAAATGTAAAACCATAGACTTTTTCACCTTTTTTCAGAATAAATCGGAACTTTTCCCCGATGGCGTTCATCCCAATGCCGATGGTCAGGTGATTATGGCTGATATTGCGTTCAAGGAACTTCTGAAGAAGTAGTTTTTTAATTTTATCAATATGGAATAGATGAACGCTAAACTGTCGGTAATCACAGGGTCGTTCCTTCTGCTGTCGGCCCCGATGCAGGGATTTTCCGCAACAACCCATCCGGATTCCTGTATTAACAGGGATTGGAAAAAAGAGATTCCCCTGCCAGTATATTCAAACCGGGAAATGGTGGATCTTTATCATAAGACATGGGAAATTGCGGCAGGCCGCGTCAGAAAGGGGCCGGAAGGTCTTCCCTCGTCTCCCTACATGGATGAGAATTGCTACGAAGATCAAATATGGATATGGGATACCTGTTTCATGGTTCTTTTCGCCAAGTATGCTCCCAGGTCGTTTCCCGGAGTTGAAAGTTTGGATAATCTTTACAAGCCTATTCACGAAAAAGCCGTTACTCCGCTTAAGGTTCATTTAGTGGACAATCCCCCGTTATTTGCGTGGGTGGAGAAAGAATATTTTGACTTCACCGGTGATAAGGAACGCCTGGATGATATCTTGAATAAGAAGCAATATCTGCAAAAGCATTTCAAATGGTTTGCCCAGGCTAAATCAGGAGAGCGGTTTGCATGTTCTCCCCAGCACATCTACCTGAATTCCATAGGAAATGATGGATTTACCTGGACGGGGGGAGCGAGCGGAATGGATAATACTCCCCGCGGGCGTGACGCCGGCGGCTATCGTAAAGTTTTATGGGTGGATGCCATTTCCCAGCAGGCGCTCAGCGCCCGCTGCATTGCTGACATGGAACAGGCTCTTGGCAATGCGGACGAGGCCGGGAAATGGAACGCCGAATATGAAGCGCTTAAGAACAAGATCAACCATCTTTACTGGGATAAGAAGGATGGATTTTATTATGATGTGACCATTTTGGACAAACAGCCCTGCCGCGTTAAAACCATTGCGTCCTATTGGCCCCTTCTGGCTCAGGTCGCCTCCAGGGAACAGGCGCAAAGCATGGTCAGGCATTTAATGAATCCCGAAGAATTCGGAGGTAGTTATCCGACTCCTTCCCTGGCCCGTTCAGATAAGGATTATCATCATCAAACCGGGGATTATTGGAGAGGGGGGATTTGGCTGCCTACGACGTATATGACCATCAAGGCTATTGAAAAGTATGGCTATCATGAAGAAGCCGATGCTATTGCCGAGAAGGTGATTAGCCAGCAGCTTGCCGCTTACAAGAACATAGAACCGCATACTATCTGGGAGTGCTATAGCCCAAGCGGGAATACCCCTTCCACGGAACACGGCCGCCGCGCAAGGCCGGAATTTTGCGGCTGGTCAGCCCTGGGGCCTATTTCCCTGTTTATTGAAAATGTCCTAGGATTCAAAGAGGTGTCCGCAGCCAGAAAAGAAGTGCAGTGGAGGTTGAAAAAAAACAAGGGCCGCCATGGAATCAAAAATTTGAGATTTGGCGGCATTGTAACCGATATTGTTTTTGATGGGAAAGGCACGGTATCGGTCAAGTCGAATGCCCCTTACTCTTTAATCATTAATGACCGTAATTATTCAGTGAAGAAGGGAGATATAGAGATTAAACTGTAAGGGCCTTCTGCTTACCCGCGGAAGGGCGTCATTGAGGTTCTTCCGTGGGGTTTGTTCTGTTGCCGGGGCAAGATGCGGATTTTTCCCGTGCCTGCATCAATTTTTTCTTCTTTTGGAGGCTGGCTGAAAGGCAGGGGATGCAAAGGAAATTCTGGAAGACCAACAAGAGTGTGCTCCGGGACGTTCTTTGGGAGGTAATGTTGCCTGCCGTTTTAACAGGGAGAACAAGCTTCCTCCATATGTCTTACGGAAATTTTCTGATAAAGGGTATGGGTTTGTCCGGGAGCAAGGGAAATGGAACGGGGCGCCGCGTTCCCCGTTTCAATGCACAGGAATTTATTCCAGGATTCAGCACCCAGATCCGCCATGTTTTTGGCGCCCTGTTGCCCAGGATTCCAGACGATGACGGAAGAGGCATGGTCCCGCTCCACCGTGATGGCACGGTTCAGCATGAGGTCTTCCAGCATTGTTTTTCCCGAACAGGAGGGAAAGTCGTAAACACGGTCCAGACACCCCAGCGGCGCCAGCGGGCGTTCCCCGTGTTTCATGGGCTGGGCTGCTTCTTCCCGGAACGGAATATCTTCCAGTCCGTGGACGCGGCATTTGGTCAGGTTGCCGACAGAAAAGTAGTTGTGGAAGGCTTCCGTGAGTTTGCAGGGACGCGTGCGCGCCGTGGTTTCCAGTTTCATGGTCAGCGTGCGGCCCAGTGTAAGGCGCAGGATGGCCGCAGGGTAGGATTCATCTTCCGGATAAAAAGCCAGGGAAAGCAGGACATTGCCGCGCTTGTCCATTTCCTGGTGGTGGAGGCGCCATTCCGAAGTGCGCGCTATGCCGTGGGACGGCGCGTCTTTACGGGAGCCGAACCAGGGCCAGCAGACGGGAATTCCCCCGCGGATGGCTTTGCCGGGGGCAAAGGCTGCATTGGGAGAAAGAAAGAGACATTCCTCATGCCCTTCCGGCTTCCATGAGGTGAGGTGCGCTCCCTGAAGGCACAGGGATGCCGTGCAGAGCGGTGTTTTTACGTCCAGGAAAGAAAGGCCCTGGTTTGTTGTGCGCCGGATGATCATGGCTGAAGGCGTTCAATTGTCCAGGATCCGTTTTCCTGAAGTTTGTACATGAACCGGTCATGCACGCGGCCGGGGCCGCCCTGCCAGAATTCAAAGGTGTCCGGGATGATTCGGTAGCCGCCCCAGAAGGAGGGAAGGGGAATTTCCCCCTTGGAGAATTTGTTTTTCAGCTCCATCAACTTCATTTCCAACAGTTTTCTCCCGGAAATAACGGAACTCTGGTGTGAAACCCACGCTCCAAGCTGGGATTCCTTGGGGCGGGTGAGGAAATATTTCAGGGATTCCGCGCGGGAAACTTTGACGGCTTTTCCGTAAATAATGATCTGGCGTTCCAGCATTACCCAGGGAAGCATCATGCAGACCTGCGGATTTTCTTCAATGTCACGGGCTTTGTGGCTGCCGTAGTTGGTGAAGAAAACAAAACCCGTCTGGTCAAAATATTTGAGCAGCACGGTGCGCAGGGAGGGCCTGCCCTGGGCGTCCGCCGTGGCCAGGGAAAAAGCGTTGGGTTCCGGAATATCCGCTTTCAGGGCCTGTTCAAACCAGGTTTGGAATTGTTCAAAGGGATTTTCCGCCAGGTCTTTTCTGTGCAGCTGGCCTTTGAGGTATTCTTCTCTGAAATTGGACAGATCCATGGCGTATTGAATGATGAGGGGTTATTCTACGCTGAAATCCAGACCCAGATCCAGGGAGGGGGCAGAGTGGGTCACGTAGCCTACGGAGACGAAGTCCACGCCGGATTCCGCAATGGCGGCTACCGTGTCCAGGTGAACGCCCCCGCTGGCCTCCATCAGGGGGGTGGTGCGTCCTCCACGCATGGCGACAGCCTGTTTCAGCATTTCCGGAGTCATATTGTCCAGAAGGATATGATCCACGCCTTCCAGTTGAAGGAAGGTCTCCACCTGTTCCAGGGTGTCCGCTTCCAGCTGTATTTCCACACCGGGCTTTTCCTCGCGCAGCCTGTTGATGCATTCCTGAAGGTGTTCCGTATTTCCATCCGTCATCAGGTGGTTGTCTTTCACCATGGCGCGGTCATAGAGGCCCATGCGGTGGTTGGTGCCTCCGCCATGGACTACGGCAGCTTTTTCCAGCAGACGGTAGCCTGGGGTGGTTTTGCGGGTATCCAGAATGCGGGCGCTGGTGTGGGAAACGGCTTTCACGTATTTTCTGGTGAGCGTAGCTACTCCAGAAAGACGCTGAATAAAGTTGAGGGCGGTGCGTTCCGCTCCCAGGATGGAGCGGGCGGAACCTTCAATGAGCATCACCACGGCGCCGGGCGCCACGGCTTCCCCGTCATGCAGGTAAACTTCCACCTTCAGGGAGGGATCCACCTTGCGGAAAACTTCCGCCGCGACATTGACGCCGGAAAGAACGCCTTTTTTCCGGGGAGTCAAAATAGCTCTGGCAGTCAGATGTTCCGGGACGAAATATGTGGAAGTCACGTCGCCGGAGCCGAAGTCTTCGGCCAGCGCCAGATTGATCAGGGTTTCTACGTTGTCGGATACGGTTTCTGCAGGCATGAAAGAAGAAGCGGCTTAATATTCGCGGTTAAGAAGATAGTTGGCCAGTTCCACCAGGCGGGCGCGGCGTTCTTCCGGGAAGATCATCAGGGCATCCAGAGCCGCCTGAGTGCGGCATTTGGCTTCGGAACGGGCGCCGTCCAGGCCGATCAGGGACGGACAGGTGGATTTTTGGGAATTGACGTCCTTGCCGGCAGTCTTGCCGAGTTTTTCCGTGGACGCCGTCAGATCCAGAATGTCGTCAATTACCTGGAAAGCCAGCCCCAGGTTGTAACCGAAGTCCGTCAGGGCTTCCAACTGGGCTTCCGTGGCATTTGCGGACATGCCGCCGAAGCGAAGGGCCGTGGTTAGCAGGGCGGCCGTCTTTCCTTCGTACACGGTGCGCACTTCCGGTTCGGAGAGCTGCTTGTGTTCTCCCTCCAAATCCAGAATCTGACCTCCGATAAGCATGGTGCTACCGCCGGTGGCTGCCAGTTCCCTCACGTAGTCCCTGACGGTATAGCGTTCCGTGTCGTCCACCTGGGCGATTACGGCAAAAGCTTCCGTCAGCAGAGCGTCTCCCGCCAGGATGGCGACACCCTCTCCGAACGCCTTGTGGCTGGTGGGCTTCCCACGGCGCAGATCGTCGTTGTCCATGGCTGGCAGGTCGTCATGGATGAGGGAGTACGTATGCATCATTTCCACGGCGCAGGCGGGAACCAGGGCGTCCACCGCCAGGCCTCCGCAGGCCTCCGCCGCCGCCAGGCAAAGGACGGGGCGCATTCTTTTTCCACCCGCAAATATACTGTAGCGCATGGCTTTGTGGATGGTTTCGGGACTTTCGTCCTCTGCGGGCAACAGCCTGTCCAGCGCCGCGTCAATCAGGGCGCATTGTTCTGTGATATAGTCGTTCAGGGATTGTTCACACATGGCGTTATGGGATAGGTGCGGGGGGGGGAGAAGCAGTTCAGCGGTTGACCAGCAATTCCGCGATTTGTACGGCATTGAGAGCGGCTCCTTTCCGGACCTGGTCGCCCACGACCCAGAGGGTCAGCGCATTGTCAATAGCCATGTCCATGCGCATGCGCCCTACGTAGCAGGTGTCTCCGTTGGTGCTGTCCAGCGGGGTGGGCCACACGCCCTCCGCAGGATTGTCCATCAGGGCGACTCCGGGTTTGCCTTCATAGGCGCTGCGGGCCGTTTCCACATCCACGGGTTTTTCAAACTGGGCGGTGACGGAAATGGAATGGGAACGGTAAACGGGTACGCGCACGCAGGTGCATGTTACCTTGAGTTCTGGCAGGGAGAGAATTTTACGGCCTTCATTGAGCATTTTAAGCTCTTCCTTGGTATAGCCGTTTTCCGTAAAGGAGTCGATCTGGGGAAGAAGGTTGAAAGCTATCTGGTGAGGATAAACATTTTTCACTATGGGGTGGCCATCCACTACGGCGCGGACCTGGGCTTCCAGTTCCGCAATGCCGTGCTGGCCGCTGCCGGAAACCGCCTGGTAGCTGGAGGCGATGACGGTTTTCAACCCGAAACGCTGATGCAGAGGGAAGAGGGCCATCAGCGTAATGATGGTGGTGCAGTTCGGGTTGGCGATGATATTGCGGGGGTGGTGGAAAGCCGCTTCCGGGTTGATTTCCGGCACCACCAGGGGCACGTCCGGCTCCTGCCGGAAAGCAGAGGAATTATCAATGACCACGCATCCAGCCGCCGCCGCGATAGGAGCGAATTTCAGGGAAATGCCTCCGCCTGCGCTGAACAGGGCGATATCCACCCCTTCAAAGGATTTTTCCGTCAATTCTTCCACAGTCAGCATTTTTCCACGGAAAGCGACCTGTTTTCCGGCGGACCGGGCGGAGGCCAGAAGCTTCAGGGAACCTACAGGAAAATTGCGTGTTTCCAGGCAGGACAGGATTTCAACGCCCACCGCTCCGGTGGCGCCGACGATGGCAACATGGGGTGCTTGGTTCATGATTGTTGTCAGAAAATGACGGATGCTTTCCGTCCGCCCTCATTATACGTCCGCCCGGTCATATGGCAATACGATAGCAAGCCTTCAGACTTAAAAATGAAAAAACTGCCCGTGGTTTTACACTCCGGACAGTTTTTGAAAAACGGGAAAGATCGTGTTTTTTATTTCAGCGCTTGCGGCGCAGCATCAGCAGGGACAGGCCCAAAAGGCATCAGGGATGCCGTATCCGGAGCCGGAGTTGCCGTTTGCGGTAGTTCCCTGCCAGCCGGTGGAGATTTGCGCGATCATGTTACGACTTTTTGTGCAGTCATGGCATCTCCGCTGTTGACGTCTCCGAACCCGGATAATTTAAGGTTTGTAGGCAGGGATTCCCCTTCAGTAGCATTCTCATTCAGGTCGGTTTCTCTTTTTTACTGCTGTAATTTTCCGGGCGGCCTTGGCTCGTTCATGATGAATGAAACGGGTTTCCAATCTCCTGCGTTTGTTGGAACAGATGTACCCGACAGGTGTTCCGGTTTTCAGATTGATTTTGAGTAGCCTCAAAAGCTGGCGGCGGTTTCCGGATGGGGGATATTCCGGAAGGTTTCCCGGTTGAAAAGAAAAGGGGAGCAATGATATAATAGAGTTCGGCGCAAATTACTGGTTATCAGTATTCACGCTTGACTTCCGGATTAGAAAATCCGGCATATCCTCACGTCTCATGAAAGGTAACAAAACGGGCTCCCGATTTTGGGGATCCTGTCTTTGAAGGAAGGGGGGGCGTAAGCCTGCTATTTAACCCATTTTCCCGCGCCTTCCGGCAGCCTGCCGTCAGAGACAGGACCGTATCGGGTGGATTCCGTGTTACCCCAGAGGGGGACGCCTACGATGCGTTTCCACCAGCGGGACATGCTGGCCCCTGTATAGCAGCCGAAGCTCCAGCAGTCGGACTGCGGCGTGAAAATATCCCGCCGTATCCTGTTCAGGTCCGTCTCATGAATCCATTCCGTGGAAACAGCCATGATGTTGTTGCCGTAGTCCAGCATCCACGCATAGCAATTGGAATGGCCGAAGTAGTAAAAGGATTCCACTTTATCGCCGCGGAAGCGCGGAGAAGAATTCAGCGCCCGGATAGCCTGGTCGGAACTGTCCACCCAGACAAGCTTGATTTTGTACTTGGAAGCCAGGTCCGCAATCCAGCGGGTGTAAGGTTTGCCGTCTTCCTTCCCCCGGGTTGCGTAACCGGGGCGGTAAACAATCCAGGTGATTCTGGCGGCAGGGTCTTGCTGCTGGATATGGGCAATACGGATGGTGGAGGCCCTTACAAAGTTGGCCCACCAGTTGTCATGCCTGTCAGGCTGTATTCTCAGCCCTTCCCATTGCCTGAGTGCGGGGCCGCCGCACATGACGACATGGACGGCCCGGGACAGTCCCGTGCCGCCCAGCAACAGGGCCAGAGCGAGAAAGAGGCGTGAAAGCATGCCCGCACCCTACCTTTGCTCCCCGTATCTGTCAATCCGGCGGAGCGTTTTTTACGGGAACAGACGCGCATGGAAAACCAAGGCAGGATTTTCAGATTCCCTCAGCAATTCACCACGTTGACGGCCAAGCCGCCCTGGGCGGTCTCCTTGTATTTGGATTGCATGTCCCTGCCAGTATCCAGCATGGTACGGATGACCTTGTCCAGCGGGACAAAATGAGCCCCCGTCCCGCTCATGGCCATGCGGGCTGCGTTGATGGCCTTGATGGCGGCAATGGCGTTGCGTTCAATGCAGGGTATCTGGACGAGTCCCGCGATAGGATCACAGGTGAGGCCCAAATTGTGCTCCATACCTATTTCCGAGGCGTTTTCCACCTGGTGGGGAGTTCCTCCCAGGTACTCCGCAAGCGCGGCGGCAGCCATGGAGCAGGCTACGCCCACTTCTCCCTGGCAGCCTACGTCCGCGCCGGAAATGGAGGCATTTTTTTTGTACAGGATGGCGATTCCCCCGGCGGTGAGCAGGAAGCGATGCACGGCATCCGGATACGGTGAAACACAGAATTTGGTGGCGTAGTTAAGAACGGCCGGAACGATTCCCGCCGCTCCGTTGGTCGGCGCGGTGACGATGCGTCCTCCGGCCGCGTTTTCCTCACTTACGGCGATGGCGTACAGGTTGATCCAGTCCATAATGGAGAGAGGGTCTTTCAGGGCCGATTCTCCGTGCACCAGAAGATTCTTGCGCAGTGTTTTTGCCCGGCGCGGAACCTGCAGGACGCCCGGCAGGTTGCCGCGCGCGCTCATGCCGTTGGAGATGGACTGCTTCATCGTCGTCCAGATCAGGTCCAGTTTTTCACGGACTTCCCGTTCCGGGAGCATGGCGCATTCGTTCGCCATGACAATGGAGGAAAGAGGGCATCCGCGCTCATCAGCCATGTGCAGCAGTTCCTCTGCGGATTCATAAGGAAAAGGAAAGGTTTCCCGGTCCCTTTCTTCCGGATGCAGAAGTTCCTGTTCGGAAGAGACGAACCCGCCTCCCGTGGAATAAAATACCGCGTCTTCCACCGGGTCTCCGTCCTGGTTGACGGCAGTGAACTGCATTCCGTTCGGATGCAGGCGCAGGGGCTGGTAGTGGGAAAGATCCAGGTCGCGGGCAGGAGAGAAGCGGACGGTTTTTTCTTCCGTGACGGACAATGTTTCCTGCTGGTGCAGGCGGGCGATTTTCCCGGGAATGCTGCGCGGCTCCACCGTATGGGGTTCCTCTCCCAGCAGCCCCAGCATGATGGCCGTATCCGTACCGTGCCCATGTCCGGTAGCAGCCAGGGAGCCGTAGCATTCACAGCGGATGCTTGAGATTTCCGCCAAACGCGGGGAGCGGCGTATTTGTTCCAGAAAGCGGTGCGCCGCCCTCATGGGCCCTACTGTATGGGAGGATGAAGGACCTATGCCGATGCTGAAAAGCTCAAAAATGCTGTAATGGTGCATGTCCGTTTTCCTGTAGCGGAGAAAGGCCGGAAGTCCCGTTGGGAAACTCCGGCCCGTTCCGAAAGAAGGGTTTACAGCCCCAGCAGGTAGCGTTCCGCTTCAATGGCGGCGCTGCAGCCCATTCCGGCGGAAGAAATGGCCTGGCGGTAGTGAGGGTCCGCCACGTCTCCGGCGGCGAACAATCCCGGCGTCCTGGTCGCCATCAGCCCTGTTTCCCGGATGATGTAGCCGGCATCGTCCCGGTCCACCAGATCCCCCAGGAAAGAAGTGTTCGGCGTATGCCCGATCGCCATAAAGACGCATTTGACGGGAAGTTCCGTTTCATCCCCTTCTACTACGTCTTTCAGCATGACGGCTTCCAGTTCTCCCTTGCCGTCCGTCTTATAGCTTACGATAGTGGAATTCCACATGGGGAAAATCTTTTCATTGGACAGCGTCCGTTCCGCCATGATTTTGGAAGCGCGGAGCGTGTCGCGGCGGTGGATCAGATACACCCGGGAAGCGAAGCGCGTCAGGAACATGGCTTCTTCACAGGCGCTGTCTCCCCCGCCTACCACGCACACAGGCACGTCCCGGTAAAAAGCTCCGTCACAGGTGGCGCAGGCGGTGAGGCCGTGGCCTACCAGTCCTTCCTCTCCCGGGATTCCCAGATAGCGGGCGGATGCCCCCGTAGCCACAATGATACTCCGGGTTTCGTAATTCTGGCCGCTGGTCTTCACGGTGAACAGTCCGGTGGCTTCATCCCTGACGACGCTTTTGACGTCCTCATATGCAAACCGGGTGCCGAATTTTTCCGCCTGCTGCTGCATCAGGAACATCAGATCCGGCCCCATCACGCCGTCCGGAAAGCCGGGAAAGTTTTCCACTTCCGTCGTGGTGGTCAGCTGTCCGCCGATTTGGGAACCCGTGATCAGAAGCGGAGATAAATTGGCACGGGCGGTGTAAATGGCCGCCGTGTAGCCGGCGCAGCCGGCACCGATGATAATGACTTGTTCGCTCATAATAGTATATATGTCCGTTGCCATGGTAAAAGGGGCGTACCCTTTTTGCGAGTAGATTTTGCGCTATGCGGCGACAGTGCGAAAGACTGTAATCCGGAAGTAGCGGAAAAGAACCGCCTGCATGTATCCCGGGCGACGGTCTGCAATATTCTGGCCCTGTCTGAGGGAAGATTGCTCAGTTGCGTTCCTTTCAAGGACAAGCTGCCCGGCAGGCCCAGCGGAGATTTTCCGAATAACGTGAAATAAATCACGCATGCCGCCAGGTAGCTCCCTTCTTCCGTCGGGTGCCGGCCGTCAGGCTGGTACAGCTGAATGTCAGGGTGGCGTTTGAGGCAATTTTCCCAGGCAATGCCCACGGGGGCGAGCGCTGCTTTTTCCCTCCGGGCAAGTTTCAAATACGTTTCAAGAAGAGCCTTTTGCTCCTGCGGGTCCGGAGTTCCGGAAGCTCCTCTTTTCCCCCACGTCAGCATCAGGACGGGCGTTCCTTTGGCGGCTCGTACCAGAGAGCACCATTTTTCTCCGAATTCCATGGTTCGTTCCGGAACCCGGATAGGTGTGGCGCTTTGGTCCTGGAGAATAACGAAGTCCCATGCCGTGCCTTCCATTTTTCTGCGGGCGCGCCTGTCATTCCAATGGGACTGGAGGGATGCTGCCGGAGCCGCGTGCATGTGCACGTCCGGCCGCAATCCTTTGGTGTCTGCCATAGCTTTAACCATGGCGGGCATGCGGTTGAAAAACGTATAGCTGTTTCCCAGAAAGAGAATGCGGCTGCCGGGGCGTGCAGGAACACAGCACGGCCAGGAGGGGGACGCGGGCGGCTCTTCCCGGGCCTGGAGAGGGCGGGGGAAAGCTGCCCAGGAAAAAATCAGCAGCAGGAATATCTTGACGGGCGGCATCATGACTTAAGACAGGGTCCCATGTTTCCGGAATGAAATTTCAAATGGAATTCATGGCGTGAGCAGGCTCTTTCTATACATCAGGTAAAAGCAAATTCATAGAGATAAAAGAGAACATGGAATGTCTCTGTTTCGGCATCCCTTGTACAGGCGCCGGGGGAGCCTGGCAGTCCCGGCAGGCAGACGGGGATTATTTTGTCTCCGTATCCGGCCTGCGGCGGTATTTTACTTCTTTCCCCTTGACTGGGAAATACTGCATCAAATTAAGTCTGAACAGCTGGCCGTATGACTGGGGAAGACTTTCCGGGGGACTTGCCGAAAGGAGACGGGTGTGGTTGGATATGGTTCATGAAGTCTGAATCGCTGACCAAGCGTCGTGTGACGGGTGTGGATGATCCGCTGTTTCTGGATTCTCTGGATATTTACCGGACAAGTTTTCCGGTGTATGAACAGCGGCGGGTACAGGATTTCCCGTTGGCGTTTCAAGACCCCGGTTTTTGTTATGAAGTATTTTTAAATGGGAAAGGCCGGGTGGTTGCGATGCTGGTGACGTGGCGTCGGGAACAATTCGTGTATCTGGAGTATTTTGCCGTGGATGCCTCCCTGCGCGGCCAGGGCGCCGGGCAAAGGATTCTGGAAGAATTGAGGGATGCGTTTCCGCACAAGGTTATTTTGGAAATTGATCCTCCGGAGGACGGGATCTCACGCCGGCGGTTGGGGTTTTATCAGAGGCACGGCTTTGTCCCCAATCCTCAATTTGATTATATCCATCCTCCTTATACGGATGAGGGTGAACCTTTCCCGCTCCTGCTGATGACGCATGGAGATTTGCTGGATGAGGAGACATACCGGAGCTTTGTGGATTTCCACCATCGCCACGTAGTGGCGAGGTGAATGAATGGCCGGGGAAAATCCGCGCCATGGGGGATTTTCCCCTCTTGAAGCAAATTATCCTTGGGGGGCTTTTGCCGATATGAGCCTGTAGGACATCAGGCTCATATTGCGTTTTGCCTGTTTGTGGAACTCCCCTTAGCCTGTATTTTCCGAATCAGAAGAGCCGTTCCGCATTTTTGGGAGACGGCTTTTTAATGCAACGGGTCGGGATACACCGGAAGACTCAGCTCCATGCCCGGTCCACGGCTTCCCTCTCTTCCGGGGCAAGATATCTGGAGAGCCGCTCTTCCATGCGCAGCCTGTATTCGGGAATACTCCAGGAATGGAGCGGCTGGACGGCGGAATTGGTGAATTGCCAGGAGGGGACGGGCACGACCACGTCCAGTACTTCTCCGGCTCTGGAGGGCATCCCGGCCAGTACCGCCGCAATGGTGGAGGAAAGCTCCGGATGTTCATCCAGAATATCCAGCAGCCATCCGCAGCCCAGGTCTGTCGGAATGGCCTCCGTTTCAGCCAGCAGGTCCGCGAGGCGCCCGGGAGGGAGATTTTTGGAAATGAAAGACAGATAAGGGGCAAACCGCATGTCTCCCAGGCTCATCAGGGCGTCCAGCGCCGGAGCCATGGATGCCTGTCCGGGGTAGGGAGAGGCGCAGATGATGTTCGCCAATCCGGCAATTCCGGGAAACCGCTCCTCCGGCTGGGGCGCGGCCAGCGTATAAATAAGGAAAGCGGATTGCCTGCGAATATCCGGCGCCTCATCCGCCATGGCAAAAGGCAGCAGGGCTCTCCATCCGTCCCCTTGGCGCTGCCGGATAAAAGCTGCCAGTTGCAGAGCGCATTTGCGGCGGGCGTCCGGAGCGCAACGGGATTGGAACATGTTGTAAATGATGACGCCTTCTTCTTCTCTTCCCGTTTCATTGCAGGTGACCAGCCCGTAGGCGATCATGGCCAGAGGCCATTGATCCGAACCGATCTCCCCCCTGCGGGAGGGATCCGTGACGAGGGCGGCAAGCCGCTTGATTTCCGACAAAGAGCTGGTTTGATCCTGAAAAAGGCCCATGCCCGCATGATAGCCGGAGGCGGAAACCTGCCAAGGAAAAACCGTGGACTGCTTACAGGACTCCGGAGTTTTCCGGTGAACGCTGTTGAGGCATGTTATTGAGTGTGACCGGCGTTTTATCCTTTATTTATTGGCATTCCGGCTCGCGTCCGGACAGGAATTCCGTATTTTTTGCTGAAGTTTTTTCCTGTGTTCCTCCCCGTTTTTCCCCTGGTAGAGGTAGGCGGTTTTGGAGTTGTATCCTGCCGTTCGGTCGATGAGGTCGAGAACCTCGTCGTCTCCGTATCCCGCCTTCCTGATGTATTTGACGACTTCCCCGGCCTGGTCGGGGAAATACTTCACCAGCATGGGGATGAATCTTTTCTCCATGATTCTGACAACATAAGTGTCAAGCATCTGATTCCTTGATGAAAATGTAACCAGGTTATTCCATTTGTGAGTCCATTCGTAATCTTTGATGTCATTTCCAATATCCTTGGCTGAAGCGTCCATTTCAGATTGATGTTTTATGGGAGAAAAGATTTCATGATATAGTGATTCCTCATTCTTGTGAAAGTCCTTGATATGCATTTTTTTTATTTTTTTAATAATGCTTGAAAGAAGGGATGTATTAAAATGTATCAATTTTCTTTTACTGATCTTTAATGTTGTTGATAGTTGATTGATATCCATAAGGGAAATTGCTGTGCTGAGCCTTGCTTTGCTGTAAATATCATTATTTTTCTCGTTTTTATAAGGCCATGGTTGATTACTGGTGTAATCCGGAGCTTCATACATGGGGGCCCCGCCTATCAGATAAAGGCTCCAAATCATGTCGCAGGCTTCTTCCCGTGTCATCACGCCGTCATGCTGCAGTTTGTTGATTGCGGTCAGAACCGTTTTAGCGTGGTGATAAAATGCTTTCAGATCATTTTGTTCCAGCAGGCTTTTCAGGAGCGGAGCATGTCCTTCTGTACTTCTCCGGATATGGATGGAATCGGGCGGCATGAGTTCATGATCGAATGAATGTTCCTCCGCGGAGGAAAGGCTCCATCCGAGGCAGATGAAGATGATTATATGGAGAACATGGTTCACCGTCTTGTCCGGGTTGTTTTTCCTGGTTGGGAGAAGGCGGATGGCGCAATGAATGAACGTCCGGCGTCACTCTCCACTTTGTTTCCGCTGAAGCTTTTTCCTGTGTTCCTCCCCGCTTTTCCCCTGGTAGAGGTAGGCGGTGTTGGAGTTGTATCCAGCCGTTCGGTCGATGAGGTCGAGAACCTCGCCGTCTTCGTATCCCGCCTTCCTGATGTATTTGACGACTTCCCCGGCCTGGTCGGGGAAGTACTTCACCAGCATGGGCACAAATATTTTTTCCATAAATCCGGAAACATAGCTATGATACAGACTATTTCTCATGGAAAAATAATTCAAATTGCCTATGCGAAGAAGGTTGCTGTAGTCACTCGGGTGCGTTCCGATGACATTCCCGTCCGGATTGGCAGGATGGGAACGTATTATTTCATCTTTCAGCGCTGTCTCTTTTTTTCCGAAATCAGGGAGGTGCAGAGATTTCAGCCTTTTAATGATGGCGGCGGCGTAAGCGGCATGGAGATGTTTCAGCCGTTGTTCGTGGGTGCCCAGGTTGCGCGACATCTGTTTCGTATCCATGATGGAGAGCGCGGAAATGACTCCTGATTTGGCGGCAATGTCGTTGTTCCGCTCATCTTTATAAGGCCATGGCTGAACGCTGTCGTAATCCGGAGCTTCATACATGGGGGCCCCGCTGATCAGATAAAGGCTCCAGAGCATGTCGCAGGCCTCTTCCCGCGTCATCGTTCCATGGCGTCGCATGGCGTTCAGTTCTAACAGAACTGTGTTTGAACATCCATAGAATTGTTTAAAATCTCCTGATTTTAAAAATTCTTTTAATTTTCTTGATTTTTCTCCCATTTTGCCGCGAATATGGATGGAATCAGGAGCCGGGAGTTGGCGATCAAATCCGGTTTCTTCCCCCAGGGAAGTTGAACAGCCAAAATGTATGACGGCAATCGCGTAAATAAAATATTTCATCATTTTTTTAGGTTCATTTATTTTAACTGGTTGATAAATACGTGCTTGTTATTTTTTTCTGTGGACCTGCTGACGGAACAGTTGAATTTGGAAACCGTCGTCGTAGCTATTTCGTTGACGACGTCAATCCTGTCGTAAAAAAAATGCTGTTCAACAGTCTGGATGGTTTTTACATCTTTCCCGTCGACATTGATGTTCCAGTCGCAAATCCATTTATAAGTTTGCGGCAAGTCGTAAAATCTTAATTCCGAAATGTGTTTTTTGCTTCCAATATTGTCAGATAGCCTGTTTTTGTTGTCAAGGGGTACTGGTGCAGGATTGGGATCATGAGGGGCTGCCAGGCTGCCTTCAGCCGGGGCGGGAACGCAGCCCTTATCCCGTTCAATAATATGGACATTTCGAAAATTCACGCTTGTAGGGAGGAACGTTAATTCCAGAACAGCTGATGCCCCTGCCATTTTTTGATCACCATCCTTTGGCAGATCAAAATAAATGACTCCTCTTTTATTAAAATCCGGATGATTTCTGTCATATGATTTCCGTAAATGTTTTGCGCTGATCCCTTCGGGAACAATGGCTGATAACGTGATTTTCGCTTCTCTTCCTTCTTCCGTGACTGCTTTAACGGTAATGTCGCCTCCTTGGGAGAGATCGTTTCTAATAATCAATGTTTGAATGACAGAGTTACTTTTATTTTGAAAAGAAGCCAGATTTTCTCCTTCTTCAATTGTCCATTCGATCTGTGATGGGTCTCCAATGAGCTGGGGCTTGTCTGAAACCAATATTAGAAAAACTGTTTCACCTATGCCCAATTTCTTTCTTTTTTGATCGTTCTCTTTCTCTTTTTCAGGTACGGAGCCTTTTTCTTCTTCTTGAATATAAATTTGGGCAGAGTACTCTGCCGCCTGCGATTCGATGCGCAATACCTCATTTGCCAGTAAAGGCGCTGTGAAGCAGAGGCCCATCAGCATCATGGCGAGATGGCGTTTTGCCGGCATTCCCGGGGATAAGACGTATTTTTGGAAGAATGGGGCGGATGCCCGGATGATGGCGTTCGCGTTCATGTTAAAATTCTCTGTGCTGGTTACCGGGTCTGCCGCAGGGGCGAGACTTTATTGCCGCTGATTTTGTTGATCAATATTTCCCCTTGATGCTTTAATTTTTTGTCATTCCATATTTCCAGCAGACGGCGGTAGGTTGCCACATAGTATGTGCGGGTCTGTTCTCTTTTTTCCAATGCCGTGATGGCGCCTTCCATCATGCCGGCGGAGTATCTTTTCATTTTAGGCGTCCATGAGGCATTGTTCCCTTTCCTGGCCCAGACGGAAAGATGCTTCCCGATGAATCCCTCCCTGTATTTGATTATCTTGCCGATTTCAGGGCAATCCGCCACGAGTTTGTTCCAGCACAGCCTCGTGAAGAGTTCCTCCGCCGCGGGAGAACAGTCAGGGTCCAGGAAACAGGCGTACAGTTCATAGGGATTGACCTTGCTTTCCCGGATTTTGAGTATGTTTACCGCTGCATGATGGAGGAGGTTGTGTTCATGGGGCATGGCCTGCGCCAGTTCTTTAAGCAGGGTGAGTTTTTGCCGGTCATTGATTCCTTTGGCCTTCATGCTCAGGTAACGATGCCATGCCGGATAATTAAAGGGGTTCATCTTGCAGGCTTCTTTCAGCAGCAATTCCCGTTGGACGGGACGCGGAGAGCAGTCAGATAAAACCGTCATCAGGAAGGATTCTTCCGCCAGACCGTGATGAATGAAGGCATTGTAAGCCGGGATGAGCTGGACGGGGCCGTTCCAGGGTATCTGGCTTTTTCCCGTTGACCAGTTCCATCCGCTGATGTTGTTGCCGATTTTCCAGTGTCCGCCGGGGTGTTTCCAGATAAAGGCGCAGTGTCCCGGCTGCCCGATGGCCCACGCGGGGACGCCTTTGGCTCTCAGAAAGCCTGCCGCTCCTTTGGAGACGGCGCCGCACACGCCTCCGTATTCCGTATAAAGCTTTAATGTGACCGGTTTGTGGTCGTAAAAAGCGGCTCCGGCATGAACGCTGACTCCCTGAAGGTTTTTCCTGCGATAGGGGATGAAACCCATGAATTTATTTCCAGCCTGTTCGGGAGGGATCTGTTTTTTCTCTATGAACTGCTGGGCCCAGGACAGGTCTTCCAGGCTCTCTCTGCCACGGAAAACGATGGCCCATTCCCACGGCTGCATCGTGTCCGCCTGGGGATGGCATGCGGATTGGAAGTAGGATTCCCGGTAAAAATTGAATTTGGACAGGCATTCTTCAGGAGGGATGACATTTGAGGCAAGCCCTGCCCCCAGGGCCATGCTGGTTTCAACGGGGCGGAGCGTTTTATTGTTCGCGTTCCAGATGCGGTAAAATATGGACAGGGTTTGTTTGCCGGCTGCCCCGGATAGGGCAAGCATTCTGAAGACTTCCGGGTGGGTGGAGAGCCATTTCCTGAATGACCCGTCCTTGAGTTCATGCTGCGTGAACGGTTCTCCGTTTTCCGCGGTGCTGAAAAATTGGTACAGGTGGCATAACAGGGCGACTTGCGGGGTGTGCGCCATGGCCCGGATTTTATCCGTGTCAAGGTTTGCGGTTCCCAGTTTCCTGCACAGAATATCCCGGGCTTTTCCGGAGATGAACGAGGAACGTTCGGCTGAAAGTAGTGTCTGGATATCCGGTTCCTGCGCTGACGCCTGGATAACGGGAAAGGCTGCCAGGGGGAGCGCTCCTAAAAGGAGAATTCGGAAGATATTATGCATGGGAGATGGGCGGAATTGTATCCATACCTAATATAATCCATCATATGGCAAAAAGATGATGAACTGTCAACGGGAATATTTTTGTTTTCTGGGAAAATGATTGAACGAAGAATTAATGAAAATAGAAACCCAGTGAATGAAGAGGCGCCGCGAAACCATGTCCGCCCGTTGAATGGAGGCGTCAGGGGTGGATCAGGTTTTCCATATTGCTTTGAACCAGGTCAACCAGGTTGTTGGCGGTCATGCCCAGTTCCTGCGCCGCGCGGCGGTAAAGTTCCGGAAGGGTTTCCGGATGCCCGTCCGATTCCAGCGCCAGCCGATGGAGCGGTATGGAGGCAAGGAGTCCCGGACGTTCCATTTCCCGCAGTCCTACGGAAAGAAGACAGTTTTCTGAAAGAAGTTCCGTTCCGGGATGCAATGCCCCTGTCCAGCCGTGCAGGACAATTTTTAAACGGGGATATTTTTTCAGCATTTCCGCCAGCGTGCCCCATGCGCGGCAGCAGTGCAGGGAAGCGGGGCGGGCCAGACGAGCGGCCAGTTCCAGATGCCGTTCCAGCACTTCTTTCTGGAGAGGAAGCCCCGGGATGCCGCGCCGGCATTTGTCCAGCCCCGTTTCCCCAACGCCCGCATGGGGGATTTTTTTCAGCAGGGATTCCAGCCTGGGCATTTCCTCCTTCCATTCAGCTGGGTTCAGGAACCATGGATGAATGCCGAAAAAGGGCGTAACGTGTTCATCCCGTTCCGCCAGAAGGGCTACTTGTTTCCAGTCCGCCGGGGAGGTTCCGCAGATGAATCGCGGCGCCGTGCCGGAAGCGGCTGTGGAGGAATGGGTGTGGGCGTCCGGCAGATACATCATTGCTTAATGGGACAGCGAGAGGGCATCCGACGGTTCAATAATATCAAAACTCTGTTTCGCCAGACGTACGGCGGCGGCGCCCGTTTCCATTTCATCATGGATGACGTTGACGATGCCCGCGTGATGCAGGGAAGCCACTTCCGAACGGAATTTGGCGCGGGCGATTACCGTGATGTCCGCGTTGGCGCCCTTGATCTGCATGTAGGTGGACAGGGCCGGGGCGGGATCCGGGAACGTGAAAGCAATCAGCCGCGCGGTACGGACGCCCGCCAGGTCCATGGTGATTTGGTGCTGGATGTCTCCCAGAAAGGCCAGATGGCCGCCGTTAAGCAGGGATTTGACGGTGTCCGCGTTCAGGTCGATAATGATGCAGGGGATGCCGTATTGGGACAGGCTTTCATGAAGCCTCCTGCCTACGGGGCCGTAGCCGCAAATGATGGCGTGGTCCCTGATGCCCTCCATGCGCGTAATCAGGGTTTCCACGTTGAGGCGTTCCCGTTTTGTTTTCAACCCGGGAATGCGCACCAGCAGCGGGGTAAGCTTTCGTGCCGCTTTCATCATCAGCGGAGTCATGCCCATGGAGACGGCGGCAATGGCGTAGACGTTGGTGGTCACCAGAGCCGGGATGGGGGAGATCTCCTGCATGAAAGGGATGAGCACCAGGGAGAATTCCCCCACATTGGTGAGCGCGGTGGAGGCCATGATGCCCATGCGACCGGGAATTTTCAGGAAGCTTGAAGCTACAAGACAGGCTACGAATTTAATCGCGAGGACAAAGGCGGTGAAGGTCGCCACCTGGCCGATGTGTTCCCACAGTCCGTCAATGTCGATCAGCAGCCCGGCGGAAACGAAGAAGATGGTCAGGAAAAGATCCTTGAAGGGGAGCACTTCGCTGAGGACCCGGTGGCTGTAGTAGGAGCCGCTGACAAAGAGGCCGGCGGTGAAAGCTCCCAGGGCGATGCTCAGGCCCAGCAGGCTGGCGAGCATGGCAATTCCCGAACAGATGGCGAACACCATCAGGGTGAAGAGTTCCCGGCTTTTGGTCCGGGCGACGGCCAGCATGATGCGCGGAAGCAGGTAACGGCCGATCAGCCAGGCGGCCCCCAGGAAGACAAGCCCCCGCAGCACGGCCATGCCGATGTTGAGCGCTGTTTCCCATGAGCCGGGTGTGGCGGTAAAGATCTGCGGCATGATCGCCACCAGCATAATGGCGGCGATGTCCTGGAACAGGGCAATTCCTACCGCCATTTTTGCTCCGGAGGTTCCGCTCAGGCCGAATTCCTGGAAAGATTTCAGAGCCACCGCCGTGGAGGAGAGCCCCATGATGGCCCCGACCGTCAGGGAATGGCTCATGTCCATTCCTGTGGCGTAATGGAGCCCCAGGCCGAAAGCAGCGGTGCAGATGAACATCTGAATACCGCCGCCGACCAGGGCGGTTTTACGCAGATGTTTGAGTTCGTCAACGGAAAATTCGAGCCCCAGCGTGAACATGAGCAGGATAATGCCTACCTCGGAAAGAGCCTGGATGCTGACGTCGGAGTTGGGAATGTGGTCCAGAATGCCGCAGTTGGCCAGAATTACCCCGCAGATGAAGTAGCCCGCCAGCAGGGACTGCCGGAAGTGGGCCAGAATGAGGGCAATCGCGATGATGCCCATGAAGACGACAGTAAGCAGGGTAAAGAAGGGAGGCGCATCATTAGGGCCCCCGGAGGCCAGCAGGGAGAAAATCATGGCGGTCGGGTCGGGAAATTAGGGAACGGTAATGAGGTTGATTTCCGGCGGGCAGTTGAAGCGGCCCGGCCCCAGATAGCCTATGCCGCGGGTGACGAAGACCTGCTTGCCCCCATAGGGATGGAAGCCGGAGTTCATGGTTTCCCCTTCCGACGCCAATAGCGGGGTGGAAAAGAAAGGCAGTTTGATTTGGCCTCCATGCGTATGGCCGGAGAGCATCAGATCCCAGCGGTAATTCCCCAGAAATTCCCTTCCTTTGGGGTTGTGGCTCAGGACGATGGTTGGCATGGGCGAGTTTTCCTCCAATTCGCGCGGGCTCATGCACCGGTCCGGGAAGAAGTCACCCTCCCGCAGGTCTCCCAGCCCCACCAGTTTGAATTCCACGTTTCCAAGCCTGGGGATGGAGACGAAGGCGGCGGAATTCCTGAGCAGTGTGAAGCCCCCTTCCTTCAGGACGCGTTCCACATTGTCCGCAAGGGCCATGTCATGGTTGCCCAGACATGCGTAGGCCGGGGCGACGGAGGAGAGGCGTTTCATCTGGGTGATGTAGTCGCCTGCATGAGTGACCCGCAGAAAATCCGTGTACAGATCTCCCAGAAATACGATCATGTCCGGTCTGGCCTGTTCCGCTATTGTTGCCGCTTTTTCCAGCAGGGGCAGATTGGTGTGGATATCCGACAATACCAGGATACGAAGGCCGGAAAGGCCGGGTACACATCCGGCAGGGGCCGTGTTTTCATTAAATTCCAGATGATTGGCTTCCCAGTGCATGTAGGAGGCCAGCAGGGACCCCAGCAGAATGACAGCCGCGGCCGCATACAGGAGCTTGCGGAGCTGGGAACGCTTTTTGGAGAAAGGGTGGGTGGTCATGATAGGGAGGGGTTGAGAATGGCCAGTTCCGGCAGGGTGAATAATCCGTTGCGGCGCACCAGCTTCCCGTCCAGGTAAATATCTCCGCCCCCGGCCGCTTCCGTCTGGATGCATACCATGTCCCAGTGGATGCGGGACTGGTTGCCGTTGTCCGCCACGTGGTAGGCCTGCCCCGGCGTCAAGTGGAAGGAGCCGGAAATTTTTTCGTCAAACAGGATGTTGCGCATGGGGCGTGTGATGGCCGGATTGACGCCGAAGGCGAATTCCCCCAGCCTCCGCGCGCCGGGGTCTGTGTCAAGAATGGCGTTGAGCTCCCCTGTTTTATCTCCCGCTTCCGCATGCACGACCAGTCCGTTTTTCAGCGTCAGGCGGATGTTGTCAAAGGGGATTCCCTGGAACAGGCTGGGCGTATTGAAGGAAATGTGGCCGTTGGCGCTGTCGATGACGGGGGCGGTGAATACTTCTCCGTCGGGCAGATTGCATTCCCCTGCGCACGGGATGGCAGGCAGCCCTTTGATGGAAAAGGAAATGTCCGTTCCCGGCCCGGTAATTTTCACATATTCAGCCTTTTCCATCATGGCGGCCAGCTTTCGCATGGCGGGACGCAGGGCGGCGTAATCCATCAGGCAGGTGCGGAAATAGAAATCCTCAAACTCTTCCGTGCTCATGGCCGCCTGCTGGGCCATTCCCCCGGACGGCCAGCGAAGCCCGCACCAGCGCGTATGGCGGATGCGCCGCTGGGAGACGGGGTTCAGGGCTTTCATGGCGGCGGCCATATTTTCCTGTGGAACGGAGGACAGTTCAAAGGCGTTCCCCCCGCCGCGTATTTCAATGTAGGCGTCCATGTCCTCCATTTCCGCCAGGCGGTGGCGGCCGATGATGCCGTATTGTTCTTCCGTTGCTCCTGAGAGCATTTCCCGGTTCAGGCGGGACTGGTTCAGGCGCAGAAAGGGTATTGCTCCCGCATTCCTCGCCTCCCGGATGAGGGCTATTCCCATTTCCTCCGGAATATCCGTCAGTTCCAGCAGAACCCTGTCTCCGGGGCGCAGGGCTGTGGAATACCCTGCAAGCTGGGCAGCCAGGGCCTGAAAACGGGGGTCTCTCATGCCTTTATTAGGCAAATACGGCAGCCTTTTTGTCAAGCCGGAGACTTGCCACGGGCAAAAAACTGTGGTTTTATCCCCCGGATGTCCAGATTGCCCAAGTTAGGAATACTCGGTTCCGGTTCCGGTTCCAATTGCCAGTCCATTTATGATGCCATCCAGTCCGGTTCTCTCCGGGCGGAAATCGCCGTGGTGATGTCTGACAATCCGGACGCCTATATTCTGGAACGCGCCCGTTCCTGGGGCATTCCGGCGGAGGTTATTGACTGCGGGGGATTTAAAACCAGATTTCCGGAAGCGTCCCAGGCCGCCGTTGCCGCGCGCCTGAAGGAATACGGCGTGGACTGCGTTTGCCTGGCCGGATTCATGCGTCTGGTGAAACATCCGCTGCTGAAGGAATTTTCTTCCCGCATCCTGAACATCCACCCTTCCCTTCTTCCCTCTTTTCCGGGGCTTCATGCCTGGGAGCAGGCTGTGAACGCCGGGGTGGCGGAGAGCGGCTGCACCGTCCATTATGTGGATGACGGGATGGATACCGGCCCCATCCTGGGGCAGGCGCGCGTGCCCGTGCTGCCGGGGGATACGCCGGAAAGCCTTCACGCCCGCATTCAGGAGCAGGAGCACGCCCTTTATCCCGCCATGATCGCCCGCGTTCTGGAGACGCTGGCATAGTCTGCTTCTCTTTTATCCGGGAAGCAATCCGGCGTGCTGCCGGGAGAGGATGACAGGATGACGGATTCTCTTGTCTTGTGATATGAACGGAATCCGTTAAAAAGGAGTCCTCTTTTCAAAGAAAGGATAAAAATACCATGAAGATGAACCCTTCCATCGCCCTGTTTGCCGCTTCCGCCCTTCTGGCTGGTGCGGCTGGCGCGCAAGAAAAGGCTGCTGAAGTTCCGGCGGCCGACCAACCCAAACAAGAGAAAGAAATTACTGTGTCTCCCGAACAGATGAAAAAGGACCTGGGCTATTTTCTGGGTTTCCAGAGCGGTCAGCAGCTCGGTTCCATTCCCACCCTGACTTTTGATGACCTGGATCAGGAATCTTTCCTGCAGGGCATCAAGGATGGCATGATCCGCAAGCCCGCCAAGGACCAGGAACAGCTGAAGCCCGCCTTGGATGCGTTCCAGAAGCAGATTGACGAACGCATTTCCGCCAAAGCCAAGGCTAATTTGGAGGCCAGCAAAAAGTTCATGGAGGAAAACGGTAAAAAGGAAGGCGTAACCACAACGAAATCCGGTCTCCAGTACAAGATTGTGGACAAAGGTGGCGAAGAAAAATTTGATGAGAAGAAGTTCAAGAACCCCATGTTCAAGGTGAAGTACAAGGGTACGCTGCTGAACGGCACCGTGTTTGACGACACCAAGGGCAAATCCGTAGAACTTCCCCTCCAGGTCATCCCCGGTTTTGCCGAAGCTCTGACCACGATGCCCGTCGGCTCCAAATGGATTGTATACATTCCTTCCGAGCTGGCCTACGGGGAAAACACTCCCGGCGCTCCGATTGAACCCAATTCACCGCTCATCTTTGAGCTGGAGCTGGACGGCATTTCGGAAGCTCCCGCCCCCCAGGGTGGCCCCATGAGCATTTCTCCGGAACAGCTTCAGGAGATGCTTAAGCAAAGCGGCGCCCAGCAGCAGTAAGGGAAATATATTTTAAGCCAGGGCCGTTCCCGGAAGGGGACGGCCTTTTTGTGTGTACCGCTTTCATCATGAAAGCGGATGGGCAGACGGGGGATTTCTAATCCTGCTTCTTGCCTTAATCTATGTATATTGCTTGTAATGAAAGAATGATGATTTTGTTTCTCTGGACATGGAGGGAAGATATATTGGATAGGCAGAGTTTATTGTTTTCCATTATTTATTTAATGCGAGCCATTTCCAAAAATAGACTTGCCAACGGATTAGAAATCCGGGTATTACTGACCGCAATATCTTTGATCAGTATGAGACTTCATCTTCCTCCGTCCTTGCGTTCCGCCCTTCTTGCTTCCCTGGTTTCTTTTTCCGGCATTTACTCTTATTCTCACGCCGCAACCTCGGCGGATTTCTGGCAGATTCCCGATTTTGGCGGTCCTGATTTTACATGGACGGGGGATGGGGAAGGCGATGCTGTGGGGACGGCAGGCAATTGGGAGGGCGACGCGGCGCCCTCCCGCGTGGACAATAAGGGGCCGCATTTGATTTTTAACGGCGTTGAGGTGACGGTTACGGGAACCCCTCCCAATACCTCGGACGGCGGCGGTATTTCCGTAACAGGGAACGGCAGTGTATCCGTGGGGCTTGGGCAATGGGGCGGCAATGTTTACGTGGAGAAGGGCTCTACCCTTACCACCTCTTTCAGCAACCAGATCAAAAATACGGAAGCGGAGGGCCATGCCAATATCTATGTGGACGGAACTCTGAACATGACGACTCCGGGAGGGAATCTCAATTTTGACAATGGCACCGGTTCCGGCAGTCATTACTGGCACATCGGGCTTGACGGAATGATCAACCTGGCAAATACCACCACCATTACCAAGAACGCCAAAACATGGAATGTGGAGGTAGTGGTTGCAAGCGCCATGGAAGAGCTTTCAGTCACCAATCGCGAGATGGTTGACGACGCCCTGATAACACGCTATTTCATGTCTACAGGGGCCGATTTGGGGGCATCCCTGGATTCCCTGCGCATTTGGAAGCAAACCGGGGATGACTCTTATGAGGCATTGACGAGAGTCGATTCCGCCGGCCAGCTGGGAGCGGGCAATTTCCTGCTTGTTTCCAACGGTTCCGGCATGTCCGTGCAGTACAAGGGGGAAGGGTATGATGCAGAGACTCTGGTATGGAATTCCAACGGTACATGGAGCAATACGGGAACGGGCTGGTACAAGCAGGGTGACGGAAACAAAACGGATACTTCTTTCCTGAATGGGGATGCCGTTATTTTCACGGTGGCGGAAGGTTCCAAAACAGTCAATTTTTCCGGAGGAATCAATGTTTCTTCCATGACGTTTGAGACGGATTATACGCTCCTGCCCGGAGAAGGCGCCACGCTTTCCGCCCGGGAAACGGTTTTAAACAACAGTTCGTCTCTGACGTTGGGTGATGGGGAGCACCGTTTTTCCGGATTTGAAAGTCTGGTGACGGGAGGGGAAAGTTCTTCCCTTACGGTTTACATGAAAACGGATGCTTCTTCCGCGGGAAGCGTCAATTTGCTGGAGGGCTCGGCTCTTCAGAATCTTTACGTTTATGGAGCTTTGAGGCTGGGAGCTTCTGCCCAGTCAGGGTCATGGATGCTTGGCGGAGCCAGCCTGCATATGATGGCAGGGGCTACTATGGTGTTCGGTTCCGATGCGGGGACAGCCATTGGAGAGGGGCAAACGGTAATCGCGGAGGGGAGCCTGAATGTCTATGCGCATAATGTTTCCAACAGTAACACGTATCTTTGGAACCTGGTGGGGGGCGAGGGTGTCTCAAATGGAGATACGCTGACCTTTAACGGATCCAGCAATCCGACCGTGGCCGGCAATATCACGTATGCCGGAAATATTGTAACCAGCTCCCAGACTGGCTCCTCAATGACGTTTACGGGAAACATCCAGGCGGAATCGTTCAAGGTCGCCCATTATTACGGCAGGATTCATATGGCTGATAATAAATTGGAAGTCAATAAGCTGTGGGTTGGCGCCGGCGGCGGATATGACAATTCCCTTTATGGAGCCCTTGATCTTGATTCCGGCAATGTGACTACGGCAGGCCAGGTCCGGCTTGCCGAGCTGGGGCATGGCGTGCTTAATGTGAACCAGGGGGCTTCCCTGACTGTCACTGGCAATAACGATTCCCACAGCACAAGCTCCAGCTTCCTGCTGGCCCACTGGGCCTATTCAGGAGAGCTAAATTTGAGGGGCGGTTCTTTAACGGCATTGCAGACCACGATGCGCCTGTCCTGGGATGGCACGGGCATCTTCAATGCCGTTTCCGGAACGGCCGATTTGCTTGGAATGAACTTTTGGGCTTCCGGAACCGGTTCATTCCGGGGCCGCTTCCTGTTGGGCGGAGCGGCATCCGGGGATGCCAGGGTAAACATAGGCGCTTCAGGCATCACCAATGTGGCGGGATCAGCCGTTGTTAAACTTGGAGAAGGAACTCTGGGTTCTTTGAGCAACTGGGGAGTTGGCTTTAATCCGAATTTCACGGCTTCTTATATAGAATTGGTCGGCATGGTGAACGGGACTATCCTCGATACGCTGGATGCCAATGACCATGTCACGGGGCGTACTGTTACCTTCTCCAATGGGCTGACGGGAAACGGCAGGCTGGTGAAGGTTGGCGATGGGGTTCTGGTTCTTAACGGGACGGCCCAGGCTCCGGTTTCTTCTGAAGGAGAAACGGCTGCCGTCCCCGGCTTTACCGGAACGGTGGAATTGAGGGAAGGCGGTTTGACGGTGAAGGATTCCAGCGTTATCGGGCAGGGGGCCCTGCTGATCGGAGGCGGTCTTACCGTGAATGTTACGTCCGCGGACGGGTATGTGCTGAATACCGGTTCTACGCTGGGATCTACGGGAATTTCCGGAGGAACAGCCACTTTGTCCGCCGGGCTGACGTTGAACGGCGGCATCCTGAGCTTCAGTTCTCTTGATTCGGAGACGGCGGCCCTGACCGTTAACTCCATCAGCGGCAGTGAGGCTACGGAAGTACGGCTGGGGGGGGCTTCCCTGGAAACGGGGATCAATTATGCCTTGCTTGCCGGAACGGGGTTGACGGAAAGTTCTTTCTTTACTTTGGGCGGAGCTGCTGCGGAGCTGTACAACGGAACGTTTTCCGTCAGCAACGGCACCCTTTACGTTAATTTGAGTGACAAGGAAGGTTTGTTGAAATGGAAGAGCGGCACCTGGAATACGGAAAGCTCGAATACTTCCTGGAGTCTTGACGGAACACCGTCAGCTTATGCCGATGGAGAGACCGTATATTTCTCCAATGGCGATGGCGTGGATAAAAATGTGACGATTGCGGGGAATGTCGCTCCAGGCAGAATCAATGTCTCCGGTACGGATTTCATTTTTACGGGTGACGGCTCCATTACCGGGGATACGACGCTGAACCTGCTGGACGGAGCTTCCCTGACCATAAACAACGCCAATTCCTATGCCGGGAACACCGTTCTTGGTGAGGGCAGCAAACTCGTCGTCGGCAATGCCGGCGCGCTGGGCACCAGCACGGTTCTGTTGCAGGGGGATTCCGTGCTGGAACTCACCACGGGGACGTGGAACGGACTGGGAACGCGTTTGAACGCCAATTCCTCAGGCACGCTGAAATTGAGCGGGAACGCCTCCGGAACGACAACGGCCGCGTTGACTGGCGTCAAGTATGAGCTGGGAGCCAATACCACGCTGACTCTTTCCGCCGGAACCTATGGAAATACGATTACCGGGGCCGGTACGCTGATCTCCGCGGTAGGAACGAATGTCCTTAACGGGAATGTTGATATTACAGGAGAATACAGAGTACTGGCAACCATTAACACGGCATGCGCCTGGACGCTGGGTTCCGGCGCTTCCGTAACGGCGGGGAACTTTATCGGCCGTTACGAGTATAATGGAACGACCACGCTCAATATCAGCAGGGACGCCGTGATGAACATTACCGGCACCTTGAGGATTGCCCGTGACGGGAGAGGCGTCATGAATATTGGCGAAGGCGGCATGGTGTTGGCCCAGACGCTGGATTTGGGACAAAACTGGGACGGAGTAAGCGCCAAGGGCGCCACCATTAATCTGAATGGCGGTTCCCTGCTTCTCGGTTCAGGCGGCATGACGGCGTCCGGAAATACGAATACGATTGCCCTGAACATGAATTCCGGGACGCTGGGTACGACGGCGGCGGGCGGCTGGTCTTCCGCCTACAACATGTCCCTTACCGGAAATGTGACGGTTGATACCCGCCAGTATGATGCGGAAACCAAGTCCTACAATGACCAGGCTTCCACCGGCATCACTCTTGGAGGCGTCCTTTCCGGAGCAGGCGGCCTGACGAAAACCGGCTCCGGCACCTTGACCCTTTCCGGACAGAATACCTATACAGGCCTGACCAATGTCCAGGCCGGAACGCTGGCGTTTACGAATACGAACGCCATGACCCTGGGCAGCATTTCCATGGGAGCGGGAGCCAGGATGACTACGGCTTCCTCCCTGACGCTGAATAGCGGAGCTTCCCTCACCTTCGACATGGCAGGTGTGGTGGCGAATGAACCTGTCATTAATATCACAGCCGGGTCCCTGGCTCTTACGGATTCATCCTGTGCGCTGACTATTAACAATTATGGAGAATTGGAAGCGTCTGACTATGTCCTGGCCCAGTGGGCTGCGGCCGGAAGTCTGACGACGAATTCCTTCACGTGGACGCCCGACATTGCCAGGGAAGGATTCGAATACTCCGTGATGGTGGAAAACAACCAGCTTGTGCTGAAGGTTGTGGATGTCAGCGGAGACAACGGTTTTGTCTGGGACGGAGGAACGGACCGGAAGTGGATTAACACCAGCATTGACGGCTGGACGACGAGGCAGACCGGGGTGAATACGCTGGATAACCAGGAAATTTACTTCTCCGCCGCGGAAGCGGGTGAAGTCAAGGTTTCCGGTACTGTAACTCCCAAGAGCGTCGTTTTCAACAGCGGCGCTTACACGCTGGCCAGCGATCCTGACAACGCGGGTTCTATCGCGGATTCCACGGCTCCCACCACGCTTACCGTGAACGGCACTGCCAAGGTTGCCTTAAACCTGGCCAATGCCTATACCGGAGGGACGATGCTCAACGGCGGCATCCTGACCATCGGAGCTGACGGAGCGCTGGGAACGGCAGGGGATATTACATTCAACGGGGGGACGCTGGCCTATGCGGATTCCGCCGCCGGTGCTGATGTGACAGGTTATGACATTTCCAGTCGTGTCAAGGTCGGAGACGGAGGTTCCCTGAACATTTCCGTGCTTGGCTCCGGGGATACCGTTTCCTGGGGCAGCCTGACGGCCGACGTCATGGGGGCCGGCACTACCCTGACCAAGACGGGAGCAGGTACGCTGGCCCTTGGATATGCAGGGAATACCCTGGCCCACCTCACCGTGGAAGAGGGTACGCTCGCTTTCACGGGCGGTGCGACTATCGGCGTAAATCCGAACAATGCTACTATTGTCCGCGTCAGTGAAGGCGCTTCCCTTGCCCTTTCCGGCGGAACCGTCAACCTGCATGCCCAGCTCAATGGGGCGGGCACCGTCACTATCGGGACGGCGGATACTGCGGGGCTGGTCAATATCTCCAATACGGGCAATACCAACTTCACTGGCCGCCTGGAACTGGTCGGCAACGGGGTGAATATGAGCACCAATGCCAACTGGGTGGCTTTTGGGGCGGGAAATACGTTGGGAGGCGGCACCGTTTTCATCGACGGCAAGGGCTTCCATTTTTCCGCGGGTACGACGGCAGCCAACTTTGAAATAGGCTCAACTCACGGAGCGATGCAGAACGGCTCTTCCGGCGCCACATATACTTTCTCCGGAAGCCTTTCCGGTTCAGGCACGTGGGCCATGGCTGCGAATGTGAGGATGAACAACGTCCTCACGGGGGCCCTCAAGGACTTCTCGGGGACCCTGTCCACCAATGAGACTTCCGCCAACAACAACCGCCAGTCGTGGAACTTCGGTTCCGGCGGGGCTTGCGCCACGGGTGAGGGGAATGCCGTTTTTGGAAACGGCGCCATTCTGGGAGGCAATACGGGTTCCTCAAATACCGGGCTGGCCGCACAATATAACGTCAATTACAACAATACGGAACTGGTGCTGAACGCTCTGGTGCAGGGCAACTCCAACCTGACGCACGCAGGAACGGGCACTCTGATCCTGGATCAGGACAATACCGCTACGGGAGCTCTCGGCATTACGAATGCCGGCGCCGTTGTCCAGCTCGGCACGGAGGACAAGGCCGGCCAGTGGGCCGGAACCGTGCTGAATGGAGCGGGAACACTGAAAATCGTCAATGGCACGCTGACCTCCGCCATGACGCGGGCTGAAGGCACCGCGGCAGCCATCGTTGTGGACTCCGCCGCTTCCATCAATTTGGGAGGTACCGACGGCGGCATGCTCAAGGGCATTACGCTGGCTGCCGGAGGCAGGCTTGCCAACGTTTCCGGAAATATTACGGTGGGCGCGGGAGCCACGGAAACACTGAATCTTACCTTGGGGGCGGATAACGTCAACCAGGATGCGGCCGGTACGGCCATCATTGACCAGGGAGACGGCAGGCTCGTCATTAACAATCCTGCCACGGTCAATCTGGATATTGACTCCATTGTGAATACGCTTGTCGCCCATAAGGAGGCCGGCGCGGAAAGCTGGCTCACCCTGACGACCGGAACGCTGGAATGCGAAAATCTTGGCGATATCCAGTTCAGCAAGATTCTTTCCAACTACGGCATCCGGGTGACGGGCATCAACGGCGGAAGCCTGGTTCTCAGCGGGCAGGTCAGCGGGCTTTATATGGTGGATGATTCCTCCTCTTCCGACCCTGATACCGTCACCAACTACGGCACGCTGGGGATGTACTCCGGCGTGGTGATCTCCCAGGATAAGACGCTTACCGTTCAGTTGTCCGGCGCTCCCGGCGATTCTGACGGGAACGGCGCGGTCATCAACAACCTGCTGGGCGCTACGGGAAGCACGCTGAAAGTGGAAAACACCAATGCGGACGGGGGCAACGCCGTTGTCATCCTCAACAACGAACGCCTGGAGACGGGATTGCCTGCTCCGGATGATTACGCCGGTGCGGATTCCATCATGGGCGGAAACATCGTCGGGGAAAACGGAGTCACCTTCATCAAGCAAAATACGGGCAAGCTGACAGTCAACGGTTCTTTTGTGACGGACACCCTGCGCGTGGAAGGCGGTTCCCTCGCTCTTAACGGTGAAGGGAACAGCTTTAATCATGTGGAACTTGCCGGCGCAGAGGAAGGGGGTGTTCTGGACATCAACCGGAATACCGCCATGGGGGACCTGACGGACAGCGGCGAAGGCGCGGTCCTGAACATCGGCAGCGACGCCTCACTTTCCGTCAACGGCGCCAGCGGCCTTTCCTCCAGCACCATCCAGGGCAACGGAACGCTGACCCTCCGTGATACGCTGGAAATTTCCGGAACAGCCTCCCTTCAGGGCGGTGTCCTTCTTGATCTGGCAAAAGATGACGATTCCACGGGAACGCTCGACCTCGGTTCGACATCCGGCAGCACCGTTTCCGGAATCGGCGGAGAGGGAATATTAAAGAGCGCAGGAGGCGTTTTGACCGTTAATACCGGTAATTCGGGCGGCGCCTCCGTTTTCAGCGGTACGCTGGAGGGACGCGGTCAGCTCAATATTTCCGGCAATGCAGGGCAGACGTTTGAAAACGTCATGACCGCTGCCGGCAGCAGCTGGGCAGTTAACAGCACGGGCCTTCTCAATATCCGGATGGGAGGGACGGTAGACAATCCGAGAGCTAATACGGCGCTGACCCTCAGCAGTTTGACGCTGGGAGACGGTTCCAGTACGAACCTTGCCTTCAACACGGACTACGCCGGCCCCATCATCAGCGTGACCGGAGATATCAGCATCAGCCAGGGCGCGGAAATAACTCTCAGTTCTACTGGCGGGAATGAACTGGCTCTGGACGCAGACGGAAGTTATACGCTCATGCACGCGGACGGCTCCATTGATCTGGGAGGAAGCGACAGGCTGGCTATCCTGCTGGATCCCTCCTCCTCCGCTTTCAAGAAATTTGAAAATGATGCGTACCTGGTGATGGAAAACGGCAACCTTGTACTGATGGCCACGGCTTCCAAGGACAATAAATACGCCCGCCTTGCGGATACGTTTAATTCCAGGGCCGGGGCTGAACTTCTCTGGAACCTGCCCGGCGATCTTGCTGCGGATTCCATCCTCAAGAAGGTGGATGACGCCGTAGGAGCCCTGACGTCTTCCAACCCCTCGGAAGCGAAGCGCGCCATGGCAGCCGTGTCTGGGAGCACGGTCAACGCGCTGGGGACGGCGCAAAGGGACGCGCTGCGCGACCAGATGGTCTGGATCAGGAACCGG
>ENA-UPWK01000114-UPWK01000114.1-human-gut-metagenome-genome-assembly--contig:-NODE-114-length-87235-cov-71.788120_pt1 | contig 87235 bp, 69 predicted proteins | sample MGYA00250048_ERZ773373 | MGnify/ENA primary metagenome ERZ773373 (study PRJEB29103, sample SAMN06112059) | human gut metagenome | biome: human gut; feature: ankylosing spondylitis patient; material... | reverse complement strand
ATAGGCGGACGCTGGGGACATTGCGCCGGGGCTGATGCCAATCTTGCTTTTTCCGGCTACCGGCGTGACCGGGAGGGCCGTCTTTATTCTCACCGGCGTCCTGCGCCCATGCTTTATGAGCCGCCGGGGGAAGGAACATGCAGCCTTTTTCAAGCCGCTTCCTCTTGGCTGGAAAGAAATCTTCCGGACTGAACCGCCGGAGCCGTGCTACCGGTTTAGTTCATCCCACTTCACCAGTTGGGAAAGAAGTTGGCTGATAAGGCGTTCCGTCTGTTCCCGGGCTTTCTCTTCCGGCACTCTGATTTTGTCCCCGTACGTGGTGGAAATCTGGAAATAGCACCAGCGTTGGTCCATGCCGTGCAGAACCCTGTCTTTCATATCCATCAGGGTGCGGATCAAGTGATCTTCCGTCATGTGGCGATGGCCGATAAATACGTAATAATGCATGTTGTCCAGAATGACTGGTTGCGGATGGTCCGGAGCGATGTTCTGTTGGGATTTCAGCTTGGTCATTCTGATGGTTCCGTGGCCTTCCACGGGAACATCCACTGTGGTCCCCGTCAGGTTAAAATGCCCCTGGGCCGGGAGGCAGCGTTCCGGACGGTGGATGGAGTTGTTTAAATCATGACCGGATTTAACGATGGAAACGCGGCACAGAACGGGGACGGTTTCCGCCGCATCCAGGCTGATGGGGAGCTCCTGCACGTAATCCGCTTTGGAAAATTCCGTATCCGTGGCCAGGATGGCCCGTTCCTGTTCGGATTCCTGCCGGCGCGTGCCGTGCCAGCCGTACGGATTCATGCCTGTGGGGAGATCCATGCTGATGGATGAGTCCTGCACTTCCCCTCTGCGCGGCATCAGGTAAGTGCCGCCGAGCATGACGGACAGCAGAAAAGGAATGATAAGAATTTTGAGCGTTTTAATATTCATGGCAGCGGAAGCGCTTAATGGGACTTGTTCATTTTAACAACCAGTTTCCTGCGCTGTGACGGCTTCCAGATTAACTCCCCGGCCAGCAGGGAGTGGACGGCTGCCAGGCCGAAAAGGCTGATAGGGAAAAAGAACAGCAGGCCGGACCAGTCATGCCAGGTTTTTGACGCAAATTCGGGATTTCCGTATTCCGCCATTACCACGATGCTGGTGATGCGGACACCGTTGCCGATGACGGCCAGGGGAATCGCGCTGAGGAAAAGCACGCATTTTTTCCAGAATTTCAAGTCGGACAGGTAGGCCCATGCCGCGGACAGCATGAGCAGTGCCATCAGGGAGCGCATGCCGCTGCACCCTCCTGCAATATTAAAGGCATCCCAGTGTCCTCCGGTAGAGCGGATATTGGTGCCCTGCAGATAGGTGTCCACCCCGAAGATGGTTGCTCCCCAATGCCCCAGCTCCGTCGCGATGATTTGCAGTCCCACCGTAGCCTGCTGGAAGGAAGGCAGGGGGATGCACAGCCAGAAAAAGAGCAGAGGGAAGGCGCACAGCCTGGCGGTTTGCGGTCCGGCCAGGTACCAGGCCCCTCCCAGTAAAATCAGGGGAAGAGCGCCTACGGCCACGCGGGGCTGCCCCACGCGGAAGGAAAGCATCAGAAGCATGATCGCCGGGATGAAAAGAATCAGGCCGCGCCAGTCCATGCGTTTGGGTGACTGGGCAATTTTCTTTCTGGCATGGTACAGCATGAAGGCGATGATGGGAACCACCAGCCAGCCGTGTTCATAATCCGTTTGCTTATTCCAGGAGGAAATGAGCCACTGGATGCTGTTTTCATTTCCGAATGAACCGAATTCCGGGAATGCCAGATAGTTCAGCGCCAGCAGCAGCGTGCTCACAGCCAGGGCGGCGATCATGGGGGCGGTCAGAAATCTCTCTTTGCCTTCAGGAATGGGGGAATCCATCATGGAGAAAAATCAAATTGTGAGAATTAAGTATTGCGATTATGCGGACCTGTGTTCAGAATGCGTCCGCTTTTCAGTTTCCGGTATGAAGATTATCAGTGGTACAGCACACAGAGAACTTGCGGAGCGCATTGCGCAAAGCGTAGGCATTCAGTTGACGAACGTCACGGTGAATACTTTCCCCGATGGGGAAAGTTTTGTAAAGATAAATGAAAACATCCGGGGCAAGGATGTTTTCCTCATTCAGCCCACCTGCCCTCCCACTAACCATAATATCATGGAATTGTGTGTGATGGTGGACGCCGCCCGCCGCGCCAGTGCCGGACGCATTACGGCTGTTGTTCCTTTCTTCGGGTATGCCCGCCAGGACCGCAAGGACCAGCCCCGCGTTCCCATTACCGCCAAGCTGGTGGCCAATCTGCTGACGGCCGCCGGAGTGGACCGCGTGCTGACCATGGATCTCCATGCCGCCCAGATCCAGGGATTCTTTGATATTCCGGTGGATCACCTGTACGCCGCCCCTGTTTTAATCCGTCACCTGCGCGAACATTATGTTAAAGACCTCAAAAAACTGGTTGTCGTCTCCCCGGACGTGGGCGGCGTGAAAATGGCTCGCGCGTATTCCGACGCTCTGGGTGCGGAATTGGCCATTGTTGCCAAGCACCGAGTCAATGCCACCCATGTGGAAGCCATGAATGTGATTGGTGACGTGGAAGGGCGGGATGCCGTTCTGATTGACGACATGACGGAAACAGCCGGCACCCTGTGCGCTGCCGCCAATATCCTGAAGGAACGGGGAGCCCAGCGCGTGTTCGCCTGCGTTTCTCACGGCGTGCTCGGGGACATGGCCCGCGAACGGATTTCCGGTTCCTGCATTGAACGCGTTCTTACCTCCGACACCGTTCCCATGGCCTATGGCCCCAAAGTGGACTGCATCAGCGTGGGAGATCTGCTGGGCCATGCCGTGCAGCGCATACATGACGGAGAATCCGTATCATCATTATTTGACATTTAGACAATTTTAGTGCAGAGTCCTGCGCCCTGACCTGAGTACCGGTTTACGCGGGTTCGGAAATCCCGGCGGGGCCTCTGCCTGAACCCGATTAGGAAACATCATCAATCAACACTCAATATTGCCTCTATAAAACATGGCTACATCCCATTCCCTCAAGGCCGAAACGAGAGCCTGCGGCTCCGGTAATCTGAAGCAACTCCGCAGCCAGGGCCTGGTTCCCGGCGTGGTTTACGGTCCCGGTTTTGACAACGTCAATATCCAGGTTGACGCCCGTGAATTTGCCCGCATGCTGGCTTCCGCCGTTTCCGAACACATCCTCGTGGCCCTGGATATCAACGGCAAAATCGTAAAAGTTCTCCTTAAGGAAGTGCAGCACAACCCCATCACCAACGCCTGCCTGCATGTGGACTTCCAGGCTGTGACCGATACCACGGTCATCCATTCCATTGTTCCCGTCATTCTGGAAGGCGATTCCGCCGGAGTGGCCCTGGGCGGTGTTCTGGACCAGACCATTCATGAACTGGCGATTATCTGCCAGGTGAAGGATTTGCCGGAAGCCATTACCGCTGACATCTCCGGTTTGAAGCTGGGTGAAAGCCTGCGCATTGCCGATCTTAAACTCCCCTCCGGCGTAACCACGGAACTGGCTGGCGATGTGATCGTGGCTATTGTGGAAGCTCCCCGTGTTTCCGGCGAGGAAGCGGCTCCGGCTGCTGAAGAAGCTGTCGCCGAGAAATAAGTTTGATACACCTGTTTCTTCTTTTACCGGGTCCGGAGTCGTTTTTGCGGCTCCGGGCTTTTTTTTGTCGCCAACAGGGCGTCTTTTGGTAAAGTGCAGGATACGTATTTGCCTGATCAATCTGGAAAAAGCCTTAGATTTATGAACAAGTCCCTCATATTGGTGTTGACCGCATTCGTTCCGCTTGCAGCTGCAGATGAAGTAAAACTCAAGGATGGAACCGTTTACAAAAATTGCACGGTGGAAGTGGAAACGCCGGAAAGCGTCAGCCTTCTGGTTCCCGTTTCCGGTGGTATCAAGGATTCCGTAACCGTGAAGAGGGATTTGATTGAATCCATCAGGAAGGCGACCCCGGATGAACTGGAAGCTGCCCGAATCGGTAAAACGTATGCCAAACCTGAAACCATGAACGCCGGGGATCTGGAAAAAGCCTTGGCGGACCTGGACAAGACCATTAAGAAAAATCCCCAGGGCCTCGCCCATGACGCCGCCGTCAAGGCAAGAGCCAGAGTAGTGGTTTTGCTGGAGGAAAAGAAGTTGACGGAGGAAGCCCAGGCCGCCCAGGATGCCAGGGATGAGGCGGAAGTGACCGTGCGCACCAAATACGACCATGAGGCCAACAAGCTGTTGAAGCGTTTCAAGGCGCTTGCTGTGCGCAATCCATACCAGGCCATGGCCGTGTATGACCGCTTGCGCGACGGTTATCCCGGTTCCGCCGCCCTGGCGGATGCCTATCCGGATGCCGCCAGAATCGCCGGACAGCTCAACCGTAAGCTGGAGGTCATGATCGCCGCCAAGGAAAAGTCCTTGGAGAAGGAACGTGAAGCCCTGAGAAAGGAGGAAGAGAAGCGCCGTGGAAATCCCAAACTGACAAAGGAACAGCGCCAGGTGCTGATGGATGCTTTCCAGAAAAGGCAGACTGCCATCCGGGAACGTGAAAACCAGCTCACGGAAGTGTACCGGGCTTTGCGCAAGAAGGTCAAGGAACGCGGGGACCGGTGGTTTGAACCTACGGCAGGCTCGTTGGAAGCCATGAGAGACCTTAAGCTGGTAGCCGCTACGGATGCGGAACGCTTAAAAAAACAGGACCCGGAAAACGGAGCCGGTTCCGCTGCGCTGGAAAAGGCCTGGAATCTGTGTGACGAGAAAAAATTTGACGAGGCTATGGAGGTTCTGACGGAGCTCCGGACCGCCCAGGTTCCCAGGGAATACTATGAGGAACTGACGGAAACGGTGCGCGTGGGGGTGCGGGAACAGCGCGCCCGTGAACGGGCCGAACGTGCGGAAGCGGCGCGCAAAGCCCGTGAAGACCGGGATAAGAAGCGCCAGGAGGAAAGAGAGGCGGCCGCCAGGGCCAAAAAGAAATAACTCTGCCGTTTTCCGGAGAAAACGCTCCGGAGAGATATGGCGGAAATGGTGTTTGCGGACAGGATGGATCAAGTATGGGGTGATTCCATCCTGTCCGTCAGTCTTTCCATCCGTTGACTTTGCGCAATTCGTTGTCAGAGATTCCTGAAATTTTTCTGTCGGAGAGGGAGCCGGAGGCGTGTTCTTTTGGCGGTCTGCATGTTTTTGCGGGGAGAAGCGGGCAAATCTTTCCCCATGCGATATTTCCTGCTTTCTTCCGCCGCGTCTTCAGTATAGAAGTGCTGCATGAGGAACGCTTCTTGCAAACGGGTCACGGGTGAAACGGACATCAGCATGGAACTGAACCTGGACGGCACGGGATGCGCCGCCGTCGCAACGGGGCATGCGTTTTTTGACCATATGCTGGATTTACTGGCCCGCCATTCCCTGATGGACTTGACTCTTCAGGCTCGCGGAGACCTGGAAGTAGATGCCCACCACACGGTGGAGGATGTGGGAATCGTTTTGGGGGAATGCATTAAAAATGCGCTGGGGGACAAAAAGGGCATTGTCCGCTACGGCTGTTCCTACCTGCCCATGGATGAAACTCTTACGCGCGTGGTGATGGATTTGAGCAACCGTCCGTATGTAGCTTTCCGTATTCCGGAAGGAGGTTTGCCGGATGCTCCCAATTTTCCGCTGACCCTTTGCGAGGAATTCTGCCGTGCGCTGGCCAATAACCTGCGCTGCAACCTGCATGTGGAAGTGCTTTACGGCAGGGATGGCCACCACATTGCGGAATCTGTCTTCAAGGGCATCGCCCACGCGTTGCGGCAGGCTGCGGCGGTTGATCCCCGGGCCGCCGGGACGCTGCCTTCAACCAAGGGAATGCTGTAAAATACATGAAACTGGGCGTGATTGATTACGGTGCGGGCAATCTCCGCAGTGTGCTGAACACCTTTAAGTCCGCCGGCGTGACTGGTCATCTGGTGCGTACTCCGGAAGATGCGGCGGGCGTAACCCATTTGGTTCTTCCCGGCGTGGGCGCCTTCGGCGACTGTGCGGAAAAGCTGCGCCGCCAGAATCTGGTGCCCCTGGTCCGGGCATGGATAGAGCGGGACAGGCCTTTTCTGGGCATCTGCGTGGGCTATCAGGTTCTTTTTGAAAGCGGGGAAGAAAGCGGGCAGGTTCCCGGACTGGGCATCCTCAAAGGGCGCGTGGTGCGGTTTTCAGAATCGGAACTCAAGGTGCCTCACATGGGGTGGAACAGCGTGGCTCTCACCGATCCCGCCGATCCCATCTGGAAAGGCATGGGGAAGGAACCGTACTTTTATTTCGTGCATTCCTATTATCCTCAGCCGGAGGATGAATCCCTGATTGCCGCTTTCTGCACCTACGGCGTGCGTTTTGCGGCCGCTGTCAGGCGCGGCAATCTGGTCGCCACCCAATTTCATCCGGAAAAAAGCCAGAAACTGGGCGTGAAGCTGCTGGAAAACTTTATTTCCCTGTGAACCGGAAATTGCCGGTTCACAGACTGCCGGCTCTTTTTCCTGACAGCAAGGGGCAGGAGGGCGGGGAACCAAATGAAACATGATTTTCGAAAAGCGGCCTTATTAAAAAGATGCCGCCGGGATTAATTCATTGAAACCATTCGGACGGAACCTCCGTAGAACTCCATGGATCAGTTTTTCCCTGTATGGAAAAACAATCAGGATACGCGGAGCGGTAAATGGGTCTCTTACCGCCGGCTCCTGATCAATATTGCTTAAGGGGCGGGGAATATTGTTGGGCAAGGGAATCTGTTTTCAGAGGGGAAGGGATAGTATCCCATAAGAAAAAAAGACCGCCCCTTCACGGAAGCGGTCCTTTTGGTGGAAAAGCAAGGAGCGGAAACTTCGTCCGCATGGGCCGGATTTAGCCGAGCACCTTGTAGTACTGAAGGTGAATCTGGGGATTCAGGCGAAGGCGTTCGCGGATGGGCCTGATGGCGGAAGGTTCCGCAGAGAACGTGTAGGTCACATACTGCCCGGCGGAAAGGTGGTTAGATTCGTAGGCGAATTCGCGGCGGCCGGCATTTTCCGTGGCGGTGATGTCGGCGCCTTCTTCCTTCATCGCGGCGGCTACGGTGCTGATCAACTCCTCGACGGGAGTTTCCGTACCCTTCATGTTGAATACGATAAGAGCTTCGTAATTTCTCATGGTCTTGTGATAATTAGAAATGTGTCGTGCGAACGGTGCGCACCTTGCGGGCAAGTAAGGTGCAATGATTGCCTTCAGAAAGCAAGCCTATTTTTTACCTTGTTTCCGGGAACATGCCGTTTCCTGCGTTTTACCCTCTCCGAGGCACGGAAGAATTGTGCTGCATGGCGTTTTATGTCGGCTGCCTTTGTTGTAGATGAAACGATTCCGGCGTTCGGCTGATGGGTGCTGTATGGAAAAGAGGGGATTGGATATGATCTTCTCCTGGGTGGAAGATTCCTTTTCCTGCAAGGAAGCGGAGGAACTATTGGAGCGGGGCAGATCCGTTGGAGCGGTTGTGGAGGAAGGCGGCTATTTAAAAACAGATGCTGAGGTCATTGGCAGAAGTAGGCAGGATTTCCGAGGGGAGATCCGAACAAGCGGCAGATGCCTTGGGAAGGGCGCTTACTGCCCCCGGAACAGCTTTGTCTTCTCTGTCCGATTTCATAGTTGTGGCGGGATTCCCATTGCCTTCGTTCCCGGACGGAGATCCTCATGAAAAACCGCTAGACTGGAAATGCAGCCCTGAATTTTCGCTGCTTGATTGGATAGAGCATGACCCGGTGGTCAACGGTTGTCTGAAGAAGCGCGGCAATGCTGCTGGAGTGGCGTGTTTTGGAATTGCCGGAAGAAACGGTTGCCCGGATATTCAGAGGAAGGCTGTTTTTACCGGTACGGCATTATGCAGACCGGCGGGAAGCGGCGGAAAGGTTTTCCTGGCTTCGTGTCCTGCTTTTGCGGAATAAAGGAGAAGGGGATGAGAATGCCTCCCTGAAAGAATAAATTTTCCGGTACTGGGATTCACCCCCGGAACGGGATGGTGCAGGTATGGAGGGAAAGCTCCGGAAAGAAGAAAAACGTCAGCGCGCCTGAGCCATCTGTACGGCCAGCTGGAAGGCGTGGATGGTGCTGGACGGATTGGCTTTTCCGGTACCCGCCAGGTTGAAGGCGGTACCATGGTCCGGGCTCAGCCGGGGGCGGGGCAGGCCCAGGGTGACGTTGACGGCGGTATGGAAGTCCACCAGCTTCAGTGGAATCAACCCCTGGTCATGGTAAGGGGCCAGCACGGCGTCATAATTCCCTTCCACGGCATCCCGGTACACGCAGTCCGGGACGGAAGGCCCGTCAAATGCAGCATCCGGATTGATCGTCCTCAGCCGTTCCACGGCCGGGGCAATGATGCTTCCGTCCTCATCGCCGAAAGCGCCGTGTTCCCCGGCGTGGGGGTTCAGGGCCGCCAGGGCGATACGCGGGCGCATGATTCCCTTGCGGATGCAGAAGTCTTTCAGCAGGGTTCCGATGCGGACCAGTTCCTCTGTTTCCAGCAGGGAAGGCACGCTTTGGAGGGAGGTATGGATGGTTGCCAGCCCCACCGTCAACCGTTTCCCGGTCAGGCACATGGCGTAATTGGCCGTTTCCAGGCGTTCTGCAAAGAATTCCGTCTGCCCCGGCCAGCGGAAACCTGCCTCATGCAGGGTTTCCTTGCAGACGGGGGCGGTGACAACAGCGTCAACCGTTCCTTCCCGCAGGGCATGGGCCGCCTGTTCCAGATGGTCGAAGGCGTGTTTGGCGGATTCCACGTTAGGCCTGCCCGGAGGAAGCTCCACTCTCTTGCCGATGAGGCGGTATTCCGCATTTTCCGGGAGTTCTCCGGAGGCAAGCGCGGCGGAGATGACTTCCGGGCCTATGCCCGACTGGTCGCCCAGCGTGTATCCAATGACCGGTTTCATGATTCGGAAAGAGGCGTGATTACGATTCCGTGGCTTCCGGCATTCCGGCAGAGGAAGCGGGAATTTCTTGCCCGGTGGAAACAGGAGTTTTTTCCGCCGGAACAGCCTGCAGGGCTGCCGCCCGTTTTTCCATGTTGATGACCTGTATCGTTTTTTCCGGTTCGTCAGGGTTGCGGAGTTCGAATTCCAGGTGGGAGTTGGTGGACCAATGGTAATAAATGGTGGCGCCGAGGGCTGCCAGCACCAGAATCAGGAGAATGGAACCGAAGAAGGAGCGCATGCCTTTACTGTGTCCCGGAGGAGGGGGGAATTCAAGAAATTATCAAGACCGCCTGCGTGGGCGGGCAAACGCCGTTAGCCGCCGTGTATCTTTATTTTCTGGAAGAGGAAGGAAGCGTAAAAGAGTCAACCCGGCATGGGAAGATCCAGGACAGTTCAGGACAGGATTTTCATCACGAAAAACAGGATTATGAGCAGGATGGCAAAGCCGATGATTCTACCCGCCATGCTGCCGTCTTTCCCGTCCTGGATGCACATGGGGCAGTTTTCCGGGCCGTTCATGCCGCTGCATTCCATGCCGCAAGCGCCGCAGGGGGAATCCTCTTCCCGCTCCTGTATTCGGTCCTTGAAAAGGAGTTCCAGCTCGCGCACGGAAGGCTCCACGCCGGAAACGACGATTTCCCCGTCAATGGCGAGTGCGGGAAGTGGAGCTCCTGTCTGCTCCGGAACGGTTTCCTCAGCTTGCATCTCCGGATTGACGCCCAGATGGGCCAATGCCTGAAGGGTATTGGCGCGCAGGGCGTTTCCCGGGCAGTCCCGGCTGTAAAAAAGCTGAATGCTGGTCATGGCGCTGGGTATGTCAGGAACGTTTCCGTTTGGGAAGATACTTCCTCCAACAAATAGGACGGGGGCCCAAAGGTCAATGCGTTTTTCCGTGTCATGACATATAAGTGTTGTACGGAAAATATTTTAGACTTTTCAAATGAGGAGGGAACGGGCACTATCCCGCCGGTCCCGCCATGAAAAAGCTATCTCTATTTTTTTTGACCCTGGCCTGTGTATTCCAGTTTTCCGCCCAGGCACAGGAACGGCCCAGTTACATTGCCATTGAGGCCAATTCCGGCAAGCTTCTTTTCAGTTCCAACGCAGAAGAAAAAAGGCCCGTGGCCAGTCTTTCCCAGGTAGCCACCGCCATGGTGGCTTTGGACTGGGTGGCCCGCACGCGGTTGCCGCTGGACACTTTCATTGCCGTGCCCCAGGAAGCGTTCGGCCTCCGTGCGGGCAATCCCATGGATCTCCAGCCGGGAGACCGCCTGACGCTCCGGGACGCTTTGTATTCCACCCTGCTGGGGTCGGACAATGTTTCCGCCCTGACTGTTGCCTCCTTTGTGGGGCGTGACCTGGTGTCCCGCCGGGGAGGCGGCGCCCCCATTGCCGCTTTTGTGGCGGAAATGAACAATTTGGCCCGTTCCCTGAGGATGACCAAAACGCACTTTGCTGCTCCCCACGGGCTGGACGCCGGCAACTCCGTTTCTACTTCCTGCGCGCTGGATATGGCCTTGTTGGGCGTTTACAGCATGCAAAATCCGGCTTTTTGCTACATTGTTTCCCAGGCGAGCCGGCGCATTGAAGTGCAGTCCCAGACCAAGGGCAGGACGATGTACGATATTTCCAACAATAATAAGCTCATGAGCGCTTCCGGCGTGGACGGCATCAAGGCGGGCACTTCCCGCGCCGCCGGCCCCTGCCTGCTGCTCAGCGTGACGCGCAACGCGATTTCCCGCCGGAGCCCCCAAACGGGGACGGAGGTGATTTATCCGCAGCGCATGATTATTGCGGTGCTTGGTTCTGCGAGCCGCTATTCCCTCGCCAGGGAAATGATGGCTACCGGCTGGCGCGTTTGGGAAAACTGGCAGGCTTCCGGCATGGACATGAGGGATCCCAAGGAATTTGTCCAGCTTCCTGTGAAATCTGCTCCACAAAGGAGATAGGAAGTAGACGGGGAAAGAATTTTCTGCTATAAGAGCCGTCTAATATGAACATCGGTGTTTTGAATAGCGGGGGTGACTCCCCCGGGTTGAATGCAGTTATTGAAGGTGTTGTGGGCGCGGCTTCCCGTCGCGGCTGGAACGTTGTGGGCTTTTACGACGGTTTTGAAGGGCTTTTGTCCGAGGAAGGGGATGAACGGTTTGAATGGCTGACCCCTGCCGCATGCCGCGGATTGCGTGCCAAGGGGGGCACCATTCTGGGAACCGTGAACAAAGGCAACTTTGCCATCAAGGTGGGTGTGGACCAAAAGGGGTCTATTGAACCCGCAGTGCTGGAAAAAACAAAGGCTACTGTCCGCCGGCTGGGACTGGATGCCTTGATCGTCGTGGGCGGAGACGGCTCCCAGTCCACGGCCCTTTTGCTTTCCGAGATAGGCCTCCCCGTAGTTGGCGTGCCCAAAACCATTGATAATGACCTGGGCGCGACCGATGTCACTTTTGGCTTTTACAGCGCCGTTTCCATTGTTTCCGAGTCTTTGGATCGTCTGGAAACCACCGCGAATGCGCACCAGCGCATGATGGTTGTGGAAGTGATGGGCCGGCATGCGGGATGGATTGCCTTGGAAGGCGGCATCGCAGGGAGTGCGGATGTTATTCTTCTGCCGGAAATTCCTTTTTCCCTTGAAAACGTGGTGGAATGCATCAAGGCGCGCAAGGCTGCCGGACAGCGGGAAATCCTGGTGGTGGTATCTGAAGGAGCCCGTCTGGCGGACGAACTGGTATTGCTGGATGAAAAGACCCAGGGGGAAGTGCGCCTGGGTGGCATCGGCAAGGTGATTGCCAAGAAACTGGAAGAGGCTACTGGGATTGAAACTCGCTCCTGTGTGCTGGGCCATATCCAGCGCGGCGGTTCTCCCTGTTCCTATGACCGGATTCTGGGAACGCGGTTCGGCAGTTATGCCGTGGAATTGGTGGAAAAGCGCCAGTTCAGCTGCATGGTTGCTCTCCGTGGGACGCAGATGACTGCCGTCCCCATTGAGGAAGCTGTGAAAACTTTGAAGCTGGTGGATCCCGATTGCCAGCTGGTGCGCACGGCCCGCGATTTGGGCGTATGCTTCGGGGACTGACGTTCTCCGTCCGCGTCACGGGAAATTGATTGTACCCGATAGGGCTTTGATTGCCTTTCAACCGTATCCTGGAATCAGGATACGGTTATTTTTTGCGGAAGCGCTCCGTATTTATTGGGGCCTGGCGAGCTTTTAAGAAGCATCATGGACAGGAAGAGGATGGAAAGCAGATCCATCAGGCTGGACACCATTCCCAGGTAGTCCAGATAGGGGGCCATATCCTCCGGGACCAGGCGAAGCAGGAAAATCAGCAGGAAAGTGACGATGAAAATAAGAATGGGAATCAGGATGAATTTTCCGCTCAGATTGCTGTCATGGAGGCGGCGCACGGCGACCGGCAGATTGAAGAGAATGTTGAGCCCCGCCACGGCTGCCAGAAGCTCCAGGGAAAGCATGCTCAGCTCTCCGGATTGGTAGAAAAAGTAAAAGGTGGGATTGAAGCAGGAGTGAGCCAGCAGGATCAGAGCGTCTTGCGGATGGGCGGCATATAACAGGATTTGGAGGGAAGGAGAGACGTAAAAACCCGCCGGCTGGCTGTCAACGTCTATCATGCTGTAGCCCAGCGGAAGGAACAGGAGGACGGAAAGGAGGAAAAAGGACCAGAATTCCGTCCGGGACGCGCGGCCTGCCACCGTATTCAATTTACGCAGGCTGATGAGCCAGTAAAGGTAAAACGGAGTCAATGGCTGTTCTTTCAGTTCTCCGGCAGGGGAATCAGCCGGTTGGGGCTCCGGACGGCGGCTGTATTTGTTGCCGTCCGCCTTGCTTTCTCCCAGCGTCAGATAAAAAAAGATCAGATGCCCCAGCCCGAAGGGAATGAAAAGGGAAAAAAGCCAGAGTCCGCTCCTGCCAGTATCATGCAGGCGTCTGAACGCGGCTGATATGCCTGGGATGAGCAACACCGCCCACAGGAGAATGGTTAAAGCGTCTCCGTAGATGCTCAGTCTTGTATCAGGGATGTGCAGCCAGTCCGTCAGGATATACCCCGCCAGGGCTGGAATCAGTGCCAGGAGGGGAAGAGCCATGAACCACCAGAATTCCGCACGGGAAGCGCAACCCCGAAAGTCTGCATAATGAAGAAAACCTTTTTTCCAGCAGGAGAAGGGGGAAGGGAGGGAAGATGCCTGCGTGGAGGTTGGAGGAACGGGGGAAACAGCGGGAGAAGCAGGAGAAGCAGGAGAAGCAGGAGAAGCAGGAGAAGCAGGAGAAGCAGGAGAAGCAGGAGAAGCAGGAGATTCCGGCATGGATGAGAAGGGGGTTTCCGTTTAGACTTCCTGATGCCGGGGAATGCTCAATGCGTCTGTGCCCAGGACATGGAAATTTTCCTCCTGCAGCCGGTTCAGATCAGGACAATCGCCATCAGCAGCATTCCGGCGATGATGCCCATGATGGAAATGTGATGGTGCCCCCAGCGTTCCGCCATGGGCAGCAGTTCGTCAAAGGAGATGAAGACCATGATGCCCGCGACGGAGGCAAAGAGAACCGCAAGTACGGTAGGTGTGAGGAAGTGGAACAGGAAGAACATGGCGATGGCCGCTCCCATCGGTTCCGCCAGACCGGAGAGAAAGGAGTAACAGAGGGCCTTTTTACGGCTGCCCGTACCGTAATAAAGAGGTACCGCCACAGCGATTCCTTCCGGAATGTTATGGACGGCTACGGCCAGGGCGATGGAGGTGCCCAAAGTCAGGGAGTCCAATCCGGCGGCAAAGGTGGCTATTCCTTCCGGGAAATTGTGGATGCCGATGGCCAGGGCGAACAGAATGCCGGACCTTTTAATTCGGGATGAGGAAAATTCACCGCTGGCCTGTCCATGGATGTCTTCCGGGCCGCGCGCTTCGTGCGGGTTTTCGTCTTCCGGAACCAGGTAATCAATCAGAGCCGCCACGGCAATTCCTCCGAAGAAGGAAGCAATGGCAATCCAGGAGCCTGCCGTATGGCCTTCGAACTCCATCAGCCTGCGCTGGGCTTCTCCCAGCAGCTCCACCAGGGATATGTATACCATGACTCCGCCGGATAATCCCAGGGCGAAAGTAAGTGCCTTTGTATCCGTTCTTTTCATAAAGAAGGCGATGAAGCCTCCTATGCCGGTGGCAAGGCCAGCCAGTGTGGTGAGAAGGAAGACAACAAGGATGTGGTTGGCGGAAAGGTCCATGCGTACACCTGCCGGGCAGGGATGCTCCCGGCAGTAAAGAGAAGGGTTGTATTATTTCGCGGGAGCCGGAGGAACAATCATTTTCGTGGCCCGGATGGCACCGGGGGGAAGGGGAGGTTCTTCCCCCGGCTTCAGGTGGCCCCGTTCTTTTTTGATTTCGGGCAGCTTGTCCAGAAGCTTGCGGAACGCTTTTCCTTCAAAACTTTCCGGAAGGAGCGCGGCGCCTTCTTTGAGAGGCTGTTCCAATTCATTGACCCTGTTTTGCTGCATGAGCAGGTTCACTTTTTGCATGAGAACGGCTTGTTTGACTTCCGGAAGAAGCCCGTTCTTTTTCAAGTAGCTGTCCATGATGGAAAGTGCTTCATCAGGATTTTGATCTGCCAGAATGTGGATGTTTTTCTTCCGGAACGTATCGGTCCATTCCAATTTCTGGGCATGGAGCAGATCGTCCCTGTGCAATTTGGCGAGAATTCCGGAAGCGTCCTGCGGGTCCAGTTTTTCCAGTTCTGCCAGAGCCGGTTTGTAGAAAGTGCGGATGCTGGATTGGGGAACCGTTTTCAGCAATTGAATCAGCGTGTTCCGCCGCTGCTGGTCAGTGAGTTTTTCCGCCAGCTTGTTTGTCAGGGACTGCTGCGTGTTGAGTGCTTCCGCCGCTTTTTTCGTATCCTGCATAACCTGGGCAGGATTGGCGTAACCTACGACGGTGTGGACAGGCCGCCCCTGGGCATCTGCAAACACCAGCGTGGGGAATCCGGTGATGCCGTAGGATTTTTTATAGGTTTCCAGAGAAGTTTTTGTCTGCGCGTCCTGCTGCTTTTTACGCGGGTAGTCCAGTTCCACGGGAATAAAGGAACGGGAAATGGCTGTCTGGATTTCGGGAAGGGAAAGAGCCTGCTTTTTCTGCATGATGCAGGCTCCGCACCAGTCGGAACCGGTGAATTCCATCATTACTCCCTTATTTTGCGCGGCGGCTTGCTGCATGGCTTCCGCAGGGCTGGTACTCCATGTTTCGGAGGCGCCGGCACTCCAGGCGAGGAGTATGGCTGCGAGGGGATGTATGATTGTTTTCATGGCAGGAATGTCATTATTGCATGGGGGGAAGCGGAGAATGGGCGGGGGGAACCCACATGTTTCCGGAAGAGGAACTGCCGGAATCTCCGGTGTGGGTGGGTGTTTCAATTTTCGGTTTTCCGGCGGGCGGCTCCAGATCTTCCACCACCACTTTCCTTTTAGCGGGCTGGGGCACGGGGGCGGCAGCCGGGGCCGGTGAGGGCTCCCTGCGGATAATGGGGGCTTTGAGGGAGGCGTCCGTCTGGTTCATGGCCGTAATATTCAGCGGGTCGCCGTAGGCCAGCATTTCCCGGATGTCGTCAGGAAGATCTCCGGCAGGAATGGAGGTGCTCCCCTGCTCGTGCATAATGCGCACGAATTCATTTTCCACGCGGGTGATTTCCACGTTCAAATAAGTTTTGCCTGAATGGGAGGTCTTCAGAATGTCGAACTTGCGGCCGCGCGCCTTGGCTCTGGCGTGTTGACGGTAGCGTTCGAAGTAGGAGCGGATTTCCCCCCGGATGCCGGCCACGCGCATTTTCTCTTTTTTAATGGACTTTTGAGTTTCTTCCAGGTCGGAGGCCGTATGCTCAAAGATATCCAGAAGGCTGAGCAGCTGTTCCTTGGGAGCGGTCCTGTTCCGTATTTCCCTGAGCTGTTCCTGCTTTTTCAGGAGTTGGGCATGACTGGCCTCCAAAGCTTCCCGTGAGTCTTTGACCGGATCCGGGAGCTGGGAGAATTTCTCATAAACAATGTAGCCAGCGCTGATGACGATAAGGGCGAACAGTCCCAGGCAGAGATTCCAGAAAAGAGCGTCTCCCCTGGCTTTCCGTTCGGAATCCTCCTGCCGGGCGGATTCTTCTTCCGCGGCGTGTTCCGAGACGACGTCCAGAGGCGTTTTCAGACGTTTTTTGGTTGCGGGGGCGGAGTTTTCATCCTTGTGTTCCCCTCCGTTTTCTTTGGGAGCAAAGCGGGATTCGTCTTCAGCAGGGGGGAGTGTTTCGCCGGACGGCTGTCTGGGAGTGGGGTCGTCAGTCATGGGATGCGCAGGAATGGATGTTAGTCTACCGGGTGGGTCTGTTTGAATTCGGCCAGTTTGGCCGCATACGCGTTGTATTGGTATTGCAGGGCGTGGAATTCCTGCTTGCGCTGCGCCAGCGTTTTACGCATGTCTTCAATGTCAAAGCACAGGTGCTCGAAGTCGCGGCGTTTGGAAGGCAGGACGTCTATATCCTTCACCGTGAAAGGCGTCGTGATTCTTCCCGGGTTGGAAAGCCTTTTCTGAAGATTGTAATTTACGCGGGCGTCATGGGATTCCGCCTGGTTTATTTCCTGTTCCGTCTGGGCCAGAGCGTTTTTCATCTGCTGGAGCTGGGCCTGGAGCTGCTGGTGTTCCTGGGATGAATTTCCCGTCAGGAAGGAGGTCAGAGCTTCATTCGTACTGCTGTCGCACGAAGTAAGGGCCAGCGCGAGGGCCAGAGCCGGACAGGTACGCCTGGTGAATCGCACGATGTTGAACATGCCTGGGATTATGAACATTAACGGAGGGGAAAGTCAAACTGTTCATGTGCCCTGCGGAACAATGATTTTTCTCGCATAAAACGCGTATGCGGCTACAATGCCTGCGGCATGATGCAATTATCGGAGATCGGAGGCCATCTGACGGCCAGAACGGGTATTGATGATTTGATGGAGGATTTGTTTAAGGCCCTCCATTCGGGAGACGCCGGTCTGTGCCAGTTGAACGGCGGGAGCCCCGCCGTTATTCCTGAAGTGACGGAACTTTGGCGCCGCAGCATGAAGGAACTGATCCAGAATGGAAAATTTGACGTGCTGGTGGGCCATTATGCCCATCCGGGCGGGGATCCTGCCTTCATCCGTGCACTGGTGCATTTTCTCAATGAACGTTGCGGATGGAACCTGACTCCGGAAAATGTGGCAATTACCCAGGGCGGCCAGATGGCCTGCTTTACACTGTTCAACATGCTGGCGGGTCCGTGCCCGGACGGTACTATGCGTGAAATCCTTTTTCCCCTGTGCCCGGATTATGTGGGATACCAGTCCCAATCCCTGTGCGGCGGCGTCATGTTCCGGGGCATCCGGCCCGGCATCCGCATGCTGGATGAGCACACGTTCAAGTACGTGATTGATTTTGACCATCTGGACATACGTCCGGAAACGGCCGCCGTCTGCATGTCCCGGCCTACGAATCCCACCGGGAACGTGGTGACGGATGAGGAATTGAAGCTTCTGCGGGAAATGACTTCCCGCGCCGGGGTTCCCCTGATGATTGACAATGCTTACGGGCCTCCGCTGCCCAATATTTGTTTTGTGCCCGTAACCCCGGCCTGGGATGAAAACATGATCCTGACCATGAGCCTGTCCAAGATCGGGTTGCCTGGCACGCGCACCGGCATTGTCATTGCGCGCCCGGATATCATTCGTGCCGTAGTGAGCATGGTGACCACGTCATCCCTGTGTCCGAACAATCTGGGCCAGGCTCTGGTGACGCCCTATCTGGAAGACGGCACTCTGGAGAAAGTCTGCCGTGAAACCCTTACGCCGTTTTACCGCGGCCGGGCGGAATTCGCCCTGTCCCTGCTGCCGGAACTTTTTGGAGACTCCATCCCCTGGCGCGTTCATAAGAGTGAGGGCGCCATGTTCCTGTGGCTGTGGTTTGAGGGATTGCCCATCACGTGCCAGGAGCTTTACGAACGGTGCAAGTCACGGGGCTGTTTTGTAAATCCCGGCCATCACTTTTTCTTCGCCCTTCCGGAGGAAGGGGAATCCTGGCCGCACCGTCATGAATGCATCCGCATCAGCTTTACCCAGACGGAGGAACTCCTGCGCAAGGGGCTTTCCATCGTAGCGGATGAAGTGCGCAAGGCCTACTCCCGTTCTTAATCCAAACCTGACCCGTATCCATGAACAGCATGACCGGCTTCGGCAGAGCCGCTGCCCAGACAGACCGTTACAATATTCTTGTTGAAATATCAGGCGTCAACCGCAAACAAACGGAAATCGCCGTCAATGTGCCGCGCGGCTGTGCGGAATGGGACGCCTCCGTGCGTTCCACCGTGCAGGGGGCCGTTTCCCGCGGCCGCGTAGGCGTCTCCATTTCTGTGGAGCGTTTGGAGGAAGCGGACGGCTCCCTCCAGCTTGATGAGCGGAAATTGGCCTCCCTGGCGGATCTGTTGAACCGTGCGTCTGGCCTGACAGGTCAACCGCTTCCCCTTCAGGCGTCCGACCTGCTGAGGCTGGATATCATTACTTCCGCAGCGGAAGCATCCCTTTCTCCGGAAGAAGCCTGGCCGGTTGTGGAAAAGGCGCTTAAAGCCGCCCTGGAGGATTTTATTTCCATGCGTGCTGCGGAAGGCGCCAATCTGAAAGAGGACGTTCTTGGCAAGCTGGATGTCCTGGAGCAATTCCGCCTCCGTATCGCGGAACATGCCCCTTCCGTGCCTGTCAGGCTTCGGGAGGCCATGCTTAAGCGCCTGGCGGACGCCGACCTGTCCGTTTCCGCAGACGATGAACGCATCATCCGGGAGGTGGCCCTGTTTGCGGACAAGTGCGATATTTCCGAGGAAATTACACGTCTTTCCTCCCATTTTGACCAGTTCCGCACCTTGTGCGGTTCTTCCGCTCCCGCGGGCAGGCCTCTGGATTTCCTTTGCCAGGAAATCTTCCGGGAATTCAATACCATCGGTTCCAAGGCGAATGATTCCACGCTGTCCCATCTGGTTGTGGCCGCCAAAACGGAGCTGGAAAAAATCAGGGAACAGGTTCAGAACATCGAATGACAGCCATGAAACAGCCATTGGGAACATTGCTGGTGGTATCCGGGCCTTCCGGTTCCGGGAAGACGACATTGTGCCGCCGCGCGACGGAAAACGGTCTGTGCGTGTACAGCATTTCCTGCACGACACGCCAGCCCAGGCCCGGGGAAGTCAATGGGAGGGATTACCATTTCCTGACCCCATCCGAATTTGACGCCAGGGTGGAGCGGGGGGACTTTTTGGAATACGCGGAGGTGCACGGCAACCGCTACGGCACGCTGAAAGCGGATATTTTAACTCTTCTGGAACAGGGGAAAAACGTGGTGATGGATATTGACGTGCAGGGGGCCGAACAAGTCCGTTCCTGCCGGGAGGGCATTCTTCCCCTCTGTTATGCTGACGTTTACATTTACGTGCCGCAGGAAGAGCTTAAAAACCGCCTTTGCGGCCGGCAGACGGATGGAGCGGAGACCATCGCCCTGCGCCTTCGCAATGCGGAACAGGAAGACGCCTGCCTGCCGCAGTACCGGTACTGCCTGGTTTCCTCCGACCGCGAGGCGGATTATGATTCCTTTTGCGCCCTGCTCAAATGCCAGTCCATGCGGGTGGGCCTGATGCGGGAATAAGGTTTGCATGTTTATTGAGGGACTGCGTTCTCACGTTCAACCCTCTCCCTCCCCTCCCCGTCTCATGGAATCCGGGATGGCGGCTCCAGTTCCGAAACATTTGGAACTGGCCCTCTGCCCGTATCTATATGATGTGTGATTCCCTTTCCTCTGATTCGGCTTGCGTGAAGAAGCGAGGGTTGAAATTCTTGACGGGCAAGGTATCCATCAGCTCTTTGAATAATTCAATGCTGAAATGATTCTCCAGACAAAGCACCTCGAATGAGGTGCTCCGGTAGGTCAGATACTGTCCCGTTTCCTTGTATCCGTTGCGCAAATAAAATTTTTTCCGGGCTATCCTTTGTTCAACATTGGGGGCATTTTCTTCGGGCATTTCCATGTCCACGACATGCGTGCAGCCCGGATATTGTTCAGCGAAAAGCGATAGAGCCTTACTCCCGTAGCCATGGGAGCGGCAGGATGCGTCAATGGCAAGAAAGAAAAGATAAGCCATCGTTTTGAATGTAACTGCCACTATAAATCCGATGAATTTCGTACCGTCGTACAATGCCCAGAAATCCATGGCGCCTTCTTGCGACATGCGAATCAATTCTTCCGGCGGGATATGCTCTTCAGGCGGAAAAGCTTCTCGTGCAAGGGCGTTCAGATGTTTCATTTTTGGGAAAGAGGTAGTTATTTTTCTCAGTTTCATCATGGGTTATTGTCAATTTATGATTATCTTTTCGATAATGATCCATGCAATACACGACAGCTATTGAGTGCAATAGCCGAAGTCCCGAATAAAGGCAAATTCATTTCTTTCTATTAATTTATTTGATAAGTGTTTGACTTTCGGGAAAATACGAGGCGGCAAAGCTGCTGTTTTCCGATATTCTCTTTTTAGAGAGAAGAGTAATGAAAGGGACCTCTCCTGTTTTTTAGACGAGAGAGGAATATCGTTTTTTTGATTTTCGTAGAGGTTACGGCTTTTTTAACCGGACGCTTTGGTTCTTTTTCCGTTGGCCGGAGACCTTTCAAAACTGTTTTCCTTCTACTTGAGCGGATACAACCAGCCGATGGCGCAGGTGAAAATGACCCAGAGGAGCAGGTTAAGGGGAAGGCCCACTTTAACGAAGTCCTTAAATTTGTAACCGCCCGCATTGTACACGTAAGTGTTGGTCTGGTAGCCGATGGGGGTGGAGAAGCTGGCGCTGGCTCCGAACATGACAGCCAGAATGAAGGGAACGGGGTTGGCGTCAAATTGCAGGGCCATTTCATAAGCCAGCGGTCCCATGACGGCGGCTACGGCATTGTTGGAGATCATCTCCGTCAGGATGGAGCAGATCAGGTACAGGCCGGAGATGGCGACCAGGCACCCCAACGGACCTATATTATCCGCTACGCCGAAAGCGATGGCTTTGGCAAGCCCGGTTTTGCTCATGGCTTCCCCCACGCACAGCATTCCCAGGATCAGGAAAATAATGCCCCAGTCCACCGCCTGGTAGGCTTCCTTCGGTTTGATGCAGCCGGAGATGATGACGATGAGAGCTCCGATGAATGCGAGATAGAAAGGGTTGAAGCGCGCGAAGAATTTGAAGAAGTCCCCGTATTGCTCAAAGGAGCCCAGCAGGCCGATAAAAATGAACAGCCCCATAGCCAGGATGGCCCAGCCCTGTTTGCTGCGGTTGTGCGCTTCCGCGGGGCGCTGGCTCAGGGGGATGATGCGCTGCTTGGTCAGGATGCGGTTCATCCCTTCCTGCGGTCCTTCCAGAAGAAGCGTGTCCCCTGCCGCCAGCTTGGTGTTGGGCCCCATGTCCGTGATATTTTTACCCTGCCTGTGGATGGCGAGCACGAAGATGTTGAATCGCTGGCGCAGCTTGAGTTCGGACAGGGACAGCCCGGCGAATTCGGAATTGTTGGCGATCATGCCTTCCACGATTTGCACGTCGCGCTGTTCCAGCGTTTCCAGTCCGCGGCTGTCGTCCCAGCCCAGGTCTACGCCTTTGGCCTCCCGCACCTGGTTGACTTTTCTGGCGTTGCACAGGAAAAGAATGCGGTCCCCTTCTTCCAGGTTGATGTGTTGCAGTTCCTCCTGCATGGAAAATCCCCTGCGGCGCACTTCCACGATTTTGGTGCCCAGCAGTTCGGATTGCATCAAGTTGATGGGGGTGGTGCCGATGTGGGGGGAATTCGCGGGAATTCTGACCTGGAGCAGGAAATCGCGCTGGATGCCGCCCGGAAGCATGGTAGACAAAGTGGGGCGGGATGGAAGCCATTTGCGGCCGATTGTCCAGAGGTAGAGCAGGCCCGCCGCCGCATAAATCAGGCCCATGGGCGTTACCGTGAACATCTGGATGCCGTCATAACCCAGTTTCTGCACCTGGCCGAGCACGACCACGTTGGTGGATGTCCCGACCACGGAGCAGGTCCCCCCCAGAATGGTGGCGTAGGAGAGGGGGATGAGCAGTTTGGAGGCTGCGATGTTATGGTCTCTGCAGAAGGCCAGTACAATGGGCATCAGGATGACGACTACCGGAGTGTTGTTGACGAAGGGGGAAACCATGAACGCTCCCAGCGTGATGACCAGCAGGGCGGTCAGTTCCCTTCCTTTGGCTACCTTGTTGAACAGTTTGGAAAGGTCGCTTATTAATCCCGTTCTTTCCAGGGAGGAACTCAGAATGAACATGCACACTACTGTCAGCGGTCCGCTGTTGGCAAAGCTGGACAGTACATCCCGCGTACTCAGAATTCCCGTGAGCATGAGGACGGCGGTGCCTGTCAGGGCCGTGATTTCCACGGGCATCCATTCCTTGATGAAGCAGATGAATAACAGGATCAGCAGAATGCCTACAATCCATTGCTGGGTTGCTGCTGATTCCATCCAGCCTATGACGGAGGCGGAGTTAATGTTGAGAAGAGAAAGCATGGCTTGGAAGTTGAAGAAGCGGGGAAAGGGTTCAACTCTCCTACTTTCCCGGCCTCTGTCTGTCAAGCCGCAATAATTTTCCGGAAAGGGTTTGAAAAGGTTCCTGCGCTTTTTTATTGTTAGTGCGCCGCATGGATTCCCCTATAATAACACGGTTTGCTCCCAGCCCTACAGGTAATCTCCATCTGGGGCACGCCCTGGCGGCGTGGGAGGCCCGTTCCCTGGCGAACCGTTTTTCCGGAAAGTGCGTGCTGAGGATGGAAGATATCGACCAGACGCGGTGCCGTCCGGAGTTTGTTCAGGGCATATTGAACGATCTGGACTGGCTTGGCATCCGCTTTGACGGCCCCATGATGGTTCAGTCTTCACGCATCAGCGCTTATGAACATGCTCTTCAGGCGCTGCAGGACCGGGGCGTGCTGTACCCCTGTTTCTGTACGCGCCGGGAGATTGCGGCGGAGGTGGCCGCCATGGGTGGTGCGCCGCAGGGGGAACGCGTGGACGTATATCCGGGAACTTGCCGGATGCTTGACAAGGGGCGCAGGAAGGAGCTTCTCAAATCCGGCAAACCTTTTTCCTGGCGGCTGGATTGCCGTGCTGCGGCGCGGATTACCGGTCCCCTGCTATGGCGGGACATGAGGTTTGGAGATCAGGTCTGCCGTCCGGAAGACCTGGGGGATGTGATTCTGGGCCGCAAGGACTGCGCCGCCAGCTACCACATTGCCGTGGTTGTGGACGATGCCGCCCAGGGAGTCACCCATGTAAGCCGTGGTGAGGATTTATTCCCTGTGACGGGCATCCACCGGACGCTCCAGGCCCTGCTGGGGCTTCCTGTTCCGCAGTGGTACCATCACCGGCTGGTGAAGGATGCTTCCGGCAAGCGGCTTGCCAAGAGGGACAGGAGCCTGAGCCTTCAGGAAATGCGTGCCGCCGGGATGCGGCCGGAAGACGTGTTCCGGCTGATGCGGGAGAGCTGAGGATCGTTGTTCCGGCTGGAAAAGCTGGGTTCAGGCTGTCACCGCGGTTTTTCAGCAGCCGGCCCGGTGGTTTTCTTTCCGATGCAGAGCAGGCATGCATAAGCCGCCGCCAGGGTTAGCAGGAGAAGGGAACTCAGGCTGGCCAGCAGATTCAGGTGCCCCAGCGGGATGAGCCATGCGTGCGGCATGACTGCCGTTCCTGCCAGTATTTGGGGAAACCAGATGAAAGCTGCCTGGGAGAACAGGCTGACGGCTGTGAAAGCCATCCCTGCGGCCAGGGTGAACCGTACCGCCGGAAGTACCGGAAAGAATGTTTTACGGATGTTTTTTTTCATGGCCCATGCCGTTCCTGCGAATACGGAAACGAGAAACAGGGGGAGCAGCAAGGCGGTGGAAGGGAGGGTGTCCCGAAGGAGCCATGTGCAGAGGGGAGAGACGGCCACCAGAAGGCCTGCGCTTTTGATCAGGAGGCCCCGGTGAGGCGGGGCCGGTGCCGCGTCGTGGTTCATATCCGTTAATCGGGCCAGACATTGCCGGGCGTGCTGCCCTGGGTAATGACGACTTCCTGGCCTATTTTCAGGGTGAAGTTGGGTGTTACTTCCTGCTGTACTTCCACGAGTTCGTTCGTATCCTTGAGCTTGACGCGCACGCGGATCATCTTGATGGCTTCCACCCTGCCGTCCACGATGGAACCTGTGGCGGACGCCAGTTTTGAGGTACCCATGCCGATGATGCCGGGAGTCATGGCTTCCGCCGCCGTTCCGGCCATGTTGGCAAAGGTGCCGTCATCCGTGGAGGTAAGAACGTTGATTTCCTTGATGCGGACCACGTTGCCCAGCTTGATGGTCGTCACTTTTCCGGTGGCGATTTCCAGATTGCTTTTCTGAGTGCAGGAGAAGAGGAGGGGGAAAATAAGGAAAGCGGGAATGAATGAAAGCGGATTCATGGTGAACGTATGTTACTACGATGGCGAGGGCAAGCGTTTTTCAGCGTGTGGGAAGAATTGTATAGGTAGCCAGATAAAGGAGCAGATGGAGGGAAGAGAGGGCCAGAACCTTGTTCATGCGGCTGTCCGCAGGCGTTTTGCGGATTAGGAGCATCAGATACCCGCCGAATAGGATGGAGGGTATCCACATCCACCACGTGTGGGATAGATTCAGGTGAAGGGCCCTGCTGGATGTAGGCAGCGTGATGTAGGCAGCCAGAATGAAAGACTGGGCCATGGCGCGCGCCTTTCCTTCCCCCAGCCGAACGGCCAGCGTACGCTTGCCCGTGGTGAGGTCTTCCTTTCTGTCACGGATATTGTTGACGGATATCATGACGGCGCACAGAAGGCCGCATTGAATACCCGTTACGATGCCGGCATTATATACCGCAAGCGATTCCACCAGCGTGCCGGGCACGACGGGAGCTGTGCCTATCTGCACCAGAATGGTTCCCAGTACGGCAACCAGCCCAAAGAAGAGGATGACGAATATTTCCCCCAGGCCCTTGTAGGCCAGCGGCCACGGCCCTCCCGTGTATCCGTAGGTAAAGTACAGGGACGGGACGCCGATGGCGAGGATGGGCCAGCCGCGCAGTTCGATGAGGGGAAAGGCCAGCAGGCACGCTCCCAGCAGGAAGAAGAAGCCGATGCCCATGACTGTTCTATGGGAAAGGGCTCCGCTGGCCGTCATGCGCACGGGGCCGGTCCGCCGTTCCGTATCGGCGTGTTTGGCATGGTCAATGGCGTCATTGAAAAAATTGCAGGCAATCTGAAGGCACAGGCAGGAAGCCAGTGTCAGAAAGGCCAGGGGCGCATCCCAGCTGCCGGTCAGTTTCTGCACCACCATGCAGCCTGCCCATACCGGAATCAGGGAGGCGGTGAGCGTCTTGGGGCGTGCCGCCAGAAAGGCGGAAGTAATAATATTCATGCGGGGGAAGGCTCCGTAATCAGCGGAGAATGGGGCTGAGGTGGCGGAGGGTTTCCTTAATGAGAGAGACATGCCATTGTCCGGGGGCCGTTTCCTCTTCTCCCAGGTAGCCGTATACCAGGCAGGAACCCAGCTGAGAGTAAAGCAGGCGGGAGACGGGGCCCATGGGGCCCATTCCCATGACGGCGATAGGCCCCTTGGGTTTGGTGAAAAGCTGCACTCCTGTCTGGATGTCCGGGGCGAGGCAGGGGGTGAATGCAAATTTGACGATATCCGCCTTGTAAGCGCGCGCCTTTTTCTCCTGTTCGCGCAGGTAGTCCACGCCCGGAGTGATTTGGAAATCATGGGTGGAGCCGATGATGGTGACGTCCCGTTCCCGAGCTTCCATAATCAGTTCCCTGGCGTGGCGCATGGCCTTGATTTCAATGTCCATGGCGGCGGCGTACGGCATATAGGCCCGGAGCAGGGCAAAACGCTCTTCTTCCGGGATGCGGCGCAGTCCTCCTTCCTCGTGGCAGCGCACGGTGATCAGCAGGGGCATCTCCGGACGGAACTCCATAACCTGCTCCGTTGTGAGTTCCGGGGGAAGGGCGTCCACACGCAGTTCCACTAGATCGCACTGGTCTGCTAAATCTTTCCCTTTAAGCGTTTTCCATAGCTCCCACGAGGTGACGGACGCAACGATTTTCGGCGGATAGGCCTGATGTTCACGTACAATCTGCTGCATACATCCTACTATCCCAGCAAAGAAAGGAAGGTCAATCTTCTATTGATGAGTTTCACTTCATTTTAGGGCCGAGTATGTCAGTTCGCCTGCCTTTTCCCCTTTTGGAACTGTGTTTTTCATCCTGTGCCAACCTTGTTGACCGGTTTCCCGGCAGACGGATTGACGAATATTGTCTCCGGCTGCCGTTCAGGATGCCTGACAGAGCTGTTTCGTCTATTCCCGCTCCCTTGTTATGTGGAGGAGGCCGTTATTTTCCAGCCTCTGAACGTTAAAAACATGTTGAGGATGGAGGACCGGCTTGAAAGGGGAACCTGGATGGAGCTATGAAAAATCCATGAATATGTTGTGGTCAAGATTATTGCGGATGGGGAGGAATCCCTTCTGGGCGTCTTTGGATGCCGTGCTGGTGGTAAGGATGGAGAATGGTTCGTCCGGACATCAGGAATGGTCCTGGAAGGCGTATGTCCCTCATGGCGTTCCGGTTCATGAATTGCCTCCGGTGCCCGTCCCTCTCCCTGAAGGGGAGTGGGATAAGGAACGGTTTCGTAAGAAAAGGGGGCTGGCTTCCCGGGTGCTGGGCCACCAGGCCGCTTTAACTCTGGCTTCTTCCCTTCATTTTGCCCGTTTCATGATTGTGGAGGAAGATTGCCGTTTCAGGTTGCCGGTAATAGGAGCCACGGCGCGGATGCTTGGGCAGCTGCTGAAAGGCTGCCGGGAAAGAACTGCTTTATTTTTAAGTGAGCCGCGTTTGTCTCCCCATACGGCCTGCTCCGTAGCGAAAGGGGAAAAATCCGTTCTGCTGCGCGTGACGGATATGGCGGCATCTGCTGCGTATGTGATGGACCTTTCCTTATGTGAGCGCGTTCTTCTGTCGCTTCCATCAGATCAGCGGGTTTGGCCATGGCTGAGGTATTATGGTTCCTTGGAGGAATGGTTTGCCCGGTATCTGGGGCGTTACGGTGATTTGTATGCTCTTTCCCCTGCGTTCGTTTCCTGCGGAGAGGGCGCTCCCATGCCCTCCCTCTGCAAATCCCTGGGACATTTCAATAATGCGCGCACCAAATATACGGATCTGTCCTATCTGGTGAATCCGGCCATCAATTCATGGCGCTGGCTGAAAAACGTGAACATTTTCTCCGGACGGAAAAGGCTTGAGTGAGAACCCCTGGGGAATCGTTTTGCTCCGGCTTCGCAGGATTCCCGTTTGCGGGGGGATGAATGCCTGCACGGCAGGAACTGCCGTTATCTTCGTTTTCCGGAGGAATTTGAAATAAGAGGTTCCGTACGTCCGTCATCTCAAAAGAAAAACCCCGGACCGCAAGCGGTCCGGGGCGGTTCCCTTTTCCCGAAGGGAGGGTGTCGTGATATTCGGGGGGATTAGCTGGCTCCTTCGTCACACAGGATTTTGACAAAGCCTTCCTCCTGGAGGCGGGTGGCGCCGCAGGCGAACTTGGCCCGGATTTGCAGGGCTTCCTCCATATCATCGCGTACGGAGAGCTTCACTTTGAAATCATTCCATATGCCAAACTGTGCCTTGCTCTTTACCCAGGCCAGGCAGGAACGGATGCCCTCCTCTGTTTTTGGAAGCCTCTGGGTGCGGATGAATTTGAATCCCATGAAGGTGTCTATTTTCCCTTCCACCAGGGCTTTTACATTGTTAAAGTCATAACTGCTGACCTCCGTTTCCCTCAGCAGGTTCATGATTTGTGAACTGGTTACCGCAATGACAAGCTGGTCCCCGAATTGCGGGGCATCCTGGTTCCAGGCTTCGTTTTCCTCAAAAAGCTGGAGGGCTGCGCGCAGCTTGGCCACGGTAAGGTTGCTCGCGGCCTTGGTGCCGCTGTCCACGTAGTCCACGGTTATTTGCTGGCTTTCCTTGAACGGAACGGCGGTCATGCCGTCTTCACCCACGTAGTTTGTGTCCAGAAAGCCGGAGATCATCACGTCGTCCATGCGGCGTCCTGCCGCGGCCTGGAGCCCTTCGATCGTCTTGCTGACGGGAAGGTCCATGTCTCCCAGTCGGGTGGCGTCAAATTCATCATAGCCAATGGCTTTGGTGAATGTGCGCGGCCGCATGGACCGGCGTGTGGTGGGTGCCTCGTTCAAAACGGTCTGTCCCACCCGTGTGGTTTTTTCCGTGAAGTCCAGAATGCCGAATTGGTCCAGAAATACTACTTTGCCGCTCAAGTCGCGCATAACGCTGACATACTTGTCCAGCCGGGAAGCATGCTGCTGGAGCAGGGTGCCCCATTTCCTGGTGTATTTTACCTGATAATTATCGCTGATAGTTACTGCCATGATTGCAAATATAATGATCGTTTGAATGCAGGAACGGCAATTTGGATTATCGGGTCCGGAGTAACCGGAGCGGTCCTGCCGCAAGAGGGATGCGGCCATGTCCCCTGCGGGATTGCAGGCCGGTCCCATCCAGCGCTAACGGTTATGGATTACAAGGTAAAAAAGCGCATCACGGCAGAATCGTGATACGCCGTAAAAGGAATGAAAGGCGCCGCCTTCCCTCTGCTAAAGAATAATCGGGTGCGGTCGCGTAGCGTGATCCGGGCCGAAAAGGGCCAGCATGCGGCCCGTTTGCCCTTTTTCCATGCGGTAGGAGTAAAAGCGTTTGGTATCCGCCGCCGTGTCCAGTCCGGAATCATGAATCTGTTCTTCCGGGACTCCCGCTTCAATGAGCTGTGATTTGATGGCCGTAGGAATGTCTTCCTCGTAATGAGGCGGGCGGATGCAGGGGGAAATGACGGCAATCAGGTTGGACGGTTCCACCCCAAGGCATTTTTTCATGGACTTGATAGTATTGGAAACGATGTTGCCGGCAGTTCCCGCCTTGCCTGAATGAATCAGGGAACGGTGGCAGTTTTCCTTGTCGTACAGCCACACGGCGGCGCAGTCCGCCACGTAAATGGCAAGCACGCAGTCGGAAACTCCGGAGCAAATCAGGCCGTCTACGCCCTCCACAGGATAGTTGGAGCCGATGTCTCCCACCAGGGCTACTTTCGTGCCGTGCACCTGTTCGGCGCGGCGCAGGTCTTTCCACCGCCAGCCCAGAGCTTCCACTTCCGCCTTATGGTACGGTTCCAACCGTTCCAGCACGGTTTCGCGGTCTCCGGTTACGTCCACTCCCGGAATTCTCTCAATAAACTGGACGATTTCTCCGGGATAGGACTGGATAGGCTTCAAGAATGCTGGCGTTTCCATAATTGATGGATCAATAAATGTCGTTAGGGACATCTTGTCGTTTTGTATTACCTAGTCGAGCAAAATCTGGCGTAAAATGTCACGGACGCCGCCCGGTGACTGAAAAAAGGTTTTTTCCCGCGTTTCCGGAGTGATATGAGCAATTCATGCTGTACGGGTATTCTTTACTTTCCACTTTTTTCGCAGGAATGGCTGCCGTATTTTTTTCCCTTACTGCCTCCTTGGCCCAGGAGGCCTCCCCGGATGCCGGACAGCTGTTGAAAAGGGTGCGCCAGGGGGCAACTCTTCAGGAAAACAAGGACATTAAGGGGCAAATACGCAGGCGCAGCGTAAAAATTCCCTTTTCCATGAGTCTGCGCGGCAATTTGATTGCTTTCCAGTACCAGCTCAATAATGCCTGGAACAGATTCGACCTGAAATTCAAGGAGCGCGGACAGGAGATTCTTTCCTGGAGGGACGGGAAAGCCGGTGTTTTGCCAGTTGCCCAGTATGCAGTACCCATTGCAGGGACGGACGTAACGTACGAAGATCTTTCCATGCGCTACCTGTACTGGCCCCAGGCCAAAATTGTCCGGGATGATGCGGCGAGTACCGTCAAAGGGCGGGATTGCTGGATTGTTCAGATTCCGAACCCTAATCCCAAGGTGGGGCAATATGCCTGGGTGCGCGTCTGGATTGATAAGGAAAACGGCGCCATGTGGCAAGTAGATGGCATTGACCGCCGCGGGGAACTGGCTAAAAGGTTCATGATTGATTCCGTGATGAAGTTGAAAGACGGATCCTGGTTTTTCAAAAGGATGAAAGTGGAAGTCCGGGAACCCTCCAATCCGCGCAGAACGGTCTCCGTCAGCTATATAGATATGGACAGCCCGGAATAGCCTTCCGCTTCCGGCGCCATTGCCTGCAGAGTTTTCGGAGCTTATTTCCGGGGTACGGGGCGGATTCCTTTTTCATGCCGCGCGGATGGATGATTTAGGGCGTGACAAGAAGGCGGGATGGGCGTAAATCCTCCAAAAACCTGTTATGAAGAAACATTTATTTCTTGCATGTGCCTTGGCGTTTGGCCTGTCTGCCTGTTCCCAGCACCAGGAGCGGCCGGAGGAGTCCGGTTCTCCGGTGAAAACGACCATTTCTCCCGTGACTGCTCCGGGGAAAAAGCCAGACCGTCCGGCTGTGAAATTGCCTCCCAAGCCCGTTCCGGTGCCCTCCGTAAGCCCGTCCTATAATAATACCCCGCTTTCCCCGCGCATCCCGGGAGTAACAGTCAACCGTGTGGCTGTGCCGGATAAGGTGGTGGCCCTCACCTTTGATGACGGTCCCCATGGAACGCTGACCCCCAGGGTGTTGGATATCCTGCGAGACAATAACGTCAAGGGTACTTTCTTTATGCAGGGCTGCAATGTGAAAGCCCATCCCCAGGTAGTGCGCCGCATGGTCAGTGAGGGCCATGAAGTAGGCAACCATACATGGAATCATGTTTATTTGAGCAAGGTGTCCCGCGAAAAAGCGGAATCCCAGCTCCAGAGCACCAATGAAGCCATCCGCAACGCCTGCGGCGTTGTCCCCGTGGTCATGCGTCCCCCCGGCGGCTATACGAACGCCGGCGTGGCTTCCTGGGCCCGCCAGCGTTTCGGCTTCACCACGGTCATGTGGGATGTGGATACGAATGACTGGCGCAAACCCGGCTCCTCCGTGGTGGCCGCCCGCGCCGTGAACGGCGCCAGACCCGGCTCCATCATTCTGGTGCATGACATTCACGCTTCCACAGTGGCGGCTGTGGACGCCATTGTGAAGGGATTGAAAAACCGCGGCTATGAATTGGTGACCGTCTCCGAGCTTATCAGGAGAGGCCGCGCCGCCGCCGGCCATGTTCCTTCCATGCCGGCGGCTCCTGCTGTTCCGGATTCCTCTCCCCTTGCCGTTCCCGTGATTGCGGCCCCCGCGGAGCCTGCTCCCGTTCCGGTGGAGACGGTGGCCGGCATGTAATCTTCCGGTGTTTTCCCTTTTTCTTTCAACCCGGTTTCCCTGCGGAAACCGGGTTATTCATTGCCCGTCCGAAACATCTTTTCAACGTTCCGTGCAGGATGCTTTCCCCTTACGGGCACACGCACAGAAGACTTGACCTGCTGGTGAATTTCTCCACAATCCTTTGCCGTATTATTCACACCCAATCCGGATTGAAATGTCTATGAATCTTCTGGCATCTGCCGATACTCTACCCGCTCCTGGCGGAATGTCCGCTCCTCTCGCCTTCATCTACGATCTCTTCAATAATCCTCTTTTTATCTTCATTGGCGGTCTGGTATTGCTGGGTGTGTTTTTCTGGTATCTGGGTTCCGACCAGGACAAGGTCAAGCGTAATGCCGGAACGATTTTCATTATTGGTATTGCGTCTTTTTCCCTGTTCTCTCTTTTCCAGCAGGGGCTGAAATACGGCATTGACATTGCCGGGGGCGTTTCTTTTACGTTGAGCGTGGAACCGAATATCGGTGACGACGGCAAGCCCATCCCCCTGACGGATCAGGCCATGGAACAGGCATGCGTGATTCTGACGGACCGCCTTAACAGTACCGGGGCCAATGACGTCATTATCCGCCCGAAGAAAAAGGACAACCTGAATCTTATAGAAGTTCAAATTCCCGCAGCGGATCCTGCCAAGCGTGAGGAAACCAAGGCTATTCTGACCAAAGTGGCCAAGCTTCAGATCCTCCCTGTCCACCCGCGCAACAATGAATTGGTGGCGGAGGGGCGTATTCGCGTCCCCGGATACAGGATGTATGAATATACGTTCAAAAACGGCAAGGGTGAGGACGTCACGGAAAAAATATTCCTGGAAAAGCGTGAATCGCTGACAGGCAAGGATATCGTGCGCGCCGGGGTGGATCTGGCCCGTCCCGGCCACGTCAACGTCACCCTGAGCAATGAAGGGGCGGACAAGATGTATAACCTGACTTCCCGCATGCAGCTGGGCCATGACCGCATGGCCATTGTGCTGGATGATGTGGTCAAGAGCGCGCCAACGGTTCAGGCCATTCTTTCGAAAAGTTTTGAAATCAGCGGACTGGATGCTCCCGGAGAGGCGGAAGCCCTGACGAAGGTGCTTTCCAACCCCCTCACCAACAAACTTAATTTTGAATCCGCCAGTGAAATTTCCGCCTCTCTGGGGCATACGGCCCTCCTTCAGGGGGAATACGCAGGCATTACGGGGTTAATCCTCTGCTTCATCATGATGATCATTTACTACCGCTTTGCCGGTTTGGTGGCTATCATGGGCCTGACGATCAATGCCCTGCTGCTTCTGGGGGCCATGTCTATCTTCGGGTTTGAGCTGACTTTGCCGGGTATTGCCGGTATTGTGCTGACTCTGGGCGTGGCGGTGGACGCAAACGTGCTGATTTATGAACGCCTGCGGGAAGAAAAGGAAATGGGGCGCCCCTTCCGCGTGGCTATCCGCAACTCCTTTGACAAAGCTTTCTCCGCTATCTTTGACTCCAATATCACCTCGCTTATTACAGCTGTCATCCTGTACTGGATGGCAACCGGCACCATCAAGGGATTTGCCGTCACGTTGACAGTAGGTGTCATCACTTCCATGATCGGGGCGATTCTCGTTACCCGCGTCCTGTTCTACTGGGCGGATACTGTCGGCATGATGAAGGATCTTAAATTCCTCAACATCTTCAAGAAAAAGACTAACATCGACTTCATGGGCCAGAAAATTTGGTCCTGCTCATTTTCCGCCATTCTGCTGGTGATATGCATTGTGGTTGGTTCCGTAAAGGGCAAGGATTGCCTGGGCATGGACTTTACGGGAGGTTCCTCCATTTCCTATCTGGTGAACAAGGGTGACATCTCTTTCCGGGAAGTGGAAAGTGTGGTCAATAAGCTGTCCCTGACCCAGAAGGCTACGGTGCAGGAAGTGGCGGAGTCCACGGACAGCAGCAAAGTGAACATTCTGATTAATTTCTCCGACCACGCCCAGGACAAGGAGGCTATCACCACGGCATTGGACAAGGCGTTTCCGGTGTTGGACAATGCCCCTTTCAGTGAAGAAACCATCGGGCAGTCCATGGGGTATGATACGCTCATTACTTCCGCCTGGGCCCTCTTCTTCGGCATTCTGGGAATCATGGTTTACCTGACGGTGCGGTTTGAATGGACCTTCGCCATCGGTGCGGTTATTGCCCTGACGCATGACGTCCTGCTGGTGCTTGGCCTGGTGATTATCAGCGGCACGGAACTGAATGTTATTCACATCGGCGCGTTGCTGACGGTGGCGGGCTACTCCATCAATGACAAAATTATCGTATTTGACCGCATTCGCGAATTCCTCCGCTTCTCAGATCCGAATGAAAGCGCTTCCCAAATCATGAATGAGGCCATCAACCAGACGCTTTCCCGTACTATTTTGACCTCTCTTTCCACGTTGGCCGTGCTGGTATGCCTGTACTTCTTTGGCGGTCCTTCCATGGAAGATTTTGCATGGACGATTTCCGCGGGTATTTTGATCGGTACATACTCTTCCATCTTCATCGCTTCTCCAGCGGCACTTCTTTTCTCCCGTAAGCATGGGTTGCATGAAGAAGTCAGGCAGGCCATGAAGGCCGGAGCCTGAGATTTGGTTCTGATTCGTTAAGTCTCTGACCGGGGAAGGCAGGATGCCTTCCCCGGTCTGTTTCTTGAAAAGAGAGGGAAAGGCTTTGTCCGGAATTGACCCCGCGCATTTTTCCCCTCCATCTTGCTCCTTCGCTTTTCCTGTTTCCATCATATACGGTTACGACTTCCGCCTGATTTCCCTGCTTCCGTGTTCCTTCCTGTTATTTCCGGTATAAGAAAACCCCGCCTGCCGTTAGGCAGACGGGGCCGTATCTCTGATTTCCTGCTATGTGTTTCTGCGGGTGAGTTTATTCATCATCCCCTTCCTCCTGTGCCGGAGCAGGAGGAGGAGGCATATCGTTGTTGCCGCGGGCTGCCTTTCTGGCTTCTCTGCGCGCTTCCAGAGCCTTGGAAGCGTCAGCGTTGAGTTGGGACATTTCAGCCTCATTCAACTTTCCGTCCTTGTCGGCGTCATACTTTTCTTCGATCAGGATCCAGCCGGCAGCCATGATCGGGGCGCGGTTGGGGTCCAGCTGAGGACGAGGTCCGTTCGGACGGTTGCCGCGGGGGCCCCGGTTACCGTCTTCACGGCGTCCTTCGCCGCCTCTGCGGATTTCCGGGCCCCTGGGTGCGCGGGGCCCTTCAGCTCTGGGGCCTCCCGGACGCCTCGGACCGTCCATTTTGGGCATTCCCGGTCCTTTGGGACCGCCGGGAACGGCATGGTGCGGCCCGGGCTGGCCGTGATGAGGGGGTATGGCCTGCAATTCCTCCGGGGAAAGCTTCCCGTCGCCGTCTTTGTCAAATTTTTTGATCATGTCGGCTGCGTGGGCTTCCTGGCGGGCTTTCATTTCTTCCATGCGCTTGGCTGCTTCCGGGTGGTTTTTGGCCCAATCTTCCCGCATGGCTTTCTTTTCCTCGTCGGAAAGCTTTCCATCCCCATCCTTATCATACTTCTTAAGCATTTCAGCTTTACGGGCTTCCTGGCGGGCTTTCATTTCTTCCATGCGCTTGGCTGCTTCCGGATGGTCCTTAAGCCATTCTTCCTGCATAGCCTTTCTTTCCTCCTTGGAAAGCTTTCCGTCCCCGTCCTTGTCGAACTTCTTCAGAATGGCGGCTTTCTTGGCTTCCTGGGCCTTCTTGACGTCGGCTTGCAGAACGGCTATTTCCTCGTCGGAAAGTTTTCCGTCCTTGTCGGCGTCATATTTGGCCAATACCAGTTCTTCTCCGATAATCATGATGCCGGGATCGATTCTCTTCATCTGGACCCGTTTTGGCCCCTGGCGGTCCCTGCCTCCGGCGTGGTGGCGATGACCTCCCCTTCTTTCAGGGGGGGACTGCATTTCTGGTGCATCGGAAGGAGCCTCCGGAGCGGGAGGCGGCGGTGCGTCCTGGGCGAACGCGGAACATGCGGCGAAAGCCGCGGCGATAATCATTTTCTTGCTCATATTTTTGAATGGTGAGGTTTGATGCGTTTCGGAAAGGAGCGTGCGCTGTATTTTTCAAACAGACGGAAACGTCTCCCTTTGCTAAAAGGAACCCCTGGAATTCAATTCAGTTGCAAAATAAAGAGGTGGATGCGCTGCAGAGGGGGGCGACGCCGTTCTCATCACACCTTTTTTCTTTCAGGGTGAAGAGAGATGAAACGATTGATTATGAAAGAAATTAATAAAAGAGGGCCGCGGTCGGGCAGGGACGCGTGCCGTCCGTGTCATAGCGGAAAAAATTATTCGCCGGAAATAAAGCGGATGTAGGCCTGCCACCATTGGCTGCCGCCAAGCAGCCAGATCAAAGCGGCACTGAGAAGAGCGGGGCCGAAGGGGAGATTTCTGCCGAATCCCATGCGTGAGGCGGCAGCCTGTACAATTCCCAGCAGGGAACCGAGGAAAAGGCAGAACAGGGCACTCTGCCAGCCGCCCGCGCATCCGGTCATCATCAGAATCCAGGCGTCGCCTGATCCCATGGCTTCCCTGCTGGCATGAATATCCGTCAGATTCCCTTCCACGCTCTCCAGCCCTTCCAGAAGAAAAACGTCTCCGTTTTCCATTTCTATCCTGTCGTGCCGCAGCGTGACGGAGCAGGGAGGGTGCGCTTTCCCGTCAATGGTGACGGAGCCTCCGGAAAGAACGGCCTTGTCCGTAGACCGGTGGAAAAGCATGGACCAGTCGTGAGGCTGGCCGTTGATGATGAGTTGAAGTTCCTCCTGTTCGGATTCCGGCTCCCTCAAACACCACGGGGAGGGAACGTCAAAATGCTGTGTCCAGGTGCCGAACAGAAGCTTCCCCAATTCAATCACCAGCCTGATGACCGTATATCCTGCCGCTCCTCCCAGCACGGATGCCGTGAAGGCGTCTGTCCAGGTCATGACATGGTTGTCCGGCAGGAGGAAAGGGTAAAGGGCGCAGGCCCCCGTTCCGGCCAGGGCTCCGATAAATGCCTGGGAGCGGAAAACAATCAGATGTTCCGCGTCAATGAATATGATGACAATGGCCATGGCGGTCCACAGGCAGAGCAGGACGGCTGCTCCTGCGGAAACGTCTGCGTATTTCCAGCCGATGACCGCGAAGAGCAGGGCTGTGAGCAGCTCCACCAAGCAATAGCGGAAGCTGATATGCGTTCCGCAGCAGGCGGATTTTCCCCGGAGAGCCAGCCAGCTCAGAACCGGAATATTGAGGAACCAGGGAATGGGTTTCCCGCATTCCGGGCAAAAAGATCGCTCCGGATTGTTGACGGAGACGCCCCGCGGCATACGGTAGATAACCACGTTCAGGAAAGAGCCTATGCAGGCCCCTATCAGGCCGAAAACCACGGGAATTACCCATGCGGGAAAGGCGTCAGGCATGGGAGGACGGGGAATAGGTCCGGCTGGGCGTCTGGTTGATGCGGTCAATCAGCAGCCTCAGCCTGCCGTAATTGCCGCGTTTGATGGGGAAGACGAGCCGGGGCAGGCGATCCAGGTGCGGTTCGTCCGCTTCATCCGGCAGGGGACCGCTCTGGACCATTTTCCCCCCAGGCAGGATCAGGTCTGAAAAGTCCCGTTCCAGATGCGCCACCCATTGGGCGGGAAGCTGCGCATTCAGACGGATGACGATAGCATCTCCGATAAAACGGTAGGAGTGGAAAATCCGGTAAAAACGGTCGATGTGTTCCATGGCTTCCACCGGATTTTTAGTGACGTGAATGAGATGAAGGTCATCTGCGGAAATCAGTCCGGAGTCCACCAGTTCCACTCGAATGAAGGCCAGCCAGTTCAGCCAGAAGGTTTTGCCGGGGGAATCCAGAAGGACGATCGGGTAAATGGTCGCTTTTCCCGTCTGGATCAGGGTGAGTGTTTCAAATACTTCATCCATGGTCCCGAAGCCGCCGGGGAATGCCACCATGGCATCGCTTTCCGCCACGAAATTCAGTTTTCTGACGAAGAAGTAATAAAAGTTGATGAGTTTGTCGCTGTGGGCCACCACATGGTTGGAAGTCTGTTCATACGGCAGGGTGATGTTCAGGCCGAAGGAACGTTGTTCTCCCGCCCCTTCATTGGCAGCCTGCATGATGCCCGGGCCTCCCCCGGTAATGACCATGTAGCCGTGTTCGCTGGCTTCTTTGGCGAATTCCCTCGCGGTTTCATACGCCGGTTCGTCATTCCTGATGCGCGCGGAGCCGAAGACGGAAATCTTGCGGATGTGGCGGTACGGAGCGAAAACGCAGTTGGCACGGTACATCTCCCGCCCGGAACGGATCAGGACGGTAAAGTCATGGTCCGAGGCGGCGGACTGGGCCATGTTGATTCCCGTTTTGATATACTCTTGGAGGTAGCGGGGATCATGCTTGGTGGAGGCTATTTCGGAAAGCTTTTTAACGGCACTTTCCAGAGCCTGGTAGCTGGAGTCCATGGACATGGAGGAGGGACGTTTCTTATCTTCGCCTGTAAAATCCCTGTTGTCCAAAAAATCAGGATGCTTCATGAGTCGGTATGATAGGTTTGCCCTACTATGCCAGATGACGCACGTTAAGTCACAGAAAATTTACCGGTGGGCATGAAAAGAGTTGATTGTTGAAAACAGATCGTTACATTGCTCCCCGCACGGGCGTTCCCGAAACATGCCGTTGGTCCTTCAGGCGCATTGGCCGCCGTGTCCGTGTTGAGGGGAAACCCGGTACATTATATACGATTATGTCGGAAAACGAAACCACTACTGCAGAAGAAACCGCCGTTACCACGCTGGCTCGTTTTGAGATCCCCAGCCGTCTGGAAAAAATTGAGGATCCGAATGATGCGAATCATCTGACCTTTGTGGCGGAACCATTTGAGAACGGTTACGGCCACACGCTTGGCAACTCTCTGCGCCGCGTTCTTCTGGGTTCTCTTGAAGGCGCCGCCATTACCTCCGTCCGCATCGCCGGCGCGCAGCATGAATTTTCCTCCCTGCCCGGCGTGGTGGAAGATGTGACGGAAATCGTGCTGAACCTGAAAAAAGTCAAATTCAAGCATAACGGCAAGGAACCGCGCCTGCTCTCTCTGCGCGTGCATAAGCAGGGCGTCGTGACTGCTGCCGATATTGCCGACGACACCGTTTACCAGGTGGTCAATCCCGATCAAATCATTTGCACTCTGGACCAGGACACCATGTTCGAATGTGAATTCCAGGTTCGCGTGGGCCGCGGTTTTGCCACCGGCGATGAAAACAAGGTTCCGGATATGCCTATCGGCGTGATTCCGATCGACTCCATTTTCTCTCCTGTTACCCGCGTGAAGTATTCTGTGCAGAATACCCGTGTGGGGCAGATGACTGACTACGACAAGCTGATCCTTGAAGTCTGGACGGACGGCCGCATCGCCCCCGCAGACGCCATGCTCCAGGCTTCCGCTATTCTGCGCCATCACCTGGACGTGTTCGTCAACTATGACGACAAGCAGGTCAACTTTGAAGAAGCTCCTTCCGCCGTCCAGGACGAGGAAACGGCCCGCCTGCGCAAGTTGCTCAACATGAGCGTCAACGAAATCGAACTTTCCGTGCGCGCCGCCAACTGCCTCAACAATGCCAACATTACGACCGTTGGCCAGCTTGCCATGAAGAGCGAAAGCGAAATGCTCAAGTACCGCAATTTCGGCAAAAAATCTCTCAACGAAATCAAGGACAAATTGCTGGAGCTGGGCCTTTCCCTGGGCGTTCAGGTGGATCCCTCCCTGCTTACCGGGCCCGTGCCGCAGGCCAAGCCGCGCCTGGGTCTGGAAGAGGAAAGCCCCGTGGGCCTGGCAGACCTGATTGCCGCCAACATCGAAGACGACGACGACTAAATCTCACAAAACCAACACACATAGAAAAATATCATCATGAGACACGGTGTAAAAACCTCCAAGCTTCAGCGCAACGCTTCCCATCGCAGGGCTTTGCTCGCCAACCAGGCATGCAGCCTCATCCTCAACGGACGCATCACCACCACCCTTGCCAAGGCCAAGGCCCTGCGTCCCTATGTGGAAAAGCTGATTACGCTTGCCAAGCGCGGTGACGTGCATTCCCGCCGCCTGGCTACCGCCACCATTCATAATACGACTGCCGTTAAGCGTCTGTTTGATGAAATCGCTCCTCTCTGCGCGGAACGCAAGGGCGGTTATACCCGCATCGTCAAGCTGGGCCAGCGTCTGACTGATTCCGCTCTCGTGGCCATGATCGAAATCATCGACCTGCCCCGTGAAGCGGCTGAAAAGGAAGAAGCTCCCGCCACCACGGAAGCCACCGCCTGAGCCGTTCCTCAGGAACACTGTTAATAACCCGCTCCGGCCTTTTATAAGGTTGGGGCGGATTTTTTTATTGAAAATAAGGAAGTTATAACGATGATATCGCTCTTGCTTCTTTTCTGCCGGAACGTTATAATCCAACTTTAACTATGGACGCAGTATTATTGTTTTCCGGACAAGGTGCCCAAAAAGTAGGCATGGGCAAAGATTTGTATGACCAGTATCCCGCCGCCAAAGCCCTGATTGAACAGGCGGACAAAGCGCTTGGGGAATCCCTTTCTGCCGTCATGTTTGAAGGCCCCGGCGAAGAACTGACGCGTACCTGCAACTGCCAGCCTGCTCTCTATGTCCATGGCCTGGCTTGCCTGGCCGTCTTGAAGGAGCTTGTTCCCTCCCTGAATCCCGTGGCTGCCGCCGGTCTTTCCCTGGGAGAATTCACGGCTCATGCTGCTGCCGGGACCTATTCTTTTGAAGAAGGCCTTCGTCTTGTCCAGAAGCGCGGCGCGTTTATGGAAGAAGCATGCAACGCCACGAAAGGCACTATGGCCGCCATGATCGGCGGCACGGATGAAAACGTCATTAAACTGGCTCAGGAATGTGACGTGGATGTTGCCAATTTCAATTGCCCCGGCCAGACAGTCGTTTCCGGTACGGAGGAAGGTGTGGCCAAGGCTGTAGCCGGGGCGAAGGCCGCCGGCTGCAAGATTGCCAAGAAGCTTAATGTGGCGGGCGCTTACCATTCCCGTCTGATGCACAGCGCGATGGTAAAGTTGGCGGAGGAGCTCAAAAATATTTCCTTCGGTACGCCGTCCATGCCTGTTTACTGCAATTATGAAGCTCGGGTGGTGGAAGGGCCGGACGATATCCGCAGCATGCTGGAGCACCAGGTATGCGGGTCCGTGCGCTGGACGGCTTCCATGCAGAAGCTGGTGGATCAGGGCCACCGCCTTTTCATTGAACTGGGGCCGGGCAAGACGCTGGCCGGCATGATGGCTCGTATCTGCAAGGAGGCTACGGTCATTTCCATTGAAGACGTGCCCAGTTTGGAAGCCGCTGTTGCGGAGTTGAATAAATAATTTCCCTGAATAAAGGGGACAAACCGCCGGCTCTCTAATGAGCCGGCGGTTTTTTATTGGCGCATTCATGGCGGGGTTCTGCCAAATAGGAAAATATCTCATGGAACAGGGGAAATGACTGCCTCCGTGTCAGTGCCACTGCCCCTGCGCGGGCATTTTCCTCATACTTCCGGTGAGAAGATGCAGTACCTCAGCATCTTTTCCCATGAAAAACGCGATGACGGGCGCCAATATCGTTTCTATATAAAGAAAGGTGTGGCGCATGATGGAATGCGCTCGCCGCAAGCCAGAAGAACCAGGGCGATGAGTTAAAACAGGAGTCAGCTTTTAGGAGACCGGAAGGAGATCATGGTTCTGAGGTGAGCCAGGCGTTCCTGGAGGCGCAGTTCCGTTGCGAGCGGCATTCGGCACTGGGGATGTTATTTCCGGATCATTGTGTCCGGAAGTATTTTTGGAGATAAGCAGGGTATGGATATCCGCCAGGAAATAATCCCACAATTTTGGCTTTGATGTGATAGTGATATTATGAAGTGCGCTGGAAAGCCATTCTCCCTGCATCAGGCATGAAAAAAATCCGTCAAGAAACAGGCGTTATGGAATAAGAAGTCCTGATTTCTAAAGAAGTTCCTTCAGAGAGCGGATGATACTGGTCGCCAGAGAAAAATCCGCTTGCTCCGTTACCCTGTTTGGAACAGAGATGACTGGCATTCCTGCGCGGTACGCGGCTGTAGTGCCGTTCTGGGAATCTTCCAGCACCAGGCATTCGGACGGAGATTTGCCCAGGTTTTCCGCGGCTTTCAGGAACAGGGACGGATCCGGTTTGACGGGGAGGCCGTCGTCACGGCAGATGACGGTTTGAAAATAGGGCATGATGTCCAGCCTGTTCAGCCAGCCGTCCACCCAGCGGTGGGAAGAGCTGGAGGCCACTCCCATGGGCGTTCCGGCTTCCGCCAGGTTCCGGATGAGTTCTCCGGCTCCGGGCAGGAGGCCGGCATGTTCCAGATCCCGGATGATTTCCTCCTGGCGGCGGCTGTTGACGGTTTCCCAGTCGAAAGTACGCCCCGTCAATTTCTCCAGATGTTCTCCGGGGTTCCAGTGGGTGTAACCGCTGCCCAGGCACTGGTTGAACAAATCCAGAGGAAGAGGATGGCCGCAGGACGCGAAAACCCGTTCCCAGGAGGAATAAATGGCATATTCCGTATCCACCAGCAATCCGTCAAAATCAAAAATGACGGCTTGTGCCCGCCGGAGCAGTTCACGGGCCTTTAGGACGTCTTCCCGGGAATTGGCAAAGTGATCAGGAATGGTCATGGAGGGGAGTCTTTTTCAAGCCTCTCAATATTTCCGAGAAGCTTCTGTGGGCCAGTTTGGTTTGAAAAAGGCGGATGGCGATGATGGTGTAAATAATGTTGGGCGTCCATGCTCCCAGCCAGGTGGGGAGGTAGCCTGCGGAGGCCAGGGTTGGGAAAAACTCATACAGGAACAGCATGGCTGCCGCCAGGAACAGCGCAATGCCAATGCCGGACATGGCGGAGCGTCTCTGGAACGTGATGGCGGAGGGGATGGCAATGAATGTCAGGATAATGCAGGAAAATATGCGGGCTATCCTGACATGCCATTCCGTTTGCAGACTTCTGAGATACCTGGCGTTTGTCGTTCCGGACTTGATGAGTTCCTGAAGAGCCGGGGTTCCCTGTGTATCCACGCGGACGTTGGGAGAGATCAGTTGCCAGGGCGTTTCGGGATAATGCTCTTTCAGCGTTTGGTATTCCTGCCCGGCAAAAACGGGGACATCATGGAGCTGGCGGGGTTCCTCCTGGGAATAATTTCTTTTGATGGCCTGCTGGAAAGTCCATGTTCTGGAGGCCGGATCCCAGGTAGCTTCATCAGCAAACAGCTCGTACTTCATCTTTCCGGGGGCACTGAACTGTTCCACCCGCACCTGTCGGAACGGATCGCCGGGGGAATCAATTCCGGGAGGATTGCCCAGATACCAGATGCGGGATTCCGCATCATTTTTGTAAATGGTGCTCTGGGTAGCATGATTGTTTTTGTTCTGGCTCAGGGAGGAGAACATCAGCTTCCTGTACAGGGCGGAGTTGGGAGCCCAGTGGAATCCGAAGATGCCGAAGTAGATGGACGCAAAAACGGCGCCGATGATGATGGGGGCGTTGATTCGGAGCAGGGACCGTCCGGATTGCAGCATGCCGGTGATTTCTGAGGATGAGGAAAGCTTGGTAAGCGCCCAGAGCGTCCCCAGGAGAAGGGTATAAGGCAGAATCAGGTTCAGGATCATGGGCAGCTGGCTCAGATAAAAGCGGAATGTGCCCGTGAGAGGAGCGTCCAGGTTCATCAGGTCTCCCACATTGTCCGCAAAATCTCCTATAATGTAAATCAGCGCCAGGATGGCCGTGCACATGGTGAAAGCCGTGAACCAGGTGCGCGCCACATACTTGTCCAGGATGCTCGAACGGTTGTACAGGAACATCCCCAGCGAGGGGAGAAAGCAGCCCAGAAGGATGAGCCAGGGCCGCAGGAGCTGGGAGAGGGGATATTCGGACGGCGTACCGGGAATTTCCCATTGCATCTGGGACCATTCCCGGGGCATCAGGAACCAGGCCGCCGCTCCTCCCAGCGCAAGCAGGAGGAGAAACGCGGACCATTGGCGGAAATGTCGGGCCTGGATTGCCATGAAAAAAGAGGGTGGGGTAAGAATGCCAGATCGGGAGCGGGAAATAAAGCGTTATTTGGCCGCCGGCCAGGGATCAAGGAATGCCGGAAGCGCATATCCGTGTTCGATTCATGAATTTTAATAAGGTTCTGCTTCTTGAAGGATGGAAGGGCATGCGGGAGATGTTCCGCGTGATAGAAGTTGACTGTTGTCAACGTAAACTGGATGAGGTAAAATCTTCCTGACAACTGTTTCCCGGCAACAGTCTTTCCATGTTCAAACGTCTTGTTCAATTGTTTCTTCTGCTTTTTCTGGCTGCTGTGGGCGTTCTGGTGTGGTTTGCGTGGTACGTCTCCACTCCCCTGCTCATTCCCGTGGGAGGGGAGGAACCCGCTTCTTCGCCCGTCGCGGACTCCCTGGTGATGGAACCGGTGGAAGCCGTCTCCGCCGATGGCACGGCTGTTGAAGGTTATCTGGTGCGCCCGGGGCGTCCGGAGGCTCTGTCTCCGCGTCAGAGCCGCGTGCGGGATACCCTGAAACTGCGCGGGAAAATGCCGCATTTGGAGACGAAACCGGAGCTGGTTGTAATAGCCACCTCCTGGAACGAGGGGGTGGAAAATTCCCTGCCTCTGGCGGAAGGTCTGGCCGGAGCCGGTTATACGAGCCTGATATGGAATCCGCGCGGGAAGAACAATACCCGTAAATTCTGCACGTACGGATTAAGGGAATTTGCGGATGTAACGGCACTCTTGGACGCCGTGTCCCGGAAGCAGGGCGGTTTGCCCCCCGTGGCCGCCGTGGGGCAGGGATTTGGCGCGGCCGTGTTGCTGAAAGCCGCGTCTGAAGATCCCCGCATCCGCTGCATGGTCAGCATGGACTGCTTTCCTTCCCTGAAAACCGTGGCTGTCCGGGAGATGGAGCAGGATTGGGGCAAGCCTTTGTGCTATGCCGCTTACTGGCTGCTGGATGCCGGAGTGGATTGGCGTGCGGGTTTTAGTACGTTTGACGTGGCTCCCGTGGATGATGCCCTGAAATTGGATTATCCGGTCATGGTGGTTTGTACGAACCAATACTTTTTCTCCACGCTGGAAGATTGCCTGAGCATTTACGATTCCCTGAAAAATGAGAAAAAACAGCTTTATGAATCCATCCGGGAAGGAGAACCGTATGGCACCCGGGAGCGGACTTTCCTGCATTCCATTGAAGGAAAGAAGGGGGAAAAATTTGAAAAAATCTATAAGGTTAACGTCTATGCGGGGGATGACGAGCTGCAGGCTGGCATTGCGGAATGGATTCATGAGAATACGCGCATGCCCATGCCCAGGGTGTTGCCTCATGAGTCTTATAGTGCGCCTGTTACGGGTACCGTTCCTTCCGGTTCATGAACTGTTTCTTTCCTTTTGCCGATGATCCCGTGAGTGCGAATCAGGACAATAACCGAGAACTCCGCGAAAACCGCCGCAGGCGCAGCCGTTTTATTCTGCCTGCTCCGCGCCATCTGGCCGCTGTGGCGGTAGGGGCTCTCCTTGCCGCCGTGCTGGTGCATTACCTGGGGTTTATCGTTCTGAGCTGGTTTGACCTGGGCATTCATGTGCATAAAGCCTCCTCTGTCCAGGAGGACAGAAAGCCTTTGCCTGAAAAAATAGTTCTGAAGGCGGACGACCGTCCCGCTCCGGATGTAGCGGAAACCGTTGAAAAACCGGATATCGAGCAACTTGAAGAGATTCCCCCGGAATTGCCGGATTTAGAGGATATGCTTCCGGAACAGGTAGTGATTGCTCCGGGGGAAACCAGCTTTTCCGCGGAGCCGGTGAGTCCTTCCCCCCCGGAATCCCTTGCCCCGAAAATGCCGCAGGTGGACATGAATGCCGTCGCAAAGGGGTTGCCTGAGCCCTCTCCGCCTGAGATACTGAAAGCTTCCGCCAGTCCGGTTACAATCAAGACGGCGGAACCGGACATGGTGAATCCGGATGAATGGTATAACAATAAGCTCAAAGGGGCGGGCGGTCAGGATGATTCCCATTTGCCGGATGGGAGCAAATCTCTTTCCCAGCTCATGGCCCAGTCCTCCTTGGGAAAGGACAGCGGGTACAGCAGGCTGGGAGCGGATCTTCTTTTTGAGTACAACAAGGCGGTGATGAAAAATTCCGCCCGGCTGAGCATGCTTCAGCTTGCGGGGTTGATGATGAAAAATCCGGATACGATTTTCATTGTGGAAGGTCATACGGACAGCTTTGGTTCTGAGGAATATAATGCCGTGCTCTCCCTGATGCGCGCTAATGCCGTCCGTCAATGGCTGAAGGATAACGGCATAGCTCTGACGCGCCCGAATGGTGAATGCAGGTTGTACATACGCGCTTGCGGCGCTTCCCGTCCCGTTGTTTCCATCAGGGGGGACCGGGATGCCCAGGCCGCCAACCGGAGGGTGGAAATCCACATGCGCAAGCCGGGAGAGGAAATTCCCACCGGGAGCCTGCCCGTCACGTATGCAGTGGATATGAACACCCCTGTCGCCCGCCAGGTGCGGGCCGGCGCGGGATCCCGCTCTGTAATCCCCGCTTCCCCGGCAGAAAGGAAAGCGTCCCCCGCAATGCGTCCTTCTTCTGCCGTCCCGGAACGCCGGGAAAAGCCCATGCCGCGTCAGGAAATAATTCCTGATGCGGAACCCATTCCGGAAGCGATTCCTTCGGCAGAGCCGGTAGAGGATGACATCCCGCTGGCTGAACCCGTCGTGTGTGCGGGGAGCCGCGCCGTAGTGAAGGGAGGGGCCGGATTGAGATGGAATTGATGCGTTTCCTGCCGGTCCGGGCGCTGCCGAAACCCGGACGGCTCCGGTTTCTTTTCTCCTTTGATTTTGACGATACTCTGTTCACTCTTGGCGGTCCAGCGGAAGAAAGGAGCATTTTTTTCAGAACCATGCGCGTGCTCCGGTCGCAGTATGGTGTTCTCTGGGGCGTTAATACGGGGCGTGACCCTGCCTACCTGAGGGAAGGTCTGGCGGATATGTTCCGGGATGATGCGGAAGCGTTTGCCCCGGACTTTACGGTGACGATGGAACGGAATGTTCATCTGGCGGATGCGGAGGGCAGGCTGATGCCCAGTGTCGCGTGGAACGATGCCTGCGCTGTTGCCCATGACGACTTGTTCACCCGTTACGGCGGCATGCTGGAATCATTGATGGGCCATTTGGAGTATCAGTTTTCCGGGCTGGGACTCCGCAGGCAGGATAATGACGCTTTTTCCCTGGTGGTGAACGATGCCTGCGGCCTGGATGAAGTTTCCTGCGTCATTCAGAACGCGGTTGGTCCGTATGAGGAAATTGTCACGCAGCGGGCAGGACCCTATCTGCGTTTCAGCCACCGTGATTACAATAAGGGAACATCCCTTTCCTTTGTTGCCTCCCGTTTCGGCATTCCGTCCGTCCATGTTGCCATTTTCGGCGACGGGCACAATGATTTGGACGCCATGAGGCACTTGCCGGAGGCATTCCGGTGTTGCCCTGCCAATGCGGCTCAGGAAGTGAAAGACATGGTTGCCCGAGGCCATGGATACATTAGTCCGGAGCCGCGCACCCGGGGCGTTCTGGACGGTCTGGTACATGGGGTGTTTCCCTATTTCGGGATGAAGGCGGAGGGTTCTCAGGGGGATATTTGAAGACAGGGACTCCGGATGTTTCTTTCATCAAAGTGCTCCCGGAAGAGGAAGAATCGTATTGACAAGGAATGTCTGCAATGCAGAAATGATGAGGATTAGTTCCCAATCCTGATTACATGAACATTCCATCTTTTTCCCGTAGCGTTTCCAGAGGTTCCGCCGTGGGCTGGTTTTTAGTATTGCTGCTGGTCTGCGGCGCCGGAGCCGGATATTATCTTTACCAGGATAACCTGGCAAAAAGAAAAGCGGTTCAGGAATTGACCGCTGAACGTAAATTGAAGGAGAAGAAGGCCAGGGAAGCTGCGGAAAAACAGCGGATAAAGCGGGAACGGGAAATCAGGGAGAGGAAGGAAAAGGAACGGCTGGCGGCCCAGAAGGCTTATGAGGAAGCGCAGGAAGAGAAGGCGCGGCAGGCGGCGGAAGCGGCCAGGAAGCTTCAGGAACAGGCCGAACGCGAAGAACGGGAAAAAAAGAGAAGGGAGGAGCTGGAGCGGCGCGAACGTGAGGAACAGGCCCGCAGGCAGGAGGAAGATATTCCCGTGAAAGAAGAGCCGGAACCGGAAGGGCGTTTTCCTCAACCCGTGAAAAACCGGATGCCGGAGCTTTCCGTTTATTCAATTCCTTGCAGGGACGAAATTCAGACGGAGAAAGATAAGCCGCTGGATACATGGTCCTGGGACAAGGCGGAGAAAATGGAGGGGATGGAGGAGTTCCCCACGGGTTCCTCTCCGTGGAAAAAAGGGAAAGACTCCGGGCGCATGCAGGCGCTTCTGGAAAAATGCCGGGAATGGAAGGACGCCAAGCTTGCCTCGCTGAAGGCATGCCCGGCGGCGAAGGATTTTCCAGGCGTCCCGGAGGATGGGGTCCAGACGGTCAGGAGGACGGTGGAGATAGATTCCAATATTGGAGGCTGGCATAGTACGGGACTATATGCGCCGCCCGGGGCGGAAATTTCGTGTTCCCTGTCCGGCGCTCCCAAAGAGGGTTCGATCAGCGTCCGCATAGGATGCCATACGGACAGCCTTCATAAGATGGATGAATGGAAAAGGGTGCCGGAAATAACCATGCAGGTTCCGGCTGGCCGTGGACGCGTGAAAATGGTGAATCCGATGGGAGGACTTGTTTATGTGAATGTAGGCCAGCGTCCCAAACGGGGGAAGGTCTTCAAGGTCCAGATTTCCGGAGCTGTGCCGTCACCTCTGTTCGTAATGGGGAAGACTACTCCGGAACAATGGGCCGAACAACTGGAAAATACCAAGGCTCCGTGGGGGGAAATACGCATGCCCCGGCTTATTGTCACGATGCCCGTAGAACAGCTGAAACAGTGTCCGGATGTTCAGAAGACGGCGGAGTTTCTGCAAAAAAACATGGCTCTTCAGGATTGGATTATGGGATGGGATACCAAGCCGGACCGCCTGCATCATCCGATGCGCTTTGTCGTGGACAGGCAGATATCCGCCGGGGCTGGGCATTCCGGTTATCCCGCCATGGCTACGAAGGACTGGACGAATTCCATCGCCACCGGTTCCATCATCCATTCCGGAAGCTGGGGCTTGTGGCACGAACTGGGGCATAACCACCAATCCCCTCCCTTTACGATGGAAGGACAGACGGAGGTATCCGTCAACATATTCTCCATGGTGTGTGAAGTGATGGGAACCGGAAAAGACTTTGAATCCTGCTGGGGCGGCGGCATGGGGCCGTACGGCATGAGCGCGGAAATGAAAAAATATTTTTCAGGCACCCAGACTTACAATGAAGCGCCCAACAAGGTGCAGCTCTTCTTCTGGGTGGAGCTGATGTACCATCTGGGATTTGACACCTTCCGCCAGGTAGCTCTTCAATTCCATGACAAGCCGTACGACAACGGTGAACTGAGCGATGAAAAGAAATGGGAATGGGTCATGAACGCTTTTTCCAAGGTCACGGGAAAGAACATGGGGCCTTTCTTTAAGATATGGCGTACGCCGGTTTCCGAACGCGCTGCAGGCAGGATGAAAGACCTTCCCGACTGGCTGCCTTCCAGGGATTATCCGGCCTGTTATACCGCAGAGGAGTAAGAAAGTCCCGGAACGGGGGGGGGAGGGACGTTGCCGCACTCGCTTCTGGACGGTTCCGCCGGCTGGGATTAGGATGGCGGGGCTGATGAAATGGCTGAATGACTGGCTGGGCTTCTTCAAGCCTCTTCAGGTTCGGAACCTGCAAATATTCTGGTCGGGGCAGGCCTCCGCCCTGATTGGAATGTGGTTGCAGGTGACGGCCATGGGCATTCTTGTGTATGATATTTCCGGCGGTTCCGCCACGGCAGTGGGGCTGTTGGCTGCCTTGAACGCCCTCCCTTTCTTTCTGGGCGGCATGCTGCTGGCCGGGCTGGGGGACCGTTTTGACCGGAGAAAACTTCTCATAGCCGTGCAGTGCGTCCAGTGGCTGGTGGCTGTATTCCTGTTTCTGCTGACTGTGCTGGATATGCTCCATTTGTGGCATCTGTACGCCGCCGGGCTGGTTATGGGCGTCAATCAGACGGTGGGTTTTCCCACGCAGCAGGCTTTTGTGGGCGACCTGATACCGCGCCGGCAATTACAGGAGGCCGTGGGCATGTACTCTCTGGTATTTAATACGTGCCGGGCTATAGGGCCGGCGCTTGCCGGATACATCATTGCGGAATGGGGCGCCGGAACCGCCTTTGGCGGCAATGTGGCGGCAAGCCTGCCGCTGGTTGGCTGCCTGGTTGCCTTAAAGGGACGCGTTGCGGATATCTCCGCTCCCAGAAAACAGCGCGGTGCGGGAAGGAAAGCATCCGGACTCAAGGCGGTGCTTGCCACGCGCAGCCTGCTCTTTATCATGATCAGCGCCCTGATTCAGAATATCTGCGGTCAATCCCTCTATCAGATTGTTCCGGCATTGATGCACGGAGATCCCAGGAATACCGGCCTCATTCTGGGTGCGGTCGGAGCCGGGGCCATGGTGAGCATCCTCTTTGTCCTGCCGTTTGCACGCAAAAGCGACAGGGTGGGAGCTAAGCTCTCCTCAGGTACCCTGTGGATGGGGAGCGCACTGTGCGTGGCTGGCGTCATCCCGGTGGTGGAAGTGCAGGCCCTCTGTTTCTTTTTTGCCGGTTTGGCCACTTCTTCCCTCTTCGTCACTTCTTCATCCGCCGTGCAGCTTCTGGCTCCCCCGGAACGCAAGTCGGCCATTCTGGGTCTGTTCAGCATCGTCACCATCGGTGTGCAGCCGCTGGCGGCCATGGGCTGGGGAGCTGTGGTGGACGCCTGGGGTGTCCAGACAACGATTGTCCTGGCGGGAGGGCTGGAAGCCTTGCTTTCCATTTGGATGTTGAGCGTCCCGTTTTGGCGTCATTTCAAATTTTCCCCGGATGATTGTCCGGAGACGACATAGCAACTCCCTTCCATTTGCAGCAGGGAAAAATCCGGTCCGTATTCCTACGGGAAAAGGGTGGGGCGCACGGAGGGCTTTTCCCTGTGGAAATTCCGGAACACAGCCGGATGCGGGAAGAGGAAGCAGATTTCAGAAACGTCAGAAGCCGGCTGCTAGCCGTCCGTTTTTGCTTCGTGTTCGGAATAGCTGATGCCCAGCATGCAGATATCGTCGGCCTGATTGGTGCAGCCAGTAAATTTGGCTACGCAGGTAAGGGCCTGATGGACAAAATCCTTGGTGCTGTGGGGGGAGGAATTATTGAAATAGTCAATCAGCCTTTCCACTCCCATTTCTTCCCCGTCCTGGTTGGCGGCTTCCGTCAGGCCGTCCGTATACATCAGGATGCGGGCCCCCGCCAGGAGAGAAAACTGGGCATTATGGTACGTGGCGTCATCCAGCAGCCCCAGGGCGATTCCTTTGGGCAGCGGCATTTTTCGGGCCACCCCGTCCGGCCCCAGAATGATGGGATGCGGATGCCCGGCTGTGGAAGCTGTCATGACTCCGGTTTCCAGATCCAGGTAAATATAAACGGCAGAGGCGAACATGGTGGTGTTCGCCCGTTGCAGGATTTTGGCGAGCTGGTGGTTAAGGGAAGTGAGGAAAGCCGCCGGATTATCCGCCAGGTGGGACAACTGTTCCATCAGTCCGCGGAGCATGGAGGCGATCAAAGCGGCGCGTATGCCGTGCCCCATCACGTCGCAAACGATGGCTCCAACGCCGGAATTCCCTACGGGAAAAGCATCGAACCAGTCTCCTGCAACTCCCTCCGAAGGAGTGAAAATATGGTGAAAATCCGCGTGGCGGGTCAGGCCGTGTTCCGTATGGGAGCGGGAGGGGATCTCGTAGGGAAGCAGGGCGAACTGGATTTCCCTGGCCAAATCTATCTCCTTCTCCAGAGTTCTGTTGCGCTCCTCCAGAATGCGGGCCGTTTCCGTGGCCTTGATTTCTGTCTTCACCAGTTTGGTGACATCACTGGAAATACCCACAATTCCCTTTAGCTCTCCGTTGCGTCCATACCACGGGAATTTGCTGATCTGGCTCCAGGAATCATCCTTGTGCAGCCATGTTTCATGATGAAGGCGGGCGCGGATGGGGCGTCCGGTAACCATGATGTCCATTTCCTCCTTGCGGGAAATATCGGACATCGTCTGGTCGAAAAAGTAATCGTCCGTCCGTCCGATCAGGTCTGCCGGTGTCGGTACGCCCAGCTTATTGGCTGTGGCGGTATTCGCCAGGACGAAACGTGATTCCCGGTTTTTGAAATAGATACTGTCGGGAATGTGCTCAATCAGGGTATGAAACAGGTCCCTGTCCTCCGCAGCGCGCAGTTCCGCCGTTTTCCGCCGGGTAATATTGACCCACACGCCCACCAGCATAACGGGCCGGCGCTGCTTGTCCCTGCGGGCGAGGCCGTTGACGCGGACCCAGCTCCAGCTCTTGGAGTTCAGCTTCTTCATCCGGATTTCAATGCGCATGGGCACATGGGAGTGGCCGTCCAGGTAACGGCGCACTTCCTGGGAAAAAAAAGCCTGGTCTTCCTCGTGTATGGTGAGCTCCGGCTGGGTAAAGATATTGGGAGCTTTCTCCTTGCGGCTGGCTCCCATCATGGTAAGGCAACGGTCCGTGTAATGGATGACGCCCGTTTTAATATTCCAGATGTAGAATCCTTCTTCCGCCGCTGCCAGGGCCATCTTGATTTTGTCCCAGGTAAAAACTCTCTGGGCGGAATGTCTGTTGCGTGAGGGCGGCATTTCAGTTGCCGTTAATCTAACGATAAAACCTTTGTCTTGGCAAGAGGCAAAATAAAGGAATTCTTTCTGGAAAGAGGTCCGGCCGGAGGAATGCGTATCAAGGACACCGGGAGGTTTTAAAATGAACTCCTATTTTTCTTTTTCCTTTTCCTGGGATCGTAGAAATTGCAGTTCTTTCTTCAAAGCGCTTCCTACGCGGTGCTTTGCCAGATAAACTTGGGCAATCGTGACTCCGAGCTGTCGGCGGACCTTGGCTGCGTCCCACTCCCGCAGGACATAATAATCAAAAATCTGGAACTGCTTGGGCGACACTTTTGCTTTGACGCGTTCCAGAGCCGCCTGAAGAAGGTTATTCTGCCATTCCCGCTCCCATACCTGGTCAAAATTATTCTTCCCTTCATCCGGGATTTTGTCGATGGGATGTTCCAAAGTATCCGCGGCATCCGGATTCATCAGCATGGCCGTATCCTTTTTCCTCTTGCGGAACTGGTCGTTGATGCGCCAGCGGGTCATGTTCCAGAGCCAGAGTTTAAAGGAACCCTGTTCCGGTTTGTAAATATTTTTCTTGCTTTGCTTGGCGATGGAAAGAATGGTTTCCTGTACTACGTCCCAGGCCTCGTCTTCCCTCAATCCGGCCTTGAGGGCGACGGAATAGATAAGCCGCCAATACGTCCGGTAAAATTCATCCCAGGTGCGCTGATCCTCCCAGTTTTCCAAACGCGCGATCAGACTTTTCCTGGTATGTTCCGCATATTGGGAAAGTGTCTGCTCGTCAGGCTGGGACTCGTTATGGGGTTGCAATGGGGGCACATTCATGGTTTATCATGAACTACGGATGGAAGTGAAGCGAAAGCCGAGTAATAGGACGGAAAATTCTGCACGGTCCGTCCTGTTCATTCACTACGTCCGTCGTGGAGAAAATCTTTCAGGGAAACGGACATGATCAGGAAAACGTCAAAACGCAGGGGAACCTCCGTCATCGCGGCCCTGGTTGCGTTGTGCGTGGTGGTGGGGTACGGTTTGACGGAGTGGGCGCCGCTGGATAATGAACCGCAGGCGGCTCCCGCCCGCCAGAGGGAAGAGCGGCAGACGGTTCGGGAGAAGGTGGAAATCCCTGACAAGGGGGAGCCCGTTCGTTTGCTGACCATGAACGCCGGCAACTACTTTGTTCCGGAAGACCCTAGGAGAAGCAATTTTCAGGTAAAATACAAGCCTGTGGAAGCCCGTGAAGCCGTGGCGGAGCTGGTTCGCCAATCAGGGGCGGAAATCGTGGGGCTGTGTGAAATGGGCGGGGAGGCTGCCGTTCGTGACTTGCAAATGCGGCTGAAAAGAAAAGGAGTTCATTTGCCGTACAAAGTTCTTGTCATGCGGGACGGGGAGGACCGTGGTTTGGCCCTTCTTTCCAAATACCGTATCGTGGATAACCGTTCCGTAGCGGACATGCCTGTATCCGGAGAAACGAAACGGAAAAAAACGATGCTGCGGGGCATTCTGGACGCCACGGTCAGCATGCCGGACGGACGGCTGTTCCGCCTGGTGGGCATTCATTTGAAATCGCGCCTCAGCCGTGACGGTTCCGCTGAGGACACACGGAGAAGGGAAGCCTACGCCCTGCGGGACTACCTGAATGAAGCTCTTGCCTCTCAGGACGGCATGCCTCTGCTTCTGTACGGAGACTTTAATGACGGCCCCTCGGACAGCGCCGTGCAGGTCATCCAGGGGCCGGCTAAAACGGAATACCGCCTGAACCGTTTGAAGCCCAGGGATTCCCGCGGGGAGACCTGGACCATTTACTATGAGGACGGAGACACCTACCATTCCTTTGACCATCTTTTCCTGAACAATACGCTGAAAAAGCGCCTCGGCCGCAAGCCTCCCATGGGCATCCTTGACTCTCTACCCTCGCTCCAGGCCAGCGACCACCGTGGCGTGTGGGTGGAATTGAGATAAATAGGGCCAGATATTTTTTTCAGCAGGGGAGATTGGAACGGAAAAAATGAAGGTTTTGGAAAAGGATGCCGAAAGATTTTGCTCATGTCGTTCCGGCTCTATCCTTATTGAAATGAGGGAGTTGAACCGACCGGATGTTTTTCTTTCCCGGAAGGATGGCGGAAGCAGGGATTTCCGCATGGCGGTTCCTTGCCGGGATTTTATTGGACAGGAACATATCAGGCATTCCCGTTCCTCAAAAAATGATTGCCGTGTCCGTCTGAAACGGGTAGCATGCCAAAAATCGTTGTTCAATCCTGCATCATCTGTATGAGATATTTTTCCAAGCATTCCGGAATGGCTCTGCGCTGTTCCTCGCCGGGGAGCAAGGGGTTTACCCTGGTGGAACTGATTGTCGTTATCACCATTATGGTGGCCATGATGGCCTTGGCCGCCAGTATGTTAAGAGGCGGGGGCAGGGGGCAGGGCCTTCAGGCCGCCGTTGAAATGGTGGATGGCATGGTGCAGGAGGCGCGGCTGGATGCCATGGGCAAAGGAACGTGGAGCCGCCTGATTATTGTGAGCACTCCCGATGACGAAGCCCGCAATATGCGCACTTTGGGCGTGATGTCCAAAAACACCCGCACCGGGAAATGGCATCTGGTGAACCGTTTGCAGACTCTCCCCGCCGGTTTTTACGTCAGTCCGACCTACAGCACCCTTCTGGAAGGTTCGAAGAAAGCCAGAGGCGAGAAATCCACGGCCCGCGATTTTGCCAGCCGTGACGGTCAGGATACCGTCAACCTTCCCGGCAACAGAATGACGGATATTTACTTCATTGAATTTGACGAGGAAGGCCGCATGTCCCAGCCGAACGCCCCCACCCGCCTGGTGGTGGTTGCCGGTTCCGCCGGAAACGGCAAGGAGGAGAGGCCTGCCCCGATGGTGGACGGCAAACCGGGTCTGGCAGGCGGCATTGTGATTTATCCCAAAGGCAATATCAGCCGTCTGAGGACGACGGAGCAGGTGATTCCCAATTAGTTTCTGTGATATAATACCGGATTTCCCATTTTATGTTGACCAAGTGTATGAAACAGTCTCGTGCCAAGGGGTTCACCCTGACGGAAGTGGTGCTTGCGATTGGCGTGGTGGCCGTGCTGATTGTAGTGTTCATGGCCATGTTTATTCCTGCCAGAAGGACGGTTCAGTCCGCCCTGACTATTCGTGAAGCGGACCGCATCGTCCACGCCCTGACGGCGGAACTTGGAGAACTCCGCAATTCCGAGCGTTCCGCGTCCAACGCCAGAAAGTCTTCCTCCTCCAAATATGTTTCCGCTTTTGACAAGGCGTTTTACTGGATGCAGTTCACGTCCAGGCCCGCTACGACCATTCTTGTTTACAATTACAGGGCGGATTTGACCAAGGGGGCCCGCAAAGACGGAACTCCCCAGCCCTGGCTGGAGGATGGAGGAAGCATTCCCGGCAAAAATACTGCGGTGGTGACAGGGGTCTGCCTGGCGAACAACAAAGAGCGTTGGGATGATTTCAAGGCCCTTGTCGGCCCCGTCTTCGCCGTGCGCATGACCCAGCTGGTGGTGGAGCGCATGGATTCCAGCTCCTACGGGTACAAGCTGGCTCCCAAGTATGGAACGATTTACAATCCTTACAACCGCGGCAAGGTGATTAAGGAACCTTCCCTGTATGTTTATACGCCGGAGAAAGGCGGCGGCCTGAATTTGCCGTGGGGGGCGGAAGTCCTGTACCAGGCGGAGTTCTTCCAGCTGTTGAATACGGATCCCGAGCGTTTACAGCATCTGACGTGGGAAAATTTAAAGACTCCCGTGTTTACGCGCAATCTCGCTTTCCGCCGTTAGCGGGTATTATCTGAAGACCTCTGAAAAAACATGAAGACATTTGCCAAAATCAAATCCGGTGCGTTCACCCTGATTGAGCTCCTGGCAGCCATGACCATCACTACCGTGCTGGTCCTGGTCATTGTGGCCCTGACTTCCCGCGGGGTGGATATCTGGAGATGGGTGTTGCAGGATGTGCGGACCACGACGCTTGCCCGCACGGCCATGGATACCATGACCAAGGATTTTGAAAGCATGCAGTTCCGTCCCGGGAATCCCTTTGAGTGGATGCTGGTGCAGCGGGACAGCGATTTGGTTTCCCGCGTGGGAAAGACCACGGCCTCCAGGAAAAAGGGCCGCTCCTCCTCCCTGAATGAAGCCCGCGTGAACCTGATGACCATGGGGCCGGAAGGCGCCAAAATTACAAATGCCTCCCAATTGGTTTTCTTTACCACGGCTACGGACCGCAATCCGGCCAAGTCCAGCATGGACATGCGGAATGACCGCATCATCGGCGATGTGAATTGCGTGGGGTACAAGCTTCTTTACCGTGACCAGATTCTGGACCAGGACGCTACGGCGGAGTCTGACGGTTTTCCCGTTTATTCCCTGTACCGCAACTTAATCAGCGCGGAGGATACCGTGCGGAACCTTCTGGGCCAGCAGGATCTATGGTCCGCTTACGCACGGTACCAGCAGGATGAAACCGTCCCTTCCAACTTCCTGGTGGAAAATATTGTGGAAATGACGCTGATTTTTGAAGTGGATTACCAGAAGAAGATCGGCAATTCCGGCAGCAACAAATCGGACAAGGATGCCTCGCAAAGAGCATCCGTGCTGGTTCCGGTCATGACTACGGGAGCCAGCCGTCTCGGCTCCTGCACCCAGATGGATGTGTATGGCAACCGCCTGGACATCATAGGCAGCAGCGTGAATATTGATGATTTGAAATCCGGCCGCGTTACTGCCGTGACAATTTCCATGACGGTGGTGACGGATGAAGGCATGGCTCTTGTGGACCAGATCCGGCAGAAAAAGCGTCCCGCTCCTTCTCCTGAAGAATTTTTCGAACGTTATACCCGGTCTTTCACCCAGAGGATTGCATTGCCGATGAACCGTTAGACCTGTATCCGGGAAACCGGGGCGGGAGGAACGGCTATTTGTTGCTTTTTGCCTGGAGCGTTCCTGCCGTTAATTGTTCTGTAGTTGCCATATGTTGGGTTTCACAAATATCGTCGGCAATTTATCCCCTCTGCCGGAATTAGTGCTGTGGCGCGATCCTGTCGCCAGAAGCGGGGAGGAAGCCATGGCCGTGGACGAAGCTCTGCTGGAATGGGGCAGGGAGCCTGTGCTGAGGGCGTACCGCTGGGCGGAACCGACCGTGACTTACGGTTATTTTGATGAGGAAGCCACGGCGCGCGCCATTTTTCCTGGAGAGGAACTTCATTTTGTCCGCCGCTGGACGGGCGGAGGAATTGTAGACCATCGGCAGGATATTCCCTTTACTCTGGCCATGCACCGCAAGGGAGAAAAAGAACGCCCTTCCAGCGCGGTTTTGTACCGTTGGATTCATGGGGCGCTGGCCCGCGTCCTGAGGGATTGCGGGGTGGAGTGCGTGATGCTGGACGGGGATGCCCCGGACGGAGGGCGGGCCTGTTTTTCCAGCCCCGTAACGAGTGATCTTGTCTTTCCCGGCGGGGAAAAACTGGCTGGCGGCGGCCAGAGACGAGTCCGCGGAGGCGTTCTTCACCAGGGGAGCATCCAGAACTGTCTTCTCCCTTCCGGATGGGATGAATTGCTGGCTGCCCGCCTGGCGGAAAAGCATTCCCTGTGCGTGGACGCGGAATTGTTCCCCGGCATGAATGCCCGCGTGGAGGAACTGCTGGCTTCCAAATACCGTACGGAAGCATGGCGTTCCGGCGTACGGCATGGGCGTCCGTCTCAATCACGGTAATTTCCCTTTTTCCCGATGAACTATCTTCCTGATCCCGGCCGCTACAGCCACGCAGCCTACCGCCGCTGCGGGCGCAGCGGGCTGCTGCTTCCTCCCGTTTCCCTGGGGCTCTGGCATAATTTTGGCGCTGCGGATGATTTTGAGAACGCCCGCCGGCTTATTCACGGCGCGTTTGATGCCGGTATCACGTATTTTGACCTGGCGAATAATTACGGCCCTCCTCCCGGTTCGGCGGAAGAATGCTTTGGCCGTATTTTCATGCAGGATTTGTCCCGTTTCCGTGATGAACTTGTTATTGCGACCAAGGCGGGGCATTTGATGTGGCCCGGCCCGTACGGGGACTGGGGATCCCGCAAACACATGCTTGCCAGCCTGGACCAGTCCCTTTCCCGCATGAAGCTGGAGTATGTGGATATTTTTTACGCGCACCGGCATGATCCGGAAACTCCTCTGGAAGAAACAGCCGGAGCCCTCGTTACGGCAGTTCGCTCCGGAAAGGCCCTGTATGCCGGTATTTCCAAGTTTCCGGCGGAACAGGCCAGGCAGATATGCTCCATGCTCGGGGAGGCCGGCGTTCCGTGCCTGGTGCATCAGATTCGTTACAATATGTTTAATCGGGAACCGGAGACATCCGTTTTTCAGGCTGTTCGGGAAACGGGTATCGGGTGCGTCGCTTTCTCTCCCCTGGCCCAGGGGATGTTGACGGACCGTTATCTGGAAGGCATTCCCGAAGATTCCCGCGCGGCAGGTTCCTCCGTCTTTTTAACAAAGGAACGTGTTCTTCAGTATGGGGAGAAAATTAGCCGTCTGGCCGCCCTGGCCCGGAGCCGGGGACAGAGCCTTGCCCAGATGGCTCTGGCCTGGGTGCTGAAAGATTCCGTAGTGACTACGGCTCTGATTGGCGCCAGCCGCCCCTCGCAAATCAGGGATTGCCTGAAAGCACTGGATAGTGCGCCGTTTACGCCGGAGGAGCTCTCTCTTATTGACGCAAATGCGGATAGATAGGTCTGCTTTCCCTGAATAAGGCTTTTTCTGTCCTTTTGGAATTATGGTTCGGTTTTCCTGCCTGCGTGGCTGGAATTCCTGCGGCAGAGATGAATTACTGCAGAGGATATCATGGTTTTCCTCTGTTTTGCCGGCACTGCCGGAGGATGGGGAAGGGAGATGGCCATGTAAGAGAGAAAAGTCTCTGTCCGTGCTTCCGGGATACAGCTGGGGGTAATCGGTTCAGTACTTGTTTCTTCGGAAATTCCTCCGGCTTTTCTTGTGGTGCTGGTCTTTCTGCAGGAAGGTGAATTTTCCGTTCCGGACACAGGTTTTTTCTTGGAGTAAAGTGGAGCTGATGTTATGTTTCTACCACTTTAATTTAAAGTGTACTGACAATGATAACCATCCAGGATTTATTTTGGCTCATCCCATCGGCTTCCGTGCTGGCCCTCATTTTTGCGGGCATCTTTTTTTACCGCATGAAAGCGCAGGATGAGGGGAACGAGGTCATGAAAATGATCGCCCGGCATGTCCGCAGCGGCGCCATGGCTTACCTGCGGCAGCAGTATAAGATTGTCGCCATTTTCTTTGTGCTCATTACTGTTGTTTTCGCTTTTCTGGCCTACTGCCTCCACATTCAGAACCCCTGGGTTCCCTTCGCTTTCATTTCAGGCGGCTTTTTCTCCGGGCTGGCCGGCTACATCGGCATGAAGACGGCTACGTACGCTTCCGGCCGCGTGGCGAATGCCTGCCGCCATTCCCTGGATGCCGGGCTGCAAATCGCTTTCCGCTCCGGCGCCGTGCTCGGCCTGACCGTCGTGGGCCTTGCCATGCTTGATATCGGCGTCTGGTACTGGGTGCTGGATTGGTTTTACGGGGGCATGGAGCTTTCCATGCGCCTGGTCGTCATCACTACCACCATGCTGACCTTCGGCATGGGGGCTTCCCTCCAGGCCCTGTTTGCCCGTGTGGGCGGCGGCATTTTCACCAAGGCGGCGGATGTGGGAGCCGACCTGGTAGGTAAGGTGGAGGCCGGCATTCCGGAGGACGACCCCCGCAACCCCGCCACCATTGCGGATAACGTGGGCGATAACGTGGGGGACGTGGCCGGCATGGGGGCGGACCTTTACGAATCTTACTGCGGTTCCATTCTGGCTTCCGCCGCTTTGGGAGCGGCAGCTTACATGGCCGTTCCTGAAATGGCGCTCAAGGCCGTCCTTACGCCCATGCTGATCGCCGCCCTCGGCACCATTCTTTCCCTGTTGGGCGTGTACGCGGTGCGCGTGAAGCGCGGCGCTTCCCAGACGGAACTGATGGCAGCCCTGAACCGCGGCATCAACTTGAGTTCCTTTCTGATTGCCATTGCTTCCGCATTCCTGCTCCAGCTCATCGGCCTGGATAACTGGGCCGGCATCTGGGGGGCCATCGTCACCGGACTGGCGGTGGGCATCGTCATCGGCAAGAGCACGGAGCATTACACCTCCCATGATTCCTATCCCTGCCGTAAAATCGCCCACAGCGCGAAGACGGGGCCGGCCACCGTCATTATTTCCGGCATCGGCATCGGCATGATTTCCACCTGCATTCCCGTAATTACTGTCGTCGTGGGCACTGTGCTGGCTTACGGCCTGGCTTCCGGGGACTGGCATTTCACCGGGGCGGAAATGAGCAAGGGGCTGTATGGCATCGGCATTGCCGCCGTCGGCATGCTTTCCACGCTGGGCCTGACATTGGCGACGGACGCTTACGGCCCCATTTCCGACAATGCCGGAGGTAATGCGGAGATGAGCAAGCTGGATCCGGAAGTGCGCCGCCGCACGGATGCCCTGGATGCCCTGGGCAACACGACTGCCGCCACGGGCAAGGGGTTCGCCATTGGTTCCGCCGCTCTGACGGCATTGGCGCTTCTGGCCTCCTATATTGAAGAATTGAAGATTTCCATCCTTCACTGGAGTGAGGCCACGGGCAATACCATTTACAAAATTAATGACGCCGTAAGCGTGGAGGTTTCCAAAATCGCCACTGCTTCCCTGTCTGATTTCATGGGCTATTTCCAGGTAACCCTGATGAATCCGAAGGTGCTTATGGGGCTCTTCGTGGGAGCCATGATGTCCTTCATGTTCTGCGGGCTGACCATGAATGCCGTTGGACGCGCCGCGGAAAAAATGGTCAAGGAAGTGCGCCGCCAGTTTAAGGAAATCAAGGGAATCCTGACCGGGGAGGCAGAGCCGGATTACGTGCGCTGCGTGGAAATTTCCACGGCGGGAGCGCAGCATGAGATGATCTGGCCGTCCGTGCTGGCGGTCATCACCCCCATCTGCATGGGCATCGTCTTCGGCGTTCCCGGCGTGTTCGGCCTGCTGGCCGGCGGCTTGGCTTCCGGCTTTGTGCTGGCCGTATTCATGGCTAATTCCGGCGGAGCGTGGGACAATGCCAAGAAATATATTGAGCAGGGCCATGTGGGCGGCAAAGGCTCGGAAAGCCATAAGGCAGCCGTTATCGGCGATACGGTGGGCGACCCCTTCAAGGATACGTCCGGCCCGTCCCTGAACATCCTGATCAAGCTCATGAGCATGGTGGCTATCGTCACCGCCGGCGTGAATATAGCCGTGACCCTGTTCTAAACAGAAAGATTCTTTCACGGAAAACGGAGGGAGTCCGCAAGATTGGCGGACTCCCTTTTTTTCTGGCTGACGGGAACCGTCCACTGGTGAGCGGTTTTTTAATTTCCGCTTCTTTCAAAGGCTCTCTGAAAGACTGTTCCTAATAGGGGGGGAGGGGGGTAAGTATGATTTTTAAATCATATTTTTATTTGTATCAGATTTTATTTTTGTTAGTATAAAAAATAACAAAATGACTGACAGAATAGGCCAGCTAGCTTTTTCTTCCTTCCGGTTTTTATTCTGCTGTCTGGCAGTTTTTTCCGGTGTTGCTCCCTTGTTGGCATCAAATGGCCAGGATGATGACATGAAGGAGACGGAAGAGGAATCCTATGACCCTCTCCGGATTAAATCCCAGACACGGCTATGTTCCGCAGATTATTACATCAAGGGAGGAAAAGAAGAGTCCAGGGAAGAAGACAGAAAGAGGAAAAACATAGGAATCGGGGAGAACATTTCTTTTCTTCTGATCGGCAAACCCAAGGGAAATATCAAGGAGCTTACCTGGAGTATCAAAGGAGACGGTTTCCAGCAGACAGATACTGAATCATTCAAAGGTTCGCAACAGATCACTTTGACTGCCAAGGAAGATTTAACCAAAGATGCCCGTGTCACCATTACAGCCAGAACCAGTGAAGACAAAGAAGCTAAAATCACCGTCAATATCAGAATCCCCAAGAAGATAACGAAGGAAAAATATGAGGGACAAATGGATCTGGGAGATGGCTTTTCCGCCAATACGGCTGATTTTAAAATACCCAAGGGGGAACACGGCGTCTTTGGATTTGTTAAGGTGACCATTTTCCCTACTGATGTCAGTTTTAAGGAAGTCAAGGTGATTGAGCGGGATGGGGGACTCATGTGGGAAGGAAAGAACGGGTCTCCCCCGCAGCCTCAACCGGAACTGGCAGTCGAACACGTAACCTGCAACATAGCTGCTCCCATTCAGGATAAAAATAATTTTTATGACATGGTAGGGGACAATCGCTATATTGAGGAAGTTCTTCAAACGATTCGCGAATCCGGTCACAATCCACAGAGATTCTGGTTTGTATGCAATGTTCATATTCATTGGGGAGAGGGAGGGAAAGGCAGCGAACAACAGGATTCCATCTTTTTAGGAACGACAAATCAGAAATACCATATTGAAGCCATTGATCAAAATACCACAAAAACGGTTGTTGAGAAATTCGGCATCACCTTTACAAGAACCAGCAATGAAGACTGAAAAATGATGAACCGGTTATTGACTATATGCATGGGCGCCATCTGCCTGATGATCGGGGGGGGAGGCAATGGGTTCTGTTCCGACGCATTTCTGGAGAGTCCGGCGTGTCTTGAGCAGTACAAACAGCCCTCTGCAACCATCCGGGAACTCTCCGGGTTTCTGAAGGACATGCGGCTCAAATCCTTCTATAATGAGGCCAGAGAACACACGCTCACTTTCGGTTTGACGACGGAGGATAATGCGGATACCGAACTGAAAGAAAAAATATGGCATTGTTATCTGGTTTCTTCGGCTCCCCTCTTTACCTACAAAACGTACCGGGAAATCGAACCGGATATTGATATGCGGGATATGGAAGATATCGACCGCAAATCCAGGGTATGCCTCCTCATGGAAAAATATATCGGCCTGGTCCGGGATACGCCCAAAATCAAGGAACCCGTTAAAAAGCAGATCATCCGTCGCCTGTTTCTTCCCTATTATGCGCGCATCCTGAAACAGTACAAAAACGCGCAGGAGCCCAATCCCTACCAACGGGATGCCGAAGGAAATCCTGTCCCCCCTCTTTCCGACAAGGAAAAGGAATTCCGGAAGCGTGAGATAGAAAGAATCAAACGCCTTCCCGTTCATGAAATTCTCAAGACTGTGCGGGAAGGATCGTTCCGCCGTTCCTTTATTGAGACAAGAAATGACGTATTTAAGGACGAAGTCAAAGGACTTGAAAAGTCCTTCATGAAGCTGCTTGTTTCCGAATTCCCCGGCCAATACGGCAAGGTAGAGAATTTCATTCTGGAAGCCGGATATTCAAAAGAAGACATTCCCGGTCTGATTGACCGCACCGTGGGCAGGGACGAAAAGACGGATTTCCTTTATAAAGGGAAACATCGTCAGAAACATGACAAGCTCTACAAGAAAAAGAAGTGATGGTATCCAGCCCCGAATGTTCAAGACGCTCTTTCTCCCTTTTCTTTTTGTGAAGAAATATGCCGGAACCGGGGGGAGCGAAGAAGGCTCGAGTCCGATGATAAGGCTTGCCATAACCGGTTTCTGGAAAGGGAATTCTGGATTCGTAAAAAAGGAAAAGAAAAACGTGCTGCTCCAGTTGGCAGCTTCGTTCCGCCGGTGGGAGTGGGGCGGGCGGTTCCTGGGGAAGTTTGGATGCGCCGGAGAGGTGTCGTGTTTTCTCTGGGCCGATTGAGAAGCCAATACGGTTTTTTCGCCATTGACGGAAAGTTTTTTTGACAAAGAAGGGGCAGAGGAGTAATAAACGCGCAGATGCATTTCAGCACTGTACAGCCCTTTTTTAGCAAGAACCGTTATTATGGCAACGGCTATTGGTGGCGCGTACCCATGTCCGGACGGGGGAATCCCGAGGTGCAGTAATAGCATTCAGCTATGACCATTTTTCAAGAACTGCTTTGATTCCTCCGAGAGTCAAAGCAGTTTTTTTATTTTCAACTTACATCATCATCCATGCAAACACCATCCATGATCACTCTCCAACAGCGCAGCCGCCGCCTGAGCGCCGATCTGGAGACCCCTATCAGCCTGTTTCTGAGCCTGACTCAGAACAAAATTCCCGGACTTCTACTGGAAAGCGCGGAAGTGGACGGCAGATGGGGGCGCTACAGCATCATCGCCTGCGATTATCTGATGACCGTTTCCTGTGTAGACGCCAGGCTGTCCCTTTCCATCAAAGACGACCGTCTGGCTTCCCTGAAGGAGCTGGAAGGCATGCCTTACCTGGATGGACTGCGCTCTCTGATGCAGCGTCTGGAGCTGGTGGGGGACGATATGAGGCAGGCTCCCATCACGCGGGCTCTGTACGGCTATTTCGGGTATGAAACCGCCGCCCTGTTCCAGCCCAGGCTGGCGCAGGCCATTCCGGCTTCTTCCGCAGAATCCTGCCTGGTGCTGGCCGGCACCGTGATTGTTTTTGACCATTTGTACAATCGCCTTACCCAGCTCAGCTTGGGTGAACACCGTGATTTGTCCCATGCCCCGCTCCATGGGGCGGAGGAACCTTCCATAGGGGAGGTTTCCCGCACGCCGGACCAGGCGGCTTACATGAAGGGGGTGGAGCATATCAAGGAGCTGCTGCATGACGGAGAAGCCATCCAGGTGGTGCTTTCCTCCCAGGCTTCCGCGGAGTTCCACGGAGACGCTTTCATGCTGTACCGCCGCATGCGCAGCATTAATCCTTCCCCATACATGTTTTTCATGCGCCTGCCGGAGGTGACGCTGTTCGGCTCTTCTCCGGAACTGATGGTGCGCTGCACGGACGGCAAGCTTCAGCTTTCCCCCATTGCCGGAACGCGCAGGCGCGGCAGGGATGACGAGGAGGATGCCGCTCTGGCTGCCGATCTCCTGAAAGATCCGAAGGAATGTTCGGAACATGTCATGCTGGTGGATCTGGGCCGCAACGACCTGGGCCGTGTCGCCAAGCCCGGTTCCGTGAAACTGGAGCGCCTGATGGAGATTGAACGTTTTTCTCACGTAATGCACATGACTTCCCGCGTGACCGCCCAGGTGAACGACGGATTGGACGTCTTGGATATTCTTGGCGCTGCTTTCCCCGCCGGAACGGTTAGCGGAGCCCCCAAGGTGCGCGCCATGGAAATCCTGGCGGAGGAAGAGCCTCTGCCGCGTGGTCCGTACGCCGGATGCATCGGATGGCTGGGGTTGGACAAAAACGGCGTCCATATGGATTCCGGCATCACCATCCGCAGCATGTGGGTGAAGGATGGGCGCATCCACTGGCAGACGGGAGCCGGAATCGTATATGATTCTGATCCGGCCGCTGAATGGCAGGAGTGCATGAACAAGGGCAAAATTATTGACGTTATTTTGAAAGGAGAAGACCATGTTTCTATTCATTGATAATTACGATTCTTTTTCATGGAATCTGGTACAGGCGTTTTACGCCCTGGGACGCAAGCCCGTGGTGCATGCGAATGATGATCCGCGTATTTTGGAACTGGCGACCAGCCCGGAGCTGGAGGCCGTGTGCATTTCCCCAGGCCCCAGCCATCCGCGCAACGCCGGGCTGTGCCTGGAGTTCCTGAAACGCCTTCCCTCTTCCGTCCCTGTGCTGGGCGTGTGCCTGGGACACCAGCTTCTGGGTTATTTCGCCGGGGCGGAGGTGTCCCGCGCTCCGTATGTCATGCACGGCAAGAGTTCCGACATCATCCATGACGGCGCGGGGCTGTTTTCCGGGCTTCCCAATCCCATGACCGTGGGCCGCTACCATTCCCTGGTGGTCCAGTCCAAGGAGGACGAGCCGAATCCCCGCTTTACCGTTACTTCCCGCGGGCCGGAAGGGGAAGTCATGGCTCTGCGCTACAATGACCGTCCGTGGGTGGGCATCCAGTTTCATCCGGAATCCATCCTGACGCCGGACGGGCTTCAGCTTCTGGGCAATTTCCCGGATAACGTCGTGCCTTCGGGTCAGAAGGAGAAGCGCATCAGCCGCATTCTGGACGCCCTGGCCGCCGGACAGGACCTGACGGCGGAGATGGCCGCCGCAGGTTTTGCGGACATCATGGATGGCCGCATGACTCCGGCCCAGGCGGGCTGCTTTCTGATGGGGCTCCGCATGAAAGGGGAAACCCCGCTGGAAATGGCCCACGCCGTGGGCATTGCCCTGGGCCGCGCCAACCGGGTGGAAGGCTTGGAGGGCGACTGCATTGACGTGGTAGGCACGGGCGGAGACGGACGCAACTCTTTCAATTGCTCCACAGCCACGGCTTTGACGCTGGCCGGAATGGGATACAGGGTGGTGAAGCACGGCAACCGCGCCGTGTCTTCCTCCTGCGGTTCTGCGGACGCTCTGGAAGGCCTGGGATTCCCGCTGGACGTAGCTCCGGAAGATGTCCGGCGCCTGTTGGACGAGCGGAACTTCGCTTTCCTGTTCGCGCCTAATTTTCATCCTTCCTTCCGCAATGTGGGCCCCATCCGCCGGGAGCTGGGCATCCGCACCCTGTTCAATCTGCTGGGCCCCCTCATCAACCCGGCGCGCCCCACGCACATCCTGCTGGGTGTGGCCCGCCCGGAACTTGTCGAGCTGCTGGCGGAGACGCTCCGCCAGTCCCACATCCGCAAGGCTGCCGTAGTGTATGGCGCCGGAGGATATGACGAGGTGACGCCGCTGGGACCCACCAAGATGATGATCATCCATAACGGCAAGTTGACGCCCATGTCCCTGGATCCTCTGGATTACGGCATCCAGTCCTGCAACCCGGAGGAACTGGCCGTCCATTCCAAGTCGGAAGCCGTGGACGTGCTGAAGAACATCCTGGCGGGGAAAGGCCCGCGTGCCATGATGGACATGGTGATTCTGAATGTGGGGGTGGCCATGTTCCTGCTGGAGGAGCACATGGACCTGTCCGTCTGCATGGCGAAAGCACGGGAAGCCGTCTGCGCCGGCATAGGAAGGAGAACGCTTCATGCTGCTTGACCGGTTCCGGGAAGCCAAGGCGGAGGAAATAGCCCTGCTCACGGACATGGCCTCCCGACGGGAATTGCCGCGCCCGTGGAAGGGGCGCCGGCCGGATTTCCTGAAAGCCATTGCGGAACCGCCGGACGGGCAGCCTGTGGCGGTCATTGCGGAGTTCAAGCAATCCTCCCCGTCGCGCGGTGTCATCGCCACCGGGCTGAAACCGGAGGAAGTGGCTGAACAATACGCTGCGGCAGGCGCCTCCTGCATCTCCGTATTGACGGAAGAACAGTTTTTCGGCGGCCGCATCGGATATTTGGAACGCATGAGCCGCGCCGGGCTTCCGCTCCTCCGCAAGGATTTCATTTTTCATCAGCTTCAGGTGATGGAGACGGCTTCTACGCCGGCTTCCGCGTTGCTGCTCATTGTGCGTCTGACGCCGGATGCACGAACGCTCCGCGTTCTCAGGGAGCAGGCGGAGGCTTACGGCATGCACGCCGTTGTGGAAGTGTTTGACTCGGCGGATTTGGAAATTGCCCGGGAATCCGGCGCGCGCATCATCCAGGTGAATGCCCGTGACCTGGATACCTTGAAAACGGACAGGCAGGCCTGCCTGGACATGGCGAAATTCCGCCGAGGGGATGAGGTGTGGATCGCCGCCAGCGCCATGAGCGCCGGGGCTCATCTCAGGGAAGCCGCAGAAGCGGGGTTCCAGGCTGTTTTGATGGGAACAGCCCTGATGGACGGAGGGAAGCCGGGTGAAAAACTGGCATCAATTTTAGAAGAAACAATATGAAGAAGCATTCATTTGCAATCAAGGTGTGCGGAATTACCCGCCAGAGCGATTTATCAACCGCCATGGGGATGGGAGCCCATTTCTGCGGCTTCATTTTTCATCCCGGAAGTCCGCGTTATATTGCGCCGTCGCGCGCTGCAGCCCTGGACTCCGCTCTGATCCGCCGTGTGGGCGTTTTCGTGAATCAGAGTGCAGAGGAAATCATGGATATCATGAAAACGGCCCGTCTGGAATTCGCCCAGCTCCATGGCGCCCATTCTCTGGATTGCGCGCGCCGCATCGGTCCGGAAAAGGTAATCCGCGTATTGTGGCCGGAGCGGTATGAATCCGTGGAGGCCCTGCAAAGGGAAATGGATTTATGGACGGACAGCTGCGCCTGGTTTCTGCTGGATGCCGGCAGCCAGGGCGGCGGCCACGGCGTTTCCCTTGACTGGACCTCCCTGGCGTCTCTGAGTTCCCCCCGGCCCTGGTTTCTGGCGGGCGGCCTTTCTTCTGCCTCCCTGAACAGGGCACTGGAACAATGCTCCCCGGACGGCATAGACCTGAACTCCGGCGTGGAAGCCATCCCTGGCCAGAAAAGCCCGCAAAAGCTGCTGGCGGCCCTCAAACCTCTCATCCCTTACACTCCTTACCACATCGCATGAAAAAAGAAGGATATTTCGGCAATTTCGGCGGCCGCTTCGTACCGGAAGCGCTTCGTCCCCCGCTCATGGAACTGGAGGAAGCCATGGACTCCATCATGCCGTCCCGCGAGTACCGGGACGCGCTCCAGGATCTTCTGGCCAATTATGCGGGGCGTGAAACTCCCCTCACGTTCTGCCCCCGCCTTTCGGAAAAACTGGGCTTCCGCCTGTGGCTGAAACGGGAGGACCTGCTGCATACCGGAGCTCATAAAATCAACAACGCCCTTGGCCAGGCCCTTCTGGCCAAAATGATGGGGAAAACGCACCTTATTGCGGAAACCGGGGCGGGGCAGCACGGCGTGGCTACAGCCACAGCGGCGGCCCGGCTTAACATGGGCTGCACCATCTTTATGGGTGCAGAGGACGTAGAACGCCAGTCCATGAACGTCATGCGCATGAAACTGCTGGGAGCGACAGTTTTCCCGATTGAGAGCGGTTCCCGCACGTTGAAGGATGCCATCAACGAGGCTCTCCGCTACTGGATTTCCCATCAGGCGGATACCTTGTATTGTTTCGGTACGGCGGCGGGGCCCCATCCGTTTCCCACATTGGTCAGGCAGCTTCAATCCGTCATTGGGCGGGAAGCCCGTGCCCAGATGCTGGAGCGCGCAGGCAGGCTGCCGGATGTGGTGGCGGCATGCGTGGGCGGCGGCTCCAATGCCATCGGCATGCTTCACCCCTTTGTGGAAGATGAAAGCGTCCGTCTGGTGGGAGTTGAGGCGGGAGGCACCGGTGAGCCCGGCTGCTATAACTCCGCACCCATTAATCTGGGCAGTCCCGGCGTGCTGCACGGTCATGTGACCATGCTTTTACAGGATAAAGACGGGCAAATACAGCCGTCCCATTCCATTTCCGCCGGGCTGGACTATCCCGGGGTAGGCCCGGAACACGCCTATTTGGCGGAAACGGGCCGCGTTCATTACGGTGTGGTTTGCGACGCCTCTGCTTTAAACGCTTTCCAGACGCTCACCAGAGAGGAAGGAATCATTCCTGCGCTGGAATCCTCCCATGCCGTGGCCTGGGTGCTGGACCATGCGGAAGAACTGCCGCAGGGAGGGGACATTCTGGTCAATCTCTCCGGCCGCGGAGACAAGGACCTGGGAATCGTAAAAAAATATTTGAATCTTTAAGCCGCATTCTTCCATGAATAATATGCAGAAATCACCGTTGCAGAAAGCCGTGGAGAGGGCCCATGCCCTCGGCAGGCGTGCCGTTATTCCTTTTATCACCGCCGGATTCCCGGACAAGGATTCTTTCTGGAACCACCTGTCCCGCATTGATGAGTCCGGAGCGGACATTATTGAAATAGGAGTTCCCTTCTCGGATCCTGTGGCGGACGGCCCGGTTATTGAACAGGCATCCCGGGAAGCCCTGGCCCGCGGCGTCAGCCTGAAATGGATTCTGGACGGTCTGAAAGCCCGCAAGGGCTGTTTTTCTGCCAAACTGGTGCTGATGGGATATGTAAACCCCTTTTACCAGTATGGCCTGGAACAGCTTGCCCGGGATGCGGATGAGGCAGGCGTCAGCGGTTTCATCGTACCGGATATGCCGCTGGAGGAATCCGGAATGTTCCGGGAAGTTTTCAGCCCCCGTGGACTGGCGCTCGTCACTTTGGTGGCTCCAAATACTTCCGTGGAACGCATGCGGGAATACAAACCCTATACTTCCGGCTTCGTTTATGTGGTTTCCGTTCTGGGAACCACCGGAGGGAAGGCTAACCTGGAACAGAGCGTGACGGAAACCATGCGCCGTGCCCGGTCAGTTTTTGATGTGCCGCTGGCACTGGGCTTCGGGCTTCAGACGCCGGACCAGCTGGAGACGCTGCCTGAAGATGCCCGGCCGGATGCCGCCGTGCTTGGGAGCGCTCTGCTCAGGCACATTGGAGAAGGGAAGGACGCCGGGGAATTTTTGGAAAAATGGACCAGAGGTTGAACTGTACGTTTCTCCTTAACCTTTAAGGATGGGCCTGCATAACTTATTGTGCAGGCTCATCTTATTTTATCTGGTAATAGTCCGTGAAAATACGGATTCGCAATCCGCTTTACTTTTATTCACATATTATTCAATTTTTTAAAGAAAAGCTGTATTGACAGTTAATGCGTTATATATTTTCGACATAATCTGTTGGAGGGAAGCCGGGATTTTTTTGACGGAAAGAACCTCCCGGATATTCCGGAAAACCATTGTAACTGATTCTTTTCCTTTGACAGCGGATTGCGAATTCCTTATTTATATTCACAATCATATTTCCCTTTCTGTGTTGTGGGGAAGGTTCTTATTTGTTCTATTAAATACCTAATTATCAAACATTACATGAAATTACACCTCCCTTTGAATTTGTTGGCTGCCCTGATGACCTCCTTTTCCGGAGTAACGCTCGGCACTGCCACGTTGGCAGGAGTTTCTGGTCTTCTGATGACAGCATCACAGTCTTATGCGGCGGATGTTGCTTTTGACGGAACCCAGGTGAATGTGGCGGCGGGAGGTGCGGCCTCCTATGACGTTGGTACTGTTACGGCTTCCACCACGTTGAGTTTTGCCGGAGCCGGCACGGCCACCATTACCAATTTGAACGGGGCGGCTCCGGAAGCCATACTGACGGTAAATCGCGTGGCCAGCGGGGGCGCCAGCCTTTCCTCGCTGACGTTGAACGGGGCAGGCACTTTCAACGGAATCATTTCCCTTTATTCCAACACGACGGGGGGATCACAGAATAACATCCTGAACCTTAACCATGCGCAGGCTGCCCAATACGCCACGATCAAGCTGGGCGGCCACGGTTACACGACGGGCGCTTCCGTCCTGAAAGCCGGCGTGAACACTTCCATCAGCAAGCTGGAGCACAACAATACCGCGGCTCTGATTACCGGGGAGGGGACTACGCTGACCATCACGGGGGATTCTTCCTCCTACGGCGGAAGTTTTGGTGGGACCGTGACAGTGGACTATACGGGAGGAGGAACTTTCACCCTGGGCAATTCCAACAAGGGTACGGCGCTTACTCCCGCGTCTTCCCCTGATGCCACTCTTAAAATCAGCAGCGGCACTCTTTCCCTGTTCTCCGGCAATGTCACCTGGTCCCAGAAACTGGTGATGGGTGACGGCACCACGCTGAACGTACAGGACGGCCCTTCCGTGACGGGGTATGCCGGCTATAACGCCACTTCCGTCAACAGCGGCGGTTTTAACTTTTCCGGAGCGGCGACTTTCGGCAGCGGCGTCAATCTGACTTCCAGCTGGGGCAAGAACGTAAAGTTTTCCGGTGTTCTTACCGCGGCAAGCGGTTTCTCCATCAGCGGCGGCGCGAATGAATATACCTATTACAACCTGCTCAATGTCTCCAATGAAATTGGAGGGACGATTGCCGTTACGCGTAACTTTACCTCCTTGGGTATTAGTGCTTCCGGCTCCCTTGGCAATGCTGCCGTAACTACTTCCACTACTTCCCAGTATTTGACGTATTATGGCACTGCGGGAGAAACGGCGGATGTCATTGACAACTCCATCACCGGAGCCGGCAACTTCGTCGCCCAGTCGGGCTGGGTGCATCTTTCCGAGAACGTAGCGCTTACGGGAACCTATACCGTCAATTCCGGTGCCGTCCTCTCCAGGGCCGGTTCCATTAACGCCGCTCTTGCCGGGGGAAGGCTGGATGCGGGCGCCGGAACCATGACCGTGACGGGGCTGACGGGAAACGGCACCCTTTCCGCCTCTGCGGGCACCATGCATTTCCAGGACGCTTTCACGGTAGGGGAAACGATGGGCATCCTTGCCAACGGTTCCGGGACGATCACGGGTAATGTTACGGTGGATGGAGGCCGCCTGTATTATACTTCCATGGACAATGTCGGCAGCGTGCTGCAGAACGTAACGCTGACTTCCGGCCTCATTGATTTTTCCGGGTTTCAGGAGTTCCAGGACTTGTTCGGTTCTGAAGCCCTGGTGAACACCTCCTACAACCTGGGCGTTGATTTGGGGAACGGCTTTACTCTGGCGGATGTTGACGAATCCCTGTACAAGATCAGCACTGTGGACGGAAAAACAGTCATTACGTTTACGGCTTCCGGTGCCAGTGATACCGCCTGGGACCCTGCCTGGGGTCTGGAAGAGGCTCCCTCTTCCGCTACCGGCATACTGGCGAACCAGCAGTCTTTGTCCCTGTACGGCATCCGGCCTTCTTCCATGCAGGAGGGATTCGGGTCCGTGAATGCCGTCACCGGAACGGGAGATTTGACGGGAGTGACACTGGCCGGCGGCTACTATAATACCGCAGCCAATGCCACGGCTACGGAAATCACTACCGGCATCTGGACGGATGTGCTGGGGGGCAATTATAATCTGATTATAGGCGGCAGCTACGCCAACAACTGGAGCGGTTCCGGCAAGTGGAATGTTACGGGAGACGTCCATACCCAGATTCAGGGGGACACCTCCGTCAACTGGGTAGTGGGAGGCAACTACAAGGACGGCCAGGCGGCGGGCATTACGGGAAATGTTTATGTATCCGTGGACGGGAATGCCGTGGTCAAGGGTAGTTTGATAGGCGGCGGAACGGGATGCCATAACTCCGTAAACAACCTTGACGGCAGTACGTACGTTGTTGTGCGCAACATGCAAAGCGTCACGGATGAAACCATTTCGCTCAACTCCGTTGTCCGGGGTTTCATCATCGGCGGCAGTACTTATGAAGCCAATTCCGCGTCCCGCGCCGCCATTACCGGAAGCACCAATGTGACGATTGATTTGGGAACGGCCTCCGGCAGTTTTGTCAAGAGCATTGTGGGCGGTTCCTATTCAGGAGGTTCCGGGGCATATACGGTAGGAGGCGATTCCTGCGTCAGTATTACCGCTGCCAGTGACGCCGTCTTTACCGGGGCTGTCTATGGCGGCGGCTACGGCGCCTCCGGAACGTCCACCGTCAGCGGCAATTCCAGCCTGACGCTGGATGGCGGCGCTTACACGGGCGCTCTTTATGCGGGCGGCGGAGGGACAAGGTCCGCTGTGAACGGGGACGCCACCCTTACCGTTAAGAAAGCAGTATTCCGTACGGGCAGCACGCTGAATGCATCAGAGGGTACGGTAGGCGGCACTTCATCCTTGCTTCTGGGCGGTTACGGCAATACGGCGGATCATGCCATTTCCTTCTCCAATACGGCTGTGACCGGCTTTGACATCGTGACCATGTTCCAGAATTCCTTCTTTACGGGGAACCTGAACGTGGACGGTTCCAGCGTGCTGGCGCTGGCGGGAGGGGCCGGAACGGGAATCAATCTGGACGGCTCGTTCGCTCTTTCCGCTGAAGGGGAACTGAACCTGGATCTTTCCGAATTCGGCTCCCTGACCGACGGAATGTCTATCCTTTCAACCGCAGGGCTGTCCAATATATCTTCCATCAAGGCTTCCTTTGCTGACGGAGTGACGGGGTCCATTACCATTTCCGACAATGGTAAAGACCTTGTTTATACGGCAGAAACCCTCCTTTTGTGGGCGGGCGGTGAAAATGGCGTCTGGAGCGCGGAAAATGTATGGACGGACGGCGGTGCGCCCGCCACTTATGCGGATGGCCTGGCGGTTTCCTTTGCAGACCAGGCCGGAGTCGCCGCCTCTGTCGTACAGTTGGACTCCGAAGTTTCTCCAGATTCCATGCTTGTCCGTAACTCCACTACTCGTTATGAACTGACGGGAACGGGAGAAATAACCGATACGGCTATCACCAAGGAAGGCACGGGAACGTTGGTCCTCGGAACCTCTTCCATACTCGGCGCGGGTACTACTGTAGCCGTGTCGCAGGGCGTTTTGGCGTTTGGCTATGATACGGCCCTGCCTGGCACGGGAGTAACCTGGGGGGCCGGTTCCTTTTTGGGTGCGGCCAATGGAGCGACGGTGGCGGTGGATTTGGGAACCGTCACCGACCCGGTATTCTCCCTCTCTCCGGATTCCGGCTCATGGATTACTCTGGCAACTCCGTCCGACATTGTTTTCGGCAATGCCATCACCGGGGAAGGAACTGTCCGGAAAACCGGCACGGGCTTGTTGAAACTGACGGGGAGCAACTCCGGCCACATCGTGGTGCAGGAGGGTTCCCTCCAGATAGGGAACGGAACTGCAGCCATCCGCTGGGGAGGCACCGGTTCTTCCGTCACCCTGGAGAACGGCACGTCCCTGATTATTGCCGGCAACAGTTCGGGAACCTCCCACCACACCATCGGTTCCGATCTGATTCTGGGTACGTCCGCATCTGACGCCGTCTCCCTGAAATGGGTGGACGCCTCCCAGGCAAACGCCACCAATTACCAGCATGACTTTACGGGAACCGTTACCGTCAACGGGGCGGTCTCCCTGGTGGGCAGGGACAACTGGGCCAAGGAAATGGGCTTTACCGGAACGCTCTCCGGAGCAGGTTCTCTGACCTACAGCCGCGGAGCGGGAGACGGCAGGTACAATTCCAATGGCAAGCTCATTATCAGCGGAGACGCTTCCGGATTTACCGGGATGATCACCATGAATGCCTCCAACGGCTATAGCGCCGGGCTGGATTTGCGCACTTCCCTTTCTCAGGGTGGCGTCACCCTGACATCCGGAACGGACACTACCGGATTCGCCTTCATGCGCGTGCTGGGGGATGTTGAAATTGCTTCTCTGGACGGAACGAACAATTCCCAGGTAGGCGCCGTAGGCGGCGCACGTACGCTGACGGTGGGGTCCGGCACGTACAACGGCACGCTTACAGACCGCGGTGTTGCTCTTGCGTACGGAGCCACTTCCATTGCGTATGACGAAGCCGGCGTCCTGTCCCTGACCAAGGTCAGCGATGAGACGTTGACGCTGGGAGGGACGGTCAGCTACACGGGGCTGACGAATATTCAGGGGGGAACGCTCGCTCTTACTGCTTCCGGGGCTACGTCCCTGGGGAACATTACGATGGGGGCCAATACGCGGATGACGACTGCGGGCGCCCTGAATCTGGCGGCCAACTCCACGCTGACTCTGGATATCAGCTCCTCCCTTGGAGTGGGGGGGGCTTTCGGGGCCGGAACGTTCAACCTTACGCTGAATGGACTTGAAGGCATTACGGAAGCTGGGGAATATACCCTGATTTCCGCCGCCAGCGGTCTTGATTCCGCCAGCGCCGTCTTTAACTGGGCCGGATATACCGGAGACGAAGCGCTGATTTACGAACTGGAGCAGACAGGTACCACTCTCAAACTGGTAGTTACTTCAGCCGGGGACGTATGGATCTGGCAGGGGACGGAAGGCTTGGTCTGGAGCGATACGAACACGGGTGCCCAATGGGGCATTGAAGGTTCTGCGGAGACGGCCGCCGGGAAAGACTTGATCTTTAACAACACCGGAGCGGGAACCGTCACCCTTTCCGGTGCGGTGACTCCGTCTTCCATCACGGTCAACAACGCCGCCGGCAGCGACTATGTCTTCGTTTCCGACGGCACCGGAAAAATCGCCCAGGGGACGTTGACCAAGCGTGGCGAAGGGAAGTTGACCCTTAATTTGGACAATACTGGCTGGGACGGAGATATTTCCGTCCAGCAGGGTGAACTGGTAGCCCAGGTCGCCAACTCCCTGGGGTCCGGGGCCATTACTGTTACAGACGGCATGCTCACGCTGGCTACGGCAGACGTTCAGCCGGGAATGGGCATAATCAACCTGCAGGGAGGCAGCCTTAATCTGGCTTCCGGCTCTTTTGACACAGCGTTTACGGCAGACAACATGACATGGACGGGCGGTTCCATGATACTGGGAGAGGAAGTGGCTGCCACCGTCGCCAAGGCTCTGGCCAATGGAAAAACTGTGGAATTGGCGAACGGTTCCGTACTGACGGTCAGCGGTGCTAATGACAACTCAGCTCTGAACCTGAATGTTTCCGGCACCGGAACCGTTTCCGTGGGGCTGGGAACCAGTTATGGGGCCAACGTCCTGAATATGGGTGAGGAATTCCAGGGAACCCTGTCCGTGACGTCCGGCTATTTCCAGTTGAATAACGTAACGATGGGGGCGGACGGCACCCTGAAACTGGCGAATTCCAATGTCCGTACGGAATGGAACGGCACAGCCGGGGGAACGTTTGCCAATGACATCGTCTTTACGGGCAATCAGGTCTTTGCCACTAGGGATTTCATCCTTAGCGGCGATTTGAGCGGCACGGCGTTTTCTACCCAGGGCACGGGCAATATTACCCTGGCGGGAGGCGTCAACCTGGATGGACAGCTCAAGGTGCACCGCGGCACGGTTACCGTGAATTCCGCCAATGTGGCCAAGCTGGGGGACAGCATTGACATCCAGAATAATTCCACGCTGGCTTTTGCCCGTGATTTCTCCTACGAAGGCGTCATCAGCGGCACGGCTGGCAGCACGGTCTCCGTAAACGCCGGAACGCTTTCCCTGTCCGGGCGGAACACCTTCCTGGGCGCACTCTCCATTGCGGGAGGAGCTACCGCCCGGATTGATAATGGAGGTGTCTGGGCAGGCTCCCTTTCCGGAGCCGGTACCCTGGTCATTGACACTGCCGGAGAGATAACGCTGGCGGCCGGCAATACAGAATTTACCGGTTCTACCACCCTCTCGGGAACGGGTACCGTTACTTTGGAAGGGGCTGACTCTCTGGGTTCCGGCCGGGTCACCGTTAACAACGGCGTTCTCGATCTGGCTTCTCTGAATGCGGCCAACGTCATTATGATTACGAAGGGGAGCCTGGCAAACGCGGAAGCCAAAACTGCCGGGAATGTGGAAGTGGCCGCTTCCGCCGGAGTGCAGGGTGCCCTGAATACGGTCAATCTGGGCGGTTTGTCCGGTTCCATGGTCGGTTCCATCGTCATGGAGGATTACTCCCGGCTTACAGGTATTTCCGGTGCTCTGGACATGACGGGCAAGACGGTGACACTGAAACTGGATTCCGGCAGCCTTACAGCGGGCGGAACAACCGGACAGGGCGTCATTGATGCGGACAGCCTGACGCTTTCCGCCGCCACCACGACCATCAACCTCAGTAACCAGGGCGTTCTGGATCTGCTCGCCGCCAACCGGGATTCCGTTAACGGCGTAGGGCTTGTACTGACAACGGGAACCCTTGATGTGGACAACTTCAAGCAAATCGGATTCTCTCCTCTTCTGGCTTCCCTCGGCTATACCGTGACGGAAGTCCTGGGCGCGGACGGGACACTGATGGTCAGCGGCAATACGGACCTTGTCTATCTGGTGGACACTACCCCCAATTCAGACAACCCCAATATCAATGATTACGCCGCGCTGGATCCCTACAAAGCCGTCGGCATTAATGGCGCCACGCTTCATGTGAGCTTGGACGGAGCTCCGGAAGCCTCCCGGAACGGAGACGGACTGAAAGTCAGCAATCTGGTCGGCAACGACGGCGCTCTGGTCGTGACGAATACGGCGGATGATGCGGCCTCCAACCATGTCGTGGTGGATCTGGTTCAGGACGTTGACGCCGGCAACAACAGCTACGGCGGTACTATCAGCGGGGACCATGTGGATTTTGTCAAGAAAGGCGCGGAAACCCTCACCGTGGAAGGCAACTTCACCGGGAATGACTCCAGGCTCAGTTCCTCGGAAGGAAACATCGTCCTGAACGGCGCGGGCAACAGCCTTGCTACGCTGGAACTCGCGGGCGGAGACATAACGCTGGGCGGCCGTAATGACGGCGCGTCCCGCATCACTACGGTGGAAACACTGGTTTCCGGAGCGGAAGGGGGAACTCTGAATCTGGGCAACGGAACCCAGATGGTTCTTACCGGCCAGCAGGCCGGCAGCCATGTCACGGAGGTGACTATCTCCGGGGACGGTACGCTGACCTTGGGCGGCACGGGGACGGACTCCTCCCTGACATTGGGCAACGGCTCTTCCCTGAATGGTGTTCTTCTGGACATCCGTGAAGGTTCCGCCCTGTCCGCAGCAACCGGTTCCGTGAATACTGTTTCCGGATTGGCGGGCGGCGGAGCCCTGAAGCTGAGCGGTGCGGAAATGACGATCAATTCTTCCGCCTCCCATACCTTTACCGGAACGCTGGACGGGGCATCCGGAACGCTTAACGTCAAATCCGGCAATGGAAGCGTCCAGGCTATCAATGGTGCGGGCAATGCGGGTTATCACCTGAATGTGAGCGACGGCGGCGTACTGACCCTGGCTGGAGCGGCAGGGGAGGGCGGTAATCCTGCCCGGGCCTCCTATCAGGGAATTGCTGTGAACGGCGGCACGCTCAATATTGGCAGTGCGGATATCCCCAAAACACAGCTGACTCTTGGCTCGGACGGTCTGAGCGTAACGGGGGACAGCACGGTTACCATTACTACCTCCACCACCACGGTGGACGGACTGGGCAATCCTTTCGTTACTTCCAGCGGCAACATTACGCTGGGAGACGGGACGGGGGAAGTCACGCTGGTCATGAACAATCTGGATACCCTGGTTTCCGGGAGTGCGGAAACGCTGAATATGGAATTGTTCAAGACGACGGACGGCGCGCTGGTGTCCCTGGGTGACAACGTCACCCTCCAGGACATGATTCTTGGTTCCATGTATGAAAATCTGGAACTGACCACCAATGACAGCATGACGGCCATCATCCTCACCGGCACGGCGCGCACGGAAAACATTTTCCGTAACTCGTCCCTGACGCGGAATGCTGCCTCTGGAGCGGATATCCTTTGGAATTCCCGCTACCACATGGAGGAAGGCACTACTTTGCGCGACTTCTACACCTCTGTTCTTCTTTCCCAGAACTCAGGCGACTATTCCGGCGCCGCCCGCAAACTGGCCGCCGCCGCCGGCAGTACGGTCACCAGCCTGGGCATCGCCCAGCGCGACTCCCTGCGCGACCAGATGGGCTGGATACGCAACCGCGTGGCGCAGATGGGCGTTAACCCTGCATATGTCCATGAAGACATGCCATACTTCCATATGTGGATGCAGGGAACCGGATCTTATGCCAAGCTGGACACCAAGGGTGATGAAAGCGGCTACGAACTTACTACCTGGGGCGGCACGGTAGGAATGGACGTGGATATCAACGACCGCTTCACTGCGGGAGCTGCGTTTACAGCCAATTACGGAAACCTGACTGCCAGCGCGGCGGATACGGCAGACGGAGACCTGGACAGTTACTATGTCAATCTGTTCGTCCGCTACCAGTCCCGCAAATGGTCTCATCTGCTGATACTGACGGGTGGCTGGAACGATGCCGCTCTTACGCGCACGGTGGACTATGGTACGGGGGCTTACCAGGCCCGCGGCAATACGACGGGAGCCGGTTTCGGCGCCATGTACGAATTGGCGTATGACATCGCTCTCAATGAAGACAGGAGCGTGATTCTCCAGCCTTTATTCAACGCTTCCATCGTGACGACCCGCATGGACGGTTATCAGGAAAGCGGTTCTGCCGGAAATGCCGGATTGAGGGTGGAAGACCAGGAACTGACCACGGCGGCTGTCGCTGTGGGAGTCCGTCTCTCCGGCCTCATGGGGTCCAACGTCTTCGGGCGTGAAGCGCTGGGAGAAGTACGGGTGAACGTTTCCCAGGACATGGGGGACCGCCGCGGACAGGCCAATGTGGGCTTCCTGGCGGATCCATCCTATACGCGTCCGGTGTATGGCGCCAAGGTTGGAAGCACAGCCTTCCAGATTGGTGCGGGGCTGAGCGTCCCCGTGGGCACCCAGGGCGTCATTTTCGTGGACGGCAACGCGGATATCCGCAGCGGTTCCAGCTCCATCAACGGGAGCGTCGGCTACCGCTACAACTTCTAAAGGAAAAAACGCCGGTTAATCGGAAAGCCGCTGCGGAATATTCCGCAGCGGCTTTCTTCGTGAATAAAAGGGATGTTTTAAGGATAACTTCAGGCTTGAGTTCCTGACCCTGATGGCGGCTTACTTCCATTCCCATTCAATGGGCGTTTCCAGATCGGGCCGCAACGCCTGGCGCACAGGACAGGACATGGCGGTTTTTTCCAACATGGCGCGGAGAGGGTGGCTGCCTTCCAGGGGCATGATTGCCTTCAGTTCAATTTTTTCAATTCCCCTGGATGATTCCGCCGCCCGCGCCAGAACGCGCATGCCTTTCAAATCCACCCCTTTTCTGGCCGCGACCACGGAAACCAGGCTCATCATGCAGGAGGCGAGCGTGGAACCGAGCATGACGCCGGGGGAGGGGAATTCTGCACGGCCTTCAAAGGAAGCGGGCAGGTCCGTGGCAAAAGTGATGTTGGAAGGAATAAAAGTGGTTTCGCAACGGAATTGCCCGACATTCTCCGTTTCGGAGGTATAATAATGATCAGTCATGAAGGTGTGACAGCGGAAACCCCGTCCGGGTTCATCAGGATCAGGTTATTTTCACGTTAAAGCGTCGTAAGGTTTCGCGTTGCAGGGAACTTGGACGTTCCTCCATGACATGGTCAATTTCCCCTTTTTGCCTTTTCCGGGCAGGAAAAAGCTTACGCCGTCCCCATCTGCTGCTTTGCCGTCAGAATGCGCCGGATAGGTTCCGCATAAAGTTCCGGTTCCAGCAGGAAGGAATCATGCCCCTTGGTGGAAGCGATGGTATGAAATTCCGTGGGAATATGGGCGGCTTCAAGCTGCGCCGCGAAATCCTGCTGCTCCGCCGGGCGGAAACAGCAGTCTGTATCAATGGAAAAGATAAGCGCGGGAATCCCTGCGCGGCGGAAGTTTTCCAGGGCGGTTTGAAAGGTTCTGTCCGGGGTATGGTCGCGGATGTCGAACTCCGCCCACATGTCCGCAATGCGGATATAGGAGTTGGCGTCAAAGCGCTCCGCAAACTTGCTCCCCTGGTGCAGCATGTAGCTTTGCGTGCTGCGGGTGGGGGTCATCCACGTGAGCAGGCCGTATTTGCCCCCCACTTCTTTTCTGGCGCGCTGTTCCAGCCCCTCCTGGTAAACAAATGATTTGTGGCCGATGATACGGGCGAATGCCAGCCCTTTTTTGGGCGCAGGCCCCTGATAATAATCCCCGCCCTGGAAATCCGGGTCAAGCTCAATGGCCAGGATTTGTTCAAACAGGGACAGGCGGTGTTCAATGGAAGCCCGGTAACCGGAACCGATGGAGATGAAGCTCCGGACCCGTTCCGGGAACTGGCACGCGAAGCTGAGGGCGATCAGCCCTCCTACGGAGGGGCCCACAAGATGAACGCGTTCTATGCCCAGGCTGTCCAGCAGAAGGGCCTGGAGGCGTGCCTGGTCTGCAATTTCCACATGCGGGAAGCGGGAGCCGTAGGGCTGGCCGTCCGCAGGGCAGGGTGTAGCGGGTCCTGTGGTGCCGTAGCACCCTCCCAGGTAATTGGCGCAGATGATGCAGAAGCGGTCCGTGTCCAGCGGCTTGCCGGGACCGATGATGCTGTTCCACCAGCCCTCGTGGTTTTCCGGTTTCCAGAGGGAACCGGTGCCCGGGACTTCTGGATTGTAACCGTAGGCGTGCTGACTGCCGGAAAGGGCATGGAACAGCAGGATTGCATTGTCTTTCTCCGGCGTCAGGGTCCCGTACTGTTCATAGGCGACGCATACCCCGTCTAGTATGGCTCCATTTCTCAGGGAGAATGAGTTGGGCAGATTCAGGAATTGGGTTTGGACGGCAGGAAGCTGCATGGTTGTACGGAAAGGGGCTTGGTCAGCAAAAAAAGACCGGCACCCTGCGGGCGGCGGTCTTTTTGAAATCTGTACTGGGCCAGGGAATTACTTGACGCCCTTTTTGGAAAGACGCGTACCTGCCGTGGCGCCCTGGCGGGCCTTGAACTTGGGATTGCTCTTGCAAATCACATACAGCGTGCCCTTGCGCTTCACGATTTGGCAGTCTGCGTGGCGGCGCTTCATAGAGGCTAAGGAAGAAAGAACTTTCATGGTGTATAACTCCGGTTTGGTGTTCGGTTCGGGAGACGGAATATACCGTTTAGTTAAGAATTGTAAAGTCATTTCTTTGCCAAAAGTGAGATGCAGTCCCCTCAGGGATGCTTTTATAGGAATATGCAGTGGGCATGGATGGCTTTGAATTCCGCTCCGGCGGAAAAATTGTTGAGAAGGCATTATTTATCTGAAAAGATTGTGGACCGGAAGGGATTCGTATAAAATCCCTTCCGGTTTTCCTTATGACTGATTCTTCCTCTTCTGATTCTTCCCCGGCTTCCCGGAATACGTTTGTCCATCATCTGGGAATGAAAGGGTTTCTGCTCATGGAAGGGCTGTTGAAGCTCGTGGGCATGAAAACGCTGTACCGGCTGGGGCGTGCGGCAGGGGCCGTGGCGTGGCATCTGCTTCCCCAGCGGCGGAACATTGTGGAAAGAAACCTGCGCATCGTTTTGAATCCGGCCCTGCGCGGAGGGGAACTGCAGAAATTAAGCCGGGAAAATTTCAAAAGAACTGTTGCCAATTTCCTGTGTTCCGCGAAGACGGCCACCCTGACGGATGAGCAGTTGAAAGATTGCGTGACGGTCGGGGGGCACGAACAGTTTGCCGCTCCCGTGCTGGAAGGGCGCGGGCAGGTTTGCGCCATAGCCCATTCCGGCAACTGGGAGGCGCTGGCGAGAATACGTGCGTTTTACCCGGAGGTGGAACGTTACGGGTCCATGTACCGCCAGTTTGACAATCCGTTGATGGAGGAATACGTGTACCAGCGCCGCACGGAACGCGGAACTCAGATGTTCTCCAAGGAGGGCGGCATTAAGGCGCCCATGAAAATGCTCAAGGATGGGGGGGCACTGGGCGTATTGAGCGACCAGTTCGTATGGGAGGGGGTGTACGTCCCCTTCTTCGGCAAGGTGACCGGCACTACTCCGCTGCCCGCTCTGCTGAGAAAAAGGACGGGTGCGGACATGGTGGCTATCGCGGTGCGTACGGATGCTCCCGGCCACTGGATAGCGGATATGGGGAATGTGGTGGATTTTTCCAGGTCGGACGGCTCTCTGGCGGGAGATACTATTGAAGTGAACAGGGGGCTGGAAACATTGATCCGGGAGTCCGTGCTGGATGTGTTCTGGATGCACCATCGCTGGAAATCCGTTGACCGCTTTGCCCCGCAGGATAAAAAAACGGCCGCTCTTCTGGAAAACATGGATCTGAAGCCGTACCGTATTCTGGTAGCCGTTCCCGGAGCTCTGGATGAAGCCCTGGCGACTGTCCCTCTGATTCGTGCTCTGAAAACCGTCCGGTGCGACATGCAGGTGAACGTCGTCTGCCCGTCTGCCCAGCTGGGGATATGGAAGACGGTGCCGGAAGTTACCCATGTGCTGCCGCACGATTCCCTGAAGCAGCTTCAGGAAGCTTTGGCGGCAGATGAATTTTACAATGACGGCCCGCTGGATCTGGGCGTCATGCTGGATGGAGATATGGAAACCCTGAAAGCGCTGGAACCGTATGGCCCCATGATGTTCTCCGGGCTGGATACGCATCCCGGCGCCCGGAAGTACAAATTCCGGGTAAAGGCCCCGGTTCTGCGCGCCTCCCCCCCGGTGCACCGGGTTCAGCTTTATCTGCAATTGGGGGGGCTGCATGGGCTGGATGTCGGCAAACCGTCTTTGTTCCCTGTGAAAAAAGCGTCTCCGGCGGAAGGCGCCCCCATTTTAATTGCTCCGTTTTCCCGTCTGGGGAGCGCCAGCGAATGGAGCAGGGAGCAATGGACGGAACTGGTTTCCCTTCTGCCGGGCAGGACGGTGCTGGCGGCTCTGGAAGAAGACCGGGAGCGCGCCGCCGCACTGGCGGAACATTTGAATGTGGAACTGGCGGTGGGAGCGCCGGAGGCTCTGTTTCCCGTGATGGATGAGGCTGCGGCGGCAATAGCCGTGGATGGCGATTTTCCGTCCCTCTGTTCTTTCCGGGGGCTTCCGGTGGTGACTCTGTTTTCCACCCGGCTTCCGGATGTTTACCGCCCTATGGGCACATTTAACCGTTCCCTTTACAGCCACCAGTGCTGTTCCCCCTGCTTCCGGAAGACATGTGACCGGGATGTCCCCTGCAACCGCCACATTGCCGTGCGGGAAGTACTGGATGCCTTGCGGGAAATTTCCGGGAAAGAATAATTTGGGAAGGGGGAGAGGCTCTCTGATGTTGGCGGAAAAAACGGCCAGTATGCCGCCGTTTCCGTCAGGAATGACGGAATAACGGAAGGAAGCGTGGAAGTGCCGTATTCCGGAGCAATTCCAGAAAAGCTTTCTCCTTTTTTTGCAAGGGTTCTGCTGTAGAGAAGAGAAAAGCCCTCTTCCGGAAGGGAGAGCGGGGTGATGCCTGTATTCCGGTTTGCTGCGGTTGATGGGCGCCAGGGCGCGAAAATCCGGTTAATGCACGCAATCCGGAAAGCCTTCCCGCCGGAAGATGCCGCGGACCTGTTCCGCCAGTTCTGCGGGCGCTTCCGGGACATCCTTCAAGGTATAATCCAGCTTCAATTCATCCCATTTGAATCTCCCCATCTGGTGGAAAGGGAGCACGTCCACGCGTTCCACGTTGCCCAGGCGCGCCGCATGGCGGGAGAGTTCCTCAATTTCTTCCAGATTGTCCGTAACGCCGGGTACCAGCACATACCTCAGCCACACGGGCTTGCGGAGGGAGGCCAGGCGGTCCGCAAACTCCAGCGTGGGGCGCAGCTCCCCGCCTGTCAGGGCGCGGTACCGTTCCGGATTCCATGCCTTGATATCCAGCAGGACCAGGTCCGTATCCTCCAGCATTTTTCCGTCCGCATTCGCGCCCAGATGGCCGGAAGTGTCCAGACAGGTATGCAGTCCCAGCTTTCTGCAGCCTTTCAGCACGGCACCGGCAAAATCCGGCTGAAAGAGGGGATCCCCGCCGGAGAGGGTGACGCCGCCGCCCGCCGCCCGCAAAAAATCCCGGTAGCGGGCTATTTCCTGAAGGACATCACCCGCGCTTCTGGTCCGGCCCCGCCGCACGTAGGAGGTATCCGGATTATGGCAGTAGCGGCAGCGCAGGCTGCAGCCGGACAGGAAGAGGACAAAGCGGATGCCGGGGCCGTCCACGGTGCCGCAGGATTCCACGGAATGAACCAGGCCGGTGACGGAGCTTTCTCCATCCGGGTCATGGTTTTGTGGAAAAACCTGCGGCATCCGTTTGCAGTCCGGGTTAACGGGTGTGGAAAGTGCGGTTGATGACCTCCTGCTGCTGTTCCCTGGTCAGCTTGATGAAATTCACGGCATAACCGGAAACGCGGATGGTAAGCTGCGGGTATTTTTCCGGGTGATCCATGGCGTCGAGAAGCGTTTCCCGTTCCAGTACGTTCACATTAATGTGGTGACCTGTAGCGGCAAAGTAGGCGTCCAGCAGGGAGACGAGCTTGACGCGGCGTTCCCGTTCCTCCTTGCCCAGGGCCTGCGGAACGATGGAGAAGGTGTAGGAGATGCCGTCCAGGGAGTCGTCATAGGACAGCTTGGATACGGAGAGCATGGAGGCCACGGCTCCGTTCCTGTCCCTTCCGTGCATGGGGTTGGCACCGGGGGCGAACGGTTCTCCGGCGCGGCGGCCGTCCGGCGTGTTGCCCGTCTTTTTGCCGTATACCACGTTGGAGGTGATCGTCAGGATGGACTGGGTGGGCAGGGAATTGCGGTAAGTATGGAGCTTGCGCAGTTTTTCCATGAAATTGCTGACCAGGCTGCATGCTATGTCGTCCACGCGCGGGTCATTGTTCCCGTAACAGGGGAATTTCCCTTCCGTCTTGAAGTCCACAATCAGCCCTTCTTCATTGCGGATGGCTTTCACGGTGGCGTACTTGATGGCGGACAGGGAGTCCGCCGCCACGGAAAGCCCGGCGATCCCCGTGGCCATCGTACGCAGGATTTCCGGATCATGCAGCGCCATTTCGATGCGTTCATAGCAGTATTTGTCGTGCATGTAGTGGATGATGTTCAGCGCGTCAATGTAAGTTTTGGCGAGCCAGTCCTGCATTTTGTCGTACAGGGCCATCACTTCGTCATAGTTGAGAACTTCCTCCGTATAGCGGGGAGAGGGCGGGGCCACCTGCTTGCCCTTGAGTTCATCCACGCCGCCGTTCAGGGCGTAAAGAAGGCACTTGGCAAGGTTGGCGCGCGCTCCGAAGAACTGCATCTGCTTGCCGATGCGCATGGCGGACACGCAGCATGCGATGCCGTAGTCGTCGCCCCAGTGCGGGCGCATCAGGTCGTCGTTCTCGTATTGGACGGAGGACGTTTCAATGGAGACCCTGGCGCAGAAACTTTTGAAAGCTTCCGGCAGATCCCGGGACCACAGAACGGTCAGGTTCGGTTCCGGAGCCGGCCCCAGGTTGTACAGGGTCTGCAGCATGCGGAAGGAGCTGCGGGTGACGAGGGTGCGCCCGTCTTCTCCCATGCCGCCGATGGATTCCGTCACCCAGGTGGGGTCTCCGGAGAACAGGTTA
>ENA-UPWK01000108-UPWK01000108.1-human-gut-metagenome-genome-assembly--contig:-NODE-108-length-88726-cov-26.078580_pt1 | contig 88726 bp, 71 predicted proteins | sample MGYA00250048_ERZ773373 | MGnify/ENA primary metagenome ERZ773373 (study PRJEB29103, sample SAMN06112059) | human gut metagenome | biome: human gut; feature: ankylosing spondylitis patient; material... | reverse complement strand
TATCATAAACCTGCCACTCATTTGTCTTCGTGAAAGCATTTACCAACGGTGCGCTTTGCTTATAAATACTGCCGACCATGCCATTCACATACGTAGGATTATCCTCACAATCCAAGATCTGCACCTCATAACGGCTTTGAAGCATAATGCCACTATTGCCTTTCATCTGTAATGTATTATCCTTCCCCGGTATAGGGGTCTTGAACTCGATATGCAACTGGCAATCTCCAAAATAATCTTTTGTCCGGATCGATCCGGTCCCGGAAGCCACAATCATCGTCCCATCCTTTACGGTCCATTTAGCGGGACCTCCATCTTTTCCAGCAGATTCCCACATAGAAAGATCTTTCCCATCAAACAGGATGATCGCATCGGAAGGAGCACCTGTTCCTACACCAGGCTTTACCTTTGGAGGAATCGGATAATACCATTCAGTACTCTCAGGTTTCCATCTTTCCGGTGGTCTTTGTTGTTGATTACTTTGTTGGGCGCTCATAAAATGCGCTCCACATAATAGGCTGATAAGAATAATCATTTTTTTCATGCTAAATAGATTTAAATTAACACTCCTGTTTCTGCTCTATAAATAAGCAACGGCAAATGTATCACAGATATAAAGAAACCTCTTTCTTTATTTTATCAAAATCGTTTTCGATTATCGCATAATACAAGCTCCAGCCTATTTCTCTCGGCCATTGAGAAAATCGCATCAAGAATGAGACAATTTTACATGACGAAGCAAGCCATACCCTTCCATCATATTAATCTTCTCTACCGGATTTTCTTCAAGGTTTGTAAAACATCGGTCCGTACGGAATCTGCGAACAAATCACATGGCGCACTTGATTTTTTGCCAATTAAATCCCCTGAATTCAAACAGGCTATCACTTTTCTCTCAAAATTATTACCTATCGTCTCAACAACCTATCTTACATGGAACGGATTTAAAGTCAAAGACAGAAGTCTGGACGTTGAAACAAAATGAAAAAATTATGCGATACTGCCATGGAAAGTTTAGGGAAAGGCTTAACTTTGCGCAAGAAACACAAAGAGAATCCATGAAAAAAATTTTGATGAATTTTTTATACGTCCTATTATTTGTAGTAACCGCAATAGAAGTCAACGCCCGGTCATACTACTTTAAATCCTATGAGGTAGAAGATGGATTAAGCAATAACAACGTGACGTGTTGTGTTCAAGATCATTTTGGATTTATGTGGTTTGGGACACGAGACGGGCTCAATCGATTTGACGGGAACAAATTCCATATCATAAAAAATCAAACCAAGCAGAAAGGAACTCTAATCAGTAGCTGGATTACCGACTTGGCGATAAGCCCTTCCGGTGAGCTCTGGGTAGGCACTGATATGGGAGTACAAAAATACGATTACCAAACCGATACTTTTTCCTTGGTAAAGTTCACGAAAGGAATCAGCTGTACCTACCTGGATTTTGATCACCAAGGGAACCTGTGGATGTTGTTATCCGGTTTTTCGCTTTTTAAATATAATGAGCAATCCGAGCTACACCAAAACTACCTGTATAAAGATAGTGATCCGATCACCTCTTTCTACATCACCCCCAAAGATCAGGTCTGGGCCACCACGCGAAATGGCAATGTCGCCCTCTTAGACCCGACTGATGACAAATTCATCCCTCTAAATATACATAACGGTAGCGACACGCTACATATAGAGAATATGACGACTCTATGGGCATCTCCGTCCGATAATACATTGCTGATAGGAACAACCGATAATGGAGTCAAACAAGTCAATATACAAACAGGTGTTTGCCGAAATGTTCTTACCCAGCAAAAGAACAGCCCCCTCTATGTCCGGAAAATTTTCCAAGTGACGAACGATGAGGTATGGATCGCCACCTTCAACGGTATCTATATCTATCAAATCCCCTCAAACGAGACCTTCCACATTGAGCAAGACAAAAGCGATCCCTATTCACTATCCAGCAACGCTACCAAACAGTTTTGTAAGGACCGGGAAGGTGGCTTATGGATCTGTACGGATAATGGAGGCATTAATTACCTACCTCCTTATCTCAAATTCAAGAAAGACTACAATATACCCGGGCAAAAGACAATTAACGGTGATATTATCCATGATATTCACCAAGACGCTAACCAGAATATATGGATAGGAACCGAAGACGCTGGTCTCAATAAACTTGACATCCGCACACAAACCTATAAGAACTTCCAAGATAAAGACGGCCTTTCCCAAAACTGTATCCACGGCCTTTCCGTGATTGGAAACTATCTATGGATTGGGACACACGCTAACGGAGTAGACGTGATAGATATCCGTACGGAGAAAATCATCAAGCATTATACGATCGCCCCGAATCCTTACGCCTCCCAAAACGATATCATCGTATATCTCTATAAAACCCGGAAAAATAACTTGCTCGTAGCTACGGCATCCGGTATGTATCAATATAATCCGGAGAAAGATATTTTCGAGCCTCTCGATCAATTTCCCGGCAATTGCAGGATACAAACGATCTTCGAGGATCACGAAGGGGTTATATGGGCCGGAACATTCAATAACGGATTACATTATTTCGACCCAATCCGGCAAAAACACGGCGAATTTAAATTGGATTCCATAAACACGAACGCCAACCAGACGATCAATCACATCCATGAGGATACTAAAAACAATCTATGGTTCGCTACCGGAAACGGAGTGAAAATGTACGACCGGAATTTAAAGACTACGACATGCTACACGACTCAAGACGGCCTGCCCAATAACGTCGTTTACCGGATCGAGGAAGACCCTAAAGGCCACATGTGGATCAGTACCACAAATGGCTTAGCCGTTCTTAACCCGGTCAATCAAGAGATCAAGGTGTTCAAAAAAGAACATGGTCTCCTGTCCAATCAATTCAACTATAACTCTTCTTTAAAAGCTAAAGACGGCGAACTATACTTTGGGACCTTGAAAGGCTTGGTCCGGTTCCACCCCGATGAAATCCAACAGCTCTCTATTCAACCGAAGATTTATATGACACAAATCAATTATTCGGACCCCGACCATAATCTATTGAGGCAAAAAGACATAACTTTTAAAAAAGGGATCACCTTAGAACATAATCAGTCCACATTCTACATCGACTACACATCATTAAGCTACCAAGCCCCCAACCTCACCCAATACGCCTATTGCATGGAAGGGTTAAGTTCTAAATGGTATCATGTGGTGGGCGAGAACCGGGTTTATTTCACGAAACTACCGCCCGGTAATTATACGTTCAAGGTGAAGGCGGCGAACCTGTCCGGTATTTGGAATGATGAGCCGGCGATGTTCCAGCTTACGATCCTTCCCCCATGGTGGCTCTCTACCAAGGCGTTAATCCTATATGGGATTATCGCTATCGGATGCGTAGTGTTGCTGATCTTTATCATTTCCCGGCATAATAAGGCCGATATACAGCAGAAAATACAGGAGTTCGAGAATGAAAAGGAGAAGGAGCTTTATCAAGCTAAGATTGATTTCTTCATCAATATCGCTCATGAGATACGTACGCCCCTGACTTTAATTAAAAGTCCTCTGGAGAAAGTAACACGGGACATCAAGCTATCTCCCAGCGCAAAGAATTATCTAACAATTGTGGATAAAAACGCAAACCGGCTACTGGATCTGGTGAATCAACTACTGGATTTCAGGAAGACGGAAATCAAGGGATATAAACTAAACTTCATACATACGGACATCATCGCATTGATGCAAGAGACCTTTGAGCGTTTCCACGACACGGCGGAGCAGGAGGCATTGCAAATGATTATCGAGTGTAACGTGAAATCTTTCTACGCCTTTATCGATAAGGAGGCTTGCACGAAGATACTCAGCAACCTCCTATCAAACGCTATTAAATACGCAAGAAGCAAGATCATCGTCCGGTTCGAAGCGCAAGATGGCGAGCGATTCACGATCGATATCATGAACGATGGAAAGCCCATCTCGGAGGAGATAAAAGAAAAGATCTTCGAGCCTTTCTACCGGGATGACTCCTCTATCCATAAATCCGGGACCGGGCTCGGACTACCCTTGGCCCGTTCTTTAGCGGAGATGCACGAGGGATCGTTGACGTTGGAGGAATCTCCAGCCGGGCTTATCATCTTTAGATTACGTTTGCCGGTGAACCAACCGAACTCATTAAAACTAGAGGAAGAGAAAGCAGAGGTCCTGACCAACCCTGCCAGCGAGCGGAAATATGTCACCCAAGAATCCCGCCCGACGGTTCTCGTGGTGGAAGATAACACCGAAATGCTCCATTTCATCGGTCAAGAGATCAATGTCCATTACAATGTTGTCACCGCCGGTAATGGCGAGGAGGCGATTGCCCATCTTCAGGAATATGGCATCCAATTAATCATCAGCGATATCATGATGCCTGTCATGGATGGTTTCACCTTATTGAAAAAGATAAAGACAAACCTGGAGTTCAGCCATATCCCGATCATCCTCCTGACGGCTAAGAACACCTTGCAATCTCGCATGGAAGGGCTTGAGCTGGGGGCGGACGCTTACATCGACAAACCTTTCTCCATGGATCTATTGCTTACCCAAGTGACGAACCTGCTGAACAACCGGAGCAATATGCGTGCCTATTACCTCAATTCGCCGATTGCCAATATCAAATCCATGGCTTACACGAAGGCGGACGAGAAGTTCTTGAAGAAACTGAACGATATCATCGACAGCCATATAAACGACGTGAACCTAGACGTGGACATGATAGCGGACTTGATGAATCTAAGCCGTCCGACCCTTTACCGTAAAATCAACGGCCTGTCGAACGTAACGCCCAACGAGTTGATCAAGATCAGCCGGCTAAAGAAAGCCGCCGAGTTGATCCTTCAAGGCGATATGAGAATTTACGAGATCGCCGAGGTGGTTGGTTTCAACTCGCAATCCTATTTCAGCCGGGCCTTCTCCAAGCAATTCAACATGAGCCCCTCGCAATACGCAAAAGAAAATAATATCGAATTGAAATAGCCCGCTAGGAAGAATAGGTCTGGAACCAGCAGGTTACCTTCTCGCTATACGTCTTGGAGATCGGGATATCGGGTACTTTCTCGATCCCCAGCTCCAAATAAACGCCCTCCTTCTCCCTGCGGATCACCTTCACTTGGTCGAAATTTACCATGAAAGAACGATGGCAACGGAGCACATTCGTATCAGCGAGGCTTTCCTCGATCGCCTTCAAGGAGTTGCGAAGCATAAACTTCGTGAGCTGCCCCTTATTCAGATACCAGATACAAACGTAATTATCCGCCGATTCAAGGTACAGCAGGTTACTTCGCTTCACGGAAAGGCGCAACTCGTTCTTCTCGTCATAGAAAGAGAAAACGCTTTGCCGAACCGCCGCTTCCGTCTGGTTCTCCTCCAACAATCGCAATTGCCGCTCTTTCTCTTTATAAGAGAAATACAGGTGCAGCACGGAATAAGGGAGCAATAAAACCAGACTGGTATTCACCGCCGAATCGTTAAAAACTTCCATATATTCTCGTTCCGGATTCAGTACCAACGTATAAATCGTATAGAAAAGCGACATGAAGAATATCTCCAGCACGATCCAGATCGCATAGGTCCGGACCGTGATAGCATGCCGCTTCCCCCAATGGAACAGAATAATACGGCTCAAGACAACCACCAATACTCCCGTCAAGATAATCAAGCTAGAGAATACGAAGAACTTAAACTCCGAGACCTTGTACCAAGAGGTGGAGCTAAACGGTTTGTAGATGTTGATAAACACCAACGCAAACAAGGCCGTCCACAAAATCAGCCTCACGATATTCTGTTTACCGTATATGTAACTTGGTATTTTTTGATCCCACATTCCCATCTTTTTGCCTCTATTTTGGAACAAATGTAATCATTTTCCCAGACGAAATTCACCCCTCTATAAAAGATTTCACCCCTAAATAACACTTTATGTCCCCAACAAAGCCCGTTTAAACCATTTATTTTGAAGAGATGTTTTTCTATTGTTTGTTTGCAGTAAAAAATCAGAGGATTATGGATATTTCACTTCGTACTAAGCAACTGAACAGTCTTTTCTCTTATGACAAAAAGACTGAATTGGAAGAGAGCCATCTGGAGATCATCCCGTTTCGCTTCACCCAGACCCGTGGCGCCAGCGAGATCGACGAGTTCCAGAAGGGACTTACCCCCACCGGATTCTGTCCGATGACCGACGATCGTATCCAAGAGAACAAATCTTTCTCATATGCCATATTCACGCCCTCGGGACGTAAAAAGAATAATGAGGCGATTATCCTGTTGCATGGCCTGAACGAGCGGACTTGGGAAAAATACCTCACATGGGCGGAATACCTCACCCATACGACCGGTAAACCGGTCATCCTGTTCCCGATCGCTTTCCATATGAACCGTACCCCGGGATTATGGGCCAATCCCCGTGCGATCCTCCCTTGGGTAAGCAAACGCAAGGAGGAGATAGCGAACGTGACGAACTCCACCTTCGCCAACGTAGCCCTCAGCAGCCGGCTATCCCAAAACCCGTTACGCTTTTACGCCTCGGGCAGAGAATCCGTTTATAATATGTGGCAATTGGTTCATGAGATCAAGAACGGCGAGCATCCTTTGTTCAAGGAAGATACGTCCATCAACTTATTCGCTTATTCCATCGGCGCGTTACTCTCGCAGGTCTTGTTATTAGCGAATCCGGACAAGATGTTTACGGACACCCGTTTATTCATGTTTTGCGGTGGCTCCATCTTCAGTGAGATGGATGGCAACGCCCGTGATATCATGGACAAGGAGGCGTTCGCCAAGGTACGCCATTACTTCCGGCATGATTTCTTGGAGAACCGTACGCTTCCCACCTCGTTCAAGAATGATTTTCTGGAGCAAGCCTTTAAGGCCATGGTACGTGAGGATGTGTTACGAGATTACCGGGAGTCGTTCTTCCAACGGGCTTGCGATCGTATTCGGGCGATCTCATTGAAAAAAGATATCGTTATGCCTACTGGCGGGGTGATCAAGGCTTTAGGAAAAGCGTCCGGCAAGATATTGGAAGAACTGGATTTCCCGTTCGCTTACTCCCATCAAATCCCCTTCCCGACACACTCCCGTATCGATCCGGGCCTGATCAACCAAGCCTTTCATTCCATATTCACGAGGGCGGCGGCGTTTCTCTAAAGGGACATCACCGCATTTAAGGCAAGCTCAACAGACAACGTTGCCAGCCTCTCAGCTGGCAAGCATATTGTCTGTCTTCGGCTATCCCCCTTCACCTCTGTACGTGCCCCATATTTATTTTATGAATACGATGCAAAAGAACAGAGAAATAAGAAGGTCCGCAAATCCGTAACGTTAGTATCCACTAGTCCCCGAATAGTATTTACTTCTTTCATCGATAGAAATTTAATTCCGGCTACCCGACATGAACATATCCTTCGTATATTTGTTGAAAATTAAAATCAAGAAGATATGGGAACAGAGAATACAGGAACAAGCCAACGAGTGCATCACGGGCATAACATCGCCTCCGCCCGTAGGATGAAAGGTTTAGTGCAAAAAACTTTAGCGGATCTATTGGGTATGTCCCAACAACGATTATCCCAAATCGAAAGCACCAAAATCGTAAGCGATGAGATCCTGCAAAAAGTAGCGGAGATCACAGGCGTATCGCTCGAAGATCTGAAAACGATGGAGGAGCCGATGAGTATCTATATTGAGAATAATAGCACCAACACGATTGAAAAAGGGGCGAATGTTGGTAGTGTCAATTCTTCCTATGATGAAAACGATAACGACTTTGAGACAACCTATCACGTTAACCCAATCGACAAAATCACCGAACTCTATGAGCGTCTACTTAAAGCCGATCAAGAAAAGATCAAGGAACTGGAGCAACGCATCGCCGAGTTAGAGGGAAACGCCTCCAAGTCCTAACCTACCAACAACAATATATAAAACATTCTTAGCTTTTAGCCGTCCGTATCCATCGCATGATAAGCGTTTCAGCTAAGGGCTTTCATTATACATCTTATTACCATGGAAGAAAAACTCGATTTCGCGAATGTGCCTTCTCGATACTCATTATGCTTGAACCGCCAGTGCCCGAACGCCGCCACCTGCCTTAGGCAAATAGCGGAGGTAAGCGCTCCAGACGACGTTGAGTGCTGGACTATCATCAGCCCCAAACGCTTGGCAAGCCTCACGGGGGATTGCCCTTACTACCGTTCCAATAAAAAGACCCGTTATGCGATGGGGTTCATAAACATCCTAGATAGTCTTCCCTACAAGCAGATGCAAGAGGTCAGCAAGTATCTGATCTCTCATTTCGGCCAAAGCACTTATTACCGTGCCCGCAAGGGAACCCGTCCGCTCTTACCAACCGAGCAACAATTCGTTCTCGAAACACTAAAAAGATGCAAAGCAGACAGTTCTCAAGAATTCGATGCCTACTATGAGGACTACGACTGGGAGTAATTCATTTTTTCACCGTGATGAAAATGTATTTCCACCGTGATGAAAAAGGTTTTTCACCGTGATGAAAACGTTTTTTCTCCACGGTGAAAAAAGATCTTCATGCAACATCACGTCAAGCCCGATCACCGACACTTTTTTAAGGTTTGACGAACCCGATCGGATTACGAGGTTTATCCGACAGTTTCTTTTGTGTTTGCAATTCCGCCAGAGTCTGGTTGATTAGCTCTAGCTGCATACGGGTATCATCATTTATATCATTATAATCGGCAAAGACTTCTTCAATATATACTTTCAGTTCTTTTACTTCTTGCTGAAGCTCGGTGAATTTATCTGTCGGAGGATTAATAATCATTTGTCGGACGGCAATAAACGCACGGATTATCTGTATGTTGATCTCTATAGCAATGTCACTATTCAACACAGAAGAAAGTTGGGCAACGCCATGCTCCGTAAAAGCGAAAGGCATGTAGCGAGTTCCTCCCCGACTCTTTGAGGTCGCAAATTGCGTCCTCAAAGAAGCATATTCTTCTTTCGTCAGTTCAAACATAAAATCGCAAGGGAAACGTTTTGTATTACGCCTAACAGCTTCTTTAAGTCGCTTTGTCTCGGTTCCGTACATCTCAGCCAAATCAAAATCAAGCATCACCTTCTGGCCCCTGATCTCGTATATCTTACTCTGTATTACCTGTAATTGATCCTGTCTTTTTATCATGTTAATATTCGGTTAAGATTTAATGAAACAAAAAATCGCTAAACAACCTTTATCCAGTTATTTAGCGATCATCCATCGTGGTCCCACTTGTACCTATTTTATGTTACATATTGATACCTATTGATACTCCCTTCATTTTATCATTTGTTGATTTTCAATAGTTTATAAATTACAGCATGTATCAAGGAGTATCAATAGGTAACAAAAAGGTGGGCACAATGTGGGCACATTTCATGAGAAATAATACCTTTGCGAAAATAACAATAACGGGAAGCGGTTACATTTGTCGATCTTTTCTTTCCTTCGCCAAAACTCGTGCGAGAGAAGAAATAAGTTAAAAAAAAAATTGTTTTGTTTTAGCGACACTATCGGCACTATCGACACTGTTAACACCCGAAAGAATGAGTATAGGTATATGGCAGTGAATTTTTTTCTTCGAGGGAAGAGCGGTCTTTGCACTATATTCGCGAGGATCCGCAGCAGGAAAGACGGAATGGATATAAGAATCACGACCCGCTTGTATATTGACGCTTCCGCATGGGAGAAAGGACATCGTGATATAGAGTCATTAAAAAGATTCCGTATAAGGGAGAAGGCCACATTTGACAAGCTAGACAAAATAGAACGAACGTTGAATCTATTATTAGAAAACGGGACGATCAACAACGATATAGCCTCAGAGCGGATCAACGAGATCGTGTATGCCGAGGAAATAGCGGAAGAGACGGAAAAAGAACGGATAAGGGCAGAGGAGGAAAAAGCCGCACGAATGACGGATCTTAACGCCTACATACAAAAATACATAGATGAAATGCGAAGCGGGACAAGGAAAAACAACAAGGGAATGTTATATTCACCGGGTACGATAAAGAACAAGGTATCGTTCCAAAGCGAGTTCAATAAGTTCCAAGAATATACCGGCCATAGATATAACTATGATGATATAACCATGGATTTCTACAATGATTTCATAGATTTTTTCAATGATAAGGAGTATAGCCCAAATACCACCGGGAAACATATCAAGAGCCTAAAGGAGATCATGTCGGCGGCGTTTGCGGAAGGATTACACGAGAATACGCAAAGTTCCATGAGATCATTCAAGATACTATCAGCCGAGGCTGACACGGTTTACCTAACCCGGCAAGAGATCACGGCGATCGAGAATCTGGATCTATCGGGAGACAAGCACAAGGAACTATCATTGTGCAGGGATGTCTTTCTTGTCGGGGTTTACACGGCGCAAAGATATAGCGATTACCACCGTATAAACAAGACGAACATAATAACGCTAGGGAATGGTATCAATGCGATAAAGCTCACCCAACAAAAAACAGGGGCGAAAGTGGTTATCCCATTAACCGGGAAACTGGAGACACTACTAAAAAAATACAAGTACAACCTACCGAAGACATACTCTCAGATCATGAACGAGAGTATAAAAGTCGTTTGCCGGATGGCCGGAATAACACAAAAGGTAGAACACACTAGCGCAAGGGGAGCGAGGATCATTACTGAGCGGATCGAGAAATACAAGCTCATTACCACTCATACCGCACGGCGCACGGGTGCCACGCTCATGTATTTGGAAGGAGTGGACACGTTAAGCGTGATGAAGATAACCGGCCACAAGACGGAAAAAGAGTTCAAGAAATATATTCGTGTCGGCGAGGAGGAGAACGCCTTATTGGTGTCCAACTCGAAATTTTTCGGCTGAAAGTTATGTAAGAGATATTTATTTCAACTATATTTGTGACCATGAGAAAAGAACTAGGAAAATGGTTGATGGATATCGCCAAGTATATCGCTACGGCGGTAATATTGACCTCTATATTCGGAGATATCGAGGAGAGGTGGATCATATACGTAGGTGGAGCGTTAGCCATTATCGCAACGTTGGGTTGGGGACTTTACCTTGTAAAGGAACCGGCCATAAAAGATAAAAGGAGGAAATAATATGGGAGCTTTAGTAATGTTTGGATTGGTGATAGTTATCGCTTTCGTTGGCGGCATCTATTTCATGGTACAAGACCATAAGGCAGAGCATGGATTGGAGAAGTAGTTTACGATGATATTCCGGTGAATAGGTGAAATTAAAGAAGGTCGTGTCTAGTAGGTTAGGCATGACTTTTTTTATTTTTAGTTCTTTTTACAATTCCGCATTAAATACATAATTATCAGCTTATTACACAATACCATTTCCGCAAAAATAACCAATTAGCATTATTTAACCGATTACGCATGTATACATAACAGCATAATATACAACCAATTAACCATCATGTAATTTACGATTACCAAACAAATCACTTTTTTCTATTCGCTATGTCTGAAATATGCCTATCTTTGCGGTGCGAACTTAATATACAGGCACTGCAAGAGAGCAGGTTAATAGATAATAGAAAGCATTGGCAGTTCTATTGTAATCCGTTATATATATCTATGATGTATATTGAGTTCGCAGCTTAGGATTATATAGGACTGCTTTTTTTATAATCATCTAATTGCGAACTCAGATGAAACAATCAATCCAAGCCACCGGTACACCCGTACCCGTGTCCGTAAAAGCCGGAAAGATCTTCTCGTGGCGCACTATCGCCAAGTTATTAACCGTATTGTCATTCGGCTTGCTCGAGTGCGATAACAGGAACGACGTTATCGGTTACGTCAAGGTGCTAATCTTATTGATGTCCGCATTCGTTTTGGCCGGGCTGGAAGGAGGTGCGCTATGAGCAATATAGGGCTATCCTACGATTTCAAGGAGGTAGACAATATGTTACATAACAAGTCTTTGAGTGAATTGAAAGAGGGCTTATTCTATCTTCTCTTAAATTATGCCGAATTGATAGAGGATAAAAATATCCATGAATTTATAGCGGACATATCAACATTAAGGTTTGTTTTCGACATGCTTGCGTCTATCAAGCCTATAGAGACGGAAGGAGGTGAGAAATGATACAGTAAAGAGTCGCATATTTTTCCAGAGAAAGAGTGTTTTCAAATTACTTAATAAATCCATATTTTAATAACTACAAGCAAAATGAAAGATTCGATAGAAGAGATCGTCGTTAAATCCGGCGATAAAGAGATAAAGATAAACGATGTTTCCGTTTTAAAGATCGGTCGTTTTACCATAACGCCGGAAATGATCGAGGGGTTAAAAAACATGTCTGAATATAAGTACTCATGTGACATAGACGACATGATGGATCACTTAATACTGGACAGCTTCGAAAATGACGATGACGCAAAAGACACGCTAAACAAAATAAGAGCGATGTTTTGTATCAGGGACTTTTTGAGGAGTATCGAGAAAGAGGGCATCGACATATACAACAATAACCACATAATACACTGACAAACAATTTAATACATTCATGTATTACATCAATTCGGTATATACATAAATGGCAATGAAGCCATTTGTATAAAATGTTTTATTTATGAAAATAGAGGAACATATTCTTTTCACAAGGACAGAGTTAAATGCGATGATTGACGCTCGTGTAAATCTGAGGCTGGAAGAGAAGTTGAAAGAGATGATCGAATTATGTAATCCGAAGTTCTGTACGGTCACGGACATTTGTAGGGAATATCATGTTTCCAAGCAAACGGTTCATAGATGGGCGAATACAGGGATCATCGTCCCCCGCAAAATCGGGGGGCGTACCCTATTCCTTAGTGAGGAGGTGGAGAAAGCCTTATGCGATAAACCAAGGTTGATAAAAGCTAAAAGGAAGCAAGGAGGAAAACCATGAGAACCGACTTTTCTAAATTCGACAAGCCGGAAGAAAGGCCGAAGGACGCACGAGCGATCATGGCCGAATTACGGGATCTAGTGCTAAGGGTGGATTTTGTCTCTCTAGTACATCCGGAGGCCGGAAGCATAAAAGAGCGTATGGGATCCGTAACGGACGATGCGGAAAGGGACACGTTAAAAAAGAGGCTCGCAAAGCTGAAAGTCACGGAGCGGCAGAAATATGTCGTTATCGTCGATGAGCTTCTACGACTGGCCGAGGCCAACAACTACGGGCTGGCCAAGAACGGTGCGTTCGTCTACCTTTATAATGGCCGCTATTGGGAAGAGATCGAAAAAGACCTATTGACCGATTACCTTGGTGAGATAGCCGAGCGGATGGGAGTGAAAAGATATGACGCCCGGCAGTTCCAAGTGAAAGAGAACCTGATGAAACAGTTCCTTTGCAGCAGTTTTCAGTCATTACCGGATCCGGGGGATGGAATAAAGATAAACCTAATGAACGGCACTTACGTTATCGGGGAGAAAATAGAGTTGAGAGAGCACAGGAGGGAAGACTTCTTGAAATACCAACTACCGTTCAAATACGATCCGATGGCCATTTGCCCGTTATTTCATAAATACCTAAATACCGTATTACCGGACAAGACGGCGCAAGATGTTATGGCTGAATATCTAGGCTATTGCTTCACGAGGGGGCTAAAGCTGGAGAAGGTGCTGGTATTGTACGGCTCCGGAGGTAACGGGAAGGGGGTATTCTTCGAGATCGTATGCGCCTTATTGGGGAATAAGAACGTTAGCAATTATTTCTTGAACCTCTTATGCGATGATAACGGTTATTACCGGGCGAAGCTATGTAACAAGATCGTGAATTACAGCCCCGAGAAAGGAACGGACTTTGGAGGCGAGATATTCAAGTCGCTTTGCAGCGGTGAGCCGGTACCGGCACGATTACCATACGGCGAGCCGTTCGAGATAACGGATTACGCCAAGTTGATCCTAAACGCGAACTCGCTACCGGTGCCACAGGAACAAAACGAGGCTTACTTTAGGCGTTTCCTTATTGTTCCATTCAGCAAGACAATACCACAGGAAGAACGAGACCCCGATTTACCAAACAGGATCATACGCAATGAGTTATCGGGGATATTCAACTGGGTACTGGAGGGGTTGGGCAGGATAATAACAAACCGGAGATTCTCCAATTGCGTTACCGCTAACGAGGCGTTGGAGGCGTATAAGATAGAGAGCGACAGTGTGACGTGCTTCATCAAGGAAGAGGGATATATACCCAGCCTTGATTACCGCACGGAGCTAAAGACATTCTACAATGATTATCGATCGTTCTGCATGGATAACGGGTATAGGCCATGTTCCAACCGTGTATTCAGTAAACGAGTCGAAAACAACGGGATCACGTTGGTAAGATCCAATGGATTGAGATATGTGTATGTAGACAGGAAACAGGAGGGAATGATATGAGCGGGATATTCGATATAAAGGTTAGCTTTTATTCCGGCGTGACGTGCGTAAATCCTACGGATGTCGTTCTACGGGATATGTTGTTCGGCGACGAATATAGGGAGAATGTCTTATACGCGAGGCTACTAAAGGCGAACAAGGGAGACGAGGCTTATAAAGCGGCCAAGATGCGATTGCCACTTTTCACCCCATCCGGGATGTTCTCCAGCTCAAAGGCGGATAGCCTTATACGACATAGCGGTTTCATCTGCATTGATATAGACGGCAAGGATAATCCCGATCTTGACGATTTCGACGAGGTAAAGGAGCTTATATCGCAAGTGCCTTACATAGCCTATTGCGGACGCTCAGTCGGTGGACATGGTTATTTCGCCCTTATAAGAATATCCGATCCATCCCAGCACAAAGGGCACTTCGATGCGCTTAAAGAGGATTTCGCCCGGTGCGGGTTGGTGATCGATAAGGCATGCAAGGACGTAAGCCGCAAGAGGTTCGTTTCCTTCGACTCATCGCCATACGTGAACGAATGCGCACTAATCTATAAACGATTAACGAATGAGAGACAACAACCTATGCCAAAGATCCAACAACTATCCGGAACCGGGAGAAGCAAGGATGTATCGGATTTAGTGGAAGCTATCAAGCGAACCGGCACGGATATAACAGGGGGGTATGACCAATGGTTCCGTATCGGATGTGCGTTGGCTACCGAGTTCGGGGAGAGTGGAAGGAACTTGTTCCACGCTATCAGCGAACAAGGGGTTAGCTACAATTACCGGCAATGTGACAGTAAATATTCTGACTGTTTAAGAGCCGGGGGGAATATAGGGATTGGCACTTTATTTTATTACGCTAAAAATTATGGATTATGAGAAAAGACAGAGAGATAGGAAGATTGGATATGATTTCGGCAAGGATAAGACCGGACGAGACTTTATTCTTGGAAGAAATGAGCGAGGCTTTTAAGATAAGCAAAGGAGAGGTTATAAGAGCGGCTTTAATGATCGCACGGCGGCTATTGCAAGACGAGGAGACCGGGAAGATCAACAAGGAGATATGGGATCGATTCAATGATACCCCCCCTTATGATTTTTTAGAGGCGGGAAGTGTTGAAACCACGTCCCAATCAACTTCACACGCACAGTGATTTTCAGATTTTCAAAATGGTAATAAAAAAATAAGATAATGGCAAAGAAATATATATTCAAGATTCCGGACTGGGTACAGCCGGGTACCAAAAACTTTATAAAGGCGGTGATTAAGAGCATAACCCCACGACCGGAAGATGAGGGGCTTTTGATGAGTCTTTGCGCCAACTACGACACCATGCTGCAAGCTCGTGACACGATAGCGAGAGAAGGCGTTTGTATAAAGTGCGGAGACAAGACGGTAAGACATCCGGCAACGGCAGTTCTAAAGCAGTCCAGCGATCTTGTCGTAACGATCTGCAAAAGCTTTAGAATAACAAGGAAGGAATCACCGAAAGACCTAGAAAGAGAATTGTCCCCGATAGAACAATACTTCAAAGAAGAGGGTATTTTAAATCATTGACAACAAGCAAATTGACAGCAAAACGTATATATCTACACAAAATGTAATACACCGATTCGGTATATATATAGAAAACTTTTAAACATAGAATTTATGAACGCAAGAGATTACATTTGTAGAAATTACCTTAAACTGGCGATGCTAGCAAAGGAAGCGGTAAGCGAGAATCGGATATTCTTGGTAAAAGGGGATCAATTGTTACAACAAGCAATTGACTTGATGGAACGGGATTATAAAGGCGAAAATCCGGCCATGGCTTTTAATAAAGCGATAGGCCGTCTAGTGAATCATTATCAAAACATAGAGAAAGGCATTTAATATGGGAAAGATAGAAAAATGGAATGATCCAAAAAGGGATATAAAGGAAATCATGATGCGATCGGAATCCGGAAGACGGCTTTTAGAGCTGGAAAAACGATCGTTCGAACAAGATTTTATGAATAGAATCGAACAAAAAGAGGATAAAAATGAGCGAAAAGAACCTTCGAAAAGGTCAAGTTTTAAATATACTCCGCAAAGTTTTTGCGCTATCCTAGCGGATCTTACCCGTTGCGAGGGGTTTAGCGACCCTAACACCCGGTTTATATCAAACAATGCGGAACAAATATTGGTACGTTCCGGTGTACCCACATCTGCGGCCGGATTTTTCCTACCTCTGTCGGATGAGACTAGAGCGATAACCGCACAAAACGCACCGCTTGGAACATTCATAGCCTCTTTCAATCGGGCGTTAAACGATCACCTCATATTATCCAAGTTAGGCATTACTCAATTACCGAATTTAGTAGGGGCAAGCCGGGTATGCGAATATTCAGGATCTACGGCTAAATGGGCAGGAGACACGGACAGTGCGCAAAACGGGAAAGGAACGTTCAATAAGGTTGAGCTTACCCCGCACAGGTTAACCGCATATCTTAACGTTAGCCGATTAGAGTTGGCGCAAAACATTGGTATCGCCTCTTTCTTGGCCGACGACCTAGCGCAAGGTGTAGCAGAAGCTATAGAATATGCGGTATTCGGGGACGAGGCTCATTCGGACAACAAGCCGGACGGTTTCTTTACGGGGAAGGATATAACGCCGATGGAGGCTACCTACACTAACATTCTTTCTATAGAGGGTGCCGTAAGGAATAACGGCATGCCTATGAATTGGGCCATGAATGGAGATTGCGAGAGGCGATTAAAAACAACGCAACGCAACGGGTCTTCGATCGTGACCGGGGGACTTTGCAGCGACCGCCCTTATTTTGTGTCCGACATGATCCCAAGGATAACCACGGGAGAAGGTTCAGCGGAGAAGACAGGCGACGGCATTATTTACGGTCGTTGGTCTGATTTCATTCTAGCTTCATGGGGTGCGTTAGAGATTATATATAATCCATACACGCAAGCCATTAACGGACAAGCAACTTTTATCGTTAACTTTTATACGGATTGGACATGGGTAGAAAAATCATTCAAGACGGCAGCGGTAAAAGGCGTATGATTGTCTTCCGTGTATCGGAAAGCGATTATACACGCCTTAAAACAATCGCAAATAAATATCGATCCAGCGTGAGCAACACGGCTAGGCAACTTTTGGGGATCTCAATGGAGAAACTAGAATAAAGAATCAAATGTTGTTGCTTTTTACATAGATCTGTTTTTACCGGATGCTTTAAGCATTCGGTTTTTTTTATGTCTTATTTTATATTCCCAGTGTCGATGGTGCCGATGGTGTCGCTATACTCATTCTTTCGGGTGTTAACAGTGTCGATAGTGCCGATAGTGTCGCTAAAACAAAACAATTTTTTTTTTAACTTATTTCTTCTCTCGCACGAGTTTTGGCGAAGGAAAATACAATAAGCTCTTTAGAAGGGACAATAAAAGGTGGGCACAATGTGGGCACATTTCGCACATATCAAGCAAAATAAAAATCGCTAAACAGCTGATATTACGTTGTTTAGCGATCATCCATCGTGGTCCCACTTGGGCTTGAACCAAGGACTCCCTGATTATGAGTCAGGTGCTCTAACCAACTGAGCTATAGGACCTGTTCAGAGCTAGGCTCTGAAATCGGGTGCAATATTACGATTTATTATCGAGATATGCAAATGTTAAAGGGAAAAACTTATTTTTCCGAGCTTTCTTCTCCGGCGAACTCCATCAAGTATGCTTTGATGAAATCGTCGATCTTTCCATCCATCACACCGTTCACGTCGGAAGTCTGGTAGTTCGTACGATGGTCTTTTACGCGACGGTCATCGAATACGTAACTACGGATCTGCGAACCCCACTCGATCTTCTTCTTTCCGGCCTCCACCTTGGCCTGCTCGGCCATGCGATGCTGCAACTCCTTATCGTAAAGGATGGAACGCAATTGACGCATAGCGTTCTCACGGTTCTTGGGTTGGTCACGAGTCTCGGTATTCTCGATCAAGATCTCTTCTTCCTCGCCTGTATACGGGTCCTTGAACTGATAACGCAAGCGAACTCCGGATTCCACCTTGTTCACATTCTGTCCTCCGGCGCCGCCCGAACGGAACGTATCCCAAGAGATAGCCGCCGCCTCTACCTTTACCTCGATCGTATCATCCACCAACGGGGTGACGAATACGGAGGCGAAAGAGGTCATTCGTTTACCTTGGGCGTTGTAAGGAGATACACGTACCAAACGATGCACGCCATTCTCGCTCTTTAGATAGCCATAGGCATAATCGCCCTCAATATTGAAGGTCACGGTCTTGATACCGGCCTCATCCCCTTCCTGATAGTTGGCGATAGAGATCTTATAACCGTTATTCTCAGCCCAACGCTGATACATACGCATCAACATGGAAGCCCAATCTTGGCTCTCGGTACCACCGGCACCCGAGTTGATCTTGAGCACGCAGCTCATTTGATCAGCCTCGTCGCGAAGCATATTGCGGAACTCCAAGTCTTCCAGTAAATGAAGGGCCTTCTTATAAGCCGCGTCCACCTCTTCCTCGGTGATAATCTCTTCCTTTACATATTCGTAAGCCAACTCTAGCTCCTCAGCCGCCGCATGTACCTCACCATAAAGCTCGATCCATTTCTTTAGCTCCTTTACTTTCTTCATCTGGACTTCCGCGCGTTTGGCGTCTTCCCAGAAACCGGGGTCTTGCGTACGTAGCTCCTCCTCTTCTAACTGAATGGTCTTGCTATCGATGTCAAAGATACCCCCTCAGCGCCTTATCGCGCTCCAACACGTCATGTAGTTGGTCTGATGTGATCATATGTTCTTTTCTTTTTTAAATTTACCGCGAAGATAAGAAATAGTTGATAGCCGACAAACTCGTTATTCCTCGTACATCGCCTCTATCTCGGTAGCGTACTTCTGCAATACGACCGGACGTCGCAACTTTAGCGTATCCGTCAGCTCGCATCCCATCATGAAGGGTTCCGGCAACAAGGTAAAGCGCTTGATCTTCTCGTAAGAAGCCAAGTTCTTCTGGTGCTCCTCTACCCTAGCCTCGATGAAACGAATGATATCCTTGTTCTTCACCAACTCCTCCCGGCTCTCGAACGAGATGCCTTTTTCCCCGGCATACTTCTCCAACAATGGATAAGCCGGCACGATCAAGGCGCTCACGAACTTACGTTGATCGCCGATAACAGCGATTTGCTCGATATAATTATCACCGCTCATCACCATCTCGATCGCTTGCGGGGCGATATATTTTCCGTTTGAAGTCTTATACAAATCCTTGATTCGTTCCGTAAAGAATAACGTATTACCCTCCAAACGACCAGCGTCGCCGGTACGGAAGAAACCATCCTCGGTGAAAGCCTTCTTCGTCTCCTCCGGTTTATTATAATACCCGGACATCACGGTCTTGCCTTTCACCAAGATCTCGTTATTCCCCGGATCTATTTTCACTTGAACTCCCGGCATTACCTCACCAATAGAACCAAACTGGAATCCGATCTCCGGGTAGAAACAAACCGTAGCTGTCGTCTCGCTCAGTCCATAACCATAAGCGATCGGGATATTCACGGACTGCAAGAACTCATTAATCGTGTCCGATAACGGAGCGCCCGCCACCGGGAAAAACCGTCCACGCTCAATACCCAATACCTTCTTCAATAAGGTAAAAACCGTTTTATTGTAAAATTGGAACTTCAACTTCAGACTACACGGGGCCGGAATACCTTTATTCTTATACTCCAGATTATACTTTCGCCCGGTCTCGATAGCATCCAAGAAAATCTTCTTCATGGCCGGAGAGGCGGAGTTGATCTTCTCATGCACGCCCGCATACACCTTCTCCCAGAAACGAGGCACATTGCACATCAAGGTAGGATGAACCTCCGGCAATGTCTTCTGGATCATTTTCGGGTCTTGGTTGATAGCGATCGTAACCCCTTTATGGAGACAATAATAGCACCAAGCTTTCTCGAAGATATGAGTCATTGGCAAGAAACTCATGGATAGATCCTTGTCGGTTACCAGAGGCAGACGTACATCATGTATCCGCATCGCCTCCAGATAGCAAGAATGAGGAAGCATTACGCCTTTCGACTCACCTGTCGTACCGGACGTATATATAATGGTAGCCAGATCCTCCGGAACGGCTTCCGTCATACGTATTTTCACCGTGCTCTCCGCATGCGCGTTATCCCCCAAGCGCAAGAAATCATCAAAATAAATGGACGTCTTATCTTCCGGATTCATCTTGACCGCCGGATCAAAGACAACCAGACGCTCCAGATACTTAGAGTCCTTCTGTACCTTGAAAGCGTTATTATACTGCAATTGCTCACCCACGAACAACGTGCGGATCTTAGCGTCATTGATGATGTACTCGATTTGTCCCGGAGAATTCGTCGCATACATCGGGATGGAAACCACCCGGTTACCATACGCACCGAAGTCCGTATATAAACACTGAGGCATATTCTGGGAATAAACCCCGATATTCTCTTGTACCTTTATCCCGAACTCAGCCATCGCCTTGGCCGTAAGCATAACTTTATCGGAAAACTCCCTCCAAGAAATCTTCAACCATTTCCCCGTAGCGTTATCTCTATGTTTCAACGCTGTACGGTTCCCATATTTCTCTGCCTGACGGTGTATTAACTCGGCGAAATGATAATAAATCATAATTCCTTATTTTGAATTGATACCGCGAAAGTACGCTTTTCTCTTCTAAAAGACATGACATCAGTCCTTTTTTTACACATAATTGCTCTTTTTGTGCAAGTATTCGGTTAAATAATAATAATTCATAGTAGCATGTATTGCATAGTACATATGTAATACATACATTTGTAGCATAAAATTAAAAGAGATGAATGCAGAGAACGTAAAATCACAAATGAGGAAAGGGACGCTGGAATATTGCATCCTCCTGCTTCTCAAAAAGGAACCCGCTTACACCTCTGATATCATTCAGAAGTTACAAGAAGCGAAGTTGATCGTTGTGGAAGGCACTTTATATCCTCTTTTAACCCGACTAAAAAATAGCGAGCTATTAAGTTATCAGTGGATAGAATCTACGCAAGGACCGCCACGCAAGTATTACCAACTGACCGAGAAAGGAGAACTATTCCTCGGCGAGCTGGAGGCTTCATGGCAGGAACTAAATGATACAATAAACCACATCAGAAACAATTAAAACGAAAGAGTGATGAAGAAGACACTTACTGTTAATCTGGGAGGCACAGTTTTCCACATTGACGAAGACGCATACCAATTATTAGACAAATATCTGTCTAACCTGCGCATCCACTTCCGCAAAGAAGAGGGTTCGGATGAGATCATGGATGATTTCGAGATGCGTATCTCGGAACTTCTTAACGAGCGTGTCCGCTTAGGCTACGAGGTCATCACGATCGAGCAGGTAGAGGAAGTGATCAAACGGATGGGTAAGCCGGAAGAGATTTTCGAGGAGGAAGAGAAAAGCACCGACCACGAGGATAATTACCGGGCACAACAACAGGAGACTCATACCCAGACGACCAAGAAACGCTTGATGCGTGACCCGGATAACCGTATTCTGGGAGGTGTCGCCGGAGGTTTCGCCGCCTACATGGATTGGGACCCGACTGCCGTACGTATCGTGCTTTTCCTTCTGATGTTCTTCTATGGAATCACGGTTCCGCTTTACTTTTTGTTGTGGATCATCGTACCGATGGCACGTACGGCGACCGAGAAACTCGAGATGCGCGGACAAAGCGTGACGGTGGAGAATATCGGAAAGACCGTGACAGATGGATTCGAGAAAGTCAGCAATAACGTGAACGACTTTATCAGCTCGGATAAGCCGAGGAACTTCTTCCAAAAGCTGGCGGATGTTTTCGTTCTGGTCATCGGGTTCATCCTGAAGTTTTTCATCATATTGGCCGGAATCTTCCTGTTGCCACCGCTAGTACTAGTCGTATTCATTCTGGTAGTCGTAACATTCGCGTTGCTCATGGGTGGGGCCGGACTCATCTATAACCTCTCTCCGTTCGGAGCGGACTTGATAAACGGAGCACCGTTGTCAATGGCAATCATGGGATGCATAGGGACAATCTTATTCATCGGTATCCCCATATTCTCCTTGATATACGCTATTTGCAGCCAATTATTCAAGGTACGCCCCTTACCGACGCAAGCAAGATGGATATTATTAGCCTTATGGCTTATCTCCTTTATATTATGTGGTGTATATATCCATCAATCCGGTATGCTATATGACTGGCATAATTATTGGAACGGTGTACACGATTGGAACAGGAATGCCGTTTGGCTCCCTTAACCTTATCCGAAGGCGTAAAATGAAGATATAGATTTAGTAGTTTATAATGTTTATTGTGTGTTTAAAAAAAGAAGGCCGCTCTGTCACAGAGGGGCCTTTCTTCTAAGGTTAACAAATTTATGAGTAAAAACCACTAATGAATCATATTAATGATTTGCTGTCCCCTTTGCATGATATTGTCACGCATAAAACAGCGGGTACAAATATAACCAATTTTTTATAATTAAAAAATTATATTCAATTATTTGAATTCTTTTCTAATCTTAGCGGCGATCTCGGCCAATTCTTCTTGGCTTACAGCCAATTTCTTCCCGCCGAAATACATATCGGACTCCTTCGTGATAGGAATCAAATGGATATGCGCATGGGGCACTTCCAAGCCCATGACAGCCAACCCTACACGCTTACACTCGATAGCGGTCTCTTGGGCACGAGCTACCCGTTTAGCGAAAGCTACCATCCGTCCCAGCATCGGATCATCGATATCAAAGATATAATCGACCTCCTTCTTGGGAATTACCAAGGTATGCCCCAAGGCTACCGGATTGATATCGAGGAAAGCAAAAAACTCATCGTCTTCCGCAACCTTGTGGCTAGGGATCTCACCCGCCACGATTCTACTGAAAATAGTTGCCATACGTCTTTCTGTTTTTAAATTGAAATATCCATAATCTCAAACGTCATCAAGCCGGAAGGTACACGGATCTCAACGACATCCCCTACCTTCTTTCCCATCAAACCTTGGGCGATCGGCGTGCTTACGGAGATCTTTCCTTCTTTTAGGTTAGCCTCCGAATCCGATACCAACGTGTAGGTCATGACAGCGTTATTCTTCGTATTCTTAATTTTCACCTTGTTCAAAATCTGAACCTCATCTGTTTTCACACGACTCTCATCGATCAGACGGGCGTTTGAGATCAAACCTTTTAACTGCGCAAGCTTAGCCTCCATGATACCTTGAGCCTCTTTGGCGGCATCGTACTCAGCGTTCTCAGATAAGTCACCCTTATCCCTCGCCTCAGCGATCTGGGCTGATATTTCAGGGCGCTTCACGGTCTCCAAATAGTTGATTTCAGCTAAAATCTTATCGTAGCCGTCCTTTGTCATATAACTAACAGCCATATTAAATCCTCCTTATTCTTTATATTAATATTGATTGATTATCGCATAATAAAAAAGAATCCCGACCAAGTCATATGGCCGGAACTCCCCTTTTTTATCATTTCAAGACTCCGCAAAGTTAGGTTATCTTTCTAAGATGAACAAGTTTACGAAAGTGCTTTATAACATATAAATCTGATGATTAAACCATGAACAATTTACAATACGGACTTGATGTCAGCCTCAAGTTTCTTCACGTCATCCACCCGTTTAACCAAGTTTCCCTTGCGATCCAAGATAAAGATCGCCGGAAGCTGTTTCACGTTATACAACGCCGCGGTCTGAGAGTAAACAGACTGTGGATCACGCACGCAAGTCCAAGGTAAATTAGAAGCGGCGTTCTTCCAGAAGTGGACATCATTATCCAAAGAGATCTGGTAAATCTCCAAGCCCTTATCGTGGTACCTCGTATATAAATCGCCAAATTCCATATTCAAGGCAGGAGACCATTCGGACATATAGGCCGTGAAGTTGATCAACACCACCTTACCTGTAGCGACAGAAGACAATTTCGTGTTTTCCCCATGTACATCCGGCAACTCGATATCCAAGAAACTAACCTCTTTCTTCTCCACCTTATCCAAGTCCATCGGGCGCTGGCTACGAATCACCTTTATCGATTGAAGAGCCAAGTTATACAGATGCTTAGCACGAGGGCTTTCCGGATAATAATGATCGAAGCTGGTGGCTACGGCACCATAAGCCTTCGAGTCGTTCTTGTCATACAAATCGAAGAACAGCAAGCCGTCGATTTGCTGGAACAAGGCAAAGTAAGCGGCAGCGGACATCGGGGCGGAATAAATATACTTACGAGCCACGTCCTTATAAGCCTCGGCGGCCTCGAGCACCTGACGGGAATATACGGAATCCGCCAACAGACCGGACTCAGACTCTTTCCGTAAACGATGGATCGCTTGGTTCGCGTCTAATTGAGCCAAGGTAATATTCTTGATCGCCTTGCAATTCTCTGAGCCCTCCACGCTATAAGAAGTAGCGAAAGTCCCGGCATCGGCCACGAACGAGATCGTCTCCGTAGAATCTACCGAGAAGTTGATCAATTGGTTATTCAGACGCAAGCGATAAAAATCCGGGAATGCCGGACGAGGCTTCGTAAAGCTGAATTTACCGGCCGCCGTCAGTTTTACGGAGTCCATCAACTCTACCGTCGACACACCTACATTCTCCAGATACATCATCTGGCCATCAGCGCCGGACACTACACCTTCCACCGTAAAATCAGAATTCTTCTTACAAGCCGTGAACAAAAGCAACATAACACACAGCACAGCTAGTAAATTCGTAGATATTTGTTTCATTATTCCAGTTTGTCTATATTACTAATCTGGTGCAAATATACATTATTTTACAATTGTGGCACTATTATTCCGTATTTCTTCAAGGCTTTTTTCAAAAAAAGTATTTCAAGACTGTTATTTCTTTTCATTTTCATGCAATTACAGGTAAACTTTCATTACATTTGCACCAATTTTTGACAGATAGAAAAATAAGAAAAAAGATTATGCTTAATCCAATTAACAAGACGATCGAGTTAGGTGATGGAAGAACCATTACCATCGAAACCGGGAAATTGGCCAAACAGGCGGACGGAGCGGTTACCGTTCGTATGAACAACACCGTGTTGCTCGCCACTGTTTGTGCCGCTAAAGATGCGAACCCGGGTGTTGACTTCATGCCGTTGCAAGTAGAATACAAAGAGAAATACTCCGCTTTTGGACGTTTCCCCGGAGGTTTTACAAAAAGAGAAGGAAAAGCTTCTGATTATGAAATCCTCACATCTCGTTTAGTAGACCGTGCGTTGCGTCCTCTTTTCCCGGACAACTACCACGCTGAGGTATATGTAAATATTATATTGTTCTCCGCGGATGGCGAAGATTTGCCGGACGCATTAGCAGGTTTGGCCGCTTCCGCCGCTTTGGCAGTTTCTGATATTCCTTTTAACGGACCGATCTCTGAGGTTCGTGTAGCTCGTACGGATGGAAAATACATCGTCAACCCAACTTCCGCGGAATTGGAGAAAGCTGATATCGACATCATGGTTGCCGCTACCATAGACAACATCATGATGGTTGAGGGTGAGATGAACGAGGTTCAGGAATCTGAGATGCTTGAGGCTATCAAGGTCGCTCACGAGGCTATCAAGGTACAATGCAAGGCTCAATTGGAATTATCCGAGGCTTGCGGCAAATTGGTAAAACGTGAATATTGCCACGAGGTAAACGATGACGAGTTGCGCAAGGACGTACACGACAAATGTTACGCCAAGGCTTACGCCGTAGCCACATCCGGTAGCGGCAAGCACGAACGCAGCGAGGCATTCGAGAAAATCGTAGAAGAATACAAGGCTCAATTCTCCGAGGAGGAGTTGACGGACGAGAAACTGGAAATGATCGGTCGCTACTATCACGATGTAGAGAAAGAGGCTATGCGCCGTGCCATCCTTGATGAGGGCAAGCGTTTGGACGGTCGTAAGACTACCGAGATCCGTCCGATCTGGATCGAGACAGATTGCCTGCCGGGTCCTCACGGTTCCGCTATCTTTACACGTGGAGAGACTCAGTCTTTATCTACGGTAACTTTAGGTACGAAGTCTGATGAGAAAATGATAGACGACGTATTGAATCATAGCTACGAGCGTTTCCTTTTACATTATAACTTCCCCCCGTTCTCCACTGGCGAGGCTAAGGCTACACGTGGTGTAGGCCGTCGTGAGATCGGACACGGTAACTTGGCTCACCGTGCGCTGAAACGTATGATCCCTGATAACTATCCGTATGTAGTACGTGTGATTTCCGATATCTTGGAGTCTAACGGTTCTTCTTCTATGGCTACGGTTTGCGCCGGTACCTTGGCGTTGAGAGACGCAGGTGTCCCGATGAAGAAACCGGTATCCGGTATCGCTATGGGATTGATCTCCGAGAACAAGGGTACGAACTACGCCATCTTGTCTGATATCTTAGGCGACGAGGATCACTTGGGTGATATGGACTTCAAGGTAACGGGTACGAAAGACGGTATCACGGCTACCCAGATGGATATCAAGGTAGACGGTTTGTCTTACGAGATCCTTGAGAATGCTTTGGCTCAAGCTAAAGAGGGTCGTATGCATATCTTGGGCAAGATCTTGGAGGCTCAACCGGAAGCTCGTGAGGATTTGAAACCTCATGCACCTCGTATCGAGACGATGATTATCGGTAAGGAATTCATCGGTGCGGTAATCGGCCCGGGCGGTAAGATCATCCAAGGTATCCAAGAGAAAACGGGAGCTACGGTATCTATCGATGAGGTAGACGGCGTAGGAAAGATCGAGATCTCCGGCACGAATAAGGCTACGATCGACGCGGCTGTCAAGGCGATCAAAGGTATCGTGGCTGTTCCTGAGATCGGAGAGGTTTATGAAGGAAAGATTTCCTCTATCATGCCTTATGGTGCGTTCGTTGAGTTCATGCCGGGCAAGGATGGTTTGCTTCACATTTCCGAGATCGACTGGAAACGTCTGGAGACCGTTGAGCAAGCCGGCTTGAAGGAAGGCGATACGGTTTCTGTCAAGTTGGTTGATATCGATCCGAAGACAGGCAAGTTCAAACTTTCCCGCAAGGTATTGCTTCCGAAACCGGAAGGTTACGAGGAACGTCCACCAAGACCAGAAAGAGGTGAGCGTGGACCTCGTCCAGACCGTGGAGACCGTGGTCCTCGTCAAGATCGTGGTGATCGCGGACCTCGCAGGGAGTACAGAGACTAAGATAAGGTCTTATACATTATATATAATCCCGGGTAGATTAAACGCTATCCGGGATTTTTTTATCAAATCATCTACCACACCTACAACTATAGCTATAAGCAATTGGTCATAAGTTATTTATCGAGTGGTGGTAGATAAATAGCATCTACCACTATTGGCTCGTATCTACCACCATTTACTACTTTTCAATCACAAAACACCATCGTCCCCTACTCGCCAACCGCATTATTAGTCCTATCTTTTTCAAGAAGCGGCAGAAGACGGAGACATTGCTTAGCCGGCAAGCTATCTATTTGATCATGCTTCATATATCATCTAAAAAACTGATTAATTGATATTTATAGTTTTTCTTAGTATAAAACAAAAGTTTTCCGCTATGGAAACATTTGTTTCCTCATGAGGAAACCTTAGTTTTGTGCTTACGAAACTTTAGTTTTCCCTAGGAGAAACTGTTTGCTCTTGTATGTTAATCTATTATCATGTATCTCTAATCTGAACGCACAAGTATTTAAATTAGAAAACGGCTTAGCTTTTTCGAAATTACAAACAAAAGGAGTCAAAGGTGCAAATATAGATTTATACCCCCATAAGTTAACGACTTATCAAATATCATTAGATATCGAGTATTTACAAACAAAACATTTCTATTTATCAAGTTCCATTGGTTACCTTGAAAAAGGAGGCAAATATACAGACATTGTAAATCAATCCATGAGTGAGAGACATATCAATCAGTATATAACAATACAAAACAAAGAAATTCTCAACATCCTCATCACTAATTTTTATGTTATTACTAAAATTACCGGATAGCAAACCTAGTACAGACTAAACAAACGACCATAAACCTTATATCCAGGCCATGATCATCGTTTAGCCTGCACAAACAGTAACGTTTAATAAATATAAGCGTAATTCCAAACCAAAGCATTCAAACTGGGATCCCATCGATTCCACTGACGCCCCAGCATATCATATTTAACTTGATATGCAGCCGTTTTCATATAGAATCTATTACCTGTTTGACCATCTACCGCACAACCTCGCAGTCCCCCACCAATTGAGTTCGGATCAAATCCACATTTTGGAGACTCTTTAGTTACTCCCAGGGTTCCGTCCGGAAGGGTCACCATTTTTCTAACAATATAGATATCACAAAAGTAATAACCAGTAGGAATATTTGTAGGTGATTTGTTGATAAGAACTTTTTTATTTTCTTCCACTAAGAATGTGTTATCATATCCTGTCACACTAAAAGTCTCACTCGTAGCCTTAGTCTCAATTAATGGGGATTGTTCTGATTCCATAAATTCACCCATAAGTTCAATAAACTGATTCCACGTAATTGCACCATTAGCTTCCGCACATTTCCTCAAATCTTCTTCACTCATGTTATCATAGTCAAGACCATCTCCTACGATAACCTCTTCTTGGTTAGAACAAGAAGACACAAAAAACAAAAACAAACATGATAAAATTAGAATCTTTTTCATACAAAAAACTATTTATAAATTAAACATTGAATAATCAAAGAAATTAAATATTACAAATCATCCTCACATTCAATTTTAGAAAAGAATAAAAAACTCTTCATAGATGTTGTCTCCTTCTACTCTTATTAAATAAGGTTTAAATAAAAGACCTTGCATGGAAATACAATAGCTCTGAGAAGTAGAAAGAGGTACAGACTCTTCATATACGAGCATCCCACTATCATCAACAATTTGTATAAACACATTGTCTAATGGCTTCATAAAATAGAACATGATTCCATCATTTACAATCTTCACTTCTACCGGATTAGGAGAAATAGAGCGCTCCTCTTCCTCATCACGCTCATTCTTATGCTCTCTTCCAGCCACCGTATGTGTCCATAAGCATACACAACTCAATAAAGTCAAAAATAAAAATCTTTTCATCCCATTCATTTTTTGACTGCAAAAGTATCCGATAAGGTTGGATTCGGGGCTAAAACACTGTTCGCTTTTTGTTCGCTTTTTGTTTGCAGAGTTGTATAAGGCTAAAGACCAGCGATTAATTCATCCAGTTCATTCGGGGTTCCATCCTCTCCCTTTATTTTTTTATAAAGCCGTTTACGGGATGAGGATACGGAGGGTTTGGAGCGACCCAAGATTTTTGCCATATCAGTTACCTTGACTGATATCTTTATCAAGTAACAAATCCGGAGTTCTATCAATGACATTCCCGAATATAACTGATATAGACGATTCGTAAAATTATTGTATGTCTTATCTAACTCCTTCCGTAAAGCATTCCAATCTTCTTCCCTGATTATCTGATCTGCCTCATTCGTGGAATGGAATTTCATATAGATATCCGAATGCCTTAAATCCGACTCTAACAAATCACGCTCGGTACGCCGCAACTGTATTTGTTCATTGGTCACTTGCAAAAGTTCTTTTCGCACATGAAGCAATGAATTTGTATCTTCATGGTCTTTAGATAGTAAGGTTCCCAATTCATTCAATTTCACGTTATTCGCTTCTACATATTGAAAACTTCTCTCATATTGTTCTTGCTTTTCCCGCTGAAGCGCCTCAAACTGCCTAGCCAACCGCTCTTTCTGCCGTTTCAGTCTATATATAAACAATAAGGTTATCGAAAGCCCCAATCCGAACAAGGATAATATCCGGTAAATACGAATCTGCATCCGGTCATTCTCGCCCTTTAGCCGTAAATTCTCAGTTTCCCGCTTTTGATAATTATATAAAGAGGTCATTTTACGGATTTCCTCCGAATCGGTTATCTTGCGGATGGAATCTTGCACTTGCTGGCCAAGACGGACATAGCGAATAGCCTCCCGATAATTCAACCGACGCTCATACAAAAACGACAAGTACTCATAAATAGCGTCTCTAACATATAAATCAGGACTATCCAAGCATCTCCTTAAATAGTAGTCGGCAGAGTCCAATCTTCCCACCTCTAAATAAATATGTCCCAATGTAGAATAAGTGGGGTACATATTCCGGCCTACGGAATCTTTTAATGATTCAAACAAACATTCCAATGCCTTATCATACATTCCCAATTCCCGGTAAAGATCACCCTGCTCAGTCAATATACCGGAATATCGATGTCTATTTCCTGTTTCATTCGCTATAATTGCCGCTTTTTGAAAATAGAGAAGCGCACTGTCATTCTTATCGACCATATCATATACCCGGGCAATATCTCTCAGCACAAGAGACAAACTAGTACTATCTCCTTTCAGTAATTTATACTCAGCCGCTTTCTCATACATACGGATCGCCTCTTCATATACATTCTGATAATCATAAAGCATCCCCATCTGCGAATAGACATTGGACAATAATCGGTACTTTCTCGTATCTCCCGCCACATCCAATGCCTTTTGGAAATACTTCAACGCTTCCGGGGCATCATTCAAATCCCGGTAGACACGGCCCATATAGTAATAAGACTCTAGTAATTTGTCTCGATCGCCATATGTCTCATAGAAAGCGGTGATTCGTTTGATCAAGGAATCAGAAGTATGCCGGACATACATCTTATCATTGACCTTCAAGTCGAGCAAGTCATAATACATACGCTGTTCCTCATCAAAGGACGAAAGGCTATCCCGCAATCGATCCAACAAAGGGGGGGCTTCCTCCGGATTTGTATCCGCAAGGGATTCGATCTGCAACAGGGTAGCGGGATAAGGCTTCCCCCGATGATCGCAAGCATAAAAAGCCGAGATCAAGACCGACATCAAGAGGATGTATATACGAGGCATTGGAAATCTGTTTTATCACTTAAACGCAACAAAGGTAAAAAATTAAAGTGTAATAGTTTCATTGATATTTATACAAACTTTTGAAAGCCAATACGCAAAGTACGCTACGACCGGATACTTACAGGTTTTGCTTTTTACTCTTAACAAAAAAATACCAGATTTGCTTTTTGCCCTTAACAAATCCATGTACTTTTTGCTATCTATCTTGAATAAATCGTATATTTGTCATTCAATCAATCAGCGTATGGATAGTCTATTTATTAAACAAGAACGATTACTGGCACAAACGAGTACCCATATCATAAGGGAACTCATGAACCAAATTCACTGGGATAATCCTCTGATCGCCATCAGAGGATCAAGGGGTGTCGGAAAAACAACACTCATGTTGCAATACATCAAACTGAATTTCCAGCCGGGAAGCAGGGAGGTACTTTATTGCACGCTCGACAGCATCTATTTCAGTAATCACACCCTATCTGAACTGATTGAGCGGTTCTATTTGCAAGGAGGAAAACAATTATTCCTTGATGAAGTACATAAATATCCCACTTGGAGTAAAGAGATAAAAGAGGCCTACGACCTGTATCCATCTCTACGAATTGTTTTTAGCGGTTCTTCCTTATTGAATATATTGAATGCGGATGCCGATCTTTCCAGACGTTGCCTACCGTATAATATGTACGGACTTTCCTTCCGGGAATTTCTCATGTTCTATAAGCAAATTGATATACCTGTCTATTCCCTACAAACGATACTGGAAGATCCGGGAAACATTTGCCGGGAAATAAATGAGAAATGTCGCCCCGTACAAATGTTTAACGAATATCTCCACGAAGGGTATTACCCCTTTTTTACGGGTAACAGAGAAGATTATTATATTAATATCGAGAATGTGGTCAATCTCATTATTGAGCAGGAACTCCCGTTGCTGTGTGGCGTAGATCCTGCCTATACACGGAAGCTAAAGGCTTTGATGGGTATCTTAGCTACCTCTGTTCCTTATGAGCTGGACATCACGAAACTAGCGGGAATGATCGGACTTTCCCGAAACTCTGTCATCAATTACTTACAGAATTTGGACAAGGCGGAATTGCTCAAGTTATTGTACTCGGATTTACTATCTGTCAAAAAGATGCAAAAACCGGATAAGATTTACCTACAGAATCCCAACCTATTGTACGCCATAGCTTCCGCACCCGTACAGATCGGGACGGCAAGGGAAACTTTTGTCGTCAACCAGTTATCCGTAAATCATAACGTGGAATATGGAAAAACAAAAGGTGACTTTATCGTAGACCATACCTATACCTTCGAGGTAGGAGGAGCGGATAAAACATTCAAGCAAATAGCGGATCTCCCCGATTCCTTCATCTTGGCTGACAATATGGAGTTCGCCACCGGCAAGAAACTACCGCTGTGGATCGTGGGATTAACCTATTAAAAAAGCGGTATCCAGCTTGCCGCCGGATACCGCTTTTCATTTATCTTTACCGATCAAGGAATCAGCAACGAGGCTTGATCTGCTTGAAGAAGTCATTACCCTTGTTATCTACCAAGATAAACGCGGGAAAGTTCTCTACCTCGATCTTCCAGATCGCTTCCATACCCAATTCCGGATATTCCACGCACTCGATGCTCTTGATATTGTTCTGAGCCAAGATAGCCGCGGGGCCACCGATAGATCCTAGGTAGAAACCACCGTGGTTCTTACAAGCGTCCGTAACTTGCTGGCTACGGTTACCCTTCGCCAACATGATCATGCTACCGCCATGGCTCTGGAACAAATCAACGTATGAGTCCATACGACCCGCGGTCGTCGGGCCCATAGAGCCACAAGCCATACCTGCCGGAGTCTTAGCCGGACCTGCGTAATAAATAGGATGATCCTTGATGTATTGGGGAAGATCCTCGCCACGGTCCAGACGCTCCTTCAGTTTAGCGTGAGCGATATCACGGCCCACGATGATCGTTCCGTTCAATGACAAACGAGTAGATACCGGATATTTATCCAATTCCTTCAAGATATCCGCCATCGGTTGGTTCAAGTTGATCTTGACAGCGTCTCCCTCACCCGCTTGGCGAAGTTCCTCCGGAATCAATTCGCCGGGATGGCTATCCAACTTCTCGATCCAGATACCTTCCTTATTGATCTTACATTTAATATTACGGTCCGCAGAGCAGCTTACACCCAAACCTACCGGGCAAGAAGCGCCGTGGCGAGGCAAACGGATGATACGGACATCGTGAGCCAAATATTTACCGCCGAATTGAGCGCCCAAGCCAATATTCTGAGCGGCGGCCAATACCTCTTTCTCCAACTCCACGTCGCGGAAAGCACGGCCACCCTCGCTTCCGGTCGTAGGCAAGCTATCGTAGAAACGAGTAGAAGCCAACTTCACCGTCAATAAATTCTTCTCAGCGGAAGTACCGCCAATCACGATCGCGATATGATACGGAGGACAAGCGGCCGTACCCAACGTCTTGATCTTCTCTACAAGGAAGGGAACCAATGTACCCGGATTCAAGATCGCTTTTGTCTCTTGGTATAAATAAGTCTTATTGGCGGAACCACCTCCCTTTGTCACGCAAAGGAACTCATACTCCATGCCTTCCGTAGCCTCGATATCGATCTGGGCCGGCAAGTTACATTTCGTATTTACCTCATCGTACATATTCAGCGGAGCGTTCTGGGAGTAACGAAGGTTCTCTTCCGTGTAGGTCTTGTAAACACCTAAGGAAAGCGCTTCCTCATCGCAGTAACCGGTCCAGACCTGCTGGCCCTTCTCGCCGTGGATAATAGCCGTACCGGTATCTTGGCAGAAAGGAAGTACGCCTTTAGCCGCTACCTCGGCGTTGCGAAGGAATGTCAAGGCCACGTACTTATCGTTGTCCGTAGCTTCCGGATCGCTTAGGATCTTAGCGACCTGCTCGTTGTGAGAACGGCGAAGCATGAATGATACGTCGCGGAAAGCGGCGTTAGCCATAGCGGTCAAACCTTCTTTAGCGACTTTCAAGATCGGTTTTCCTTCAAACTCAGAAACGGAAACATGATCTTTTGTAAGCAAATAATACTCTGTTGTGTCCGGTCCCTTTTGGAACATCGGCTCGTAGTGAAACGGAGGTGTTGCCATATCTTTAGAATTTAATTATATATTGGTTTTATTTAAGTTTGTCCGTACTTTTCGATTGGCAAACTTAGCGAAAAAACTTGATATATAGATCATGGGGTAAAGAAATATAGCTATATTTGCCCGATATGAAAAAGTTGACCTCTTTATACATTGTATTCCTGCTAACAATGCTAGGTTTTCAAGGAAATCTGAAAGCGCAGGTTAGCCACGGAGGCCGCCCGCTTCCGCTATCGCTCATGCGAAGTACAAACGGACAGATGTTTAAAGAAATGCCTCCGTTCGACGTTCAAGAGGAGTTGCGTATCGACTCGCTGAATGAGAGCGACCTAAGAAGCGGTTTCCGTTTTGCCTATAAATTCATAACGGATTACAATCGGTACAACTCGGGCGTAACTTTCACCGGGCCGGATGGGACACGTGTATGGAGACTCGGGATCTACTCGCCCGGGGCCCTTTCCATCAACGTGCTCTTCACGGAATATGAACTGCCCGAAGGCGCCCAGCTCTTCCTATACAATGAGGACCAGACACAGATATTAGGCTCGTTCAATCACCTAAACAACTCGGAGTTAAACCTATTGCCGGTCTCTCCTATCCAAGGGGATCGCCTGATCATAGAATATCAAGAACCGGCCAACGCCTCTTTTCAAGGAAGACTGACCGTCGGGGAAGTCAACCATGGCTACCGGAGCTTGCGGGGGTTAGAACCGGGAGACAACACCTCACTGATCGGTAAAATCCCACCGTTAGCTTGCTATCAAGATGGGACAAACGATTACGCCCAATGGGGGCAAAGCGTCGTTCTCCTGATCATAGACGGAAGTGTAGGGTGCACGGGCACACTGATAAATAATACGGACAATGACGGAAAGCCTTATCTACTCACCGCCTCCCATTGCCTGAACAAGCAATTCACGATGAAAAACCCCGATTATGAGAAAATAGCCGGAAGTATCGTCTGCTTTTTCAACTTCAACAGCCCTTTCTGCGACCCGATCCTAAGAGGAACGGAAGAGATGTCTACCGCATCCACTTACTTCAAGGCGGTTAATGAAATGGCAGACATGGCCTTGTTGGAACTTACCGCCACACCTCCGGTTTATTACAGGCCTTATTACGCGGGCTGGAACGCACAAGAGGTAGGACCTGCCCCCTATACGTGCATCCAACATCCCCAATACTCGGTAAAGCGAATCAGTATATCCGATGAGGATCTGGCTCCCTTTACCTTGACAGATCCAAACATGATTTTTTACGAGAACGCTCATTTACATGTCAAGACTTGGGAAGTAGGTTATACGGCCAGCGGTTCCTCCGGATCTCCTTTATTCAATGCCGACGGAGAGATTATCGGAGCGTTATCCGGCGGGCAGTCCAGTGAGAATAGTCCGAAGAATGATTACTTCTTCTCTTTGAAGAAACCCTGGGATGCGATCGATACCCCCGAGAGACAGCTCAAATATTGGCTAAACCCGTCCGATGACGAGACCAAGGTTTGCGAGGGACTTGATCCGTATAAATCAACCCCTTGTTTCCGGTTGAGCAACATCTATGACTCCGGTAATCAAGAAAACGCCGAATGTACGCTCTATCCCGGGTCTGAAAAAGCGTATTTGTTCGGGAACAACCCCGCCAATATCACTGAATACGCGGAAGCTTACCAAGTAGCCGAAGCGGGTACCTTATACGGAGCTTATTTCGTAACACCGCCTGCCGGAGCGAATTACAAACAGATGGAAGTGGAAGTTACCGTTTACAGCGGCGACTCTAAGCCTTCTACATTATTATATACGGAGACATTCCAACCCACCTACAGCAATAAATCGATATTGGACGATACGTTTATTGAGACCGCTAAATCCCTAAATCGGTCACAGGAAAGTTATATCCATTTCTCCAAGCCCGTGAACGTTAGCGGAAAGTTCTACATCGGCTATAAGCTCAAGAGCGTCCCGGAGAACACATATTTCTCCGCTTACAATTTGCCCAAAGGCAAAACGACCCGGAATACGGCTTGGGTTCATGATAAAAACGGCTGGAGACAAGCTACCGAATATACGCAAGCAGGTTTTAGCACCTCCTTGTTTATCGATCCCGTCATTCAATACGGTAACCCCGTCAGCAACGAAAAGCTCGAGGCGAACGAGCAGGTACTCATTCATCTCGGTCCGGAGAAAGGAATGGTACACCTTGTTTTGCCGGATGGAATAGAGAAAGCGACTTATACACTGCACTCGGCACAAGGAAAAGTGTCGGAAAACGGAGAGATCACGGACAGGCAAGCTACACTCCATTTCCTAAAGTTAACGTCTGGAGTCTACTTTCTAACCGTGCACTATGGCGAGGAGCATTATACACAAAAGATTATATTTTAATCAAAAAATATACAATAAGAGTTCTGGGAAACCATCCATTGAAAAGAATGGCAAGAGGTACACAGCCATATTTTTTCAATAATTCTACCCATATTTTATGTATAAAACAAGCCTAGGATTCATTAATAAGTATTAATTAAAAAGATTTTATCGCTTCTTTGCTATCCATAACAAAAAAATACTTTAGTTTTGCACGATAATGGCTAAGGGATAATTTGGAAGTGAATATATTAACATAGTAACATTTTAAACTTACATCAAGATTATGAACAAAAAGTTTTTATTGCCATTCTTCGTATTGGCAGCCATTTTAACTCTTTCTTCTTGTTCAAACAAGTTGAAACCGTTGGCAGAACAGTACATTAAAGCAGAGCCGCAGCCGCTAGAGGCTATCGGAGGCAAAGTTCCTGTAACGATCAATGCGACTTTCCCCGCTAAATGGTTCAACAAGAAAGCTGTTGTAACTGTAACTCCGGTATTGCGTTACCAGGGTGGCGAAGCTTGGGGCACTTCTTACACTTACCAAGGTGAGAAAGTAAAAGGTAACAACCAAGTAATCCCTCAAAAAGAAGGTGCTAACGTAACTATGAAGTCTTCTTTCACTTACAAACCCGAGATGAAAAAATCAGAATTGTATTTGACTTTCGACGCGAAGATCAAAAACAAGACTGTTAAATTGCCAGACGTAAAGATTGGTGAAGGCGTTATCGCTACTTCCGAATTGGCAGACGCAGCTACCGCTACAGCAGCTATCGCAGCTGATAAATTCCAACGTATTATCAAAGAGGCTCATGACGCTAACATCATGTTCTTGATCCAACAAGCTAACCTTCGCGCTAAAGAATTGAATTCTGACGCTATCAAAGAATGGAAAGATCTTGTTAAGAACGCTGACGAGGCTCCGAACCAGAATGTAGCTATCGAGATCAGCGCTTACGCTTCTCCTGATGGTGGTTTCAAATTGAACAACACGTTGGCTGAGAATCGTGAAGGAAACACTACGAAATATTTGAACAAGGAATTGAAGAAGATGAAAGTTGACGCTCCGGTTGACGCTCGTTACACAGCTCAAGACTGGGAAGGCTTCAAGGAATTAGTTTCTGCTTCTAACTTGCAAGATAAAGACTTAGTATTGCGTGTGATCTCTATGTACCAAGATCCTGAGACAAGAGAGAAAGAAATCAAGAATATCTCCGCTGTTTACTCTGACTTGGCTGAGACTATCCTTCCGCAATTACGTCGTTCTCGTTTGACTGCTAACATCGAGATCATCGGTAAGTCTGACGACGAGATCAGCGCTTTGGCTAAGAGCAATCCTTCTGAGTTGAATATCGAGGAAATCCTTTACGCCGCTACATTGACGAACAACGACAATGAAAAGATGGCTATCTATACAAAAGCTTCTGAATTGTATCCTAACTGCTACCGTACTTGGAACAACATCGGTATGATGGCATTCAAGGCTGGTGATTTGGCTAAGGCTGAGCAAATGTTCAACAAGTCTAACTCTGTTAAGAATAACGCTTCCGCTAACATGAACTTAGGTTTGATCGCATTAACGAAGGGTGACCAAGCTAAGGCTCAACAATTGTTCGGTAACGCTGCCGGCGTAAACGAATTGAGCGAGGCTCTTGGCGTTCTTTACTTAGAGCAAGGCGAATATGCTAAGGCTGTTAACTCTTTCGGTTCTGTTAAGACTAACAACGCTGCTTTGGCTCAGATCTTGGTTAAGGATTACAGCAAGGCTTCTCAGACTTTGAACGGCGTTGCTAAACCTGATGCTATCACCTCTTACTTGAAGGCTGTTGTTGCTGCTCGTACAAACGACGCTAACGGTGTAGTAAGCAACTTGAAGGCCGCTATCGCTGCTGACAAGAGCTTGGCTAAGGAAGCTGCTATCGACTTAGAGTTCGCTAAATATGCGACTAACTCTGACTTCGCTGCTTTAGTAAAATAATTAGAAAATATTCTTTCTAAATAAGAAAAAGACCTCATCCTTTTGGATGGGGTCTTTTTTTATATCCCACCATCCAATCCTATATTTGATAAAAGCGTAACAGCTTGAAATAAATATTGATTATCAATGATTTTTCATGAAATAAATTTGTAGATTTGCAAAATCTAATAAAGTTGTTGTAAATATTAATCAAATAGGGTAAAGAAATTATGAGATCACAAATCTGGAAACAAATGGTGTGGGTATTTTGTCTGCTCTTTCTAATGGGATCATGCGTTAAACATGACATTTTTCAAGGAGAAGACCCCACGGTAGATCCGAAAGAACCTACCAAAGAAGAAGAAGATTACATAGCCCAGTTCGAGAATTTCGAGAACATACAGGTTAACATATCTTCTCAGCATGAAGGGACCCTATATTCTATTTATTATGAATATCCTTATGAGGAAGGCTCTTTAGTCAAAGATCCTTATTTAATTGGCAAAACCCCGATCCATATAACTTTGGAAGTACCTAAACACGTAAAGAAACTCTATATCCTAAGAGGGGATGGGGAACTTATCGAGAGTGATGTAAAGGACATCACGATCGGCAGCGATACCAAAAGTAGTTTACGGGCTACAAGTGCGATCAGTGATGAAGTCCTTCATTTGATCAATAACAAATACTTTCCAGAAAAAGCATACAATGTAAAAAGCGAGGATTTATATAGATGCTCTGATCTAAAAATCACGGAAACCGTTTTTACCAGTAGCTTTGAGAAAGCGGATATTTGGCTGACTTATATAAGCGACGGAGGAATGTCCAAAGACAATATGTATGGTAAAATTTGGTTCTATACATATCCCTTCGAGAAGATGGAGAATCTCACTTTAGACGACTGCACCTTCTATGGAAAGACTAATGGCACCATCCAAGTCATTGACTTCAGTAAGATCAACCAAGACGAGAATTATATCTTTTACTCCAAAGAGGAACAGCCAAAGGCTAAGACAGGAGAATATACCCGAATACCCCTAGGAAGATTCGACAAGGGGCTCAACGTCGGCTTCGTATATCGAGGCACAGACCGTCCACAGTTCTCCACTCCGGCATTAAATGGGCCGGATAACAATAAAGTACCAGATAATGGGACATTCTCCCATAATTACGTAGGCCATACCTTAAAATATGGTAATTCCTCTTTCAAAATAGAGAAAAACGTAGCAAACGGCTTCATTCACCACATTCAAGAAGGTGATTTTGAGGGAAATGTACTGGGAATGGAAAATCGCTGCCCAAACTATAGGGCCTATGATGGAGACTACAACGATATGCTTTGTCTAATCGAAAGTAATCCCGTTGCCATCGAGCCGGCAGAGCCGGTAACCCCTCCCGTCATAGAATCGCAAACGAACAAGAAAGGGTTCCTCTTGTTCGAAGATAATTATCCAAACCAAGGCGATTTCGATTTCAATGACGCTGTCATATATTATAGCATCACAGCATATACCGATAAGAGTACCGCAGATGTTTATGCTCAGTTACTGGCTAAAGGCTGTACATTCCACAACCAATTTGGATTTAAGGACGCCAATGGACTAACTCCCTTTTTCTCCGATGTCAATGGATATGTCAATGTGAGAAAATTCGACAAGGAACCGGAAAGTGGGATTACAAAGACATTAACATATAGCTCAACTCAACTGATCATGCCTTACATTGATAACGGGAAGGGACCGGTAAGTAAAAACGTAAAGAATACGGATCTATACCCATATGTGTTGGATATCCCTTATTCGGAAAATAAACCTTTCCATTGGTGTATAGAGAATAAGAGTATTGACAATGCCTATAATTTTGATCAGGATTACCGCAAAGCGCACGGAGATTGGTATGAGACTCCTAAAGATGAATCGCTTGTAATAAAATTCACGACTTCGGATGAAGAGAAGAAAGATCCGGAAAATAAAGAATGAAGTTACGCGAACCCATTGAAGGATCTCTAAAATCCTATAACACATAAAAACGACGGCCTTTTTAAAAGGTCGCCGTTTTTTATATTTATTCAATAGAAGAATTTATCTACCTTGGCGCTTGCGCTCTGTCTCATCCAAGATGATCTTACGCATACGCATATTATTCGGGGTGATCTCTACGTACTCATCGCCCTTGATGTACTCAAGCGCATCCTCTAGGCTGAATACGATAGGAGGAGCCAAGGAAACCTTGTCGTCCGAACCAGAGGCACGCATATTCGTCAACTTCTTGGATTTGGTGACATTTACCACCAAGTCATTGTCTTTGGTATGCTCTCCGACCACCTGTCCAGCGTAAACCTCCTCGCCCGGGGCGATGAAGAAACGTCCGCGGGATTGCAAGTTATTCAGGGCATAAGCGAAAGCCTGACCTGTCTCCATAGCGATAATCGAACCATTCATACGTCGTTCAATATCACCCTTCCACGGTTGATATTCCAAGAAACGGTGTGCCATGATAGCCTCACCGGCAGAGGCGGTCAATACAGCGTTGTTCAAACCGATAATACCACGGGAAGGAATCGTGAACTCCAAGTGCATACGACCATTCTTGCTTTCCATCATGGTCATCTCGCCCTTACGTTTCGTTACCATATCGATAATACGGCTAGAGCATTCCTCCGGAAGATTCACCGTCAATTGCTCTACCGGCTCACATTTCTCACCATCGATCTCCTTGATGATAACCTGAGGCTGACCTACCTGCAACTCGTATCCCTCACGACGCATCGTCTCGATCAATACAGACAAGTGAAGCACACCACGACCATATACCAACCAAGAATCAGCGGAATCGGTAGGAACTACGCGTAAAGCCAAGTTCTTATCCAATTCTTTCTGCAAACGGTCAAAAATATGACGGGAAGTAACAAACTTACCATCCTTACCAAAGAACGGAGAATTGTTGATCGTGAAAAGCATAGACATCGTAGGCTCGTCGATAGCGATCGTTGGCAATGGCTCCGGCTCGTTCACGTCGGCGATTGTCTCACCGATCTCGAAACCATCGATACCGATAATAGCGCAAATATCCCCGGACTGCACGGAATCAACTTTCGTACGTCCCAAGCCCTCAAATACATCCACTTCCTTGATCCTCGATTTCACCATACTACCATCACGCTTACAAAGCATGACATCTTGGCCCTCTTTCAACTCGCCACGGTGTACACGTCCTACGGCGATACGACCTACATACTTAGAATAATCCAAAGAAGTAATCAACATCTGCGGAGTACCCTCCAACATCTTTGGTTCGGGGATATACTTGATGATCGCATCAAGCACAGCCGCAATATCCTCTTTCGGCTCCTTCCAATCCTCGGACATCCAGCCCTGCTTGGCGGAACCATAAATAGTAGGGAAGTCAAGCTGCTCCTCGGTAGCATCCAGACTAAACATCAAGTCGAATACCATTTCCTGCACTTCCGACGGGCGGCAATTCGGCTTATCCACCTTATTAATTACCACGATCGGCTTCAAACCCAGTTGAATCGCTTTTTGCAAAACAAAACGAGTTTGCGGCATAGGCCCCTCAAAGGCGTCTACCAATAGCAAACAACCATCCGCCATATTCAAGACACGCTCCACCTCGCCACCAAAGTCGGCGTGGCCCGGAGTGTCAATAATATTGATCTTATATCCCTTATAATTGATAGACACGTTCTTGGCAAGAATCGTGATACCTCGTTCCCGTTCCAGATCATTGTTATCCATGAACTGATCCGGTTCTGCCTGTCCTTCACGGAAAAGCTTACCGGCTAATAACATCTTATCCACGAGCGTCGTTTTGCCGTGGTCTACGTGCGCGATAATCGCAATGTTTCTGATCTTTTGCATTGAAGACTAATTTATTGGCTGCAAAAATACGATATTTTTACGATATATATATGACATTCATGCTTCAAAACACAAAAAAGATAGTAGAATCTATTGCAAATCAAAAAGGAATGTCTACCTTTGCGACCGCTTAGATAACATAGTATTAATTTATTAAAGTAAAAAGAATCATGTATTTAGATTCAGCGAAGAAAAAAGAATTATTTGAAAAGTATGGCAAATCAGCAACTAACACAGGTTCTGCTGAGAGCCAAATCGCATTGTTCACATTCCGTATCTCTCACTTGACAGAGCACTTGAAAGTGAATCACAAAGATTACGCTACGGAAAGATCATTGAAGATGTTGGTAGGTAAACGTCGTCGTTTATTGGACTATCTGATCAAGACTGACATCGAGAGATACCGCGCTATCATCAAAGAACTTGGTATCAGAAAGTAAGAAAAAGCTTATGCGAGAATATTAAAAAGGGCAATCCCAATCGGGAATTGCCCTTTTTATTTGCCTTAATCCTAGATATAATAAAATATTAATGTAAATTTGCGCCGTTTAGTATCAATTTATCAAACATTATAGGATTATAAATAACAAATCATATACATGGGAAACAACAAAATTATAGGCGCGAAAATTAAAAATATCCGGGAATCGAAACAGCTCTCTATCGAGGAAGTAGCCGAACGCTCCGGGTTAGGTATCGAACAGATAGAACGTATCGAGGGTAACTTGGATTTTCCATCTTTGGCCCCTCTTATCAAAATAGCACGGGTATTAGGGGTACGTTTGGGTACATTCTTGGATGACCAAGCGGAGCTAGGCCCGGTCGTATGCCGCAAAAAGGATAGCGAGGCCGATGGTATCGGGTTCACGAACAATGCGACACAAGGGCACAAGCATATGGATTACCACTCGCTCTCGCAAGATAAGTCCGGCCGCCATATGGAGCCCTTCTTGATCGAGATCGCTCCCTCCGAGGAAGGCGAGGATTTCATTCTGTCCACGCATGAGGGAGAAGAGTTTATCTACGTATTGAGTGGCGTCGTAGAGATTAATTACGGAAAAAACACCTATATCCTAGAGGAAGGCGATAGCATCTATTATGATTCTATCGTGGCGCATCATGTACATGCGGCAGCCGACAACAGGGCTCGAATCTTAGGAGTTGTCTATACACCTTATTAAATCCGGCGTTTTATGGAATTACATAACAGAACCCTTGGCCAATGGCTGGAACATTGGGCCGAGACTACACCGGACAAGGAATATATCGTTTATTCAGACCGTGACTTACGTTTCACTTGGAGCGAATTCAACAAGCGTGTGGACGACATGGCGAAAGGTATGTTGGCGATCGGTATCACCCATGGCACACATGTCGGCGTATGGGCGACGAACGTACCGGATTGGTTGACATTCCTATATGCAGGCGCGAAGATCGGTGCCGTATTGGTCACGATCAATACGAACTATAAACAAAGCGAGCTGGAATACCTAGTAGAGAACGCCGATATCCATACGATGTGTATCACAGACGGCGTGTTTGATGGAAGTTACGTGGACATGGTCTATACCATGTTGCCGGAATTGAAGACCTCCCAACGGGGATATTTGAAAAGCGAGCGTTTCCCTCGCCTGAAAAACGTAGTCTATATCGGACAGGAGAAATACAGGGGTATGTACAATACGCCCGAGATGTTGCTCCTCGGACAAAATATAAAGGATGAGACCTTAGAGGCTGCCAAAGCGAGAGTAAATTGCCACGACGTTGTCAATATGCAATATACTTCCGGTACGACCGGCTTCCCGAAAGGGGTCATGTTGACTCACTACAACATCGCCAACAACGGTTTCTTGACGGGTGAGCATATGAAATTCACCGCCGACGATAAGCTTTGTTGCTGCGTACCTCTCTTTCATTGCTTTGGCGTGGTATTAGCTTCCATGAACGTATTGACGCATGGATGTACGCAAGTGATGGTCGAGAAATTCGATCCGCTATTGGTATTAGCTTCTATACATAAAGAGCGTTGCACGGCCGTGTACGGCGTGCCTACCATGTTCATTGCCGAGCTGAACCACCCGATGTTCGAGATGTTCGACCTCACGTCGTTACGTACCGGTATTATGGCAGGTTCTCTTTGCCCGGTTGAACTCATGAAAACCGTGGACGAGAAGATGCATATGCGTGTAACCAGCGTGTATGGATTGACAGAGACCTCACCGGGTATGACCCACTCCCGTATCGAAGATCCGGCCGAGGTGCGTTATAATACCGTAGGCCATGAGTTCGAATTTACCGAGGTACGGGTTATCGATCCGGAGACTGGCGAGGAATGCCCCGTCGGTGTACAGGGCGAGATGTGTAACCGCGGTTATAATAACATGAAAGGTTATTATAAAAACGAAGCCGCTACCAATGAGGCGATCGACAAGGATGGCTTCCTGCATTCCGGCGACTTGGGCGTTCGTGATGAGAATGGAAACTTCCGTATCACCGGCCGTATCAAGGATATGATTATCCGTGGAGGCGAGAATATCTATCCACGTGAGCTGGAGGAATTCCTTTATCATTTCCCCGGCGTGAAAGACGTGCAAGTAGCCGCTGTTCCTTCCAAGAAATATGGAGAGGAAGTGGGTGCCTTTATCATCCTTCACGATGGTGTGACGGCTACGGAGGAAGAGGTGAAAGATTTCTGCCGCGGAAAGATCGCCCGGCATAAGATCCCGAAATACATCTTCTTCGTCGATACCTTCCCGATGACCGGAAGCGGAAAGATACAGAAGTTCAAGTTGAAAGACCTCGGGCTGAAACTATTGCAAGAGCAAGGTATCACGCCGGCCTGACGATTTAGTGGACAGCTAACAGTTGACAGTTACTTTAAAATCTTCATAATGGGCGGTACGATCTTCTCGTGTTGCCCATTTTCCTAAAGAACGATGGACGGAATCAACACACTGCGTTACTCGGATTTATTTTTAGCGATGTATTTCGATGGCGGGAAGAGCTGCCTGCACCGGAATCATTCGCATGTGTTGGTGTATGTATATTCCGGAGAGATGGTAATCGACGAGAAAGGCCAAATCACCCGGTTACATAAAGGAGAATGCGCTTTCATCCGCAAGGACTTCAGCGTGCAGATGACGAAACAAGCATGGAATGGCGAGCAGTTCAAGGCGATCTTCTTGATGTTCACCATGAAGTTCCTACGCGACTTTTACAGCAAATTAGATCGAAATACTCTCCCTAAAGATGCCAAGCGAGATCAGGTAAGCCTTTACAAGCTACCGTCCAACCGTCCCGATATCGTAAGCTTGTTTGAGTCGATGACCCCTTATTTCAATTCCAAGATCCAACCGACAGACGAATTGCTGCAACTAAAAATGGTCGAGGGCGTTTATGTGTTGCTCAATACCGACAAGAATCTATATGCCTCTATCTTCGATTTTACCGATCCATGGAAGATAGACATACTGGAATTTATGGAGCGGAATTACATGAACGATATTTCCATGGAAGAAATCGCCAACTATACGGGACGCAGTCTCTCCACATTTAAACGTGATTTCAAGAAATGTAGCGCTCTCTCGCCCCGGGAATGGCTCATCCGACGCCGCCTTGAAGCCGCACATGGGCTGATACGTAAAGGGGGGCGTAAGGTCTCGGAGATTTGTTTCGAGGTAGGCTTCAAGAACCTTTCCCATTTCTCGAAAATCTATAAGATAGCGTATGGCGTACCGCCAACCGAGGATATATAATATTTATAATGGGCCACACAACAAAGCTATTTGAACCACATAACAAAGCCTCTATACCACTCCCTCCTTATCTTCGCGACATAAATAATAACAAAATGTAAATCAAATGATCATGACAAAGACAATGGAAGAGAAAGTAGCTTTAGTAACCGGTTCAGCGATGGGTATCGGACTCGCTTGCGCCGAAGCCTTCGCCAAGGCTGGATACATAACCGTATTGGCAGACATCCGTGAGCCGGGAGAACAGGTAGAGAAATTAGTAGCCGAGGGACATAAGGCCGTAGCGTATCGGTGCGACGTATCAAACACGCAAGCCGTAAAGGAGATGATCGACTGGATCGTAGCTACCTACGGAAGACTGGACGCAGCTCTTAACAACGCAGGCATACAAACACCGCAACGCCCGATGGCGGAAATCACCGACGATGAATTCGACCGTACCGTGGCTGTCGATTTGAAAGGTGTCTGGAACTGCATGCGTTATGAGATCCTGCAAATGCTGAAACAAGGCGGCGCCATCGTCAACACCTCATCGCAAGGCGGAGTCACGGGATTTCCGGGGCAAGCGGCCTACATAGCCTGTAAGCATGCCGTTATCGGACTGACACGTACCGCCGCTATCGACTATGCGGCAAAGAACATCCGCGTCAATGCCGTATGTCCGGGCGTTATCCGTACGCCGATGGCGGAAGACTTAATGCGGCGTGACCCTTCCTTGGAGAAGGAGCTGGTGCGCAACATTCCCGCAGGGCGGCTCGGTAAACCGGAAGAGATCGCCAACGCCGTACTTTGGCTATGCAGCCCGCAAGCGAGCTTCGTAGATGGCCATGCGCTATTGGTAGATGGAGCCTTCAGTATTCATTAAATCGCAAAACTACAGAGAGTCCAATACTGCAACAGCATTGCAGTGTTACTACAATGCGGGTTGCAGTAACGAACCCACCGTACCCCTCAGCAAGCCTCTGCCCTAGATGGAAATTCATAGATAAAGAACACCTACTATCAACGCTTTTTCGTACCTTCGCGTCTCAACCATTTATAGTATTAATTTATGTCACAATTATTTCCAACTAATCTGCCTTATAAAGTGGCAGATATGAGTTTGGCTGAATTCGGTCGCAAAGAGATCGAGATCGCCGAACACGAAATGCCGGGATTAATGGCGCTACGCCAGAAATACGCCGATCAGAAACCCTTGAAAGGCGCACGTATCACCGGCTCACTGCATATGACTATTCAGACGGCAGTGTTAATCGAAACATTAGTTGCGTTGGGAGCGGACGTTCGCTGGGCTAGCTGTAACATCTTCTCCACACAGGACCATGCGGCGGCGGCTATCGCAGCTGATGGCGTACCGGTATTCGCTTGGAAAGGCGAGACGCTGGAAGAATATTGGTGGTGTACGGACATGGCGCTTCGTTTCCCGGAAGGCAAAGGTCCTCACATGATTGTTGACGATGGCGGTGACGCTTCCTTATTGATTCACATGGGCTATCGTGCGGAGAACGACGCGGAGACCATCAACCGCAAAGGCGGGAATCATGAGGAACAGGTTATTCTAGATACATTAAATCGTATCCTTCAAGAAGATAACAGCCGTTGGCACCGTACGGTAGCCGAGATGAAAGGTGTGTCGGAAGAGACGACCACCGGCGTTCACCGTCTGTATCAGATGATGGAGAAAGGTGAGTTGCTGGTTCCGGCTATCAATGTTAATGACTCCGTGACGAAATCCAAGTTCGATAACTTATATGGTTGCCGTGAGTCTTTGGCGGACGGCATCAAGCGCGCTACGGACGTGATGATCGCCGGCAAGGTAGTAGTCGTGGCCGGATACGGTGACGTAGGTAAAGGCTGCTCTCACTCCATGCGCACTTACGGAGCCCGTGTATTGGTGACGGAGATCGACCCGATCTGCGCCCTGCAAGCCGCTATGGAAGGTTTCGAGGTCACGACCATGGAAGAGGCCGTGAAAGAGGGTAACATCTTCGTTACAACCACCGGAAACTGCGATATCATCACGATCGAGCATATGACACAGATGAAAGACCAATCGATCGTATGTAATATCGGTCATTTCGACAACGAGATCCAAGTGGACAAGCTTGTCAACTATCCGAATATCAAGCACACGAATATCAAGCCTCAAGTGGACAAATATACGTTCCCGAACGGAAACTCCATCTTCTTATTGGCAGAGGGACGCTTGGTAAACTTAGGTTGCGCTACGGGACACCCGTCATTCGTAATGAGTAACTCGTTCACGAACCAAGTGCTTGCCCAGATGGACTTATGGCAAATGGCTTATGAGGTAGGTGTATACCGCTTACCGAAACGCTTGGATGAGGAAGTTGCCCGCCTACACTTGGAACGTATCGGCGTGAAATTATCTACATTATCACAAAAGCAAGCTGATTATATCGGCGTACCGGTAGAAGGACCGTACAAGGCTGATCATTACAGATACTAATTAATTGAAAATTGAAAGTTGAGAATTGAAAATGAAGGGAGGACAGCTCCTGTAGTTCTCGATTCTTAATTTTCAATTTTCAATTCTTAATTTTCAATTACCATGCGTTTCGCTATTCTCTCCCCTATTTATCCCTATCGTGGCGGTATCGCCCAATTCAGCGGGATGCTTTATACGGAATTAGTAAAGGAAGGTCATGAAGTAAAGGCTTTCAACTTCAAACGCCTTTATCCGGATATCTTATTTCCCGGCAAGACCCAATATGTGGAAGAGGGAGACCGTGCGATCGAGATCGAGAGCGAGCGAGTATTAGATAGCGTCAATCCGGTTAGTTATTTCAGCACCGTAAACGCTATTCGCTCCTATGCGCCGGACGTACTGATTATCTCTTACTGGATGTCCTTTTTCGTTCCCGGATACGCTCATGTAGCAAATCGGATGAAGAAGCATTGCAAGGTAATCACCCTTATCCACAACGCGATTCCCCATGAGCCGCGTTTCTTTGACAAGCCTTTAGCTTCGTTACTTTTCAGGCAGTGCCATGGCTTTATCGTAATGAGCGATAACGTGCGGCATGATTTGTGGAAACTCTATCCGGGCGCTAAATATATCCAGAACCCACACCCGCTTTACAATCATTTCGGAAATAAGATCGAAAGAGACGAGGCGTGCCGGAAACTAAGTATCAGTCCGTCCCAAAAGAACCTCTTATTCTTTGGATTGATACGGGACTATAAAGGATTAGATCTGCTGATAGAAGCGATGGGACAGCTTAACGAGGATTACCATCTCATTATAGCCGGCGAATGTTACGGTAGTTTCGAGAAGTATCAGGCTCTGATCGATGCATCTCCGGCAAAAGAACGTATATTCGTCCACTGTGAATATATCAGCGACGAGGAAATCCCCATTTATTTCTCAGCGGCGGATGCCTTGGTACTCCCCTATCGCTCCGCCACTCAAAGCGGTGTCGTATCCGTAGCCTACAATTACGATTTACCTATGTTAAGTACTCCCGTAGGCGATTTCAAGAACAGCATCGAAAAGCCGGGTACAGGCATCGTAGTGCCTGAGATATCCGCAACGGCCCTCGCCCAAGGTATCGAGGAACTTTTCACCCCCTCACAGCAAGCCACCATCCCTGCGAACATATCCAAAGAAAAAGCAGCCCTCTCGTGGGAAACCCTAACGAGAAAACTACTCGATTTTATCAATAGCGGTTTCATCTAGTTGTAGAGACGGGGCGTGCCCCGTCTCATCCTAGCAAAACAGTAACTTAAAATACGATCAGACAGTAGAAAGACGGGGCGTGCCCCGTCTCTACAACCAACCGGAATTTATATCTCTTTTTGCTTTCTAGCTTTCCAAACCGAATATCCTACCGCACCAATCAATAACAACAAGATAATCAACGAACTGAAAGAAGTAATATAAGCCGCCGTAATATAACCTTGCGGTCTAAACTCAAATACGATCTGATGCTCTCCCGCAGGAACTAACATAGCCCTTAATATCCAATCCGCCCGGAAATGCGGAGCGGGCTTCCCATCAATCGTAGCCTCCCATCCCGGTTGATAATAGATCTCAGAGAATACTGCTAATTGCTCAGAATTAGTCTTCGTCGTATAAACTAACTTATTAGGGCGATAACTATCCAATGTTATCGTAGCGGTAGAGTCCAATTGAGGCGTGAAACCTTTCACCTCATTGGCGAAACGTTTATCGACAACCGCCGTCGTTAACGGATTAATCGTATTCAACGCCGCTATTTCCGCATCCGCATTCTCCACGACCTCCACTTTATCCACAAACCAAGCGTTGCCGAAAGCAAACGGATTCCTCAAAGGCGGTTGCTCCGGATTATAGATAATATAACGTGTATTTAGCATATTCAAGGACGGGCAAGCAGCGAACGCCCCCATCAAATCCTCCGCGATCTGCGCTTTCTGGAAAGCCCCGATAACCGAGTTAAGCTCTCCTTGCAGACGGTGGTCGATCAGTTCTTGGTACCGTCTCAGCTTCGCAGCATAATAACCACCGACGGAATGGTGATAGTACGAGGTCGTTGTCTCCAAGAAAGGATTATTCAAATTCAAGACACGATAAGAAAGGTCCTTATCCTTCATGATTTCTTGATCAGCTACCGTCTCTTTATATACCTCTGTAGGTTTCTGGCGGATAAAGTTACTATCGTTCAAATATCGTTTATCCACCGTCCATAAATCAACCAACATCAAGACCGCAACGCCGATCCCTACGAATGTCGCTACCTTTTTCCGATCTTTCGAGGTATAGAACCAGAACAACAAAGCCGCCCCTAATAAGATAAAGACCAAAGAGCGCAACGCATCCGCCGAAGCCAAGGAAGCACGATCCATTAACAAGGCGTTGTAATACCAATCCGGCAACTGATATTGAGCGTCGAAAGAAGAACGGAAATCCAACAGCATACTCGGCATCAACCAAAGGATTAAAGAAAGCCCCCCCGTGATAGCCAAAGCAGCGATCAATCCTTTCTTCAACAAGGCATCGCTCACGGTCTCCGATAACACCTCTTTCAATCCCCATATAGCGATAATAGGAAATACCATACCCGGAATAACCAATGCCATCTCTACGGTACGGAACTTATTATACATCGGCAAGTAATGGAACATAAAGTCATTGAAGCTATCAAAATTACGTCCCAATGCCAGCAATATCAAAAAGACAGAACCTCCGAACAACCACCATTTCATCGGATTCCGGATCACGAACATTCCCAGAACAAACAAGAAGCAGACCAATGCCCCGAAATAAACCGGCCCGGAAGTAAATGTCTTCTCTCCCCAATAGGTAGGAGCCTGTACCTCTTTTCCGACTTGAGCGCCTTTCGCCCTTAATTCCTTATATAGCTCAGAATCCGGGCCTAGCATTCCACCCGAACTTCCACCATAGGCATTCGGGACCAACAAGGTCAACAACTCCCCTTTTCCATAGCTCCAAGCGAACGCATAATCCTTGTCCAAGCCGGAAGAGATCTTCTCGCCCGAAGGGGTCGTTGTCGTTAATTCCGTAGCCCCACGGATAGAGTTCTGTCCCAAATCCCATTGAGCATACATATTCTGGGCATTCGGCAACACCGCCAATATCACGCATCCAGCCATAATAGCGGTTACCGTACCCAGTTCTTTATAAGCTTTTTCCTTCAGTTTATTGAACAAATATCCCAAATAAACGAAGAAGCAAAGTAATAATAAATAATAAGTGATTTGCAGGTGCGTATTCGCGATAGAGAAAGCGACACCCAACAAGAACACGACCGCCCCCCATAAATACTTACGCTTGAACAACAGGGCCATACCCGCCAACGTTAATGGCATATAAGCGATTACATACGCTTTCGTGACATGGCCGGCCTCTATAATGATCAGATTATAAGACGCTAAAGCGAAAGCGATAGCACCAGCGATCGCCAACCACCAATTTACGCCCATGACACACATTAAGATATAGAAACAAACGAATCCGGTAAACACCATCCCCGCATCCATATACCCCAGCGCTTTTAAAGGCTTCTCCACTAAAAGATATCCGGGAAACCGTGGAGCTGGATTGCCATATCCCGACACATAAGGCATTCCGCCAAACATGGCATCGGACCATGCGCTGAATTCTCCCGGTTGGGCCGTCTTCTCATATTCATCCATCTGGCTATTCCCCATACCGATAGCCTTTTCCGTATCCCCTTGCCGGACGACCTTACCCTCAAATACGGCCGGAGAAAAATAAATCACCGTCAATACCAAGAATACGGCTATCGCTGCGATATGTTTTCCCCATTTACTCATTATACTCCGCATAAAACTTATCTATAATTTATTGTTTATACTCTACCTTTAAACCATTTGGCAAAATAGAATCTCACGGCGAACCAACCATGCAACAGAATCGTCGACACCTTGCCATAATACTTACACATGACCTCATATCGCTCCTTTAAGGAAGCTTTCCGGTTCACACTACTTAACCCTTCCTCCAAAAAATTAGACAGGATCAAACGTGTATTATGTATTCTTTTCGATCGTCTCAGACATTGGATACACCAATCATAATCCGCCGTCAAACGGTATTCCGTATTATATAACGGAGCGATCTCCCGTTTTGATATAAACGACTGGTGACAAACCAACATTCCCATCCGGAAACTTTTCCAAGTCAGTTTCTCCGGTGCTTTCAATCTGCGCATCCCTAATGATCTACCCTCCGCGTCAACGATCCGGGTCTCTCCGTAAATCACGTCAGGCAAAGATACTTTCTTTTTCAAAGACTCCACAATTCTTTGCACGGTATCTGCGGTATAAAGTGTATCACCCGCATTCAGGAACCACACATAATCCCCCGTAGCCCGCTTCAATCCCTTATTCATAGCATCATACAAGCCTTTATCAGGCTCGCTTATCCAAGAAGCGATACCGGACTCATATTGCTTGATGATCTCTACGGTCTTATCCTTCGACGCTCCGTCAATCAATATATACTCGATATTCGGATACGACTGGCTAAGTACGCTCAATATCGTACGCTCCAACCATCGCTCCGCATTATAGGTGATCGTTATGATCGAAAATGTAGGTTGCTGATTCATTGTTGTTTCTTTTTATATGCTTGATTAGGATGATTTGGAGTAGTAGGATATAAACGTTCTAAAAGCCCATCTTTCAATAATTGAGATACTATCTTATTCTTCAGATATTTTGAAGTACGTCGGGTTTTTACCGCGATCTCCTCGATTGTTAAATACCTACTTGAGCAAATTTCTACAATATAAGACTTTAATTCTGAGCTTTTAATTTCTTGCATATTTCTGCCAAGGTGTCCATCTTTCTTGTCCGAGGTGTCCATCTTTTCATTAAGGTGTCCATCTTTCTTGTCCGAGGTGTCCATCTTTTCATTAAGGTGTCCATCCAAGTTCTCAAATAAACTTCCTTGTTTAAGTCCTATTCCCTTATTCAAATGATAAGAAGTCCAACGTCCCTTATTCTCTGGATTTAAATATCCTTGCGAACATAAATCTTTTAACATAATAGATATCTCCGAGGAATGTTTATTAAGTAAACCCTGTAATCGAAGATTTGAGACAACCCCTTCTATCTCAGCGGTAGACAATATAACCAAAGCATCCCCATACATATTACGAACATCCTTCCCAAATATATATTCTAAGTGCTCCAAACTATCCTTAGGCAACAATACTTCCATTTTTAAATCTAGACAAACACGATCCGGTCTATTGGTCATAGATATAAACGGTTTTCTCCAATGCGCACTAGCCCAAGCCGACATTATCCGAAGACTACCCGACCCTGCTTTTTCACCATAACCTAATAAAGAGAACATGGTTTGTATCGTAGTATTCCTCGGGACACTACATCCTCCTTTATAATACTGTTCCAAAGGAACTAACATATAACCCGGATTCACGAACAGGAATCGATCCGGATATTTCTTTATAACAATTCCTCCCTGCCCCCTATAATCCGCATGAATAATACTGTTTGCAAAAGCCTCACGCAAAGCTTCATGGATAGCACCTTCATCACGTCTCCTCCCATTCTCCAATAAAAATGGTTTGGGCAAAGAAAAACTTAATTTAGGCCATACCCTATGAAAAAATTGAAAAAGATTAGCCTCCCATGTACCATCTGGATATATACGGTCTATCCAGCGACTCCCTTGATTGGATATCTCTTGGTAATCGACATGATAGTCCGGGAAAAATTCTTGTATTGATTGTGTTTTTCCGAACATCAATAATCCTGCGGCAGTTAAACCATAAGTTCCTGTCGCTCGATTTACTTTCCAAGCTCCCAACCTCTGCAAAAAAGGAAGATTATCAAGTGTCAAAAAGGGATGCATGGGTTTAACACTTCGAAGAATATTTCGATATTGATCTAATGTTGGCAAATCCAAGTCCTCTATCGTCGAATGTTCCAACACAAGAGAATCGGGTTTATCAGGCAAGGAATCTGCCAACATTCGCTTTACTTCCTCTGGCATGCACCTATAGTCTCCAGTATGATCTCGCCTATAAGTTCCTTTTAACATATCCGTTCCTATATAAACCGGACGATAACGAAAACTTGCGGGAGGCACCCTTATGATTAATACATTAATATCATCTTTCACCTTTTCTATACGAACATCCTTAGCCGTCAAAAGGTTAATGCTCACTTTTTCTTTATTGTTTATCTGATTCCAAAAATCATCAAGCCACTTACGCACAACATCCTCTTCTAAACCATCCAAATAACAATAATTATCTTTTTCGGAAACGCCAAGAATAATTGTACCTCCCTCGGAATTAGCAAACGCAGAATAAGACTCCCAAAGAGACCGAGGAAGCCCCCCCTTCGCACTTTTGAACTCCAGATCATACGATTCGTTCAAAACGCCTTTTTCTTCCAATATCTCTAAAACATTTGATAAATACTCTTTCATCTCATAGCATTCCTTCCTATACTATATAGTAACTTCCATTTTTCACAAAAGTAACTATATTCTTGATATAGATGAAATATCCAAAGAATTCATTCTAAGGCGAAGTTAAACTCCGATACAAATCAATATACCTCCCCGCTACAACCGATTCTTGATAACAATCATGGACCTTTCGAATGCAAGCCTCACTTAATTGTAAAGATTCCCGACTATCTATTATCCACTTAATTCCCTCCGCTAGATCTTCAGTATCCTTATATTTAGCTACATACCCATTCTTCAAATGATCTATCATCTCCGGAATCCCTCCTGTCTCAAATCCCACACAAGGCGTACCGCATGCCATTGACTCCATAATCGTATTGGGTAAGTTATCCTCCAACGAAGGAATAACGAACATATCGGCACAGGCATAAGCGGAAATCATAGAGTCTTGATCCGATATATATCCCAGCGTATTCACCTTAAAAGGAAACTGGCTAATCAATTCTTCCGAGCTATTTCCCATCAACACGATTTCTATGCGATCTTGGTATTTCTCTTTTAGTTTTTCGCAAGCCTCGATCAAAAAAATCGCTCCCTTCCGGGTATCTGAAAGCTTAGCGGCGGCAAAAAGAAGAAGGAACTTATCTTCCGGCAGGCCGAATCGTTTACGGGCCACCCGCTTTTCCATACGCTTAAAGGCTGTCACGTCAATCGGGTTAGGAATCGAGGTAAAACAGGCAGTTCTCAACCAATTGCATTTTTTGGCCTCTTCCATTATCCATCGGCTACAACCGACAAATGTAATCTTAGATAACCCAATTTTCCCTTTCTCCTTAAAAACAGAAGCCGCTAAATCAAAAAACGGATTTCGTTTCAGCATCGGGCACTGATAACAATTCGATATATACTTCTCACATCCTCCCGGATAATGACAAATAGCCGTAGCAGGCCACAAATCATGCATAGTCCACACAATGGGTTTTCCGGTATTTACTAATTTCTTGATATCAGAAAGAGACAAAAATCCTTGATTCACCCAATGCAGATGAATCACATCCGCCTGTTGCACTAATGGGTGCTTCGATAAGTCCGTGCCTGTATTGGCTATGGAAACTTGAAAGAGGTTCTTCTTGCTAAAGAAGTTACAGATAAAGATTATCAGTCGTTCCCAAATGAAGCGAAAAGAATTAAGCCTATGTGAAGTCCATGAATTATTTACAGAGAAAACTTTTACATGGTCTGTTTTCCGATCACGTACTAACATAGAAACCTCTACACCAGATTTACCCAATGCTTTCGCTAGTCGGTTTGCGGCGACTGCCGCTCCACCGGTTAATTCAGAGGTATTTAATATCAATATCTTCATGACTTCTCTATTATTTTCCAATAACCATTTTTCCTAGCTCCAATGCGTTCAATCCAACCATGCTCTTTCAACTTTTTTATAAGCTTCCGGATATACTGCTCTGTCAAATCCAAACGATTTGCTAAATCTATTTGACGGATAGTAGGCTCCTCTCGCAAGATCTGATATACCTCCCGTTCCATATCCGACAATTCATTTATCCGCTCATTTATCCGCTCATTTATCCGCTCATTTATCCGCTCATTTATCCGCTCATGAAAAAAAGTCAAGTATAAAAAACCCATCTTATGCTCATATACAGGAGCGGATAATCCTTCTGCCAAGCAGTTGTCAATAATACGTTGTGTTCCCCGTCCCCAACTCTCGATAAAGCCAGCTTTGTAAAAAACATCCGCTATCAACTTATTATGAGGTCTAGAGGGGTGAGGACGAGACAAGTCCTCAACCGTAATATCGTGCAAACGAGCTTCATTCCCTATCACCAGCTTGTCCTCGTAAACACGTACCTGAATTTCGGAAGAAACAAAATATTCTCGATGGATAATCGAATTCAATAAGGCTTCCCGCAGAGCCTCGTAGGGATAAACCAGTTTCTCACGCCTATGAATCCCCTCATACGATATATAACTTAATAAATATTTCGTTCGCAATATATCCAAAGCCCGATCAACCTGCTGAATCAGGTTCCCCTCGACAATATCGGTTGTCAGTACCTCCGTATCGGTAAGGAACTTTCCTATTTTAATACGAGCTTGTAACACATATCTCTGCACATTCTTTCCAAACAAGACTACAGCGGCTCTCTTGAAACGGCCTCCTACGACCAAATTCAACCGCTCCATCAAAGCCAGCAGATCCGTTTCCTGCTCGATGGAAGGAACCCGGTCTTTAGCCAATAGCTTAAAACGTTCTACCGTATCGGTATCTATGTCCTCCAATGAGAAATCCTCCTCGATCACACTTTCCCATGTCAAACCCATTTTCGCAGCCAAAAACATATTTAGCCGATTCCCTTGTAGCTCGGAAGTAACGCTTCCACTCCGGGTATAATACCGTCCATGCACGGAAATCGGCATGGCAGAAGGTTGGACTTCTATTTCCAAATATTCTTTACCGGCCTTCTCCCTCAAATGGATAAGAGGCATAATACCCGTTTTCTGAGCGATAAAGTTCGGCAGTTTCTCAATCAACTTCTTTGGCTGCTCTATCCCTACAACTTCTCCTTTATCATCGATACCGATATATAATACACCACCCTCCGTATTACAGAAAGCTGATATATAACGGGTATATTCGTCATGCCATGACTCTTTGAATTCGGTATGTTGGTTTTCTTCCATAATCTAAAATTATATCAAACTTTTTTTCTAAATATCCTCCGAACACAAGTATTTAATTTAACTAACAAGGAATATGGTAAACAATTTAAAAACAAATGATAGTTACAATCCAAATTCAATAATCCCCAAGGCAATAAACGTATATACTCCAAAAATGCACTTTTCTTATCATTATCAAAAACAAAGATTACAAATCTTATCTTGTACCAAAGATAAACATAATTATCTAAGTCTTTTATCTGATAAGAGCAGTTTAGCCTCCAAAGCTCTATACCAACATAGTCTTCTTTTATTGCTGGCTGCATATTTTTCTTAACACTCAAATAGCAACTGCTATCTCTTCTATACAATGCTAGGTTTGATTTCGAATAAGCTATTTTATACAAGCAAGCTAATTTAGCCCAAACGATTACATCTTCACCTAAAGAAATGCCCTCAGGGAAACAACCAATAGATAAAATAGCCTTTTTTCGAACAGCCACAGCTGAAGTCCAAATAGGTCCTCTCGCTTTTGAGGCCATCGTAAAATAATTATCTAAAATACCCTCATTCTCTTTAAAAGAATAATAATCAATTGATGCGGGAGTTATCATATTATTCATCTTAAATGAATAAGCTGTACCAAAAATATCACATTCCGGATATTTTTCAACCAAGAAAGCGATAGTTTTTAAATAATCAGGTAACCACTCGTCATCAGCATCAAGAAAGGCAATAATCTCACCTCTAGCTTCTTTAATACCTTGGTTCCTCGCTGCAGAAACACCTTTGTTCTCCTGTTCAATCAATCGAACTGAATTTTTAAACACAGCTTCATTTTCTGAAAGAAAATCCATCAAAACAGATAAACTGTCATCTGTCGAACCATCATTGACTATTAGAATTTCAAAATCAGAAAAGATCTGCTGTTTAACAGACTCCATGGTTCGACAAATCACTGCAGCTTTGTTATAAAGAGGAATCACTATGCTTATCATATTTACATAACGCCTTTATTAGCATAATTAATAGCTTGAGATATTTCCATTATCTTCATATGGTACATCTCATACAATTTACCCCGGTTCTTGATTTCCTGAAATCCCATCAACCCCTTATTCCAAATACGCATTCCTCCAGCTATCATTGACTTAAAACCAGCATTATACCATCCAACTTTCAAGCCACACAACCATGCACGTAAACACAACTCACAATCATCACATTGGAAGGGGGCTAAAGAGAAATCAATATGTCCTAAATGCTCAATGAATAATTTCTTGTTTAACAACATGGGGGCCCGATTTACAGCATGCACAAAATAAAAATCTTTATCTCGTAGTCTATCATCCTTATATAAATCCACATATCCCCACTTTTCCTTATCATCGGTAACGAACTCCAATCCATTCAGACCACCTAGAATAGCCATATCCGGATATTTCTTAAAATAAGATATACCTTTGTCCACCCAGTCCAAATCGGTTATCTCATCATCATCCTGCATTAAGACTATATATTCACCATTTGCGAAACGAATAGTCTTGTCATACATCACGTTCTCATACAAGTCGTTGGCACGCACCAAAAACTCATTACCACGAGTAAGAAACCTCATAAGAGACTTAGTATGTTTGTATTCAGAGCCATCATCTATTACTACGATTTCCGCGTTCGGGTACTCACGTAATTTACTAACAATACGTTTGACTCCCACGCTTTTATTATGAGATTCTATAATAAAGCTAACAAGCGGTTGATTAGTATATCCTTTCGCCAACCAATCCTCATAAGTTTTCTGCTTTCTTTTAAAGGCACGTTTCGCCAATGCCCAATAAACTTTCTCCCAATATAAACGAATATCCATTCTTCCTTAATTTATTATAGAATTTAACTGATTGAATAAAGATGTTATATACTGATCATAACTATGATACATATTATTCTCTTTAAGCAAGACATCCTTAACTCCCTCACAATGCCTTATGCTAAACAAGAGTTTTTCCCCTAACTCAGTATTTGAGTCAGGATCAAACAAGTCACCGTTCCTATGGGGCTTTATCAAACAAGCCGATCCTGCCGCAGAAGAACATAACGTATAGCAACCTGCCAACAAAGCCTCATTAATAACAGTCCCAAAAGGCTCATAGATACTAGGTAACACGAATATCTGAGCTATATTGTAATAAGCGAACAGATCCAGCCCTTCTTGTTTCCCGACAAATTGAACAGAATGCATATATATATATCCCCGTATCTGCCGTTTTAATTCGGCTTGCAACTCACCATCCCCAACTATAAACAACCGAGCTTCCGGACTTTTTCCTATTACATCATGAAATGCTTTTAATAAGAGAGATACATTTTTCACTTCTACCAAACGTCCAACATACAATATAACCTTTTTCCCTATCAGATCATACTTCTTTGTTAAAGATACAGATAAAGGAAGAGCTTGCTTCAAACGCTCACGAAAAATGGCATCAGATTGAATTATAGGGAAATAACAGTATTTCGCCTTGTATTTCAAAGAAGTACCATACCATTCCATGGATTTCGGATCCGCCAAAATTACCGCTGATAGAATATGCAACATCACATAACGCATAATTCGTTTCACCCAACTAGCATTTTGAGCCATTTTCACATTATCATCACAGACCGTAACAATCTTCAGGCGCCAATTAACCAATATCTTAAACAAACATACCAACAACCCAAGCAAGTTATACTCAGAAATGAAAACAACATCAGCCTTATTTTTCCACAATATAGATAAAACATCAAATCGCAAGTTCTTAATACCCAGAAAGCCTGGGCTCAGGTACTTTGGAATAAAAGATAAATATTCTTGAAGTCGCTTTTGATCGAACGTTTGTTCCAACGCGTTGTCAAACTCAAAATAGAACTTTGCATCAAATATCTCATCTATCGAGTTAAAAAAATCAACTCGGTAAGGAGCGATCGCCGGATGGAAAACGATAAGTTTCTTTTTCATATCAAAAAATGTTTTATCTTCGTTGAATGCCAGACCTCCCTATTTGTTTCCAACTTCATCCTCCAATAAGAACGTCTTTCCTTATTGCTTAACAAAAGGAATTGAAAAAGACGAATATAACTTTTCAGCTGGGTAATAGCAAAGATCAATCGGCAGCCAAAAATACCATAAACCTTTCGAAAATAGATGTATTGCCCCTCATATAAAAAATAAAGACGAGATTGCTTTATATAAGAAGCACGTCCCTCCAAGTGCGTAATTTGAGCAGAGGGAACAGAATAAATAGAAAAACCAGCCCGGGTAATACGGTTGCATAATTCCGTCTCTTCATAATTCATGAAAAATTCAGGAGAGAAACCACCGACCTTCAACAATACCGATTTTCGAACCATCAAATCAGCTCCTATAATAGACGCAACAGGAATGGGCTTACCTTCCTTATTGAAATACACTGACCGAGGAAAGGACAAACAAATCGGAGAGATATATAAAATAGATAGAAACTCCCATATAAAAGAGGGGAAACTCCTGCTAAAAGAAGTCGTAGGAAGCCCTCGCTCATCATATAGATTTCCACCACAAGCCCCAACATCAGGGTGCTCTATCAAATACGCATACAATTTATCGATCGCATCATTTCTCAATATGGTATCCGGGTTCAAAAACAAGATACAATCACCTGACGCATATGTCATGCCCAAATTATTCGCACGTCCAAATCCCATGTTTTCATCAGCTTGTACACATATCACTTCCGGATATTGTTTTTGTATTAACTCCAATGAACCATCACCAGAGGCGTTATCTACAACGATAATCTCATAATCAACATCTTCCGTTTTTTCTTTCACCGACTTAATACTATCCAATATTAATCGCGCAGTCTTATAATTCACATAGACGATAGAAATATTCATTTTAACATAGAATTACCATTACAACTTTCGCAAATATTTTCGTATGCGCAAGTGCTTCTTACACAAATAGTACATATAATAAAAAAATCCCAAGCCATTTAGAATCAATCGACCTCTATCTCTTAACATCACTATATCATGTTCTTTAGAGCTAAGGCCATCCATTCTGAAAACAGATACAATATCTTTCAAATATACAAATTTGAATCGTTTAGCAAACAAATTAATATTATATGCATAGTCTGAGAAGAGCCTATATTTCAAGTCATAAGAATAATTTTTATAAGCGGCCTTAGGATAAAAAATAGATTGATGGCAGATATTAGTACTACAAATCGTATAAGCAGAATATGGACCACCATAAATATACGATCGCCTTTGCGTCGGATCAACAAATAAAGCATCGCCATAATAAACAGCCTTCGGATCTCGTACACTCCTCATAGCATTCTCCACCGTAAACTCAGCCACAAATTTATCTCCCGCATTCATGAATATCAAAAAATCTCCCGTAGCCATGGACAATGCTTTATTCATCGCATCATAAACGCCATGGTCTTTCTCTACTAATAGCTTGGATATACGTTCTTTATAAGTTTTGACAATATCAATTGTCCCATCAGTGCTATCACCATCAATCAATATATACTCTATCAAAGGATAAGTTTGTGACAATACACTCTCAATCGTACCTTGAATCTCTTTCTTTGCGTTTAAAGAAACAGTGACAATACTTACTTTGAACATTCTATTTATTTTTTTATCAAATCAAAAATAGCACAGCCGAAATGACAACCACAGTTTGCCTCTATTAACTCTTGCGTCAACTTCACTTCTTTATGGAAAGAATTACTATCATCCACATATGAGAAAGTACGAATGTCGAAAAATGGGGTAATCATTTCCAATAAAAACTTCAATGAAAACACACGATGCGCATGAAACTCTATGCGCTGTTCTCCCATAGGTACCGAAAAATAGAACCGTCCCCCCGTATCTAGCAAGTTTGTGATATTCTTAAAACCGATAAAATAACCATCATAACAAATTGGATCTCCATAGCGTCCTAAACCAAAATGTTCCAACGCATGTAAGCAAGATACAGAATCAACGGGTCCAAGCTGCAGACCACCTGCCCGCATTAAATCTGCTTGGTGGAAAACTACATTTGGAATATTATCCTGCATTGGCCTTATATCAAGGACCTCTATTTCCCGAAATGATGCAACATGAGCAACAAAACCATCTATACGACTTCCAATATCCACATGACGATTAGGGTTATTATTCTTTACACAATTCGCCACATACAAGTCTTGAAAAAAATAATGGAAACTTAGAGAGCCGGCATTTTCTTCTTGATCGCTATAGCAAGGATACAAACATGTAACCGGGAACAATTCAGAAATATCCGAATATTGAGATTTTAATACCTTTAAATCTGCTTTTAATCTTTTGTATTTATTAAAAGACATTCGCCCTGACATCAAGGTAACCCCTAAATACAAATAAGAATAAAAATTAATCTTATTCTTACAAACACTTAATATCTTTCTCACGTTCATACTTTTCATATTCTAAAAACAAAATTTCTAAGACTCTTTATTCCTCAAAAAGGACAAGCTTTCTTTCAATATAGCGCAATTAGCCAACCACAATAGCGTTATATATATACTCCCCATCAACAAGACCCTCCCGATAAACAATAAATAAACAGAATGGATAGCAGCAGTCAACAACCAAGCACTCCCCAAGGACAAAGCCGTGATTACCGCATATGGAAACACATCAAACACAATGTCTTTCAGGCTAATTCCAATAAGCTTATAGGCTTGATAATGCCAATAGAACAGGCTTACAACATAAGTCGAAATATAAGCCTTTATCATGGTCTCAATTCCTAAGGGGGATGTAAAATAAAGAAGTAACAATTGAATAACTCCTTGGCTAACATTCCCTAGCAGATAAATATTTGATTTACCATATGAGATCAACAATTGTGTATATAATAGCCAAATGGGCAAAATCGTTCCTAGTAAACAAAACAATTGTAAGAAAGAGACACTTGGCATCCATTTTTCCCCAATTGTGATTAAAATAAACTCTTTAGCGACAAACGCCAAACCGATCATACAAGGAAAAGACAAAAAAACCGCAAACCGAACCATTTTCCGGAAAATATAGCATTGTCTCTGTCTCTCCTCTCGTACCTGCACCAATACTGGCTGAGCTACTGAATTGACCATACCACAAAGAATAGTATTTCCCATCAACATCCATTTATAGCCTTGAGAATAATATCCAACCCAAGTTGCGTTAAACAGCCTTCCTAATAAAACAGAGAAAAAATTATTATTGATTTGTTGGAAAATATTCGTAAGAAATATTTTTACACTAAAAGAGAACATATCTCTTAATGGACGAAAATCGAACTCTAAGGAAGGACGCCAAGGCGCTATCACACATTTTAACACAGAGCTGACACTAACATACACGACGCTTTGAAAGACCAAAGCCCAATAAGCCCACCCTTTTAAGGCAAAAACAATACCAATCAAACCAGATAGAACGAGTGCCGTAATATCAATCTTAGCTTGTTCCTTGACCATCAACTTTTTAAACATCACAGTAAAAGCGACAGTCCCGATCCCAGAGAAAAAGAAACCAACGAACAATACCCTTGACAAAGAAATCAGTTCCGAACGATTGTAAAAACGAGCAATTAAAGGAGCACTGAAGAATAAAACCACATACAAGAGGAGGCCAACAAAACAAGAAAACCAAAATACAGCATTATAATCTTTATGTGTGACATCCTGTTTATTAGTTAAAGCCACCGTAAACCCACTATTTATAATCGTATTAGCAATTCCTGTAAATATCGCCAACATCCCTACCAACCCATAATCCTCCGCATTAAGAATCCGAGCCAGATAAATACCAAACAACATCCCCAGCAACTGCTGCACCCCATTGCTGACCCCTCCCCAGAAGAGCCCTTTCGCTGTCTTATCTTTTAGTGATTGTTCTGCCATTTGATATTTACGGTAAAAGTGCCACAAAGATAAACATTTACTCTTGGGTAACGGGCAAAACCCGGAAGCTTTTCATACTTTATGTATAAAATAACAAATAGTACGTATGGAAATATGAATTAGTATCAATAGAAAACACCAATTAGTATCAATAGAAAACACCAATTAGTATCAATAGAAATCCGGATTTCTATTGATACTAATTAAAAAGTCTCGCACCTACTAGATATAATAAACTAATAATCAGAAATATACAAAACAGGCCCATTCTAATATAGCTTATTGTACATTTTTACATTTTACTAGTCTTGCGAACTAAAGGATGCGAAACAGGCACTCGTAGACTAATAGGCACATACACGGACATTGACAGACATAAACCGACACTGGCCGATTTGCCTCATACGGCTTACGATACCTTTGTCATGTTTTAGAAAACAAGGTAATTCATTTAATCATCTTTTAAAATTTAGAAATTATGGCAGTAAAGTACAGATTGATCGAGAGAAAGAACTTGGGTAACGACAAGACAGAAACACCCAAGAAACAGTATGCGCAAGTGGTCTATGGGGATCTCGTAGAGTTCGAGACTTTCCTTGAGGAAGTGGCAGATGGAAGTGGAGTAGGCTCCGCCCAAGTCAAGGCGGTACTCGACCGTATCAATATCGTGTTGAAACGAAATCTCTCGCAAGGGCGCAGGGTGAATGTAGGCGAATTGGGTAATTTCCGTTTTGGGGTAGGCTCTACGGGAGCCCCTACCACCGAGGAATTTACCACCAGTTTGATCAAAGAACCTAAAGTTGTCTTTAGCCCCGGAAAGGCCTTGAGAATAGCTAAGAAACTCACTAATTTCGAGAAAAAGGAACTCTCCGAACCGCAAAGCGGGGGTAGCCAAGACAGCGAAAGCCCTGACGAGATCTAAAATCTCAATCTCTATTCGCGGTGGATTTATGCTTTCAATACGTAAATCCACCGTATTGTTTCCAATATAAAACAAAAAGCAAGCGGATGCGTTCCTACATCTTAAACGTATGATGATTATCACCCGAGACGAGAAACGAACCATCCAAGTCCAAGAGAGAACGATCGAGGTAGTCCCTATCTGGGAATGGATTCTCAAGCCTTCCCCGCATAAATCCTCCGTATAATATCCACCACCTTCATACCTTCCAAGACGTTGGTCGTTATGATCTCGCCGGGGGCGCCGGAAAGGACATTGACCACGTTACGGATCACGAAGTTGTGGTTTTGGGCGGAGCCTTTGTAAGGGCCATAATCATTGCCGGGGTTGGTAGGGGCCAATTCCGGCATTTCATACCCCTTGATATGGCAATATTCTACCTCATTCATATATTGACCGCCGATTTTCACGCTGCCATTCTCAGCCACGATCAGCATGCTGCTTTCCAGATTCTTGTCCCATACCGCCGTAGAGTAGCTCAAACTACCCATTCCACCGTTCACGAAATTAAAATTCACGAAACCGGAATCCTCAAAGGCGGTCAGTTTCTCGTGGTTGAAGTCGGCGAAACGGGTCTGGATATTACAGATATCCCCGAATAACCAGTACATAATGTCGATGAAATGGGAGAATTGGGTGAATAAGGTACCACCATCCAAGGCAGCGTCGCCATGCCATCCTCCGGGTTTATAGTAGCGTTCGTCACGGTTCCAGTAGCAATTCAGCTGCACCATATAAATCTGGCCTAATTTTCCGGACTCAACCATCTCCTTGATCCAGACCGAAGGCGGGGAATATCGGTTTTGCATCACGCAAAATACCTGCTTACGGAATCTCAGCGAGGTATAAACCACTTTCTCGGCATCCGCCAAGGTCAAGGCCATAGGCTTTTCTATGACCACATGATGTCCGCTTTCTATCGCTTGGATCGCCATCTCGGCATGTAAACCGTTGGGTGTACAAATATTCACCACATCTATATCCAATCCCAAACGGAATAGTTCATCTATATTCCGGGCGAAAGGGACTGCGTAAGCCTCGATCCCCAGCTCCTCTTTCGGACGGATATCACACAAAGCGACCAACTCTGCCCCTTCATCCCGGGTAATCATCTCGGCATGACGCTTACCTATATGACCACAGCCGATCACGGCGAAACGTATCTTCTTATTCATAAAACACTCTTTATAGATTCTATAATATAAGCCTGCTCCTCTTCTGTCATCTCCGTATGAATCGGCAAGGATAATACGGATCGGCTCAAGCGAGAAGCGACATTCAAATCCCCGGAAATCCGGCATCGACCCCTCATCACCTCCTGCTCCTGCAAAGGCAATGGATAATAAATCATAGAAGGAATACCTCGTTCTTTTAACGCTGCTTGTACTTGATCCCTCTTTTCTACAGCTAGCTGTACCGTATATTGATGATAGACATGCGATGAAAAGACTGATTTTAGCGGTTTGCGTACAGTTTTCAATCCGGAAAAGGCAGCATCGTATCTAGCAGCCACTTTACAACGAGCGGCGGCAAATTCATCCAAATACCGAAGCTTAACATCTAAGACAGCGGCCTGCAAGGTATCCAAACGGGAGTTGCAGCCCACCAAAGAATGATGATATTTCATCTTTTGCCCATGATTGGCGATCATTCGCAGGCGTTCGGCCAATCGCACGTCGGAAGTAAACATCGCCCCACCATCTCCATAACAAGCCAACGGTTTCGAGGGGAAGAAAGAGGTCGTACCTATAGAGGCGATCGTACCGGCTTTCTTTACCGTTCCATCCGAGAAGGTATAATTAGCACCGATGGATTGGGCATTATCCTCGATCACATATAAATTATGGCGGCCAGCGATACTCAAGATCGATTCCATATCACAACACTGGCCAAAAAGATGAACCGCGATAATAGCTCTCGTCTTTTCAGACAGGGCATCTTCTATCTTTTCCGGGTCTATATTGAATGTACCGGGATCTACATCCACTAATACCGGCACTAGGCCAAGAGCCAAAGCGACCTCAGCCGCAGCGATATACGTAAAAGCAGGAACGATCACCTCATCGCCCGGATGTAAGTCGAATGCCATCAAGGAGATTTGCAAAGCATCCGTACCGTTGCCGCACGGGATCGCATAAGGAATACCTAAATAATCTGATAAATGGTTACAAAATCCCTTCACCTGAGGGCCATTGATAAAGGCGCAAGCATTTATCACCGTTTGCATGGCAGGATCGATCTCACTACGCAAACGTTCATACTGCTTCCGCAGATCTACCATCTGTATCTGTTTCTCAAGCATCTTATCCATTCAAAAAATAGGGCTATCCCGTCGTTAAAACGGAATAGCCCCCTCATTATTGCGTTTATCTTATTATTTCACCTCGCTACCCGGTTTCACCTCTTTCTCCGGGGTGATAACGGCCAGCTTTCCATCGAAATTCTCGGCGGAGAGAATCATACCCTCGGAAACAATACCTTTCAGCTTACGGGGAGCTAAGTTAGCGATGAAGCAAACTTGCTTGCCTACCAATTCCTCGGGTTTATAATGCTGGGCGATGCCCGATACGATCGTGCGTTTCTCCAGACCATCGTCTATACGGAACTGAAGCAGCTTATCCGCTTTCGGAACTTTCGTGCATTCCAGCACCGTACCCACACGGATATCCAGTTTCATGAAATCATCGAACTCAATATTCTCACGGATCGGTTTCGCCTTATAATTCGCTTCCTCATTCGCTTTCTTCGTATCCAATAATTTCTGCACTTGGGCCTCGATCACACTATCCTCTATCTTCTCGAACAACAACTCTGCCTTGCCCAATTGATGACCGGCCTCCAATAGATCCGTAGCACCTAGGCGATTCCATCCCAACGGCTCTACATTCAGCATCTTATTCAGTTTCTCCATGCTAAACGGCAAGAACGGCTCAAAAGCGATCGCCAGATTAGCCGTAATCTGCAAAGCGATATTCATGATCGTAGCGACACGAGGCATATCCGTCTTCGCCAACTTCCAAGGCTCCATATCAGCGAGATACTTATTTCCGATACGGGCTAGGTTCATCGCCTCTTTCTGAGCGTCACGGAAGTGGTAGGTATCCAACAGGCGTTCCACGTTCTCTTTCACATCCGCAAAATCCTTCAAGGTCTGGCGATCATAATCTGTCAACTCGCCAGCCGCCGGCACCTTACCCTCGAAATACTTATCCGTAAGGACTAACGCACGGTTCACGAAGTTCCCTAAGATAGCGACCAACTCATTATTATTACGAGCCTGAAAATCTTTCCATGTGAAATCATTATCCTTTGTCTCCGGCGCGTTGGCCGTCAAGACATAGCGCAACACGTCTTGCTTGCCCGGCATATCCACCAGATACTCGTTCAACCAAACCGCCCAGTTGCGGGAAGTAGAGATCTTGTCGCCCTCCAAGTTCAAGAACTCGTTAGCGGGAACATTCTCCGGCAAGTTATAAGAACCTTCCGCTTTCAGCATGGAAGGGAACACGATACAATGGAACACGATATTATCTTTACCGATGAAATGGACCATTTTAGTCTCCGGATCCTTCCACCAAGTCTCCCAGCTATCCGGCAACAACTCCTTCGTATTAGAGATATAACCAATCGGAGCGTCGAACCAGACATACAGCACCTTTCCTTCCGCCCCTTCCACGGGAACAGGGATACCCCAATCCAAATCACGACTCACCGCACGGGGTTGCAGTCCCATATCCAGCCAGCTCTTACACTGTCCATATACATTAGGTTTCCATTCCTTATGATCCTCCAAGATCCATTTACGCAAGAACGGCTCCCACTTGTCCAAAGGCAGATACCAATGCTTCGTCTCACGCATCACCGGCTTGCTGCCACTGATAGCGGATTTCGGATCGATCAAATCCGTCGGGCTAAGAGACGTACCGCAAGCCTCGCACTGATCGCCATACGCCTTCTCGTTTCCACAATGCGGACAAGTACCCGTGATATAACGGTCGGCCAAGAATTGCTTCGCCTCCTCATCGTAGTATTGCTCGCTTGTTTTCTCGATGAATTCGCCTTTATCATACAATGTACGGAAAAAATCCGAGGCCATCTGATGATGCGTAGCGGAAGTAGTACGTGAATAGATATCAAACGTGATACCGAACTCCTCGAACGATTTCTTGATAATACCGTGGTAACGATCCACCACATCCTGCGGCGTGATCCCCTCCTTCTTCGCTCTCAACGTGATGGGTACCCCATGTTCGTCCGAACCACCAATCATCAACACTTCCTCCCCCTTCAACCGAAGGTAACGGGCATAAATATCAGCAGGCACATATACCCCGGCCAAATGGCCGATATGCACCGGTCCGTTCGCATACGGCAACGCCGTAGTAATCAGCGTTCTCTTAAAATGTTTTTCCATACCTTGTGTTCTCTTTTTGAGGGGCAAAGGTACGGAATAATTTGGTTAGACGAAAAAGAATAATTTCCTTTGTGAGTGAGTTTCCTCTTAATGAGGCTAGGAACTTTACCTCTAATAATAATATATATGGGAAGAAGACATAAAAACAAGGTATAAAAAAAGAGCTTACCGTTAGGGGACATAAGGCGGAAGCTCTTGGCATCATCGAAAAAGGTAATTTCTTCGACAAAAAGAAGATTATTATAATAAAGATCGAAGATAAGATTTACACGGCGGCTATTACGACTTCCGAGAAAGGGACCTTAATCTCGTTTATCTAAATTTAAATTGAGAATATATATTTAAGCATTGAAAGATTGCACCCATCCTTCAATGCCCAAACATATTCCGATTATTCATAAGGATTGATAATCTCCGTGAAAGTCTTTTCCTCGACTAGCGTACCATCCACCATAATTCCGATCGAGATTTTTGACTTGGATTCATCATCCAGTTTCACCGTAAGATGATAGCTATGCGAAGGCTCCAAGGTCAAAACGTTCGAATAGGTATGAGGTTCCTTCTCGCCGGGTAAGGTGAGACTGACGGTATATTGTAAGGACCTCCCCACCGCACCTACGTTGAAATAGGCGGTCTTGTAGCTATAGTTGTTCTTGTTGAAGGTAAAGCTACGGCTCGACGCGTCGGCGGCGTACAGGGTGATAGCGTAATCCGAGAGGTTTTTCTTGATAAAATCGCTGAACTCGACATTTACCGAGGAGTTTGCCAAGGCACATTTCAGCGTTACTTCCGTTGGCTCCACGGGTTTGACAGTAAACGAGGTTTTCCCCGCCAAACGAGCCTGCCCCCAACCGCTATTGGTACGCTCTGCCTCACTCTCCGTGCAACTCTCTGCCGTAAGGAGATAGCCGGAGCCAGCGCTACAAGTGATTGGAGCACCGGCGATATCGCCATATTTACGGGAGGAGAAAACTACCGTCTCGCCACGGGAAAGGCTCACGTTGAAATCCTTTACATCAAAGCCGGACAAGGCACGGGTAACAATCTCGATTTTCGAGGTATCGACTACGGATAGCCAGATCTCGCCCTGCTCTTCAGCAGGCGCAAGCTCTTCCTCGCTCGTGCAAGAGACGAGCAACAAGAAACACAGGACGGATAATATATATAGGATTCGCTTATTCATAATTCAATGTTATGTTTTATAATTCATAAGAGAATATCAAGTTATCAATTGTCAACATCGCACCACGAGAACAACATTCCTCCTTATTTACATAATTAGTAGTCTTTATATCTCCCTCATTCGTATGATTAGAAGAAGAAATCATAATATGAAGATCTGTAGCTTTTAAATCGTAACGAGAATAAACTAATGGAAGCGAGAATTCTGTATATTCACTCGCCACAACCAATTCAATATTACCAGAAGCTATAACCGTAGTACCATTCAATACTTGAACGGTTACAGAACCCTTCTCTGCAGTATCCTGAGAATCATTCACATATTTATAAAAACCTTTAAGACTAACGGGGCGAGAGAGAAAAGCAACACCTTCATTGTAAACTTCCGAACCATTATTATAACTATAAGAGCCTAGAAAGAGTTTTCCGGCAGAACGATTGCTGACTGAAGGGACATTACTACAATAATAATTACTATAAGAAGTATTTCCTGTCTGCTTCTTATCAGCGATAGAGGCACCACTATGATCCCAAGCAACATTACGTATGACCATCGCATTATCTCCGTTTTGTGCAGACAGCTCCTTATAAATATCTGCCGTCGAATCATAAGGATTCTGCCCAATACCCACAGCTTTAGCTTCAGGTTGATGTGAAAGCCAATTTAAAGATGTATTAAACGTAGATGGAATCATATACCATGAATTTTGATTAGAAGAAGCAGTATTATATGTTTTTTGGTTAACACTAGCCCAATTAGCAGGTTCAGAAATCTTCATAGAGAGTGTTGTTTGAAACCACTTCAAAAACACAGCAGTCACTATAGACCATCTTCCCCCTTGATTTATAGTTCCGTTAATCGTCTCCTTCAACTCCTCAAAATCCCCATTAGGAACAGGAGCTGCATCCTCTGTAGTTACCGTCTTGGTATTACTGCTATATACCGCTCCAAAACGAGAGCGAAGCGTATATCGTGTGGAAGGTTCAAGACCCTTTATCACCAATCGATCATCAACAGTAGATTCGGAGGGGATCCAAGTCTGTCCATCAGCGGAAGCCTCGTAAACGATATTGGCGAGTACCTTATCTGTCATCTCCTGATGGGTAGTCATGTTATCCGCAGTCATAGGGGTTATATAAATGAATTTACTCCAGACATCGTTTTCCTTCTGATCTGGAATAGTGAAGGCAGGAAGATCAGGATCACATACAACTATATACCGGGTCTTCGCTACGAGATTCTTATATTGCCAAGTATGAGATACGCCTCCTCCTATTTGATTGGTACCGATAAGTTTCAACTCGTAAGTAACATCCCCAGCAGGTAAAAAGAAATCCTTATCATTTTCTAATCGGGCCGGTTTTTCCCCCGCCACTCCGAGAGTCAATTCATAACTTCTAAACTGAGCGATCAACTCATCCAACATACGGGGATGGAAAACAGCTTGTAGAAGAGAAGCTTTAATTTCAGCTTCCGTATCAGTGTTTGGAGCGATGGTAACCGAAGTCTCTCCATAAAAAGCCGGTGTATAAGACAATGCTGTTGGATCACCATAACTGGCTTTCAACAAGTAACTTCCCACAGAAAGAGTACAATGAGTAGTTCCGGGCTGTAAAATCTTTACTGTCAAACCATTCGATGCACTCACTACTTCAATCGTAAAATCTGTAATTTCAGGAAGATCCTCTTCCGCCAGCGAAGCCTTCGTCTGTACGTCGCCGACAGCAGACTCCACCTCGATCCCGGTGAGGAGCAAGCGTCCTTCGCCCTTGCCTCCATCACGGTTAAGAACCTCATCGGCGCAACCCGCCATCATCCAGCAAAGGGTGGCCAAGGTCATTATCTGTCGTATCATCTTTCTCATATCCTATATCAATGCTTTTTATTCATAAACCAATTCCATCTCGTCTATCCAAAGGGTACTGCCTTCCCCCCCGATGAAGTAATCACCGTACTTGCTAGCCGCCGCCACGATGACGATATATTTGGGCGTACGATTCGTCGCACGATATTCCAAGGGTATCTCAATCTGCTTATAGCTCGTGGTAGACTGTCCGCTGATGAACTCGCCATAGGCGATGATATTACGGTCGTTCTTGTCGAAGACCTGCCGGACAGAGGGCTTGGTACGGATCTCGTAAGGCTCTGGCTTATCCGAGAGGGCGATATATATCTGGCAAGAGTCCGGACGGCCCCGAAGGTTTTCCAGACTGCCCACATCCTGCCCGATACGATTGATCGTGGTAGAGGTATATTTATATTGGAACTTGAGGGAGGTAGGGAATGAGGTGAACGGACGGCCCAATTGCAGCACGCCATTCGTGCCGTCCAACGCGAAATCGCCCGTGAAGATATTCCCGGCCCCCAGCTTGATCACGGCGTCCTTGGATTCCAGCAAGGCAGCTTTCCCTGACACGCTCTCGGTCGTAGGCGTCGTCAGGTTACCGATGAAAGCCGCCGCACCCGGGTTGCCGGTTCCCCAGAAGGAGGTTCCACCCGAAGGCCACGGATTCCATTGCTTGCCGTCTTGCGACCAATCCTCGAAGCCTCCGTTTGTCAAAGCTACCTCGCCGGCGGTGGTAAACGAGCCGCTGCCCGTCTGCGCGTTGTCTACGCTGATGCGATAATCATAGGCCGTACCGCCCCGCAGCCCGCCGATCGTAGCGGTGAAGGAGGTACCCGAGGTCTTCACGTCCGCCGTCGTGCTCCACGCGGAAGCCGTCTGTTCCTTATATTCCACCACCGGGGTCTTGCCGCTTTGCACAGAGCCGGTAAGCGTGGCTTTCGTCACCATGGGGAAGACGCTAGACGAGGTAGAGGCACCGCCCTCGCTTTGCTCTATCACCACTTTCCATTCCTGCCATACCTCCTCGCCGGCACGAGCCGCATAAAAAGTCTGCGGATAGGTGAAGTCGCGCACGGTAGTAGGATCGGGCGTGACACGTCCGTAGGCCCCGCCAAGGTTAAGCGTACGAATCTTGATGTTGGAAAGATCCTGATCCGCGCTCACGTAGATCATGGCTACACGACTAACAGGATCTACCAAGTGATCCACCATACCGTCTACGTCTACCGTACGATCCACGATCTGGCGTACGGTAAGTGTCCATGGATTATCTTGGTAGGTACGAACGTTTAGTTCAAGCGACGTAGAGAGGTCGAGCCGCGTATTGGCCGATAACGAGAGGCTGTCGAGCGAGGCGAAATCATGAAAAGGGAATTTCTCCTTATCGTCGCAGCGGGCAGAATCCAGCTCGATCGTAGCGTCGCGGGGATCAAGTATGAGGCGCGTCAGTTTCAGCCGCGACACGTCTACGGAGTCGTTCACGTAAAGCGTCACGGTACGCGCCGTGCGGTCTATGTCCACGCCGGATGCCACCGTCCCGTCTTCCGAGGCGCGCAGGCCCTCCACCACGATCTCGCCGATCGTACCCTCCACCAGCGGGTAGGGTATATCGTTCTCGATACACGAGGCCAGTCCCAATAAGGCGACTAGGCTCGCTATGCGTAAATTCTCTTTAAGCATCAATCGTTGTATCTTCATTCAATTAAATTTTCCCTATTAAAGATAGAAAGTCATACCTATGTTGATCGAGAATAGGTTGATCTTGAAATTACCGGAGGAGACGCGCTGGTGGCCCTCCTCTATCTGGTTCGTCTTTTGATCGACCCACTTGAAATCGAATCCCATCACGCCAACCGATACCTCCACGGCCGACCAGTCGGTGATGAAGGCCGTCATCCCGGGGGCGATACCGATCTGCAGGTTATGCGACGTCTGGTAGGAACCGTCGTAGGTGGTGCCCGTACCGGTGGAGTTCTTGCCCGTACCGTATCCATAGGTCAGGCGCGCCTCATTGAAAAGGCCGAATATCTTGCTGCGCCCGATAGGCATATAGGTGCGCAGGAAGCCGGATACCTCGTACTTATGCTCCAGATAATAGAGGTTGTCGAGGCTGATGTTGAAATCCTCGCCGAGATTCAACTCGAAGTTCTTCAAGTCGAGGTAGTCGCGGTGGTAGGCGAAACGCATGCCCGCAGAGATGTTGTTGCGGAAGAAGTAACCCACGTAGGGACTGACACCGAAGTTGTAGCCTTTTCCCTCCACGTTCTTCAAGACGAGGAAGTTCAGATTCCCCTCATCGTGCTCGGAGTAGGAAACAGTTCCTCCCGCCATCCACGTACCTTTCGGGATGAAGACGGTCTCTTGCACTTCTCGGTCGATACGATTCATGGCTCTCTTGCCACGTTGGGCCCAAGTCTCCCCTACGCAAAGGGCGCAGAGGAGGGCCAGACAGATTAGTTTATTTATTCTCATTTTTCCTATTCTAGTCATATTTCATCGGGAGATTCGGAATCCCCTCCCCCACCGGGCTCCGGCGTGCCGGGTTCGGCGGGTCCAGAGGGCGTGCCCTTGGAACGTTGCTTGTAGGCGGTTCGTACCTGGGCGAAAAGATGAGTCGCGTCACGAACAAATACGCGCGCCTCTTCCGAGGGTTGCAACAGGCTGGAGGCATTGGCCAGTGCGCACATATCGTCCAGCAGGTCTTGCGCCTCGGAGGACAGCTCCTTGGAGGTCACATTCTCTGTGCGTACCGATCTCGATTTGTCGCGTAGGGCGGCCAGCTCGGCATAGCGATCGTTGAGCCGTCGTAGCTCGGCGATGTAAGGTGCCAGTTGCAGAGTGACTACCGAGTCGGCGAACTCGGGCTTCGCTAGGTCGATAAGCAGGCCATTGATCACCTCCGTCTCCTGCGCTGTGGGCAGGTTGGCGAAGTCGCGGTAACCGCGCAAGGCGGGTTCCATCCGTTGGGCGGCGGTACGCTCGGCGGCAAGGGGCAGCTTGGCGTAATCGAGCACGCGGCGGACTATGTAGTTACCCGCCGTATCCCGATCGGCCTCCACTTGCTGCATTTCCGGGGTCTCCTCCGAGGAGGAGGCTTGCATCGTCAGTTCGGTCAGCTCATCGATAATGCCATTCATACGTGTCACCTGTCCGGCGGAAATGTTTAGCGCGGGCACTCCGCTATCGGCTAGCAACGAGATCTCGTCCGGCGATTCGGAATCGGAGCCGCTCGGCATCAGTTTCATGTAGCGTTTCAACAGACTTAACTTCTCGGCCTTGTTCAAGTTACCTAACGACATCGGAGGAATCAATGTGAATGTACCCATAATTCGATTTTTTTTGAAGGTTATTATTCGTTTGTACCCGTTCGAAGGGTCGAAAAGCCCATTCCGGTTTCCAAAAATGGATTTTGAGGAGTCGAGAGCCGTTTTCCCGCTTCAGGAGGTGGATCTCGAGACCTCGAAATGTATTTTCTTGTCCCGGGAAAGCATCTCGAGCCCCCGAAAGGCATTTACCGGTCTTAGGAAATGGATTTCGAGGGGTCGAAACGGGTTTCGCGAATATAGGGAATTATTCCCAGATAGTAGGCGTTCCGTCATAAATGAGGGAAAGATCGTCTACATATAGGGTGCTTCCCGCGCCTCCGGTCATGTAATCGCCGTATTTACTGGATGAGCAAACCACGATGATATGGGTGGGCTGATCCGTCAGGTTCTTATATTTCAACGGGATGTTGAACTCCACGTAGCCATCGCCCTCCGTAGCCGCCCCGGAAGGGAGCTCGCCGTAGGCGATGATGTTGGGGTCGTCCTTAAAGTCGATGAATGTACTTTGATCCTTATTGTCAATCAGATAAGTCTTCTTTGCCAAGGCGATATAAATAGCGCACTGGTCCAATGTCTCATCTTTTACAATAGTTACACCTGATGGAGCATTCTTAACAATATTTATTGCTACAGGTGTATATTTATAAAAACCTTTTAGCGCAATAGGCCGCGAAGTAAAAGGTTGACCAAAATTGACAGTCGCACTCTGAGTTAATATACTAGCTTTGCCAAATGTACCCGTATACAAACTGGCCGCAGCAAATATACCCAGAACTTCTCCAGAAGTGAGTTTCGCGGCCTTCCCTCCTTGCGTATGAACAAAATCCGTGGTAGCTTCTGTCGGGGTCAAACCTCCTGCACTAGCACCCTTGTTACTCGTATCCCAAAATTTGGTACTCGCATCAACATTAGGAAATGGAACTTTATCTGAAGTAGACCAATCATCTAAAGAGCCATTTTGTAAAGAGATCATATCTTCCGTAGTAAATTCTCCCTTGGCAACCTCGATCTCTCCATCGGTTAAATGATATTCATAAGCTACAGCGGAAGTCAATCCCGTTAAAGTAGCCGAGGCGTAAAATTCAGCAGCATTGACCGTGGTCACCACATCCATCCAAGTATCCGTATTCTTTGGACGATACTGGAACTTCAAAGATGAAAGCTCGCCGGAATCAAGCGTTATGTCAGTAGCCATCAGATAAGCGAGCTGGCTCCACGGGTTCGCAGACAAGGTAGCGCCGCTCTTCGCGTTCGGATCGATCGTGAAGTCGTAGGTGTACAGGTTCATCGTAGGATCTACCGTTACGGTTACATTTCCCGTGCCGGTAGCCTGATTCTTAAAGTTCAATATATAATGATCTTTCGCGCTGACCTCCGAGATTTTTTGCTCCTTGGAGTTCGTCTTTCCGGCAGCTGAAACAACCGTATAAGCAACCGTCAGGTCGGAAACCGGGAAATAGGCCACACTCGTACCTTTCGGGTCGAAATCCACCAGAGTGCCCGAAGCGGTCTTTACCTGCACTTTGATGGAACCATTGCCCAACTTATCCAAGAAAGCCTGCTCGAAAGCCACCGTCACCTTCACGTTCGCCAAGGAGCAAACCAACTTGGCTGTCGCTGTCTTGCCTTTCTCGATCGTCACCGTCGTCTTGCCCGTGTAATAGGCACGATCCGCTCCGGCATTGCCGTCCCATCCGTTGGAAACGGCCTCGATGGTATATTCACCTTGCTTCAACGAGAGTTCTTTACCCTCCAAGTCCGCCGTATGGTCATTCGTCTCAAACTTCGTCACACCAGCCGAGTTCTTGATCACCACACGCATCTGCTTAGATTTATAATCAGCCTTCGTGTTCACCTCCGCGCTTTGCTCCAAGGTCACACGCAAGTAGCCTTCGTTTCCCTGTGTGCTCAATTCATCACCTTGACAAGAATAGAAGAAAACACCGGTTAAAAGCAATAATATAAATTGATATGTTTGTCTCATACTTCTATTCCTCCTTTTACTTTACTATGATAGATAAAACGGTCTCGTCATTAACATTTCCATCATTATCTTCTAGACGGATCTTAAAGACATGGCCATTAGCAGAAGTTGTCGTTTGATAAATACTTACCGCTTGAAAGAATTCGCCTAAGGGGAATTGGTAAGAAGTAGCGCCAGCAGCAGGAGCTTTCAGATTAGGAGCGATCATCTTTATTAATGTCATTACCGGACTGCTATCAGTCGCATCGACAAACTCTACTCCCTTGCTAAAATCACAACCATTATTTATTAAATCCTCGTCATTGATTACCGAACCAAAACCATCATTACCTGCCTCTATAATCACTTTCATACTTTTCAGTCCTTTCTCACTCGTAATAGTGGCTATTGCCTCCGCTTTTTTATCCGTATCATCCGGTAGCGTATAAGTAGTTAGAGGTATTGAAACTTTTATAGCGGAAGGATCACTCGGATCCACCGGACCCTCCGGCTCATCATCGTCATCGTCCACCACCGGCACGCCTACGGAATCCTCTATTCCATTCCACGTCACCTCAGCAGAGATCTCGATACCCTGCAAACCATTCGGATTTTCCGGATCATAAGTGCCCGGCTTCATCGTGATGGCCAACGCGTCGCCACCCAGCCAGTCGGAGCTCTCGGCCGAGGCGGGCTTCGTGATCACACGGCTCTCGCGTATATCCTTATTATCCTTATTCTTTCCCACGAAAGAGACTGTTATCTCCTTTACGCCCTCATCTAGCATCCAATAGAAAGCGGAGGGTTGCGCGAAAGCCTCCGTTCCAGAGTAGGTAAGCACCTTGCTCCGCATACCGGCCTTCACCGTGATCGACCAGCTAGTAAAGGAAGTCTGCATTTCCGTGGAATAAACAAGCTGTATCTTCGTATTTTCCATCTTACAAGTAACGGTGACATCGGTAGCCTCACCTTTCTTCACGGCGAAAGAGGTGCTTCCACCATAGTAAGGATCTGTCTCTGTCGGACCGCCCGGCTTATGGGCATACATCGTGTAGCTGTCTACCGGAAGTTCCACGGAGGCATTCGTAGGATCGTAAGTAAGGGTTTTGTAAACGCCCGTGCTGTTACTGATCTCCACGATATATCCCGTGGCGCTCACCGATGGGATAGACTCTGGAGTTCCGGGGTTAGCATCGGCCTTGGTCTGCACGTCGTTGTTCTTCGCGTCTACAGCTACCCCAAGATTCAGCAAGCCCATCTCGGAGGAGCCATCCTCTTTCCCGAGGATCTCGTTCTTCATCTCGCAGGAAGCCAGCCCCATTACTAGAAGGCAACCTGCCATTATCGTATATTTTATATTCATCATTAAATTCGTTCTACTGGTTTTACATCCTAATAACTATTAGAGCCAATCGGAAGGGATCTCGATATCGATAGGCTTATCGTTCGTGGAATCATCGAAAGTAATCGTGATGCCTACCTTGCCGGTGGTATCCTCTACTTTCGGGTTGACAGTGATTGTCCACATGCTGCCCCACTTCATCTCGCGGGTCAAGGTATTGACCTCGGCCTTCGTTCCATCTGCCTTCTTGGTAAACTGGAAAGTCGCCGTCACGTTCTCCCCGGCCTCGGCCAGCTTCACGTAAAGAGGATCCGTATCCCCCTTCGGCCAGATGATCGAACCGTTCTCACCTGCCGCTTGGGTAGAGAAATGAACGGCGTAATCAGAGAAATAAGTAGCCATCGTATCGCCAAATTTCACTACCAGCTTTCCGCAGGCCGGCTTACAAGCCACATTTACAGCCGCTACCTTATCGCTATTCACGTCGAATCGGCTAGAGCCATACATATAGATACCGTTACGGGTGGAGGCATTCACGTTAAACTCTTCCCCATCAGAAGCTACTACCGTGTAAGAGCCGTTGCTCAACTCGATCAAACCTGTGGGCCTTTCCGAGTATTTCCACTCACAGCCCGATACCACATGGCCTTGCGCGTCCAAGATTTTCACCTTGTAATCCGCAAGGGGACGATCCGTCAGGTATGTACTCTCATCGACAGCTTTCGTCTTCGTATCAAAGACCGTCTCGGCGGCAAGGTCTAGTATTACCGCACCTTTTCCGCCCATAGCCTGCGAGCCTCCCTCCTCGGAGGAGCAAGCGCTCAACATTAGGCCTCCCGCCAAGGCACAGACCATTTTTACTAATAAAGTCCTCAATTTTCTCATGCAAAAATTTATTGATTTCTGTTTTTTTAATTTACCTAATAAAAAGTGTACAAAAGAACGACTTCGTTAGGAATCTCACAAGGTCAATTTTTATTATTACCTATTCTTTTTTTTAGATTCCATTTTATACAACAACAAGAACAAAGCGTCTTACGATTATCTTCTGTCCTGTTTTTATTCTTCATTATTCTATTTATTAGATTGAGTCCAAATAAAAATATCCTCAAAAAAACGTATATTTGCCATCAAAATTACGTAAGAATATGGAAAATGACATCCCTAAAATAGACCTGCCACAAGATTGGGTAATAGGAAAACTCTCGGAGAAAGACATTGGATTGCTGAATTTATACGCTAATTATCCTTGTCGACTAAAGGCGGGAATATTCGTGTTATGCCTAAGGGGAGAAGTGGAAGCATCTATAAATCTGACGCAATTTAAAGTAGAGGCCGGGAGTTTTATTACGATTCTGCCGGGTACGATTTTCCAGATTCATAGAATGGATAGAGATCTGCAAATTTATTTCATGGGATTCTCGTCTGATTTCATCAATCAAGCGAATATCAATAAATCGGTCATGGATATGCACTATGCCATAAAAGATAGTCCTGTTTTCAAACTAAAAGAAGAAGCCCAATCATTATTGAGAGATTATTTCGAATTGTTGATCAAGACATATCAGTTTTGTGTCTCGCAATTAAACAGGAGTCTCATCAACCACCTGTTTTCCGGAATATTAATGGGAGTCAGCATCATGTATAAAGATAAGACAACAGACACGTCCAATCTCTCTAAAGCCGAAATTATCAGCAAGAACTTCACTCAATTAGTCATGCAAAACTATACCATGCAACGATCCGTTGCATGGTATGCCAAGCGGCTTGGCATCACACAAGCGCATCTAAGCAGCATTATCAAACAAACTACCGGAAAAACTTGCATAGAGATCATAACCTCCATGGTAATCATGGACGCTAAAGCTCAACTGAAATCAACGAACCTTTCCATCCACGACATAGCCTATACGCTAAATTTCACGAATATGTCTTTTTTTGGAAAGTATTTCAAGCGGTATGTGGGCATGAGCCCACAGGAGTATAGAAATAGTTAGTCGATACTCACATTCCCCAATTCTCCCTATCCAAACTCCTATACTGTATAGCCTCCGCCAAATGCCGGACTTCGATATGTTCCGAATTATCCAAGTCCGCTATCGTGCGGGAGACTTTCAGGATACGGTCATAGGCACGGGCGGAGAGGCAGAGACGTTGCATGGCGGTTTTGAGGATGGAGAGGCCGGAAGCGTCGGGAACGGCGTACTGATGGAGTAGCTTGGAGTTCATCTGGGCGTTGCAATAAATACCCTCATAAGCGGCAAAACGCCTTTCCTGGATCGCACGGGCTTTTATGACCCGCTCACGGATAGCGATACTAGGCTCTGAGGACTGTTGCTCGGATATCTTCTCGAAAGGGACAGGGACAATCTCTATCTGGATATCGATACGGTCCAATAAAGGGCCGGAAATGCGGTTCATATATTTCTGGACGACTCCGGGAGAACAAAGGCAAGGACGGTCCGGATGGTTGTAGTAGCCGCAGGGACAAGGATTCATGGAGGCCACAAGCATAAAGCCGGCCGGATATTCCACCGTGAAACGGGCACGGGAGATATTGATCACTCGATCTTCCAATGGCTGCCGCATGACTTCCAAGACACTCCTGTTAAATTCCGGCAACTCATCCAAAAAAAGGACACCATTATGAGCCAAGCTGATCTCTCCCGGCTGCGGGAAAGTGCCACCTCCTACCATAGCGACATTAGAGATCGTATGATGGGGAGAGCGAAAAGGACGTTGTACCATCAAGGAGGTGCCACCTCCTATCTTACCGGCTACGGAATGGATTTTAGTTGTTTCCAAGGACTCATGCAAGGTAAAAGGGGGCAAGATCGTGGGGAGACGCTTCGCCAACATGGACTTGCCACTTCCGGGAGGGCCTACCATGATCAGATTATGCCCGCCGGCGGCGGCCACCTCCATCGCACGCTTCACGTTCTCTTGTCCCCGGACATCGGAGAAATCGCAATCAAACAATTGCTGGCGGTCGTAAAACTCCTTACGGGTATCAATAACCGTAGGTCGCAATGTAGGTTTCCCCTCCATAAACTCCAGCACCTCTTTGATATTCGAAGCTCCATACACTTCCAGATCGTTCACCACCGCAGCCTCACAAGCGTTTTGCTTGGGTAAGATAAAGCCCTTAAAGCCTTCTTCCCTAGCCTTGATAGCGATAGGCAATGCCCCTTTTATCGATTGGAGGCTCCCATCCATAGAAAGCTCGCCCATCAATACGAATTTGGATAAGTTGGATGAATCTATCTGCTCTGCCGCCGCCAGAATACCGATCGCCAAAGGCAGATCATAAGAAGACCCTTCCTTACGGATATCTGCGGGGGCCATATTAATAACGATACGATTGCGGGGGAATTTATAACCACATACTTGAAGAGCCGAGATAATGCGTTCATGGCTCTCACGAACAGCCACGTCCGGAAGACCGACTAAAAAGAATTGGATACCTTTGGAACAGTTCACTTCTACGGTAACGACCGTAGCGGAAATCCCCTGCACGGCAGCGGCATAAGATTTTACTAACATAGTTAAGAATTTTGAGTTACTAATTACAAATTAAAACCGGAACCTCCTGTTTTCAATCGCTCAGTCTTCGAACAAGTTCTCCAGTGTTTGCTTGATCTCGATTCCATTCTCTGTTTTCATCAAGATCTTATGATCCTCATCTATCAAGAAACAGCGTGGCAATACGCTTACGTTATACAGATCTATCAACATAGCCGCTTGTCCGGCCGAATCTGTTACCAGATTCCACGCTATACTATCTTTCTTCAGTACATCCCGGACATTATCCGGATTATCGTCCAAGCTAACCAAAAGAATATCCAACTGATCTTTCGGATATTTCATCGCTACCTTATCCAGATATAGATCCTCTGTCTGGCACATATCACACCAAGGAGCGGTAAATGTCAGCAATAAATATTTCTGCGGGAAAGAATCCAAACTTACCGTATTCCCATAAATATTCCTTACGGAGAAATCTGGGGCTTCCGCACCCAAAGCCGTACGTTTCGCACGGGCGCTATATTGCTCCAGCTCCTTCACCAGATAAAAGTCTTTCAACCTTGGATTCAACAACGCCAACAACTCATCAATTTTACGAGTATCATCGGGATCTGAGAAAAAAGATTGAATCAAGACAACGGATGCCTCTTCATTCGGGTTCTCTTTCACATACCGGATCGCTTCCTCGCTCAATTGCATATTAACATTCGCCAAACGAGCGGCGATATCCGTCTCCTCGATCGTATCGTTCAAATCCTTGCTATTTAAAGAATTTGATAAATTTGTCAATTCCGTCAATAAAGGAGCGATTTTTTTCTTAAAAGCGGTCAACTTATCATTTGTCCGTCCCCCCTTTACCTGCAATAGCAATGGAGAGTTAGCGTCGCCCGTGATTTTCACGGTTTCTCCCGGTTCCAGATAAGCCGTAACCCAATGCTCTTTATCCGCAAAGAAGATAGTCACACAATGGAAACCCGCTTCATTTTGATCGATCTGGAACTGCCCGGGTTTCGTACAAGCCACTGTATCAACCACTTTATAATTATCCTTCTCAAATACAGCATATACGGTTTGATCTTCCAGATTAGAAAGTTCCCCTTCAATCCGATAGACATAATCCTTGCCACAAGATGACAAACAAATTATAAAGCCAATAATAAGTGCCAGTTTTTTTATCATTACTCCTTTTTAAGCTCTTCTTATAACAGATAATCCGGTCTAAAGGTAGGAATATTTTTTAAAACTACTTCACATTTATAATAAAATTAACGCAGTTATCATAAAAAAAGCGCAGAATTAGTAATTCCACGCTTTTTTATAAAGATATTTTTAAACCTTGACCTTTTTTGATCAAGGTTTTTTAAGCAATTATAACTGAGGACCAGCAGCAACCAATGCCTTACCAGCTTCGTTGCCCGTGAACTTAGCGAAGTTCTTCTGGAAGCGAGCAGCCAAATCCTTCGCTTTCTCATCCCATTGAGCAGGATCAGCATAGGTATCGCGAGGATCTAAGATCTTCGGATCTACGCCCGGTAATGCAGTCGGAACCTCGAAGTCGAAATACGGGATCTTCTTTGTCGGAGCCTCGTTGATAGAACCATCAAGGATAGCGTCGATGATACCTCTTGTATCTTTCTCCTCCACATAGGCCTCCAGCTCCTCCCAGGTGAGCCCACGGCTCTCAATGGCCTGCCAGGAGGGCAGCTTTTCCTCCAGCATGGCCCAGGTGATGTACCAGAAGCGGTAGTCAATGCGCAGATGGGCGGGGAGAATGTCCGCAATGATGGCGGAGATCTCCTGAAAATTTTTGGGGATGCCGGGGATGTTGGGGAAGGAGACGGCCACCGTGCCGGGAACGCCGGTCTCCTCGGCCAGGGCGGCCACGCCGCACCCGGCCAGGGTGTCGTTGATGGCGGCGAGAGTAAAGCTGTCCCCGCTGATGCGCAGCAGGGCGGCCACCGCCTGGGCGCCGCCCACCCTGTAGATCCGGGTCACGCCGGCGATTTTGGCTGCGGCCAGGATGTGGGGGTTCACCGCCCCATCCCGCCCGGGCGGCGTCACCATAATGATCTCCCCCACTCCGGCGATCCGGGCGGGAATGGCATTCATCAGCACGGTGGAAGGGTAGGCGGCGGTGCCGCCGGGCACATAGATGCCCACCCGCGCCAAGGGGATGATCCGCTGGCCCAGCACCACGCCCTCCCGCTCGGTCATCACGAAGCTCTCCCGCTTCTGCCGGGCGTGGTAGGCCCGGATGTGCTCCGCGGCCTCCTCCAGCACGGCCAGGAAGGCCGGCTCCACCTGCGCCGCCGCCTGGTCCACCTCCTCCGCCGTCACCGCCAGGGCGTCCGGCGCTGCGCCGTCAAAGCGGAGGGTATACTCCCGCAGGGCCGCGTCCCCCCGCTCCTGCACGGCCCGGAGGATCTCCGCCACCGGGGCGGACACGTCCGCCCCGCTTCCGCCGCGGAACAGGATCTCCCGCTCCTCCAGCGTTTCCATATCATATATTTTGATCATGACCGCCTCACAGCTTCCGCGCCAGGGCCGCCTGCATCGCGGCGATCTCCTGATGCTTGAATTGATAGCTCACCCGGCTGCTGATCAGCCACGCGCTGATGTCCACGATGGTCTCCAAAGGCGCCAGGTGGTTTTCCAGCAGGGTCTTGCCCGTCTCCACAATGTCCACAATCACGTCGGACAGGCCCAGGATGGGAGCCAGCTCGATGGAGCCGTTGAGCCGGATGATGTCGATGTCGCGGGACTTGGCCGTGTAGTGCTCTGCCGTGATGTGGGGGAATTTGGTGGCCACCCGGAGGGTTCGGCCGGGCGCGTCGTAGAAGTTTTCTGGCCCGGCCACGCACATACGGCACCGGCCGATGCCCAGATCCAGCAACTCGTACACGTCGGGCTCGTACTCTAGCAGGATATCCCGACCGGCCACCCCCACGTCGGCCGCCCCCCGCTCCACATAGATGCTCACGTCGGAGGGCTTCACCCAGAAATACCGCACTCCCTTCTCCCTGTTTTCAAAGGTCAGCCTGCGGTTTTTCTCCAAGATCGCGGGGCAGTCGTACCCGGCGGAGGCAAAGGCCTCGTAGGCCCTCTCCCCTAGCCGCCCCTTGGGCAGCGCCACATTGATCATAGTCCCACCTCCTCCGGTGTCATGCCGCTGCGGTAGCGCAGCTCAGTCCGACAGCGGAGCTGGGCGGAGCCCCCCGCCCGCTCACAGCGGACGGAGCGGCCGGAGGCCCGCAGGGCCTCGGCAAAGGCTGCCAGCCCGGCCAGCTCCGCGTCGGGCCCATAGGTGAGCAGCACGTCGGCGTCAAACCGTCCGCCGTCCGCCCTTTCCTCCAGCAAGCCCATGGACAGGGCAAAGCCGATGGCCCCCACCTGCTTGCCCATCTTACGGGGCAGGTTGTCGTACCGCCCGCCGGAGAGCACCGGGGTGTGGAGGCCGGGCAGAAAGCCCTGGAAGATCACCCCATTGTAGTAATCCATGCTGTTCACCAGGGAGAAATCCAGCCGTACCCGCTCCTCCAGTCCAAACGACTCCAGCAGTCCGGCGGTGAGGGAGAGCTGCCGCAGGGTCTCCCAGGCGGCGTTGCTCTTGGCCAGCCGCCCCACCCGGCCAATCCCCTCCTTGAGAGGGGCGTACAGCTCCACCAGCTCCCGCAGGCCGTCGGCCTGCTCCCCGGTCAGCTCCCCCCGCTCCGCCAGGACGCACAAGCCTGGGACGTTCTTTCGGGCAATGAGGTCCAGCACCTTCCCCCGCACGGGGGCGGACAGCCCCATCTGGTCCAGCAGGCTGCCCACGAAGCTCACGTCGGACAGAGCCAGCACGTACTTCGGGGAGAGCTGCTCCAGGGAGCGGGCGGCCAAGGCGATGACCTCTGCCTCGGCATAGGGGTCAATCTGCCCCACCGACTCCACCCCCACCTGGAGGATCTCCCGGAAGGCGCCCCCCACCTCCCGGCAGACGTTCTCGTTGTAGTACACCTTTTCGCTGTCTCCTCCGTTGCTCTTCATGATGGACAGGGTGATGTCCGGCTTGAGGGCCTTGAGGGCGCCGTCGGCGTCGGTAAAGGTGATAATGCGGTCTTGCCGCAGAAAATCCCGGTTCTGAGCATAGAGGTCGTAATCCTCAAACCGGGACATTTTGAATTTTCGGTAGCCGTACTGCTCATAGAGCCGGTTCAGCCGCTCCTGCATGGTCAAAGCACCCCCTTTGTGGATGGAATTTCGTCCCGGCCCTCTGGATCAATGGCCGCCGCCTCCCGCAGGGCCCGGCCCAGGGCCTTGAATGCCCCCTCCACGATGTGGTGGGAGTTGCGGCCGCACACCCTCCGCAGGTGGAGGGTGAGGCCGGCGTGGACGGCGAAGGCGTTCATGAACTCGTACACCAGCTCGGTGTCGAAGCACCCGATCTTCTGGGCCGGGATGTCCAGGGCGTCGTAATAACCCCCCCGGCCGGACAGATCCACGGCGCACAGGATCAGCGCCTCGTCCATGGGCAGGTGGAGGGAGGCGTACCGGCACACCCCCCGCTTCTCCCCCAGGGCCTGGGCCACGGCGTCCCCCAGAGCGATGCCGATATCCTCCACGCTGTGGTGGTCGTCCACCTGAGTGTCTCCCCGGCAGGTGAGCTCCAGATCCAGCCGCCCGTGGCGGGCCAGCAGGGTGAGCATGTGGTCAAGAAAGCCCACACCGCTCTGAATGGCGCTCACCCCCCGGCCGTCCAGACAAATGGTGAGGGTGATGTCGGTCTCATTGGTCTTGCGCGCAATGCGGGCGGTTCTCATAGCAGTCCCTCCAGCCGTTCCAGCAGGGCGTCCATCTGGGCCCTGGTACCGATGGTGATGCGGATATAGTCCCCGATGCGGGGGGCGTCGAAGCGGCGCACCAGCACCCCGCGCTCCTTGAGCCTCCGGTAGAGGTCCCCGCCGTCCGCTGCCGGATGGCGGGCAAAGAGGAAGTTCGCCCTGGAGTCGGTGCAGGTAAAGCCAAGCGCCTCCAGCCGCCGCTTGGTATCGGCGCGGGTGTCCACGATGGCCGCGCAGTTGGCGTCGTAGTAGTCCTGCTCCGCCAGGGCCGCGGCCCCTGCCC